>Ga0074197_1002955_pt1 | contig 10939 bp, 11 predicted proteins | sample EPASupsiteSAE305_FD_64526 | JGI IMG/M metagenome (GOLD analysis project Ga0074197, IMG submission 64526) | Bioremediated contaminated groundwater microbial communities from EPA Superfund site, New Mexico - SAE3-05 reassembly with SPADES | ecosystem: Environmental > Aquatic > Deep subsurface >...
CAGAAAAGAGCTGCGGGAAAGAAGGGGGCTTAAGGGCTCCCCGGAAAAACTGCGGCCATGGGAAACAGCTTATTACTCGAACCAGTTGAGAAAACAAAAGTACGACATCGATCACCAGAAGATCCGTGAATATTTTCCGCTGGATGCGGTGCTCGAGGGGATGTTCGGAGTTTTCGGAGAACTGCTGGGCCTGAAAATAGTGAGGGCCGACCTGCCGACCTGGCACCCTGAGGTAAGGTCCTTCGAGCTGCGCAACTTGGACGGTTCTGTCGCGGCATATTTTTATCTGGATCTTTTCCCGAGGTTTGGGAAATACAAGAACCCGCTCTGTTCGATTATCAGGACAGGAAGGGAACTAAAGGACGGCTCTTACAACCTGCCGGCGGTCGCCATCGTTTCGAATTTTACCCCGCCCTCCGGGGACATGCCGCCTCTGCTGAAATTCGGAGAGGTTGAGACGCTTTTCCATGAGTTCGGGCATGTCCTGCAACTGCTTCTTTGCCGCGCCAAGTATTCCCGGCTGGCCCCGATCAACGCAGCGTGGGATTTCATAGAAGTGCCGTCCACGCTGCTGCAGCAGTGGGCGTACCAGCCTGAAGTGCTGAAGAGGATCTCGGGGCATTATAAGGACCCGTCGCAAAAACTTCCGGACAGGGAAATAGAGAAACTTATCGCTTCGCGCCATATGTCTTCCGGAATGTATTATCTCCGCCTGGCGGCGCTCAGCGCCATCGACATGGCGTACCATACGGCTCGCAGAAAAATAGACACGACCAAACTTTACGCGCGGTTGATAAAGAAAGTTTCTCTCGTAGGGTTGGAGGACGGGGTCAGGCCGCAGGCCAGTTTCGGACATCTGATGCCGACTTATGCGGCCGGCTATTACAGTTATCTCTGGTCTGAGGTAATGGCGGCGGACCTGTTCGGGGTATTCCGCAAGGCCGGCGTTACGGACGCGGCTGCGGGCATGAAATACCGTAAAGAAATATTGGAGCCCGGGGCTGGCCGGGATGAGGTGGTATCCTTGGAGAAGTTCCTTGGCCGTCAGCCGGGTGAAGAGGCTTTTATCAGCGGAATACTTGGGGAAAGCTATGGGCGGTAGTCCTATTGCGGGATAGGCCCAAAGGCCCTTACGCGGCATCCTCCAGCCAGCTATACTATTCTTGCAGTACTTCCTTGTAATTTGGGGAATTGGCCCCAGAGTATCCACGATCCGGCCGTAACCGGATGTATCCAGGGAAAGCAAAATAACATTTGCTTTCCCTGTTTTTATTTGTAAGAAGTTAGTGAAAATGGCAAAATATTGGGGTTAAGGGGAATTAAGATGAAAAACACTAAACTGCTTATGGCGCTCTCCGGAGTCTTGGCTTTCTTCCTGGGGCTTGCCGCAAAAAACAGCGCCGTTACGGACTTTCAGGAAAGACTCGGGAAAAGCGTGAATATTGAGAACGCTTTGTTCGCGGACGACACCAAGACCCCGCCCGCAAAAAGCGCGCTGGGCTGAGGTTCTTTTACGGCGCGGAAAGGAGCGGCCCCTAAATTGCGCGGTCACAGGGAAAGCCTTGCGCTTTCCCTGTTTCTTTTTATCCAATTCTGCGGCGGTTGCTCAATGAAGGACACGGATATGAAATCAGAAAAGATCAGGGTCGCGTTCAAATACGATAAGCCGGCAAGCTACTACGACCCGGCAAACATAAGCTTCGCCCCTGAATATGACTTTCTGGAGAACATTTATAGCACCCTGCTGGAGTACTCCCCGGAGGGAGAACTTGTCGGTTCGCTGGCCGAGAGTTTTGAATGGGTCGGTTCAGAGGCGCGGTTCAGGATACGCCCCGACCTGCGGACCATCGACGGCCGCAGGATAGACGCGCATGACGTTGAGACTTCTCTGAAAAGACTGTTTATTGTGGGCGGCAACACGCATGGCGACCTGAAAGACGTCGTCTGCCCGGACAAAAAGCTGACAAAGCTTTCTGACAACTGCCCCGGAATGGAAGTCCGAGATTCCGGAAAGACTTTTGTTTTCAAGTTGAAAGAGAAAAAAGTGTTTCTCTTTCCGATGCTGACCTCGATAGATTTTGCAGTAATCCCCGCGGATTCCCTGGACCGGGACTCGTTAAAGATCAAGGATTACAGGAACACCTCCGGGCCCTATTTTATCTCAAAAGATTCTCCGGAAGGAGGAATAGAACTCTCGGCGAATCCCGCCCACTTCCACTATTCAAAAAGCATCCCCCAGGAAGTGCTGTTCGTCCCCTCCGGAAAAGTCGACCCCATGGAATCGCTCGAACTCTTTTCTAAGAATAAGGCGGATTTCATCACAACTATCGATTCAATTCCCCCGGACGTCATGATAGATTATGCCAAGAAGCATCCGGGAGAGGCCTCTTTGCACGCCACGCACGCCTTAGACACATTCCTGCTTATTTTCACGGCAAAAGGCCTGCGCAACTTTTCAGAAAGAGAACGCTTCGCCATAGGGCGCACCTACCGGGAACTTTTCCTGAAAGACTGTCTTAAAAAACCCGGTTATGAAGCCGCGGAGCAGATCTTCCCCGCTTTCGGAGGTGGCGCTTTGAGCGAGGAGCAGCTCTCCGGGATACGCGCCAAAATGCTCGCGGCCGACATTGGCGGTATTAAAGAAAAAAGCTTTAGAGCCTGGAACGTGAATTTCACAGGCAGCCTCGACACCATTGAGGCCGAGTTTAAAAAAATATTCCCCGCTGCAACTCTGCAAAAGATTAGGAAAATACCCGGTCGCGTGGACTATGCCGCCGAAAAACTGGCTGAGCCTGATTTTTATCTCATGCGGACAGATATGGGCTTTCAGGAAGACATCAACCTGCTCTCCTACTATCTGGGAATAGACTTTTTCTCTTTGGAGAAGGCAAAAGTTAAACCCTGGCTGCGCGGGTATATCGCCAATCCGAACAAGAACGAACGGCTGCTGATGTTGAGGGAACTACATTTCAACACCTTATCTGGCGCAGCGATAATTCCGCTGGCCAAGACCCCATATACCGCGCTTGCCAGGAAGCCGTGGGAATTCAATATGTCAAAGTATCACGCGAACGACCCTGTATGGCGGATTTTTCAGCCATAACGGCCTGGGCAGCAGCAAATTCGGCCCGCCACGAAATCTCGCTGACGAAGCTTTCCTGGATCAACGAATGGCTCCCCGGATTCTTCGACTATAGGGCAAAGATACGGGTTGGGGCGTCCGTTTATTTCGGCCGCGGAATCGACGCGGAGGAAAATATCGCCTGTGACAAGGCGTTGGCCGAGGCACTTGAGCGGGCCGCCGTGGCCGAGATGGCGTCCCCTTGGGCTGCGGCAGCCTATCCGGAATTTGACGGCGCGGCAGAAAGAGCCTACCGGGAGCTCCTGTCCATTGACCGCGTTCTCTGCCATCATTACAGTAAAACCCCTTTTAAAACCCTGGCCCTCGACGTTCTGGAAAAGCCGGTTTCCCGCACTGCTGTCGCCAAAGCACTAGGTGCCCGCGGACTTCACTTGCAACTCTGCGAATTACGTCCGGCAACGGATGCGACAATTGCGGCCGCTTTCATCTGGAGCGAGCGCGCTCATCCAGTAAAGGGCATTGTCTGCGGTTATGGCTGTGAAAAAACTCTGCCGGCGGCTGCTGCACACGCCCTCATGGAATGCTTAAGGACTGCGGCCGCCGTATTCTGCGGCGAGATAACTCCTGAGCCGTGGGAAACCAAATGCACGCCCGGAAATCCCAGATATCATTTCTGGATGGCGCAAAAGGAGGCGGCAAAAATATTCTTGACCGCCACACTCCTGCCTTCTGGCGCCAGGGGGAATTCACCGTGGCAACCGGAAAATATTTCCCGCACCGCGGCTTCTTACAAAGAGATTCCCAGTCCGATGTCCCTTATTCCGGAGTTGCCAGTTAAAATTGTTCAGGCCGCTTCGGCAAAATTACTTAAACCTCAGTTTGGTGAAATTTTTATGGACGCCCAATTCTTGCAGCGACTTGAGCGATTTGCCGGGAAAAAAGTAATCCCTGAAACGGATCCTCCTCATTTCTATGACTAGACCAATAACAGAACAAATTATCAGGAGACTTTTTCTAAAGGTTCTTCTGTTTCAGGCACTTCTGCTTGTTCTTGGCATATTCCTCTCTTCCATAATGACCGCGCATTTCAAACAGCGACTAGGCAGCCAACTGGCCGCAGCTTTCAGAAACGACCTCATTATGGGGGATACGCGAAAGGCGATGCTGGAGCTTCCAAAGGCCATACGCGGGGATTTTTCCGGAGCGAAGTGGTCTCCATCCGGCTCGTCCCAGCCATTCAGCGTTCCCGAAAATATCGGTCTTTATAAATCGCTGACATACAACAAGAGCGTAGTAACGATTTTTTTTGACGAGAATAGAACCAGCAAATGCGGGGAACTCATTTTTTACTACCATCGCTGGATGCCAGCGCTCTGGGCCCTTATATTATGGGCGCTTTTATTTGCAGCCTCGGTTCCAATTTGGTTGCGCGAGAAAACCAAAATAGAACGGGAGTATTCTCTCTCCGTCAAAGCAGAGATAGGCGAATCACGGGCGACAATGGCCGCGCAGGTGGCGCATGATATACGCTCGCCGTTAGCGGCGCTGGGGGCGGCGGCGAAAGGGCTTTCCGCGGACGCCGAGCAGCGCAAGCTTATAGAGGGGGCCGTGGGCCGCATGCAGGGCATAGCCGACGACCTGCTGGCCCGCTACCGGGCGCCGGGGGCGGCGGAGGCGAAAGCGAAGCTGGTGGTCATGCGGCTGGCGGGTATTGTGGAGCAGGTGGTGGAAGAGAAACGCCTGCAGCACGCGGCCAAGGTTGGGGTTAAAATAAATTTCGAATCTGCCGGCGGGGAACTGAAGGCCGAGGTGGAGGCCAAGGAACTGCAGCGCGCTGTTTCCAATCTGGTGAACAACGCGGTTGAGGCTTTTGAGAAAGGCGGCACGGTGCTGGTGAAGGTCTCTGCGCTGGACGGCCGGGTGCTGATAGCGGTGAAGGACGACGGCAAGGGGATCCCTGCCGATGTTTTAGCCAAGTTGGGCGGCAAGGGCGAGACGCACGGCAAAGCCGGCGGCACGGGCCTTGGGCTTTACCACGCGAAGACTTCTGCCGAAAGCTGGGGCGGTTCCCTTAAGATAGAATCCGAGCCAAGCCGGGGCACTACGGTCACCATGGAACTGCCGCGGGCCGGAGCCAGCGACAGCGCGCACAAGTGCGTGGTGCTGCTGGACGACGACGCGCTGGTGCACATGAACTGGCGCATGGCGGCCAGGGCGGCCGGCGCCGAGCTGAAGTCTTTCAAAACCCCTGAAGAACTTGAGGCCGTACAGGAAAGCCTTCCTAAAGATATCCCCATATATATAGACGCCGAGCTGGGCGACGGGGCGAAAGGCGACGAGGTGGCCCAGCGGCTGCGTGAGAAAGGTTTTACCGACATCACCATGGCTACCGGGCATTCCCCGGAGAAGTTCGCGGGGCTGCCCTGGCTTAAGGTCAGGGGCAAAGAGCCGCCCTGGGGCGGCGAATGATCGATCACGAACTTGAAAGGGAAGAGGGCGTCAGGGAATTCCGTAAGATATTTTCTATCCCCTTGATACTCGGTTTTCTCAATTCCGCTTTTTACCGAATGACGGTTACCGCTTTCTCCGGTCATCCTGACGTGCCGGGAGGGATCAGCGGGGGTATTTATGGTAAGAACATTTTCGACATTAAGCTGGCCGGGTATTACGCCCTGGTAACTGTCATTTTATATTTCTGGCTCAGACCTGCGGCCAGGTACGCGGAAACCGGGGACGAAACGTCCCGGCTGGAGCTGAAGCGGCGCCTGGCCAATATTTACCGGGACGCCTTCCGCATGATATTCGCGCTTCAGGCCGGAATGCTGATATTCGCTTTTTTCTCTTCAGTAACTCTGTCTTGGGTGGAGTTTACTGCGGCGGGGATCTCCCTGTTCTGTCAGGCGGCGTTCATTGTCGTTCAGATAGACAGTCATCTGGCGAAACAGAAAAAATTTATAGGGTCGCTTTACTCCGCGGAAGAACTCGGCAGGCTTAAGACCGGAACCTCCATATCCATACATACCAAACTTTCCATGATAGTGGCGGCCTTTGCCGTGCTTCCGTTCCTCCTTATCGCTTTCGTAGTTTACCGGCGCGTCCCGTGGGAGGTTTTTTACCGGGACCTGTTCATGATGCTTTTCCTGTCCGCCGCGCTGCTTCTGGCGGCTTTGCGCAGCATTTATGACGGGATACAGACGCCTTTGGACGGGTTGATAGCCAGGATGGCAAGAGTTTCCGCCGGTGATTATGGCAAAAGCCATATCTACTTTTCGGATGAGGTGGCAAAGCTAAAGGCAGGTTTCAACAGTATGGTGGATGGGCTTAGCGAGCGAGAGAAAAAACTGGCCGTAGCGCTGAGGGAAGCTTCCCGCCTGGAAAGCGAACTTGCGGTTTCAAAGGCCACCTCCGACCTGGCCGCGCAGGTGGCTCACGACATCCGGTCTCCGCTCGCGGCGCTTGGCGCCGCAGTGAAAAAATTGGGAATGCCGGAAGACCAACGGTTGCTGGTAGAGGATACGGTAACTCGTCTGCGCGGCATTGCCGACGACTTGCTTGTCCGTTACAAGGCCCCGGGTTCGCCCGCGGAGTCCAGCGGCGCCGACCTCACGCTTGGCGGCCTTGTGGAAAGGATTGTCGCGGAAAAACGCCTCCAGTTGCGTCCCGGGCAGCGGATAAGCGTGGTAGTTCCTCCTGCAGGCTCTCCGAAGACAGGGGTGAGTCCAAAGGAATTTCAGCGTATTGTTTCAAACCTGCTCAATAATTCCATAGAGGCCCTGGCCGACAATGGTGAAGTAGTAATATCGGTCAGGGAACGGGACGGGATGGCGTTGTTGGAGGTTAAGGACGATGGCAAAGGGATCCCGTCCGAAGTTCTCTCCAGGCTGGGCACCAAGGGAGAAACCCACGGCAAGGCCGGCGGTACCGGGCTCGGTCTGTATCACGCTAAATCTTCGGTCGAGGGCTGGGGCGGCCGGTTCGCCATCTCCTCCGTGCAGGGAAAAGGGACCAGTGTCACCCTTTCTTTCCCTCTTATGGAAAACATTTCCGGTCCTGTCTTTCTTCTGGATAACGACCTTCTTGTCCACATGACCTGGCGCGCGGCCGCTAAAACCGCCGGAGTCGAACTAAAAGTCTATAGAACTCCCGCAGAGCTGAAAGCCGGCCTGAAAGGAGTCGATAAGAAAGTTCGCATATACGTAGATTCCGATCTGGGAGACGGCTTAAACGGAGAAGATGTGGCGAAGGAGCTTTACTCCGAAGGCTTTTCCAACCTTGCCATGGCCACGGGGCACAGCCCGGACAAATTCATCGGCATGCCTTGGCTGAAGGTAACCGGCAAGGAGCCGCCCTGGGGGCCATAGGCCGAGGCTGACGAACAGAAAGGCGGGCAGGGTGCCCGCCTTTTTTTATTTGATCTTTGCGAATGGCATAAAAATTGCTCTGTATGTATTGTAAGTGGAAAACAGCGAGGGAGAACTTATGAAAAACAATACGGTAAGACGGTTGCTGGGGATCTTGGTCGGTGCCCTTTTGGGGATATGCGTGAACATGGTCCCCGGAATCTCAGGCATACTTAAATTCGCGCTGATCCTTACCGGCGCAGTGTGCTTGAAATCTGTTTTAAATCTCGATAGCGCCGATAACTTATGAAGGAGATAAAGGAAATGTTCTGGGCTACTGGGTTCTTCAGCCTGGTGATGATCATCCCCGTGGGCGCCTGGCAGGCGTTCGACTTTTTGGGTTTCAAAATAAAACTTCTGCTTTGGGCGGTTTACTTCATAGTTTTTACGATAGCCTTGGTGGAAAATTTTCTGCGTAAGCGCGCCATGACCTGGGCGGAGATCGGGGTGAGCCGCAGTGGAAATCTTTGGCGCGCGGCGGCAGTTGGAGTTTGCGGAGCCGCCCTGACCATAGCCGGAGGCTGGTTCGGAGCCGAGGTGCTGGGCTTCAGGTCCTCGATCACCACTTCCATGGAGGAATTCCTGATACGGCAGATGGCCGGCGGCGGATTGCGGGCCAGCCTGCTGCTGGCTTGGTTCATGTTCCCTATTGCCGTATGTGAGGAACTGTTCTTCAGGGGCTTTTTGTTCAATTATTTGAATAAGCGGCGCGGGTTATTGTTCGCCGCGGCCGTGAGCGCTTGTTTCTTCGGATTGGTGCACTATTATCCGGTTAGGATAGTCTATACCGTATTTTACGGATTCGTCTGGGTAGCCGCCTACAGGTTTGGCCGCGGTCTGGCGGCGCCGGTAATCGCGCATTATCTGCATAATGTCGCCTGCTTCTATTCGTAGGTCTTTGTGTATGGCATAAAAATTGCTCTGTCATGGTTGTGGACAGAAAAAACTGAATTAAGGAAGGAAAAAGACATGAAACAGGGTAAAATATGGATAGCGGCGGTTCTGATCTTTGCGGCGGGAGCTGCCAAGGCTTCTGACCTGGCGGTAAACTTCGACGGCGCGGCGCTAAAGGCCGCCGGTTTGAAGGCGCCCTCTTACGCAGTGGAGCGCGAATCTCTCTTCGCGCAGGTTTCGGCCCAGGCGCAGCCGGAGATTGCCATGCCGGGGCGGCCCGTGCCGGAATTCACCAGGGAGCAGGTGTCTAATATGGATAAATCCATACAGGGCGCCGTGGACTATGTCCGGCTGCATAACCAGGGCGAAGCGCTGGCGGCAGGTTTCGACTGCCTGCTGCGCGAGGGCACCCCGGAGCAGAAGTTCGCTTTTGTCTATCACTCGGGGAATGCTCCTTACGCCTTGCCCGACAATTGCGTGATGCGCAATAAGGGCGCCTTCACGGAGGGCTGCAAGTGGGTGTTCGACACGGTGTGCACTACCGTCACTTACGTGGCCTGCGCCATAATGGCCGACGGTTCCAAGGAATGCCACGAAGAAGCGAAAGAGGACTGTAAGGTGGTTAAGCAATGTCTCTTTCAGGACTGATCCCGGGGATACTATCAAGGAGAAAAATACAATGATCGAACTTACATTAACACTGCTGGCGCTGCTTGGGATATCGATATTAAACGGGAGCACCCTGGGCTCGTTCCTAGCGGCCTCAGTCATGGCACTGGTGTTCGCAATAGCCTCGGCCTGGCAGGCGATCAAGGGCCGTTCGCGCGCCAAAGAGTATGTTTGGAAAACCGCGGCTTGCTTAGGGGTGATCGCGTTGCTCTTCGGCTTAAATGCCGCCAATAAACGTGCGGGCAGGACCGGAGTGGAGAAGATAGCGGTCGCCTGTGAGTCTTACAAGGCCAAAACCGGAGCTTATCCTTCTTCGCTGGATCAACTGGTCCCGGAACAGTTGGGGCATCTGCCCGTAGCCAAGTACTCATTGTGGTGGTCGCGCTACTGGTTGAGCGATAACCGCGTGATGTTCGCCGTGGAACCGGGGCTCCTGGTTTCTTTCTATGACCTGGCCTCCAAAGAATGGGGCGCCGCCGGCATGTATAAGGTGCTGGAAAAGAGATAGGCCGGGCAAAAAGCGCGGCGCATGGAAGGCGGGCAGGTGCCCGCCTTCTTCTTTTCACCCGGAAATAAAAGATTTTCAATTGAAAATAACCCAAACATAAACGCCGTAAAAGCAGCCGTTTCATTGGGGAATCGGGCTTGAGGCGGCTTTGTTTGATGTTGGCATAAAAATTGCTTCGTAGGGGGGTGAAGGCTGCAAAAGCCAAAACTAAAAATAGATAAGGAAGGAAACGAATCATGAAAAAGAGCAATATGTTGATAGCGGTGTTCGCGGTTCTGGCGGCGGCTTCCGTGGCCAAGGCGGATGGTTTTGGAACGGATTTCGATGGGATCGGTGCTGCGCGGGATCCGGGGTTGGCTTTGAGTGTGGATTCTGAACTTGCGCAGTTTGTTCCTGAGGCACAGCCCAAGCAGGAGGAATTCCTGGCGCAACTGAGCGAAACCGTTGTCGACGGGGTTATCCAGGGGATGGTAGATAATTGCAAAGCCACCGGAATGACAGCCCTGCAGACCGATTTCGGGAACCTGCTCAGGTACGGCAGTATGAAAGAAAAGATGGCCTTTGTGTATAATAAAAAGACCCCCTATGCTTTCCCGGAGGCCATCGTCGCAAGACGCTTCTTTCCTGATCCCGGATTTTTGCGGAAAGGCCTTTCTCAGGTTAAGTCGCAGACCTGTATGGCGTCGCACAACGAGAAAGTCTGTACGCAGCGCCAAGTCTGCAGGGTGGTATGCGCTGCGGCTGCCGGAGGTGCGGGGGCCGCTGCCGGCGGAGTCTGGGCCGGCGTCGCCATCGGCGCTTCAGGGCAGATATGTCAAGAACTGTGTCAGATGCTGGACGAGTGCACTAATGTGACGGTCTGTGACCAGTGGGTGACCGATCCCGGCACCGGAGGATTGACCGATTCGTACGGTAATTACCGCGGCCGCGAAATGGATTTCAAGACGAACTAGGAGGAAAATATGTCGGAGAGAATTAGAAGAATGGTGTTGGGCGCCATCAGCGGAGTAGTCGCGGCGGTGGCGATGGAGTTGCTCGGTGGGTATTTGTCAGGGGGGCATGTGGTGGCGCGGGCGGTGGTGGCCGGAGGTATAGGGTATCTGGTATTCGCAAGTCTGGATGCTATGTCCGCGAAGCGTCCTGCCAGCGAGAGTGATAAAAAATAGAGGTGCGGCAGGTGGATAAAAAGGCGCGGGGGACATTCCCCGCGCCTTTTCTTTGTTTGAGCGCCCGCGCTTATTTCTTGGCGCAGAGGTTCAGCGTGGTGACGGCGAATACCTTGGCGTCGCCCATCATGTGGTCTATCACGCAGGACTCGTTGGGCATGTGGGCCGTCTCGTTGAGGCGGGAGGAAACCACCACCGGCAGGTGAAGGCGCCGGGGCAA
>Ga0074197_1002956_pt1 | contig 10927 bp, 14 predicted proteins | sample EPASupsiteSAE305_FD_64526 | JGI IMG/M metagenome (GOLD analysis project Ga0074197, IMG submission 64526) | Bioremediated contaminated groundwater microbial communities from EPA Superfund site, New Mexico - SAE3-05 reassembly with SPADES | ecosystem: Environmental > Aquatic > Deep subsurface >...
TAGCCGCTGCGGTCTTGCTATGGCAGTTAAGAGCGACATTTTATCACTTTTATTTTTAAGTTCAACCACTCTCTTAAAATCAATATCCTCTTTTACGACAACTGCTTCTTTACTCTTCCAAAGTCTCTCTCTAAAAGCTCCCGATGGCAGACAAAATGAATTTTTACTTTTTACATCTATAAGAATATCAAGTTTTTTAATGTCATGTTTTGAGTAGGCATCATCTAAAAATATAATCTTTGCGCCCATCTCTATGGCTTTTGCGATGCCTATTTTTCTATCTTCACTGACTATTACTATAGCTTTTGGAAGCTTGTGCGCGTAGATCATAGCCTCATCTCCGCTCACGTCTACGTCGCATAAAATTTTACTTCCATCGCTTACTACAAAAAGTCCGCGACTCTTGCGTCCGTATCCGCGAAGAACAATTGCCACATATTCATATCTTGAGGCGAGTGCAGTTACAAGCGGAGTTTTACCGCTTCCCCCGACATTAAGATTTCCTATACTAATGATATCTATGCCAAAATCATAAGCAGTTTTGCTTCTAAATCTCAAATACATGATAAAACAGTAGATCCAACTAAAGGGAAGAAGTAAAAGAGAGATAAACTTTTGAGCGGGATTTGGGTTGTAGAGATACTCTTCAACCCAAAAGACTAATTTTTTATGCACAAACTTATACTCTAGTTGATGCAACAGATTTGATTTTATCTATAACATACTGCACTTCTTTATCTTGCATACTAGCATAAATAGGAAGCGACATTACCTGCTGATAAGTTGTAAGCGCAACCGGAAAGTTATTTACTTTTAGTGAATATTTATGTTTATAGTATGACAAAAAGTGAAGAGGTATATAATGAACACCGACCTCAACACCCTGCTTTTTTAATTCTAAAGCAAAAGAGTCCCTATTTTTATCCACTTTTATAATATAAAGAGAGTACGGATGCTCATCGCTAAGAGGTTTAGGAATGGTTATATGATTTACTCCATCAAGAGCTTTGTTATACATTTGAGCTATCTCTTGCACTCTTTTAAGATTTTTTTCCTGCTCTTTAATCTGCGCTCTGATATATGCGGCATCTAACTGGCTCATATTATAGTCAAATCCGATATCTACCACGTCATAAATATACTCTAAAGAGTCCTCTTCTCTCGTCATTCCATGTGAACCTAAAAGTTTTGCACGTTCTATAATTTCTTGTGAATTTGTAACAAGCATACCACCGTTACAGACATCTTTCTTCAAGTGAGAAGAGAAGTTAAAACATGTAATATCTGCTCCCGTAGAGCCAATCTTATCACCTTTATATGTAGCACCCAATGCTTCACTTGCATCTTCTACAATTTTCACATCATAAATTGTAGCCATTCTATAAAGCCTATCCAAATCAACGCACTGTCCTGCTACATGCGTAACGATAACGGCTTTTAATTTCTTAGCTCTATTGTCTTCCAAATATGCCTCTAGCTTATCAAGATTTATATTGTAACTTTGAGGATCTATGTCTATAAATATCGGCTCGGCATCAAAATGACGCACAACTTCAGGAACTTTAGGATGTGCATTTACAGAACAAACCACCTTGTCGCCACGCTTTAAGTCAAGTGCCAACATTGCCAAATGAAGCGCAGAAGTGCCGTGTGAGGTTGCAAGTGCATAATCTGCACCGATATAAGAAGCAAATTCACTCTCTAATTCCGCCACCTGATTAATCTCTTCACCGTCTAAAACATCACTGACATTTGAGTGTGCTTCTCTACTGCTTTCATATCTACAAAATACAACTTTCATCTTCTCTTCCTTCATAGTGTTATATCCCTCGGGTAGTTAAAATCATGGTTTATAGTTCTAGAGGTAAGTTTTGCGATAAGAGGCATTTTTCGCTTAAACTGATTGCGATAGATTCGCTCTACTATCATATCGACCATATCTCTGTCGCATCCCCGCTTTACTATCTCATCTACGCTTAATCTTTCTTCAACATAAAGTTTAAGCGCTTCATCAAGTTTAGCATAACTATATCCCAAATCAGACTCGTCACTCTGTCCATCCCATAAATCAGCTGAGGGAGCTTTTTTTATTATAGATTTTGGCACTCCCAAATATTCCGCCAACTCATAAATTTCACTCTTATACAAATCTCCTATTGGATTCAACGCACTTGCCAAATCCCCATAAAGTGTTCCATAACCAAGCATCAGTTCGCTTTTATTGCTGGTTCCTAAAACCAAAGCCCTCTGTTTTGCCGAAATATCAAAGAGAGTAGCCATTCTCAGTCTGGCAGAAAGATTGCCGCGTCTAAGATTATCCATATAAGGGTTTAACTCTTCATAAGCCTTTAGCATCGGTTCAATCGAAGCCGTTATAACATCTAGTCCAAAATTACGGCAAAGTTCATCTGCATCTTCAAGAGAGCTTTGAGAGGAGTAGTGTGATGGCATCTTGACACACAATAAATAATCTTTAAATACTCTATGAGCAAGCAGTGCAACAACAGCAGAATCAATGCCACCGCTAAGACCTAGAACAACATTGCAAAAGCCTGTTTTACGAACTTCATCATTTAAAAAATGACATAAATACTCCGCAACTTGTTCATACTTTTTCATCATAAACCTTTGAAAAACTTTAAAAAAAATTATTATATCAAATTTTGGTAACCAGTGTTATAATTTCGCAAAAAAAAGAGTATCACTATGAATATAAAAGTAAAACCTATGGGTGAGTATCAAACCAACTGCTATATTGTAACAGTTGATGGCAAAGATTTTATCATAGATCCTGGAATAGGTGCTACTAAATGGGTTATGGATAATGTCACAAATCCTGTTGCAATTTTCAATACACATGGACACTTTGACCATGTTTGGAGTAATGCAGAGCTGAGAGAGAAATTAAATATCCCTCTATACACACCAAAAGATGACATTATGCTGCTCTCTAGCAGCTCATGGATGAGTGACTTGCCGCCCTCTTACGCAGATATTGAAGTAGAGCCAAACCAAGAGTTTGATTTTGATGGAGTTAAAGTAAAGTTTCGCCATTTTCCCGGTCATACACCGGGATGTTCAACGATAGAGATTGAAGATGCTATGTTTAGCGGTGATTTTATATTTGAACGCTCTATCGGACGTACTGATTTTCCATACTCTTCACCAAAAGACATGAGAGAGTCTCTTGAAAAATTTAAACAGATTCCTTATGATAAAACCATATACCCCGGACATGGCGGAACAACCACCATAAGAGAAGAACAGCAATATAGTGATTATTGGATAGGAAATATTTAATATATTGCCTATTCAACAATACCTTCTGTGTCGGTTAACTTTAGCTTTAAAACATGTCTATCTGTCACAACCGTTTTAAACTCACCCTCAAAAACTTTTATCTCTAAAACATATCCTGCTACATGTATGTTTCTCTTTCGTCCCTCTTTATGTCTAACTTTGGCGATAAAATTAACTATATCCCCAAACTTTACAGGTGATAAAAACTGACATTCGCTAGCCACTAACACAACATTTTTTTCATTCACGGCAGCCATAGCGGCATAATCGGCAGCACTGAAAATAAATCCACCATGTATTAAATTTTGAGAATCGGCAATCATATCATGTGTAGTTACCAATTTTAATTTTACAAATCCACTGTCTAGCTTCTCTATCTCTCCACACAAATCTTGATTTATATTCTCATGAGTTTTTAGCATGACGTCGTCTTTGCCCTTGTACTCTTGAATATCTAACTCTTCATCATCTTCAAAAAGTTCTTCTTTATTCTTACTCATTTACTTTCCTTTATTAATTTTACATATACTCTTGCCGGAGCAGGATACCCTTCTACAGTTTTCGTATTGTCATCTTTATCTAAAAAATCCTCTAGAGATTGTCCCTCTATCCAAGAGGTTTTTCTCTGTTCATAGCCACTTGTAGTAGAAGTTTCCAGAACCTCAAAACTATCAAATCCGGCTCTTAAACACCAGTTTTTTAAAGCTTTTATAGTCGGTACAAAATAGATATTTGGTATCTTTGAGTATGATGAGAGCGGACATAGACACATTTCATCTTCACCCTCTATATAAAAAGTATCAAGTATAACCTCACCATTATGATCCAATCCCTTATATAGAGATTTCAACATCCCTACAGGATCACTTCTATGATACAAAACACCTAAACAAAAGATAGTGTCAAACTTCTCTTCATAAAATTCCAGATGCTCAACACCCAAAAGCTCATAAACAATATCACTTTTTACAAAATGATTTATAAAATCAAACTGTGTTTTATAAAGAGGTGAAGGATCAAAGCCCACCAAAGACTTTGGTTTATCCTCTTGCATCCTAAAAAGATAGTATCCATTGTTACACCCTATATCGGCAACTCTTTTATCTTTTAAATTAAAATGTTTTCGCAAAAGGTTATATTTAACATTACTTCTCCACTCAGAGTCAATATATGTTTCAAAAAGTTTAAACGGACCCTTACGCCAAGGCATCATCATTCTAGCTACAGGCTCCACACCTAAAGAGTTTTTTATATCTCCACTGATTGTAACGGCATCACTCAGTTCAACATTCCAAGTTCCATCTTCTAAAGTATCTAATGCTTTACGAAGCGGAGCTATATTTTTCCATTGCATCCACTTAAGCCGTTCTTCTCTCAATATATCTAAATTCATATCCATATACCTCATACTTTATTATTATAAAATATTAATTTTATTATAATTGTACCCTAAAACCTACAGGACTAAAAATGAGATTAGAAAAAAATGCAACGCTTGTATCTACTTCTGTTGCCTCACTGCTTGTAATTATGAAGATGAGTATCGGCATATTAAGCGGTTCAATTGCAGTTTTAGCATCTGCTATAGATTCTCTTTTAGATCTAATCGTATCTCTATTTAACTATTTTGCACTCCATAATGCAGAAAAGGATCCGGATGATAACTTCAACTACGGGCGAAGCAAAATCGAACCTTTAGCAGCGGTTGTAGAGGGGGTTGTAATCTCGCTTTCTGCACTTTTTATACTATACGAAGCACTCTTGAAAATAGCCCACCCCCGTGAAATGGACTATATGAGTGAGAGCATCATAGTTATGCTGTTCTCTATAATTATCACATCTCTACTTGTTCTATTTCTAAACAGTGTTGCAAAAAAAACAGGCAATATGGTTATAAGAGCAGATGCCTTGCACTATAAAACAGATATCTTTTCAAACGGCTCTGTCCTTCTGGCTCTTGGGCTTGTATCACTTAGCGGTGAAGAGTTAATCGATCCGGTTCTTGGAATTGGCATCGGTATATATATGATCTACTCCGCAATGCCCATTATAAAAGAGGGAACTCTAATGCTGCTTGATGCCGCTCTCTCTCAAGAAGATATAAAAAAAATAACAGATATAATAGAGAGCAAAAAAGAGACTACTAACTATCACAATCTCCAAACAAGAGAGTCAGGCTCACATATATTTATATCTGTACATGTTGTTTTCAATATAAGTATATCACTCTATGATGCACACTTAATATCCGATAAATTGGAATTTCAACTAAAAAAACTTTTTAAAAATAAAAAAGTGCATGTGCTAATACATATGGATCCTTATGATGATTCAGAGATAAATGAGATGGAAGAAACTTATTAACTTTAATATAAAAGAGAGAAAATGAAACTTATAATCAACGGCGAAACAAAAGAGTTTAATAAGGATATTACACTGGCAGATATGCTTCAAAAGCTGAATTTAACAAGTAAAGTTATGGCTGCAGCAGTAAATATGGAGATAGTTAAACAGGGAAGTTGGGCAGATTACAAGCTTAAAGATATGGATAAGGTGGAACTTTTAGATTTTGTCGGCGGAGGCTGATTCAAGTGCTACAACGGCTATTGCATACTCACCGTCATGTGTAATAGATAAACTTGTATATTTGATACTAAATTTATCTACAAGCTTTTGTGATAATTTCAGCTTTGGAGCTCCAAGCTCTGACTTATATACGGTAATATCATGAAAGCTGCATTCTAAGCCGATACCCACACCTAACGCTTTTGAACAAGCTTCTTTTGCTGCCCAAAAGCCTGAAGCAGTTTTATAGTTTTTAACAAGAGAGATCTCATCTTTTGATAAAAATCTATAAAGAGCTCTCTCTCCAAATCTCTCTATCAAACGATTCATTCGAGATGTTTTTATAAGATCTATACCAATCATTTACTGTATAACAAACTCTGTAAAGTAGATACCTTTTATACTTCCATCAGAAATCATAGAGTTTAAAACATCAACAATTTGTTCAGATACCTTCTGCTTTCCTTTTGTAGAAGATATCTCTTCTATACTTTTAGATGTTAAAATCCTAATGATTCTGTCTCTTATAACAGCAGCTTTTTTATCAAGTTCAATACTTAACTCCGGACCTTTTAGCTCCAATGAAATAGTGGCTTTTAGGTATCGACGACCTGCATCGCTTTTTAAATTAACCGTAAAAGTATCAAGCGGATACAAAATTCCGATCTCACTTAATTTTCTTGAAGCAATATCATCACCCTCACTTTTAGCTTTTGCGGGTGCATGTGTGGATGCGGAAGCTGGTGCAGCTGCTGTTTTTTCCTGTGGAACAGGTACTCCATGCTGTGCTGCAGCCTCTTTTTCATCTCCGCTCATTAATAAAAACACGGCTACTGCACCGCCAATAATTATTAGCATTAAAACAATAACAATAACAATCATCAATCCATTTTTAGACTGTTTTTTCTCCGTATGAGCTTCTTCTTTCGTCTCTTTCTCGGCCATAATTCTTCCTTGATTTTAGTTTTATTAGTATACCAAAATTTATAAATTGAGCATTACCATAAAGAAATTAATCAGTAATCTCAATATTTAAAGTTTTTACTATCTCGTCAAAAATATCTCCTGCTACACGCTCGACGTCGTCATGATACTCAATAACAAGCACATCTTTTTTATCGGTTAAATTGCAAGTGTACATTTCAGGTTTTATATCATATTTTGAAATTATATTATCTACGGTAGAACAAACAAGCTTACTCTCTTGCATACCTTCATACGCTATTGATAATTTAACAAACTTCTCTTCACTTCTTACTTTTGCATCCATTATATCTGCTTCCTTTAAAAATAATTAAATTTTTAGATTATACTACTAATACTATAAAAGAGATTTAAATATATAAAAAAATCAGTACCACTCTAAAAGTTTTGTAACTTCATCTACAATAAATGTTTTGATATTCGTTTTTTCAAGAGGTTTTTTACAAATAAGAGCTTTTGAAATATTTTGCATGCTTGCTTCTTTAAGCCTTGCATCCATACCAAACACCTCTCTAACATCTCCGACAAGTGAAACTTCTCCTATAAAAACAGTCTGTTTTGAAATGGCACGATTACGAAAACTGCTGATAATTGCTGCTAAAACAGCAAGATCTGCAGAGGTTTCAGTTATTTTAATGCCACCTGTAATATTAATAAACACATCATATCCGGATAGCGGAATTTCAAGTTTTCTCTCTAAAAGTGCTAAAAGCATATTGAGTCTGTTTGTATCAAAACCTGTTGCTTGCCTCTTTGAGTTTGCAGTATGCGACTCTGATACAAGTGCTTGAACTTCAAGTATTATCGGTCTAGAACCCTCCATAATAACGGTTAAAGCAGAGCCTGCCTGTTCTGAATTACGGTTAAAAAATCTTGATGCGACATCGGTTGCAGATACCAATCCATCACTTCTCATCTCAAAAACACCTATCTCGCTGGTAGGTCCAAAGCGATTTTTAAAACCTCTTAGAATACGAAGCTCCTGCGAAGAGTCGCCCTCAAAATATAAAACAGTATCGACCATATGCTCCAAAACTCTCGGACCTGCGATTGAACCCTCTTTTGTAATATGTCCTATAATAAATATAGCAATATTTTTATCTTTAGCAATTCTCATAAGCTCAAACGTAATCTGTCTTACTTGAGTTACGGAACCAGGAGCAGATGAGATGTTCTCAGAGTAGAGAGTCTGAATAGAGTCTATAATTATAAAATCATAATCTCTATGCTCAATCTCAATCAGAACCTGTTCTAACCTTATTTCGCTTAGCAGATAGAGTGAGTCATGATTTGATTTTAGGCGATTCGCACGAAGTTTTATTTGAGAACTTGACTCTTCACCGCTTACATAAAGAACATTTTGTCCTTTATAGGCTATATCGCCTCCCACTTTTAGAAGCAGGGTAGACTTTCCAACTCCTGGACTTCCTCCTATAAGAGTAAGAGAACCGGGAACGACTCCCCCTCCTAGAACCATATCTAACTCTATATTTCCGGAACTAAATCTAATGATCTCTTCCTCTTTTATATCATTGATGCTTTGTGCTTTTGCGGATGAACTTGAAGTTGATTTTGTCTGCTTTGCAACTTCCTGCTGATGTTCATTGAGTTCTACAAAAGAGTCCCATGCACCGCAATTTGTACATTTTCCCATCCATCTCGGAGTCGTCAATCCACAGTGCTGACACTCAAAAAGAGTCTTTTTTTTAGACATATTCTTAGCCTTTAGAAAGGATTTGAGAAATTATATACATTATTAGCGTCTGAGATATAAAAATATGGCAAATTGTCATATTTTAATTTAGTGAATGTATGGAGTTTTTAATTCTCTTCTTCAAACATAGCATCAAGTAAACTATCTACAAACTCATACTTATCAAAGGGAGTTAAATTTTCAGGTTTTTCTCCGGTTCCGACATAAAGAATTGGAAGTCCAAGAGCATAAGCGATACTAAAAACACTTCCGCCTTTTGCAGTACCGTCAAGTTTTGTAATGATAATTCCGTCAATACCTATCATTTCATGAAATGCTTTTGCCTGAGCGATCGCAGAATTGCCTTGTGTTCCATCGATGATAAGAATAGTTCTATGAGGCGCACCGCTATGAGCTTTATCACAAATACGATTGATTTTTTTTAGCTCATTTGCTAAGTTAGTTTGCGTATGAAGACGCCCTGCGGTGTCTATAATAACATGATCAAAACCTTTTGACTTTGCAGAATCTATAGTGTCATAGGCAACAGCAGAGCTATCATGCCCCTGCTTTGAAGCGACAATTGGAATATCTAATTTTTTTGCCCAAAGAGTAAGCTGTTCAATGGCAGCCGCACGAAACGTATCACCAGCACCGAGTATAACTTTTTTACCATCATTTTTATATTTTAGAGCAAGTTTGGATATCGTCGTTGTTTTTCCGGCACCATTTACTCCGACGATTAGCTCAACAAATGGAGGAGTGAATTCAGGTTCTTTGTAAATTGTATTTACAAGTGTTGCTAAAAGCTTTGGACGTAGAATTTCACGTGTCACTTTACTTTGATAAATCTCATTTAAAATAATCTCCACCAATTCATACTCAACATCCGCTTCAAGTAAAATATCCTCTATTTCACTCTTAGAAAAGGAGATCTGTTTTTTAGGAACTATCGCTTTTATCGCATCTGCAGTTTTTGTAAGCGATTTTTTTATAAATCCGAACATCTATTTGCCTAAAGCATTTCTGATATCACTGTCTATAAACTCTTCTTGCGCAGCACCTACATAATGATTAATTAAAGTTCCGTTTTTATACATTGCCATTGTCGGGATAGGATATCTCTCCCCTAATTTTAACTCTTTTACGATTGCATCGCTTAAACGGCGATTCTGATCAGAATTTACTAAAACATATTTTGCTTTATATTTTTGGGCAAATTCTTCTAATTTTGCATTCTCAATTTTGTCTTCAATTGTAATACCGATAACAATGAGATCTTTTTTATACTTTTCTTGAAGAGAAGTAAGGTGAGTTGCCGCTGCGCGGCAAGGCGGACACCATGTTGCAAATATATCAAAAATTACCACTTTGTCTTTCGCCCCTTCTAGCATAAAACCTTGAGCTGTTTTTTTAACAACATACTCTTTTTTATCAAGACCTGTTAAAACATATTCAGGACCTGCAAACATCTCGTTTGCACTATTTGCTTTTGATTTATTATCAGAACAACCTTGAAATAAGATTGCTGCTACTATGGATAGAAATAAAATATATTTTTTAAACATTTGCCTGCCTTGTTTCCTGTTTTTTGAGTAAAATTAGCGAAATTATAACCATAAAGATTTTATATGCCTCTTACAAAAACAATTTTTAGACAAAATTGCCTAGATAAAATTAAAAATTCTCCAAAAAACAACCGTATCTATAAGAATGCAAAAATAGGTGCAAAATTGCTTCAAGAACTTAAAAAATTTAAGAATTTAAAAATACTTTTTTATACTTCTCTCCCTTTTGAAGCAGATACGGCAAAATCAATTAAAATACTCAGAAAAAAGTATGATATTTTTGTGCCGTTTATGGAAGGCGAAAGTTTTAAGATGGTACCATTTAGGTTACCGCTTAAGAAAAAAAAGTTTGGTATATATGAAGCGGGAAACAGTTTAAGAGATATTAAAAAAATAGATGTGGCCATAGTACCGATAGTCGGTGTAGATGGAAATTTACAAAGAGTTGGTTTTGGAAAAGGGATGTATGATCGTTTCTTTGCAAAGTTAAAAAAAAGACCGTATATAATTTTTCTTCAATCAGAATTTTGTTATACAAAAGAATTTATTTGTGACAGTTATGACATCACATGTAATGTAATTATTACACCGCACGTGAAGGTGCAAAACAAAAATATGGCTATAAAGAGGAAGTAAAATGTTAAACGAGGTACTAAGCGGCAGCTCTGCGGCCGTTATTAGTGGGCTTGTTGGGTTTTTCATCTCTAAAAAAATAACGAGTGCTAATTTTGATATTTATGTCGAAAAAGCTAAAGCTCAAGCGGGTGCGATTGAAAATGAAGCACAACTACTTTTATATAAAGCCAATATCAAATCT
>Ga0074197_1002958_pt1 | contig 10925 bp, 8 predicted proteins | sample EPASupsiteSAE305_FD_64526 | JGI IMG/M metagenome (GOLD analysis project Ga0074197, IMG submission 64526) | Bioremediated contaminated groundwater microbial communities from EPA Superfund site, New Mexico - SAE3-05 reassembly with SPADES | ecosystem: Environmental > Aquatic > Deep subsurface >...
ACCCGCAAAGCCCGTACCGGTCGCAATCCACAGACTGGCAAGGCAATCAAGATAGCCGCCAAAACCTCTGGCAAGTTTTCACCGGGCAAGTCTCTTAAGGATCTGGCCTGCAAAAAGGCAGCCGGTAAAGCAAAGAAGAAGTAGTTCCTTTTATACACGCAAAAGACCCCGCTTTGACGGGGTCTTTTTTTGTCTTGTGTCTGTTCGGTCAACTATTTCCCAAGTTTATTCCTGATCGCCTCCACCACATGATACGCATCATTAATCGCCGTATAAATCAGGTTGGGATGCTTCTCTTCCTGGATTGATCCTTCACTGATTTTCATATAGGAAGGCGAGATAGCGCCCCCCACCACATAAACCCCTTTACGGGTTGACTCAAACTCTGCCGAAAGTAACACCAGACGATCGCCCTCCTTGGCTACCCTACAGACGCCAGCGGTACAGGAAATGGTCTGCACACCCAGCTTGTCAAAGATCGGCACCGGGCCCTGGGAACCGATACAGGCGATTACGTTCTGCATGGGGAAACTCAGAGCGTGATACAGGTCAATACCGTCAGCCTGCTTGAACTCATTGATCCTGATCACCAGCCGATCAACACCCTCGTCATCCACCTCTCCGATACGCGGTGTTGCGCCAGGCAATAGACGAATATTCCCGCCCAGCAGGATTTCCTCACCCAGACGTTGGGCGGTCTCCTTATTTACATCAAATTTTTCAGACTTATGGGCCCAATAAACCGGTTGGGTATCATTACACTCCCGCTTGGACTTCAGAATTGCGATAACCACATCGGCAGCGGTATTACCGCCGCCAATCACCAGGGTCTTAACCCCCACATACTTGGTCGGGTCATCCACATTCTTGGCCACCATCTTTGCATCGCCATAGACCGACAATTCACGGGGAATGCTACTACCAAAGGCCAGCACCACTTTACGGGCCTTAAAGCGCCCCTTATCAGTCTGAATACTCAAAAAATCACGTTCATCCTGAATATTTTCAAAAGCGACTTCAGTACGGATATGCAGGTTTTCATGCTGTACAAAATGCTGCACATACTGCAGATAACTCTCCACCGTTACCGGCTTGTCCGGTGGCCGCAGTTCATCCACCAGAAACGGCTCTGGCGCATCCTTGGGCTTGGAGGCGTAGACCAGCTTACCCTGGGGATAGGTATTAGCGATTCCTTGGAACGGGGCCTTACCAGATTCCAATACCAGATAGGACAGGCCAAACTTATGACAGAGATAGGCGGTTGCCAGGCCAGCAGGACCACCTCCGATAATGATGACATCATAAAATTCAGCAGACATGGTTGTTAAAGCCTCCAGCAGATAGTAACCGCACACAGGATTCACCAGCAGGCGGTATCAGACGGGTAAAATAATCAAGGGTAGTAAAGGTATCAGAAGCAACCGGTGTACAGGCTGAACTGTAATGGCTGATATAAAACAGGTAGCGAATACTGTATTCCTTCGCTGTTTGCAGGTTGGTTTCGCTATCTTCACCTAACATGGTACGGCTAGGGTCGTACTTGACAAACCGCTGTAGCTCTAACCAAAAGCGGGAATCTTCCTTGGGTAAGCCAACCTGATGTGCTGAAATAATACCATCAAACCACTGCCCGATTCTGGTTTTTTTCAGCTTGATATCCAGGGTCTTACTGTGGGCATTGGTTACCAACCAAAGCTGTTTATTGTGCTGGCGACAAAAGGTCAAGAACTCGATTACACCAGGATGTACAGCAATCAGATGCTCAACTTCCAGCTTCAGCAGGGGGATATCCAGACCAAGCCGATCAGACCAGTAATCCAGATTTGTCCAATTAAGGGTACATTCCTGCGAACGGAACAGACTATGTAGCTGCTTTTTTGCATGGTCAAGAGAAACATTGTGTTTCGCAGCCCAGCGCCTGGGTACGTGCTCCAGCCAGAAATGATCATCAAAATGACGATCAAGCAGGGTGCCATCCATGTCCAGCAACACGGTATCTATAGCGAGCCAATCAACAATCATGATTTGCTTATACACCGGATTGGTAAAAATAAAAAGGGCAGACCCGAAGGCCTGCCCTTTTAGATGCTACATGAAACAACCGGTTCTTAGAAGTGAACTTCGAAGGTAGCGTAGATGTCGTGGGCTGTCTTAACAGGTGTTTGTAACAACATGCCACCATTAGCTGTGAAAGTAGCAAGATCAGAGATCTTGACAGGAGCACCAACCCAGTTGTTGCTGCCAGTGTAATCAAAATCATAGAACTGATAACCAAGCTTGAAGAAAGTTTTGGCAAATACAGAAGAGATCGGCTTCAGGTCAAGTTCTTGAATGATGTATGGCTCGTAAACCTTACCACGGGTACCAACCTTAGCTGTGAACATATCATCAGCAGCAGGTGAGAAGGGAATCCAGTTTTTAGAACCATAGTTAAATTCAAAACCAATCTTAGTTTTGGAAGGCAGGTCATAACGTACACCAGCAAACACTGCGTAACCAGTTTTATCTGAGGGAGCCTCAGGGTTCAGCGGTGAACCAGTCAGCAACCCCTGAAACATTGCCTGTCCAGAAACAGCAGTAGTTGGGTGGGTTACACTCAAACCACCATCAACGAAGAAATTCAGGTCGCCAGGGCCAACCTTCTTAAGTGTGGACATACCACCCAGACCAAACCAGTCAATGGAACCAAGGTTTGTGGAAGGAGCTGTATCACCAAAGGCGGTGTTTTTCATGACCGGGAAGTCAAAGATATTGAAACCACGGTTCCATTGGAACCAGACCCGCAGAGGATCAGTATCAACCGGGATAATAGCCACACCCAGCATATCAGTATCTTTCAGGCTGTTAGAGGTAGCCTGATGATAGCCGGAATCAAAACCACGGCCATAACAGACCTTGGCATAGAAGCCGGGCAGCATGTCAATATCAGGGGCATAGCCCAAGGTCATACCATCAAAGGCATAGTTAACTAACAACGCAGGAGTACCACCGTTGCCAGGACGCTCATTATTGGACTTCAGGTTGGTAGGTGCGCCATCGGTTGCAGGACGACGACCAACCGAGAACCAGACCGGCTGATCAAGAATGTTGCTCCAGGTGGCATAGGCACGGTCTACGTTCAGGTAGCTGCTGGAAGGTACATGTCCCAACACGCCATCAAAAATACCAGTACGGTCAGCAAAATAGGCATTGCTGGTAACCGCATCTGAGTCCTGTGAACCAAACACTTTGTACATACCCAGTTTGACGTTAACAGTAACGTCCTTGGTTGCCTTGGCTTTCAGATCAAGGGCAAATTTATTGGTATAAATAGTTTCGTTTTGCGGTTTGTATGAAGCCGTGTACGCAGCCAAAGCTGGATTAGCCATCATCAGACCTTGAATCATTGGCCCATAAGCGCCCATGAATGCTCGAGCAGCAGTCACATTTTTAGAAGCGATCATTGCCGCCTGCATCTGCTGCACTGCCATATAAGCATCAAATCCTGTTGTGCCTGGGCCAAGTGTTGTTGGGTTGGCAACTATATAGTTGGCCAGATTGGTGAAGGTGCCCATAGCATCAGTATAAGCCTCTGTCTTACCATGCAGGCTATCTGCACGGAACTGGTAGCTACCACCAATCTGCAGCCACTTGCCCAGAGACTTATCTTCAATCCGCTGAACCTGACCCTTCAGGTCTTCCATCTGCTGGGACAGCTTGTCAATCTTGACCTGCAGGTCTGCCTCGGCAGCCATGGCGCCAGCCGGGATGGCCAGTGCAAGTACGGTGGACAACAACAGCTTGTTTACTTTACGCATGCATCTTCTCCTTTTGGTGGGATGAATACTGCTGGTGGACGTTAACGGCTCTTAAAACCACATCAGCATCTTCTATATCATGGCAACAAAACGGTGTGACCTTACACAAATCTTCACCTAACTGCAACAATTTATCACATATATTCAAGCATTTGAATATTTACATAAAAACAAAATTAAAGTTCATTGACATTCTATCAATTCACGCACCTGATCCAGCAACACATTAGAATCAGTTGCTTTAACAACCTGTTTATCAACAACCGCAAAGGGTTCTTGCTTACAGGTTTTGCACTGCTTTGCACATTTTTTAATTTTAATATTCAGCCCTGCAAACTGTTCTTTTAACTGTTTGGCCAGTTTTTCTGTTCCCTGGTTATGTTCACAGAGCCGGATTTTCATGGACTACACCACCGGAAACGGTGCTGCGCCACCAGGAGGGGCGACAAAAACCCGTGTGCCAAGGTCACCATCAATCATCAGGATTCCGTGACCATTACTACCCACCAGTTTCAGCTTGGCAATAATGTCGCGGTCATTGTTTTCTTCCTCAATCTGCTCGGTTATAAACCACTGCAGAAAAATCTGGGAGGCGTGATCTTTTTCCTTTACCGCAAGCTCAGCCAGATCATTGATCCGGCCGGTCACAATCTGCTCATGGGCCAGGGTCTTTTCCATCATATCCAGCAATGACTTGTACTTGTTAGGCACTGCCTTGCTGGCAGTCAGGGTGATATTAATTCCCTGGTCAACCAGATAGTTGAAGAACTTCATAAAATGGGTCATCTCTTCCTGATACTGTACCATGAACCAGGTGGCAGCCCCTTTCAGCCCCATTTCATTGGCTGCAGAGGACATGGAAAGGTAGATGTTGGCGGAATACAGCTCAAAGTTCATGTGATTGTTCAGGGCATCTGCCATGGTTTTGCTGATCATGCTAAAACCTCCTAAATCTTATTTTTTGTGAGTATACTGTACTAATGCCCAATTTCAAGCAGGCTGATGCTGTCAGGTTGCTAAAAGTGGTGTATAGTTGTGCTTAGCACTGCTGAAGGAGGGAACCATGAGCCTGCACAACCTGCTGGAATGGCTGAAACAACACCGCAAAAAACTGCTCGTCTGGGGCGGAGGTATGTTTGTCGCCTTTGTCCTGTTCTCAACTCTGATCCTGCCGGTTATTATCAAATCCCAGGCTGAAAAAGCAATTCTGAAGGCAACTGGTCGCGTTGCCAGCATTGAAAAAGTACGTTTTAACCCTTTTGGCATGACCCTGACCGTGCAGGGGGTCAAGCTGCTTGAGCCTGATGCAAAAACTCCCTTTGTCCAACTTGGACGCTTGCGGGTATCGCTTTCCAGCACCAGTTTATTCAGATTTGCGCCGGTAGTTGATGAGCTGAGCCTTGATACGCTGCAGGTTGGCCTGGTGCGTACGGCTGCTAATCGTTACAACTTCTCTGACATTCTTGATCGGCTGGCTGCTCAGCCTAAAAAAGAGAAGAGCGGCGCACCACGATTTTCAATCAACAATATTGCCCTGCAAAATAGCAGTATTGATTTTGATGATAGAGCTGTTGCTGGCGGTAAAAAGCATACCATTCGGGATTTACAACTGGCCATTCCGTTTATCAGCACCATCCCCTATCTGGCAGAACAGTATACTGACCCCAAGTTTGCTGCTGTAATCAATGGTGCCAAATTCAGCTTTAACGGCAAGTCAAAACCATTGGCCAAATCAATGGAGACTGACCTTAACATTAAACTTACGGACCTTGATCTGCCTCACTACCTGGCCTACCTTCCTGCCCAGGTACCAATCAAACTGGACAGCGGCAAACTAAGCCTTGATCTGGCTGTTGCCTATCGTATTTTTCAGAACAAGAAGCCTGAATTGACGGTTAAAGGTCTGACACGGCTTGATGCGATCAGCATTAAGGAAAAGAATAATGCTGCACTGGCATCATTCAAGCGGTTTGATGTTGTGTCAAAAGAGATTGAGCTGTTTAGCCGCAAGGTGGTACTGCAACAGGTGGCCCTTGATGGCCTGACTCTGCAGGTTGAACGTGACAGCACAGGCAAGCTGAACTTCCAGCGGTTATTACCAGCACAGTCGGCACCGCCCAAAGAGGTTAAAAAGCCAACAAAAAAGGAAGAAGCCCCTCCCCTGAAGTTGCTGGTTGAAAACCTGGCGCTGACAGATGGAACCATCTCATTTCATGACAAACAGCCTGCCGGAGGATTCAAAAGCCAGCTACAGGCGATCACGGTCAAGCTCAGCAACCTCTCCACCACTGCCAATGCTCAAAGCGTCTATGAGATTTCTTTAAATGGGGATAGTGCAGAAAAGTTTGTTGCTTCAGGAACCGCCGTACTTTCACCAATCAGCGCAACCAGCCAGTTTAACCTGACCGGCATCAAATTACAGCGGGGCTGGCCCTATCTGCAAAACCTGCTAACAGCACCGGTTAAGGGTAACCTGTCATTGGAAGGCAAGGCTGCTTTTACTGCAGAGGATGGCTTATCAGTACAGGATTTAGGTGTTCACCTAAAAGATATTGTTGCTGAGTATGGTGACAAAGACAGCACCCGACTTGCCAGCCTTGATCTGACCGGCATCTCCTTTAGCCAGAAAGAAAACAAGGCTGCGGTTGAAGAGATCAAACTGGCAGGTGGTAAAATAAAGCTATCCCGCGAGGCTGATGGCAAACTATCTGTGCTTTCACTCCTGAAACAACCAGCCGCAAACAGCGCCAAACCGGTTAAGCCAGAACCTGCACCTGTCAAGGCAGCAGTAGCCAAGGCAAATCAGAAGCCGCTTGCCTGGCTGGTCAATAAAATCAATGTAGCCGGGCTTTCCACCACCTTTGCGGATAAACAGTTCAGCGAACCACCTGTCTTTACCCTCTCAAATATTCGACTAAGTACCGGAAACCTGACCGGCCCGACCTTCTCAGCCATGCCTTTGCAGTTTAGCAGTATCTTTGGCAAAAATGCACCGATCAAGGTTGCAGGCACACTCACCCCGCTACCGTTCAAATTTAACGGTACAACCAGCTTTGCCAAACTGCCGATCCAGGATTTTGAAAGCTACATTCCTGATAACGTTAACGTCTTTGTACTGGGGGGCACGCTGGACAGCAGCTTGAAGGTGAATGTTGCGTTAGATAAGGATAACAAACCGGTCGGCAGTTTCAGCGGCAGCGCCGGGGTGCGTGGTTTCCACACCGTTGACACGGTGCAGGAGGAAGATCTGCTGAAATGGGAAAGCCTGCAGCTTGACCAGATCAATGGTAATCTGGCCCCCTTCTCTTTGGCCATCCGCCAGATTGCGCTGAATGGTGTCTATTCTAAAATTGCTGTCCGTAAAGACGGCACCCTGAACCTGCAGAACCTGGTGACTAAAGAACAGCAGCAAAAACAACTGCCAACTACAGGGACGGTAGCACCGCCATCTGTTTCGTCTGCACCAGCCACGGTAGCCGCGCAAGCATCCCAAAAGGCACAGATAAAGATTGATACCCTGACGGTTCAGGACGGCACCATCGCCTTCAGCGATGCCCACCTGCCCCAGCAGTTCCGCAGCACCTTTCATAATTTGGGTGGCCGGGTCAGCGGTCTGTCGTCTGACATGAACACCCGTGCCGAGGTTGATCTGCGCGGTAATCTGGAGAGCCATTCACCGCTGCAAATTGCTGGAAAAATCAACCCGTTGCGGGACGATCTGTTTGTAGATCTGACCATATCGTTTAAGGATATTGAGCTTTCGCCTGCCACCCCGTACTCCGGTACCTATCTGGGCTATGAGATTGACAAGGGCAAGCTGTTCCTTGATCTGAAGTACCATATTGAAAACAAAAAACTGGAGGCCTCCAACAAGGTGTTTGTTGACCAGTTTACCTTTGGCAAGTCGGTTGACAGCGCCAAGGCGACCAAACTGCCGGTACGACTTGGCATCGCCCTGTTGAAGGATCGCAATGGCCAGATCAACCTTGACCTACCGGTCAGTGGCCGGACCGATGACCCCAAGTTCAGTATCTGGGGCGTGGTCTGGCAGGTGGTGGCCAACCTGTTTATCAAGGCAGCCACCTCTCCCTTTGCCCTGCTCTCTTCCATGATGGGCTCCAGTGAAGACCTGAGCAGTGTGACCTTTGCGCCTGGTTCTGCAGTTTTGGCACCAGCTGAAGAAAAGAAATTGGAAACCCTTGCTAGCGCCCTCAGCCAGAGGCCCGGTCTGAAGGTTGAACTATCCGGCTTTGTTGACAAACAGCGTGATCCTGAAGGATACCGCGCGGAACTGCTGCAACTGAAGATGCGTCAGGAAAAATTTCATGAACTGGCAAAAAATCGCCAAACAAAAGAGGGTGATGATGCAGCGAAGATGGTCATCCAGCCAACTGAATATTCACGCTATATGAAGGCTGTCTATCTTAAGGAGAAATTTCCCAAACCACGCAACATGATCGGCATGGTTAAAGATCTGCCTGATGCCGAGATGAAGAAGTTGATTATTGCCAACACCAAAGTAACTGATCAGGATCTGCAGCAACTGGCTGCACAACGGGCCGCTGCGGTCAAACAGCACCTGATCACCAAGGGCAAACTGGAATCCCAGCGGATATTTCAGAAGCAGGATAACATCCTGAAACCACCTAAACAGGAAACTGCTCCTGCTAGCAGGGTGGAACTGAATCCGATTGCATCATGACCAGTACAGAACCACACAATACGAAACGGTTTGCTGTAGCCACACTGGGCTGCAAGGTTAACCAGTTTGAGACAGCAGATATGGTTGAGCAGCTACAGGCTGATGGCTGGCAACTGGTGCCGTTTACTGCAGAGGCTGACCTTTACCTGATCAACAGCTGTACGGTCACTGCCCGCAGTGATGCTGAATCACGACGTCTAATCCGTCGCGCCCGGCGAGCCAATCCCCAGGCCAGGGTGGTTGCCACCGGTTGCTATGCCCAGGTTGCATCAGCAGATCTTCAAGCCCTGCCTGAGCTAAACCTGGTGTTGGGTAATGAGGAAAAACATGATCTTGTGCTGCATCTGGAGCAAGGTGAGCATCAGGTTACTGATCTGACCAGCCTGAAAACAAGCGGACCTTTGCGTCTGACCAGTTTTAGCGAGCATACCCGAGCCTTTCTGCAGATCCAGAACGGCTGCGAAACAGACTGCAGCTACTGCATTGTGCCGATTGCCCGGGGACCGAGCCGGTCAGTCCCCCCCCAGGAAGTGCTCGAAGCGGTTAGCAGACTGGTTGGCTCCGGGTATCAGGAGGTTGTTTTAACCGGTATACATATGGGGGCCTATGGTCTTGATCTGTCCCCCCGCAGCAGTCTTACTGAATTGGTACAACTTCTGGAAAAGCAGAATGCAATCCCTCGGCTGCGCCTTGGTTCCATTGAACCCAATGAACTGACAGACGGGCTGCTGGCCCTGTTCAAAGACTCAACACGGCTCTGTCATCACCTGCATATACCGCTGCAAAGCGGCTCTGACAGCGTACTGCAACGGATGGGGCGCGGCTATGACACCAGCTTCTATTACAACCGGATTACAACTGCTGCCCAGCTGTTGCCTGATGCCTTTATTGCTGCAGACCTGATTGCCGGCTTCCCTGGTGAAACAGAGCAGGAATTTGGCGAGACCTGCGCCTTTGTGGCATCGCTGCCATTGGCTGATCTGCATGTCTTTCCCTACTCCATCCGCCCCGGTACCAAGGCAGCAGCTATGCCGGGACATCTCAAGCCAGGTATCATCAAAGAACGGGCAGAATTGTTGCGCAAGATTGCAGCTGAAAAACGGGCCGCATTCCAGCAGCGTTTTATCAACAAACCATTACCAGTGCTGGGACAACGCCACAACCCGCTTACCAAGCAGGTAATCGGGCTTTCCCGCAACTATCTGGAAGTCTGCTACCCAGGATCAGCACAGTTGCTGAATCAGGAAGTTGTGGTACAGATAGATGGACTGGAGCATAGTCTCCTCACTGGCAACACCATCCCACCCGTATGCTAAGGAGCCTGGTATGGCGACAACAACATCCCTTGACGAAGCCCTGAAACGCACCAGCCTCTCCCGTACAAACCAGATGGAGATGCTGACCTTCCGCTTAAGTGATGGTCAGCTCTATGGCATCAATGTCTTCAAAATTATTGAAATACTGGAAAGCCCAAACCGTTTTGACCGGATGCCCCATGCCAATCAGGCGGTGAAAGGGGCGGTTGACTTCAGGGGTAAACCGATTGTTGCCATTGATCTTTCAGAGGCGCTTGGTATGGAACCGGTCCCCTTTGACCGGCAACTGGCCTACCTGATTATCTGCGAATACAGCCAACAGCTGAATGCCTTTATTGTTGCCTCACCGGAGACTCTGATTACCCGTAGCTGGGATGAAATTCACAAACCGGACGGTATTCAGGCACGTTCGCTGGTGGCCATTGCTTACAACGACACAGGTGAAACCATTCTGCTGCTGGATATAGAGGGTATTCTTGCTGACGTGGTGGGGTATACATCGGAAGTGACCGATGAGCTTGCCAGCCGTGGTGCAGCACTGAAGGAGCATCGAATTCTACTGGTGGATGATTCCCGGACCGCCCTGGCCATGATGCAGCAGACCTTGAACCATCTGGGGATGACGCACAGTTCGCAATCATCTGCGGTACAGGCATTGGCCTGGCTTGAGGAACGGGACAAGCAGGGAGAACCGGCCTTTGACCTGATTATTTCTGATATTGAAATGCCGGGGATGGATGGCTTTACCTTTACTCGCAACCTGCGAAGCATGCCATCCTATGAAAAGACAAAAATCATACTACACAGTTCCATGAGTAATCCCACCAACCGGCTGAAGGCGGAAGAGGCAGGGGCTGATGACTTTGTTGCCAAGTTTGCCCCAAATGAGCTGGCAGAACATATTTTCAACGTGTTAGAGCTGGAACAGTCAGACGATGATTTCTTTATTACCCCAGGCGAAACATAATTACCTCTGCCTCAGCCACTACTTTGCCATCCAGTTCTGCCCTGCCCTTTGCATCCACCAGCCGGCGACGTTCACCAACCACCTCGCCGATCACCCTGATGGTTGAGCCGGTGGGGACCGGAGCTCGGTAGCGCAGCTTCAGT
>Ga0074197_1002962_pt1 | contig 10919 bp, 8 predicted proteins | sample EPASupsiteSAE305_FD_64526 | JGI IMG/M metagenome (GOLD analysis project Ga0074197, IMG submission 64526) | Bioremediated contaminated groundwater microbial communities from EPA Superfund site, New Mexico - SAE3-05 reassembly with SPADES | ecosystem: Environmental > Aquatic > Deep subsurface >...
CGACCATCTTTGATCGTGCGTGAAATTACCTCTATCAGTTTGCTATGGTTTACTGTATCGAAGAAACGCTCCAAATCAAGGTCTACACAATAGTGATAGCCATTGTCTGCGTATTCCTGTACCCGCTTGAGAGCATCATGGGCACTACGATTAGGACGAAAGCCGAAGCTATTGTCACTGAACTGGCATTCATAGATGGGAATGAGGATTTGGCTTATCGCTTGTTGGAGGAAGCGGTCTACTACGTTGGGTATACCAAGTTGACGCTTCTTTCCCTTATCCTTGGGTATCTCTACCCTACGAACAGGACTTGGTCGGTATTTACCCGACAGGACACTGGCTAACAATTCATCTTTATGGAGTTTAAGGTATGGTAACAGTTCGCTCGTTCCCATCTTATCGACACCTCCTGCACCTCCGTTTCCTACAACTTGACGATAGGCTTCGTTTAAGTTGTCACTGCTTAGGAGTTGCTCCAACAAATTGGTAGTACTTGGTTGCACTTCCACAAGGTTTTCACCTATTATCTCCATAAAAGTCTGCGCTCCTTCATAACTTTCGGATTCCGTCCTATCTATCCGAAGGTAGCCAACTTGAGTTGTTTTCTGCATTTCTTCTTTCATAAGTAATAATGTAATAGTACTTGTTTAAAGTAAAGTTCAGTCCTTCACAGAGTTGTCGATTACATCCTTTATCTGTTACTATGACTTCTGCTGACTTCTCATAGTTCGTTGTTACTACTTCACTCATCAGAGTGTCGCCTATAAGATCTCCCCAGTTAAGAATATATTCTTTCCATCTTATACCCGCTTGATTTACTTTGAGTGTTCCGAATAGCTATGGGACTTTGATTTGTTTAGCAATCTCATCCACACTCTTAAGCCTTTATATCAAGTTTCTGTACGTCAGGTCAGATATTTGCCGCCGACTTCCTTCAGATTCCATCTCATAATGGACACCCTTGTCTTTGGCTATACGCTTGCCGCTATTAGGCTGCGTTAGGGACTTGCACCCATTAGAATATACACATGCTGGGCGAACTAATAAAAAAGTGGGGCTTTTCACAAAGCCCCACTTTTCAGTTTTCAATAGGTATTAGTTTTTTTTAAGGTAAAAAGATTGTTTTCAGGATAACGGCACAAATATAAGACATATTTTTAATACCTACCAAACATTTAAACATGTCTTATAACATATTTTTGAGATTTCTTTGCCTTTATTATCATTTTCACTTCTCCGGGTAGTGTTCATCTACCTTGCCACTGTGCTTCAATACTTTTGCATCAATATAGAAAACGATCTCTTCAGCAATGTTTGTAATGTGGTCTCCGGAGCGTTCCAGCTTACGAAATACAGTGAGCAGATTGAGGTAAGGCAACAGGTTATCGGTATGGTCTTTTAAGTATTCCGCCAAGACTTTTGAAACATTGCCATTAATTTCATCCAGCAAATTGTCTTTCGCAAAAACCGATGTTGCCAAATCTAAACTTTCTTCAGCCAAAGCACGTTTGGTTAATTCAAGCATAGAAAGAGCTTCGGCATGCATTTCTTCCAATCGCAACTTCTTAAGCAAATCGGCATCCAAAGCAGGTTCCTGGCAGTTGATAACAAAACGGGCAATACTCTCTGCAAAGTCACCCAAGCGTTCCAAGTTCGTATTTATCTTGAGCATGGCCAATACAAAACGAAGATCAATAGCTACCGGATTGTAAAGTGCAATAATATCTTCCACGTCACTGTCTATCTTCAATTCAAATGCGTTGACGCGCTTTTCGCGAACCACCACTTGGCGAGCCAATTCTTTATCTAGGGTAAGTACAGCCTCTCCTGCCCTGTCGAGCTGACTGTATACAAGCGTCCACATCTCATCAATCTCTTTTCTGAGCAGTACGAGTTCCGATTCTATAAACTTAACCATATTCGAAATGTATTATGAGTTATTTTAATTGCTGTTAGTTACGGGTACAAATATAACATTATTATCCAAATCTTCCTGTTATATAGTTCTGAGTTTGTTCTTTTAGCGGATTGGTGAATATCTTTTTTGTTTCACCAAACTCAACCATTTCTCCCAGATAAAAGAAAGCGGTTTTATCACTTACACGAGCTGCCTGCTGCATGTTGTGGGTAACAATCACAATAGTATATTCTTTCTTCAGTTCATGAATAAGTTCCTCGACTTTGGCAGTCGATATGGGGTCGAGCGCAGAGGCAGGTTCGTCCATCAGCAGAACGGAAGGCGAAATAGCCATCGCACGCGCCATACATAAACGCTGTTGCTGTCCGCCCGATAAAGCGTAAGCAGACTGTTTGAGTTTATCTTTCACTTCATCCCACAAAGCAGCCCCTTTCAACGTTTCTTCAACGCGCTGTCTGATAAAAGATTCATCTTTAACTCCATTTACCCTAAGTCCGTAAGCTACATTTTCAAATATACTTTTAGGAAAAGGATTGGGACGTTGAAAGACCATACCTACTTTTTTACGGAGTTCATCCACTTCGATCCCTTTCTCGTATATGTTCTGATTATCAATCAACACTTCACCTGACAGGCGGGTATCAGGAATTAAGTCATTCATTCGGTTGAGCAAACGAAGAAAAGTTGATTTTCCACATCCTGAAGGACCGATAAAGGCTACAACCGATTTTTCATCAATTGAGAGACTTATGTTTTTCAATGCATGAAAGCTTCCGTACCAGAAATTCACATCACGCGTGGTTATTTTACTATTTGTCATTTTCTATTTTTCTTTTTTAGATATCAATGCATTTTTACTTTTTTCTCGAAATACTTGCGAAGGGCATTGGCCAGCAGGTTCACAGCCAGCACAATAAGGATAAGCACCAACGCAGTGCCATAGGCAATGGGCAACTGGGCTTCCATATCGGTTCCGCTCGTCGAGATAACGTATAAGTGGTATGGCAACGCCATACATTGGTCCAAAACACTCTGGGGCAGTTGAGGAAGAAAATACGCTGCACAAGTAAAAAGAATAGGAGCCGTTTCGCCCGACACACGTCCCAAAGCCAAAATAAGTCCGGTTATAACATTGGGCATAGCCATCGGTAAGATTACATGCCATATAGTTTGCAACTTAGTGGCTCCTAAAGCACGGCTGCCTTCACGCAAGGTATCGGGAATGGCTTTGAGTGCTTCTTCGGTCGTTCTAATCACAATGGGAACACAAAGCAAACCCAACGTTAACGAGCCGGCCAAAATACTATCTCCAAAGCCTAAGTAATTGACAAAGAGCGCCATACCAAACAAACCGAAAACAATAGAAGGAATACCGCTCAGGTTATTTGTCATAACCCGTATAAAACGTACCAACTTACCTTTGGGTGCATATTCATTCATGTAGATGCCGCTCATCACCCCTATCGGAAAGGCAAAAAGAGCACTGCCTACCATCAAATAGAAAGTGCCTACTATAGCAGGCCATATACCTCCGGCAGTCATCCCCTCGCGGGGTGCGCTACTAATAAATTCCCAATTAATAACTCCCACGCCTTTATAGATAATAAATCCCAGAATGGCAAAGAGAATAAGCACTACGCACAAACTCAGCAAGCGAAACAAGCCAAATGCAACGTATTGCGAAGTACGTTTCCGGTTGCTTGCTGATGAAGTGATTTGAGCCGATTTATTCATTTCAGTCATATTATTATTTTTCTACGAATGATTCGTCTATTTTCTTTTGGCAGAAATAGCCTCCACACTCAAATTGATTATCAATGTGATGATGAACAAAACAACCCCAAGAAGGAACAACGCCTGATAGTGTGCTCCACCCGCCGGGGCTTCACCCAACTCGGCAGCAATGGTTGCCGGTATGGTGCGTAAAGGTTCAAGAATAGTAGTTGGTATCACCGCAGCATTACCGGTTACCATCAGCACGGCCATGGTCTCGCCAATGGCACGACCGATGCCAAGTACCACACCCGATGTGATGCCCGATATCGAATAAGGAATCACAACTTTATAAATCGTTTGCCACTGCGAAGCGCCAAGCGCCAAACTAGCTTCACGCATAGAGCGGGGACAGTTTCGCATAGCATCTTCCGTAACCGTAATAATGGTAGGCAATGCCATTATGGCCAGAACAACACTTCCGGCAAGACCGGTTTCTCCTACGGGCAAATCAAATGTTTTTTGAATGAACGGAACGATGACAATCAATCCGAAGAAGCCATAGACCACCGAGGGTATGCCACTCAGCAGCTCAATAACCGGCTTCAGTATGTTACGCGTTTTAGTATTTGCCACTTCGGAAAGATAAATAGAAACCGAAAGACCAAAAGGAAGGGCTATCAGAATGGCAAAAAGGCTCACCCACAAGGTACCGGTTATCAAAGGCAGGAAACCAAACTGCGGAGCAGGTGTTGCAGTAGGGAACCACTCAGCACCGGCAATTACATCTTTAAAAGAGATATTGTTGTCTTTAATCAGATGAAGGTTACTACCTTCTTTTACAAACTGGGAAGGAATGAACGCTATCATTCCGGGGTTGCGCTGAACTAATTCTGCAATCTTATCTCCGGCCAGTTCATACGCCTCTCCTAAATCTTCCTCTGAATAATATTCGGTAATATTTTCGAGTCTGAATACTTTGATTGGGGCATCAATACCTCCAACTTCTTTCCAGTTAGTAATTTCTTCATCGAAGATGTTCTTAATTTCAGACGGGCTAAGCCTGTTAACAGGGTTTGCCTTATTGAGTGCCAACACGTAGCCATCTTCAATAACCTTGCTTTTAAATAGGCCAAATGCTTCTATAAATAAGAAAACAACGATCAATAAAATTGTAATACTTGTTACAAATCCGCTGCATGTCAGCAGACCAGCCACAATCTTTTCAAAAAACTTTCTCATACCTTATTATTTGATGACGCAAAGTAAGGGGCTTTATATTAAAAACGTGTGAATAGAGTTTGAAGGAAATATTGCATAAGTATTACATTTTGGTTACAATGAACTTATTTAAAGAAAATGTAAACGAAATGTAATATCGATTTATGTAATTTGCATCCATCAAAAAAGAAATAATAAAAAGAAATAGAAAATGAAAGCAAGCTATTGGGTATTTCTCCTTATTGGGGCATGTAATGTAATCAATGTCAATGCACAAAAAATCAAAGGCAGTGACACGGTACTGCCACTCTCGCAACAAGCAGCAGAGAACTTCATGAACAAGAATCCGCAAGCACGTGTCACCGTTACCGGTGGAGGTAGCGGCGTGGGTATTTCTGCCTTACTTGATAACACAACCGATATTGCCATGGCTTCGCGAGCTATTAAGTTCAGTGAGAAGATGAAACTGAAAAAGGCCAAGCAAGATGCTGAAGAAGTCATTATTGCCTATGATGCCCTTGCCGTAGTTGTTCACCCATCAAACCCGGTCAGAAAGCTAACCAGACAACAATTGGAGCTTATATTCCGGGGCAAAATAACCAACTGGAAACAAGTGGGAGGTGACGACCGTAAAATTGTAGTTTACTCGCGTGAAACGTCTTCGGGTACATACGAATTCTTCAAAGAGAGCGTATTAAAAAACAAGAATTACATGAGCCACAGTTTGTCTATGCCGGCTACCGGAGCCATTATTCAGTCGGTAAGCCAAACCAAAGGGGCTATCGGATATGTGGGCCTGGCGTATCTTTCTCCCAGAGTGAAAGCTATAGCTGTTTCTTACGACGGTACGCACTATGCAATGCCATCTGTTGAAAATGCAACTAAAAAGTTATATCCCATCGTGCGTCCCCTATTTTATTATTATAACAAGCAGAACAAACAATTAGTAAATGCCTTCATTCAATACATCCTTTCTGACGAAGGACAGGAAATAATAAAAAAGAGCGGATATATCCCTGTACACTAGGTAATCAGAAAAAAATATCATATTTTTGTGCCCTTATTACAAGTTTATATTCACAACTATGACAGATATTATAAAAGAAGATGCAGGTGAGAAAAAAAGCCTCAACTTCATTGAACAGGCTATTGAAAATGATTTAAAAGAAGGCAAAAACGGAAGCAGACTTCAAACTCGTTTTCCGCCTGAGCCTAACGGTTATCTTCATATTGGACATGCAAAAGCCATCTGTATGGATTTTGGTGTGGCACAGAAATATGGTGGCGTGTGTAATCTGCGCTTTGATGATACGAACCCGGTAAAAGAAGACACTGAATACGTGGATTCTATCATGGAAGATATTCAATGGTTGGGTTTCCAATGGAAAAACATATATTATGCGTCTGACTATTTTCAGCATTTATGGGACTTTGCCGTTGAACTGATTAAAGAGGGCAAAGCATACATCGATGAACAAAGTGCTGAAGAAATAGCCAAACAAAAAGGCACTCCTACTCAACCGGGCGTAAATAGTCCGTATCGCGACAGACCGATAGAAGAAAGTCTCACTCTCTTCCATCAGATGAATACCGGTGAAATTGAAGAGGGTGCTATGGTGTTGCGTGCCAAAATTGATATGGCAAACTCAAACATGCATTTTCGTGATCCTATTATATATCGTGTTATTAAGCATCCGCACCACCGCACTGGAACTACATGGAAAGCATATCCCATGTATGACTTCGCCCACGGGCAAAGTGATTACTTTGAAGGTGTTACACACTCCATCTGCACATTAGAATTTGAAGTACACCGCCCGCTTTACGATTACTTTGTTGACGAACTAATTGAAACTCCACTTGCTACAGAAGCCGGATATCGTCCGCGACAAATGGAATTCAATCGTTTGAATCTTACCTATACGGTAATGAGTAAGCGTAAACTTCTTGCTTTAGTGAAAGAAGGATTGGTTAACGGATGGGACGATCCTCGTATGCCTACTATCTGTGGTTATCGCCGCAGAGGGTACTCACCTGAATCGATACGTAAATTCGTTGACATGATTGGCTACACTAAATACGAGGCACTAAATGATGTTTCTCTCTTAGAGGCAGCCGTTAGAGAAGATTTGAACACCAGAGCAACACGCGTATCGGCCGTACTGAATCCCGTGAAGCTTATTATCACCAACTATCCTGAAAATACGGTAGAACAAATGGAAGCGACCAACAATCCGGAGGATCCGGAAGCAGGCTCGCACATGATAGAATTTAGCCGTGAATTATGGATGGAACGCGAAGACTTTATGGAGGATGCTCCCAAGAAGTATTTCCGAATGACACCCGGACAAGAAGTTCGTTTGAAGAACGCTTATATTGTAAAATGTACCGGATGCAAGAAAGATGAAAATGGAGAAATTACGGAGGTTTATTGCGAGTACGATCCCAATACTCGTAGCGGAATGCCGGATAGCAACCGTAAGGTAAAGGGTACGTTGCATTGGCTAAGCTGTGCTCATTGCTTACCGGCTGAAGTACGCTTGTATGACCGCTTATTTAAAGTGGAAAATCCGGGAACTGAAACGGAAGCTGATTTCCGTGAGTTATTGAATCCTGATTCTCTGAAGGTGCTAACCAACTGCTACGTTGAAAAATACTTGGCAGAGCTCAAACCATTGTCGTACCTACAATTCCAACGCATAGGATATTTCAATATAGACAAGGAATCAACTCCTGACAAACTAATATTCAACCGTACGGTAGGACTAAAAGATACTTGGGGGAAAATAAATAAATAACAAGTAACCGAATAATAAAAACGTCATGGAATCTGTAGCTTTTATACAATGGTGTTTGGATCACCTCAATTATTGGACCATCACCTTGCTGATGACTATTGAGAGTTCGTTTATTCCTTTTCCTTCAGAAGTAGTTATTCCGCCTGCTGCGTACAAAGCAGCAGTGGGGCATGAATTGAACATATATCTTGTTGTTTTATTTGCCACCATTGGTGCCAATATTGGAGCGTTGATTAATTATTATCTGGCCATGTGGTTGGGCCGACCGCTTGTGTATAAGTTTGCTAATAGCAGGTTTGGACACATGTGCCTCATTGATCAGGCTAAAGTTGAACATGCTGAAGCCTATTTCGACAGAAATGGAGCGCTTTCAACTTTTATTGGCCGACTGATACCTGCGGTAAGACAACTGATATCAATTCCGGCCGGATTGGCACGTATGAAACTGAGTACGTTTTTACTGTATACAACATTGGGAGCCGGAATATGGAATGCGATTCTTGCTGCAATCGGATATTACCTAGCCAGCGTACCGGGCATTGAAACTGAAGAACAACTGATAGCTAAAGTGACGGAATACAGCCATGAATTGGGTTATCTTTTTATTGCAATAGCTATATTTATTGTAGGATACCTGGTATATAAAGGTTATAAATCGAATAATAAATAAGAGATCTTTTGATAAATCGTGGTGTGCTTGTATAGGGGATTTCCTTTTTCAAAAAGCTCATTATGTTTTTCAAAAAGCTGGTTATGTTTTTCAAAAAGCTCTTTATGTTTTCGGACTATACAAATAAAAGAACGACTGGTCAAAACAAGTTGACCAGTCGTTTTCTTTTGAGAATCTACATAATTAATCACTTACCAAGTGCTGCAGTAAGCGCTTTTTCGTAATCGGGTTCCTGAGTAATTTCGGGCACCATTTCAGTGTATACTACTTTCCCGTCTTTATCAACCACCACAACAGAGCGAGCAAGCAATCCATACAAAGGACCATCTTCCATTAGCAAGCCATAGTTGTCAGCAAAAGGAGAAGGACGGAAATCTGAAAGAGCTACCACGTTGGTAATACCTTCTGTACTACAGAAACGTCCATGTGCAAAAGGCAGGTCCTTGGATATAGCCAAAACAACTGTATCCGGCAATGAGGATGCTAATTTATTAAATTGTCGTACCGAAGTGGCACAAACACTTGTATCCAAACTTGGAAATATATTTAAAATCACATTCTTTCCTTTGAATTCACTCAGTGAAACAGAAGATAAGTCTGATTTAGTGAGGTTGAAATCGGGAGCTACTGCTCCTACTTTGATAAATTCACCTTTAATTTTTACAGGTTGACCTTTAAAATTTGTTGTTGTCATAATTCTACTTTATTAGTATTCTTTGTTTAAAATCATTTTATATCATATAAACAACGGACCAACCAATTGGTTCAAACAAAAAAAAGAAGAAGTCTCACAACCTCTTCTTTTTTGTTATTTTTTTGAATCTTCCTCAATATACGAAATCAGTGACAGACCGTATATCAGTTGATGAAGCCCCTATGTACACTTTAAATTTTCCGGATTCCACTTTCCAGTCACCACTTGCTTCGTCATAAAACTTCAAATCATCGGGTGTTAAAGTAAAGGTAATTAGTTTCTCTTCACCCGGATTCAAAGCAACCTTGGCGAATTTTTTCAATTCCTTCAATGGCCTTACAACAGAACACTTCTCATCTCCTACATACAACTGAACCACCTCTTTTCCGGCTAACGTTCCATTGTTTTTCACCTTTAGAGAGATAGCTAAAGAGCCTTCGGCAGGCATTTGTTTCGAAGAGAGAGTTGCCTTATCGTAAGCAAAAGTAGTATAGCTCAGACCGTGACCAAATGGAAACAGTGCAGGAATCTTTTTAGTATCATGCCAACGGTATCCCACCAAAATGTCTTCTTTGTATTCTTGATTAATACTGTCGCCCGGGTAAGAGATTTCTCCGAAAGCATGCGCTCCATTATCAGCCAACTTCACAGGAAAAGAGAAAGGCAGTTTACCACTGGGGTTCACCTCACCGGTTACTATATTAGCGATAGCATTACCTGTTTCAGATCCCAGGTACCAACCTTGTATAATAGAAGGTACATCTTTTACCCAAGGCATCTCAACGGCGTTGCCACTTAATAGCACCATAACCATCTTCTTGTTCACATGTAGAAGCCCCTTTATCAAATCATTCTGCCCGAAAGGAAGTTCATAACTCAATCGGTCACCGGCTTCACAATCCTGCAGGTGGTTTTTATTCAAACCTCCTACGTAAATAACAAGATCAGCATCTGCAGCTTGTTTAATAGCTTCAGCGCGAAGTGAATCGGTCACAGATGGTGGTACAACATCCACATGATCGTACATCGCACGTCCTGATTCATAGCCTTGAGTATAAACAATCTTATCACCCAGCTTGGCTCTTAATCCATCCAAAGTAGAAATCTCTTGCTTCACTTTCAAAACAGAAGAGCCTCCGCCTTCGGTTAAGCGTCTCGTTGCATTTTCTCCAACAACCAATATTTTATTGTATTTCGTTGCATCAAGAGGAAGCAAAGCTTTTTCTTTTTTGGAAAGAGCTTTGTTTTGCAACAACACAATTCCTTCTTCAGCAACCTTGCGGGCAACCGAATAGTGTTCTTCCGAGGTAAACGATCCCCATGGCTTTTGGCTGTTCATCGCAGTGCGAAAGATCAATTTCAAAATGCGGCTTGCTTTATCATCAATAGTAGACATCGGCACGCTGCCTTCTTTTAGCATCTTCAGGTAAGGTTTAGCCAGATAATAATCATCATAAGTAAATGCCGATTCGGACGTAAGTCCGTTAGTATACGACCCCATTTCAATGTCCAAACCATTCAAAGCCGCTTCACGTGTGTCATGTGCCCCACCCCAATCGGTAATCACCACGCCATCGAACTTCCAGTCTTTCTTTAAAATTCGCTGCAGCAACAATTCGTTGTGACAAGCATGCTGACCCCTGACTTTATTATAGGAACCCATGATGCTCCAGACATGACCTTGCATGACGGCAGCCTTAAAAGCGGGAAGATAAATTTCCTGCAAAGCGCGATCGCTAAGTTCCACATTGATGTGCCCGCGCCACAATTCCTGATTGTTGAGCGCGTAATGTTTCACACAAGCAGCAACGCCATTTTTCTGTACGCCCTGAACATAAGGTACTACCATAACAGAAGCCAGATAAGGGTCCTCACCCATGTATTCAAAGTTACGACCGTTGAGCG
>Ga0074197_1002963_pt1 | contig 10915 bp, 8 predicted proteins | sample EPASupsiteSAE305_FD_64526 | JGI IMG/M metagenome (GOLD analysis project Ga0074197, IMG submission 64526) | Bioremediated contaminated groundwater microbial communities from EPA Superfund site, New Mexico - SAE3-05 reassembly with SPADES | ecosystem: Environmental > Aquatic > Deep subsurface >...
AATATGGAAGCTGGTAATCATAATTTTCAATTTTCAAGTGACAATTATCAATTTTCAAGTGGAATATATTTCTACAAAGTTATAAGTGGTAAATACTCTGAAACGAAGAAAATGATTTTATTAAGATAATATCAACATTTTACAAAAAAGTTAAACGGACAAGTTATTTGGTTTTTAATTTATAAATATTTAAAGTTAGCCGTTCCGTTTCGGCTAACTTCCCTTTCAAAACAATGTCAAATATTAAAAATAAAGTACTTAAAAAATGGAAAAACCAACCAGAATTTGAAGTTAATTTCCTCACTTAATATCATTTTGCCCAAATACTTGATTATTTTTCATAACATAACGGCACTTACTAAGTCCAAATTCTTTCATTTTTCAAATAAAAGGACAATATTTATAGAAAACAAAGCATTTGGCGAATTTTATTTTTGTATTCATTTCATCTATTATCAATAAAAAACTACTTGATTAAAAGATTGCATTAACTTATTTTATAATCATATAATATTAAATTGTAATTCAAATATATTCTGTTTTATTAATTTAAGTTAGAATGAAAATCCTCAAAAGAAAACACAAAAATGTTTGTCCAATTTAACTTAAATAATTAAATAACTTTTCGATTATATTTTATAATTATAAACCAATAGGAGAACATTATGAACAAAAAATTACTTTTTATTTTATCATTATTAATTGCATTTACAATCAATTCTAGATTTAGTGCACAAACAACATTGCAAACAGTAGATTTTGAATCAGCGGGAAGTGGATATACAATAATCGGAGAAGCTTCACCGTATTGGCTTAGAACAGATGGAACAGTGATTACACCTGATAATGCTTTTACTAATAAACAAGGTACATATTATTTTTACGGTGAAAACACAGACGGTGCGTCTGGAAATTCTCAGATTCCTGTTTATGTAACACTTAATTCAATCGATGTTTCTTTATATACAGACTTTTCAATTAAACTATTAGTGGCGGGCAAAAATATAGCAACTGCAGCTTATGAGGGGGGAGAATATCTTAGGATTCAATATGCTTTTAATGGAAATGCTTTTACTACGCTTTCTCAATTTATCCCCAAGCAAGTAGATATTACTTATTTAACTGAAGATGCAAATGCTGACGGAACAACAGATGGAGCTAATCTTAGTCCAACTTTTACAGAGTTTACATATAGCATACCAGGTACAGGTACTTCCTTGCAAATAAGAATAATGTGCAATGTTGATCAAGGAAGTGAAGAGGTTGGATTTGATAATATTCGTGTCATATCCGGTGGTTTACTTCCTGTTGAACTTACATCGTTTACCGGAAGTTCGACAAATAATAATGTTGAATTATCTTGGCAAACTGCAACGGAAGTAAATAACTACGGATTCGAAATTGAAAGAAGTCAAAATAATAATTGGGAAAAAGTCGGCTTTGTGGAAGGACATGGAAATAGCAATTCACCAAAAGACTATTCTTTTTCAGATAAACCAACTAACGGTAGCGACTTCAAATATAGGTTAAAACAAATTGATTTTAACGGTAATTTTGAATTTTCACCCGAAATTGAAGTCAGTTTAATTGTACCACAATTTTCTGTTAAACAGAATTACCCAAATCCGTTTAATCCAAGCACAAAAATTGAATTTTCAATTCCTAAAAGTGGAAACGTCAAATTAAGTATTTTTAATGCTATTGGGCAGGAAGTTGCTGTATTAATTAATGAAAATATGGAAGCTGGTAATCATAATTTTCAATTTTCAAGTGACAATTATCAATTATCAAGTGGAATATATTTCTACAAAGTTATAAGTGGTAAATACTCTGAAACGAAGAAAATGATTTTATTAAGGTAATTTCAATTAATAAGGTTATAAAATTGTACTGTTTTTTTATTAAATTTATTACAACTAACAAAAGGTGATTTATGAAAAAGTATTTACAACTATTGGTTAAAATGTATTTGGTAATGACCGTTAGCATTTTTATTACTGGACATGTATTTGCCCAATACCCTGCAGTTCCGTATCACCCAAATAGTATTGAGCCAGCCTTTTATCCAGTACCAGCTAATCCATTTGTGTATAGCGATTGGATTACTAATGTAACTTTTGCAGGAATCAACAATAACACCAGTCATGTTTTATGGAGAAATGATTATTCTGGAACAACACATGGAACCGTTAACCGTGGTGAAACATATACTATTTCTGTTACAGTGAATGCTGCAGGGGCTGACTTTTCATACCAACATGTTGACGCTTATATTGATTGGAATAGAAATGGAGATTGTGGCGGAATAGCTCCTGGACATGGTGGCACCGGTGCAATTGCCGCCGAATGTTATCCAATAGTTGCTGGAGCAGGTCATGCAAATCCTGCTACCTTAAGTATTACGGTGCCAATGGATGCAGCGATTGGAACAACCTGGCTGAGAGTTACTTTAGAAGCAGATGGATCTGTAGATTCAGATGCATATTTGAGCTATTTTGGTTTTGGTGAGATTGAAGAATATGCTATTGAAGTCGGAGCGGCATTACCTGTTGAATTAACCACTTTTACAGCTAATACAATTGAAAACAAAGTGACTCTCAATTGGCAAACTGCAACGGAAGTGAATAACTACGGATTTGAAATTGAAAGAAGTCAAAATAATAATTGGGAAAAAATTGGCTTTGTTGAAGGACACGGAAATAGCAATTCGCCAAAAGATTATTCTTTTTCAGACAAACCTACTAACGGTAGCGACTTCAAATATAGACTAAAACAAGTTGATTTTGACGGTAATTTTGAATTTTCACCCGAAATTGCAGTCAGTTTAATTGTACCACAATTTTCAGTTAAACAGAATTACCCAAATCCGTTTAATCCAAGCACAAAAATTGAATTTTCAATTCCTAAAAGTGGAAACGTTAAATTAAGCATCTTTAATGCTATTGGGCAGGAAGTTGCTGTATTAATTAACGAAAATATGGAAGCTGGTAATCATAATTTTCAATTTTCGAGTGACAATTATCAATTATCAAGTGGAATTTATTTCTACAAAGTTATAAGTGGTAAATATTCTGAAACGAAGAAAATGATTTTATTAAGATAATTTCAACATTTTACAAAAAAGGACAAACTTCAAATATGTTTCAGAAAAGCATTAATACATATTTGGGGTTTGTTCCAAATTTTCATTTGTGGCATTTTAATAATGGGATATAGATTCAAATGGAGAAAATGAACAAACACAATTTGGATTTGGGAAACAAAATTCTAAAATTATCATCAATTAACAATTAAACCAATTTTTGTAAAATACCGCTATTTGAACTAATTATTGAGTGTTTTCTCAATAATCTCGTTATAACCTTCTAATACTTTTCGGCTTTCTGAAGCAAATTTTTCGGTATTATCTGCGTAAATTAGTGTTCTACTAACATTTATTAAAAAATTACTATTTGAATTTTCTTTAAATGCTGTTACAATTGCCTCCAAATCGCCACCTTGCGCGCCAACACCTGGGAGAAGAACAAACAAATTTTCAAAGTTTTGTATGTTTTCTTTTAATTCGTCCAAATTTGTTGCACCAAAGACAATCCCGAGATTATTGTTGGAATTCCATTGATTTACTTTTGTAATAACTTCTTGATATACTTTTTTTCCGTTAGTTAATTCCAATTTTTCAAAATCGAATGAACCTGGATTTGAAGTAAGAGCTAAAATGAAGTGGATATTTTCTTTATAATTGATAAAAGGTGAAAGCGAATCGTAGCCCATATATGGGTTTAATGTTGAGGAATCCAACTTAAAATGGTCAAACATAGCTTGTGCGTACATTTCGGAAGTATTTCCAATATCTCCACGCTTTGCATCTCCGATAACCAAAATGTCGTTCGGAATTAGGTTTAGAGTTTTTGCAAGCAATTTGAAGCCATTCTCACCTTCTTTTTCATAAAAAGCAAAATTTATTTTATAAGCAGCTGCAATATCGTGTGTTTTTTCAATTATTTCTTTATTGAAATTAAGAATTGCATTTTCATCATTTAATAAGTGTTTTGGAATTTTATTAATATCCGAATCAAGCCCGACACAAATGTGCAGTCCTTTTTGCAATCTTGATAAAATCTTTTCTTTTGGAGTCATAGCAAACCTTTAATCAATAATGTGTTTTCTATTTCTATAAATATTTAAAACTATTCCAATTAGTAGCATGTTTGAAATTAACGAACTACCACCATAACTAACAAAAGGAAGAGGCAATCCAATAACTGGTGTAATTCCAAGATTCATTCCAATATTAATTGTAAAATGAATGAAAAAGAGAGTTAAAATTCCAACAATAGTAAGCGTTCCAAACTTATCGCGCGCAAAAGCGGAAATATTGAACAATCTCAAAAAGAGAATTAAAAAAATCATTAATGTTAGAATACTTCCAATAAATCCAAATTCTTCGCCAACAACGCAATATATAAAATCCGTCCATTGCTCTGGAATAAATCTAAGTTGGGTTTGGTTTCCCTCCAAAAATCCCTTTCCGAATAATCCGCCAGAACCCATTGCAACTTTGGCTTGAAGTGCGTTATAACCAGAACCAAGTGGGTCAGAAGCTGGGTCGATAAACGATTGTAATCTTTTAACTTGGTGAGGCTTCAAAATTTTAATTAAAAATTCGTAAATAAATCCCGCCGCAATGTTTATAACCAAAACCATTCCGCTAGTAAAAAGATCTTGTTTAAAATAGAACAATGTTATAATTATAAGAATTAAGGCAAAAATAAACGGAATTGTTCCAAAAAGCGAAGCAAATAGAATAATACCAGGCGAAAGGACAACAAATAAACCAAACAGGTTCAAACCACTCCAGAAAATCATAACGAGAGCAATTCCAGCAAATACAATTGAAGTTCCCATATCGGGTTCAAGCATTATTAAAAATATCGGAACAAATCCTATTAAAATAGTACTAAGTAGGTCTTTTAAATTATTGATATCTCTTTTTGTATCGGTTAACCATCTTGCAAGGAACAAGATTAACCCAATTTTGGCAAACTCAGAAGGCTGAAAACCAATTACTCCAAAACCCATCCAACTTTTTGCTCCATAAATTGTTTTTCCTAAAAAAAGCACTATAATTAAAAAAAACAAAGAAATAATATAAGATGGCAACGCAATTACTTTAAAAGTAGTATTTGGAAGCCAATAAATAAGGAAGAGTACAATAAGAGAAAATGCCGCGAAGAATAATTGTTTATCCAAGTTTCCTTTTGCAGTTGGATGATTATAAGTTGCACTGTAAATTGAAACCAAACCGATAGCCAATAAAGCTAATACAGTAAAGAATGTTACCAAATCAAATTTATCTTGCAATTTATAACTAATTTTCAACTCGGATTCCTTCTTTTTTTACTTTTAAATTAGGCTTGTTTTTAGGCTTTTTATCACTTTTATCAAGATAAGCTTTAATTATTTTTTGTGCAATTGGAGCTGCATAAGTGCTTCCATATCCAACATTTTCAACAATAACGGCAACTGATATTTTTGGATTATCAACCGGAGCAAACGCAATAAAAATTGAATGGTCTTTTCCGTGTGGATTTTGAGCCGTTCCAGTTTTTCCACCAATTGAAATATTTGGCAATTTAATTCCGCGAGCAGTTCCTCTTTCGGAACCAACAACACCTTCCATTGCTCTTTTAATAAACTTAAATGTTTTTTCACTGATATTGGTTCTAATGGTTTCGTACTTAAAAGGTGTAAATTCATCGGTATAACTTTTAATATAACCTTTTACGAAGTGTGGAACGCCTGTAAAGCCATTGTTTGCAAGTAAGGAAGTATATTGAGCTAATTGAATTGGGGTGGTAATTATTTCTCCTTGTCCAATTCCAATACTTAGTAAATATCCGTCACTCCATTTCCCTTTTCCATAAACTCGGTCATAATATTCACGACTTGCTATAAGACCATTTGATTCTGGTGAAATATCAATATTTGTTTTCATTCCCAAATGAAATAAATTTGCGTATTTGCTTAACTTATCAATTCCTAATTTGAGAACTAATCTATAAAAATAAGTGTTACAAGATTGCTCAATAGCGGCTTTCAAATTTACATGTCCGTGAGTGTGAGTGCATTTGAAAAATCTGTTTCCAAACTGCATTCCTCCGCCGCAACTAACTGAAAAAGAAGTATCAATAATTCCCTCTTCCAAAGCAGCAATTGCAACAAGCATTTTAAAAGTAGAACCTGGAGAGTACATGGAGAGAGTTCCTCTATTAAAAAGCGGTTTTTCTGGTGCTCTACGCAAACTATCCCAAAGCGTGCCAGAAGTAACATCGGCAAAACTTGCTAAATCAAATTGTGGCGAACTAACGTAGGCTAAAATTTCTCCATTTGTTGGATCTAAAGCAACTGCAACACCTTTATAATCCTTCATCAATTCTTCGGCAATTTTTTGGGCATCATAATCTAATGTTAAAACAAGGTCATTTCCTTTAATTGCTGGAATATCTTGTTCACCATTTTTATACTTGCTAACAACTCGTTGACTTGAATTTACGACTAAAAACTCGCTTCCTTTAACGCCTCTAAGGTATTTTTCGTAAGATTTTTCAATTCCACTATAACCAATATTATCGCCAATTACGTAGTAATCATCACTCTTTTTTAGGGCTTCTTTTCCAATTTCTTTTGTGTAACCAAAAACATGCGCAGCACTAACTCCAAAGGAATAATCTCTTTGTGTTTCAACAATATAATTTACTCCAGGCAGATTAAAGTAATTTTCTTCAAACCATGAAATAACTTTAAAATCGACTCCACGCATTATATTAATTGGTTTATATTTCGAAAAATGAGCAAATTCTTTCATTGTTGTTTTAATATAACCACGTTCAACGCCTAAGATTGCTTCAATTACACTTGAATTTGCGGTATCGTAGAGCGAAGGAGTAATTTGTAGAGTAAACGAAGGCTTATTGCTAACCATAATTTCGAGATTTCTATCAAACAAAGTACCTCTTGGAGGATTTATTTGAATAGCTTTTATACTATTATCTCGCGATTTTTCTTCATATTTGCTTGAATCCAACAATTGCATTTTAATAAGTTGAATTGTCTGAATAAATACCATTCCAACAATAGCAATTAATACAATTCTACGGCGGAGATTTGAACCAAAATAGTTTTCGTTCACTGTCTATTCCTAGGAATAAGATAGATTGATAAAGCAACTATTATGTTATAAACAGTGGAAAACAATGCAAAAGTAAGAAAACTGAACTTATCCGCAATTACAATGCTATCCATTCCCAATAACGAATACAATAAAAAGAAAACCATAGATGACGTGAAAAAGGCAACCATAAAAACTTTAATATTCATTAAAACTTCATCAAAATCATCCTTGTGGAAATAACCGGCAGCAAAAGCAGCAGCTGTAAACGAGAACATTCCACTTCCTATTAAACCAGCACTTGCAATGTCAAAAATTAAACCGACAAAAAATGCAAATATAGTTCCCGTAATTTGTCCATTACGAAGTGTATAAATAATAGTGTAAATTAACACAACATTTGGCAAAATATTACTAATTGAAACTAAAGGCATAATTACTAATTGAATTGGAATTAATACAAAAACCAGCAAAATTGGAATAATAATCTTTTGTATCATTTATCTTCTCATCAAATTTAGTTCAAGACTATCAATTTGGGTGCTTTTTGTTGCAAAAAGTACAAAAACATTTTTTGCTGAGTAAACATCAACAAATGGTTTTACAAGAACTTCGCTCAATAATCCAGAAATATTAGGACGTTTATCAACAACCAATCCAATAGGAATTGATGGCGGGAAAATTGTGCTTAACACAGAAGTTACAACTCTATCACCTTTGTTAATATCGGCTGTTGTAGGAACGTTTTGAATTACCAAATCGTTGCCATTCCAAGTAATTACTCCTTGAACATTGCTTCGCGGAATTGATGCAGAAATTTTTAATAATGAGCTGTTTATTGTTTGAACAAGCGAATAATTTTGCGAAACCTCAGTTATAACACCAATTAAACCAATTTCATTCAAAACTGGCATACTTTTGCAAATATTGTCTTCTAGACCCAAATTGATTATATAAACGCCCTGAGTTTTTGCAATATTTTTGGAAACTATTTGTGCTGGAACAAGCTCATATTCGGATTCTTCTTTGAATTTTAATAATGATTTTAGCTCGCTATTTTCGAGAGCATATTCTCTCAACTTGTTCATTTCAAGTACTAATTTTGCATTTTCTTGTTGCAAATCGCTTTGTCCCGAGTTATCGGCTGAAATTGTTGAGTTTAAAATCTCTGCCCAAATTGCAAAAGATGCAAAAGCATATCGTCTTATGTTTTTTACTTCTGGTTTGCTGTTTTGAGTTAAAATTATTAAAGAAATAATCAATAAAACGAATAACAAAACATATTCTTTCGATTTTTCAAATATTTTTCTAAAAAGCATTCCCATTAGTAACTTCTTTTGCGGATAAACACCTTCGAATATTTGTTTATATTTTCAATTGCTTTTCCAGTACCTCTGCAAACTGCAGTTAACGGGTCATCGGCAACGTGAACTGGAAGTTTTGTTTCCATTTTTAATCTTTCATCCAAGCCTTTTAAAAGTGCACCGCCACCAGTTAGCATAATTCCTCTATCCAAAATATCAGCCGAAAGCTCAGGTGGAGTTCGTTCTAAAGTTTGTTTTACTGCTTCAACTATTTGAATTACGTTTTCGTTCAAAGCATCTCTAATTTCTACGGAGCTAACTTCTGTAGTTTTTGGAATACCTCCAACAAGATCGCGACCTTTAACTTGAATTGTAATTTCATCTTTAAGTGGCATAGCAGAACCAACTTCACATTTTATAACTTCTGCGGTTCTTTCGCCAACAAGTAAATTGTAGTTCTTTTTAAAGAATTGCATAATTGCGTTATTCATTTCATCGCCAGCAATTCTAATTGATTCTTGATTTACGATTCCAGCAAGTGAAATAATTGCTATTTCGGTAGTTCCGCCGCCAATATCAATAATCATATTTCCAGCAGCAGCTTCAACGTCAATTCCAATTCCAATAGCAGCAGCCATTGGCTCATAAAGTAAATGGACTTCTTTTGCACCAGCATGTTCAGCGCTATCGCGAACAGCTCGTTTTTCAACTTCGGTAACTCCACTTGGAATTGCAACAACAATTCTTCTTGTTGAAAACGTACCTTTACTTGCCTTTTTAAGAAATGCTCTAATCATTCCTTCAGCAATTTCAAAATCGGCAATTACACCATCACGCATTGGTCTAGAAACTCTAATTTCTTTGTGTTCTCTACCCTGCATTGCTTTTGCTTCATTTCCAATAGCAATAATTTTTTTTGTATTTCTATCAAACGCCACAATAGAAGGCTCATTTAAAACAATGCCTTTTCCTTTAACAAAAATTAAAGTATTTGCAGTACCCAAATCCATTGCTACATCTATCGAGAGAAAATCTAAGACTCCCATAATTTTCCTTAATGTTTAAAATTTCTAATTCCGGTAAATATCATCGATATTTTTTTATCGTTTGCTGCGGCAATAACTTCTTCATCTCTAACTGAGCCACCAGGTTGAATAATGGCAGTAATTCCGCTTTCGGCAATTGCAAGCAAGCCGTCAGCAAAAGGGAAAAAAGCATCCGAAGCAGCAACTGCACCGGTTAAATCATGTTTATGTTCAACTGATTTCATAACAGCTATTTTGGAAGAATCTAATCGCGACATTTGTCCCGCACCGGCACCTAACAATTTTTTATCTTTAACATAAATAATTGCGTTAGATTTTGTATGCTTGCAAATTGTCCATGCAAATTTCAAATCTTCAATTTGTTTTTCATCAGGTTTTAATTCCGTTACAACTTCAAGTTTCAAATCGCTACTTTTGGAATTATCAATAGTTTGAGCAATAATTCCACCAGGAATGTTTTTAAGTAAATATTTATCCTCTTCATCCTTTTTTAGGAATTTTAATAAGCGACGATTTTTCTTCTTTTTTAATATTTCTAAAGCATCTTCATCATATTCTGGAGCAACAATAATTTCGAGAAAAATATCATTTAATTTTAAAGCTGTGGTAACATCAACTTTTGTATTAAAAGCCACAATTCCACCAAAAGCCGAAACTGGATCGCCAGACAGTGCTTTGTCGTATGCTTCTTCCACATTTTTTCCAGTTGCGGCACCAGCTGCGTTAGTATGCTTGATAATTGCACAAGAAATAGGGTCTAATTCATTTACCAAATCAACCGCAGCTATTAAGTCAACAATATTGTTATAAGAAAGTTCTTTTCCAAATAAAACTTCAAAATAATCGTAAAAATCGCCAGCAATTAGTGCTTTTTGGTGAGGATTTTCGCCATAACGAAGTTCATTTTTTATTGGAATGTTCAATCTAATTGCAGTTTTTTCAAGTTTAAACTCATTTTCGAAATAATCGGCAATAATTGTGTCGTAAAAAGATGTGTGAGCAAATGCAAGACTTGCAAGCTTTTCGCGTGTGGTTAATAGAATTTCACCATTCGCCAATTCTTCAAGAAACTCATCATATTGATTTGGATTTGTAAGTACCGAAACAAATTTATAATTTTTTGCAGAAGCTCTAATTAAAGAAGGTCCGCCAATATCAATGTTTTCAATTTTTTCGGCTAAACTTATATCGCTTCTTTTTACCACTTTTGGAAATGGATAAAGATTTACGCAAACTATGTCTATTGGCAAAATTCCATTTATTTTAGCTTCGTTTTGGTCAGATTCATCGTCACGACGCATTAAAATTCCGCCAAATATTTTTGGTTGCAAAGTTTTAACTCTTCCAGAAAATATTTCTGGAAATGATGCATAATCTTCAACAGCGGTAAAATCAAT
>Ga0074197_1002966_pt1 | contig 10909 bp, 13 predicted proteins | sample EPASupsiteSAE305_FD_64526 | JGI IMG/M metagenome (GOLD analysis project Ga0074197, IMG submission 64526) | Bioremediated contaminated groundwater microbial communities from EPA Superfund site, New Mexico - SAE3-05 reassembly with SPADES | ecosystem: Environmental > Aquatic > Deep subsurface >...
CATGGGGCTCGGCTTGAATGCCGAAACAGGTCGCCGGTTACCTTGACCTTCATCGGGCCTTTCTTCGGATACGGTAATCAAGTTTTGATTTTTATCAACGACCCAAACCCTGGCATCAAGAAAACTGTCCACGCTGTTAACGAAATTATGCAGCTGCCCGAGAGTGATATGCCCATCGTAATAGGCATTGACCATGCGAGCAATTTCGTAGGCCTTGTCGGTCAGTTCATGGCGCTTGCTGTCGACGAGATAGCCCCGGACAAGCGAAGATGCACCGGCAGCAACCCCCGCCAGTACCAGAATGACCAAAACAAAAAAAGCCGCCAGCATTTTTTTTTGAAGCGAGATTTTCACTTTCTCACCTCAAACTTGTAACCGATACCCCAGATCGTTTTGATGTCCCATGGTGTATCCGGCCCGGAGCCCAGTTTTTTCCGCAATCGTTTGACGTGCGTATCGATGGTCCGCGTATCACCGCAATAGCTATAATCCCAAACCGTCTCCAACAGTTGTTCGCGGGACATCACCATCCCCGGATGTGACGCTAATTCCCACAGCACTTCCATTTCCTTATTGGCAAGCGCGACCGGTTTGGCAAAAGCGATCACGCTCCGCTCCGCCATGTTGATCTGCAACCCTGTGAACGAAACAACATCGCTCTTTTCATATTTTAGCGGGGCAGCAGTACGCCGAAGCACGGCTTTTACACGCGCCACCACTTCCCCGGTGTCAAATGGCTTGGAAACATAGTCGTCGGCCCCCAGTTCCAGGCCCATGATCCTATCTTCTCTCTGCGTGCGGGAAGTAAGCATAATGATCGGTACGGTGGAAAATTTGCGAATTTGCTGACAGACTTCCAATCCATCGATAACCGGCATCATGATGTCAAGCAGTACGATGTCAGGTTTTACTTGTTGCAATCTTACCAACGCTTCCGCCCCATCAGCCGCCTCGGCAACGGTAAAACCTTCCTGGACAAAATACATGGACAACAGTTCGCGAATTTGCGCTTCGTCGTCAACTATGAGCACGGTGTTCCCACTCATTTTCTCACCTCCCGTTAGTCTTCCTATCTATCTTAATCCTAATAATATCTCTTTTAATTTAAAAAGGAAGGGCCATGCCGCATGTATTTCAGCAGCAGGCCCTTTTGTTCTGTTTGTCAACCCTGCCAGCTTACCAGCAGCAACTAGCGCCCCTTCCGCCATTCATCATTCCGCCGCTCATCATGCCTCCACCCATCATTCCGCCATGCATACCGGCGCCATTCATCATTCCGCCACCCATGCCGCAACCATAGGCCGCGCCATTGACCATATGTTGGCTCATAGCAGCTACATACTGATCAGCGTGGGCTTGCGTGATCCAACCTAATTCCACTTGTTTTTGCATTAGCTGTTTTCTGGATTCGAGCACTTGGTTCTGGTAGGAAATCAAGTCCTGCTTCTGTGCTTCCGTCAAGTTCGCCTGTTGTTGCCCCCAGTACGGGCAATTCCAACCGGCTTGGTTCGGACTTTGATTCGGCGCCATCGGAGCTGCGGCGGCAACCGATCCCACTAAACCGAGAACGAGCAGACACACCATGAATAACATGCTGACTTTTTTCACAACAATCACTCCTTAACCTGTTTGATATCAGTATAAAGAAAATGTTTGTCCAAAGTATGGTCAAATTAGGAACAAATCAGGAACTTTTTCACCTTGTCTCTTGTGGGCTACGTTCAATATGAAATCTTAATATGTTCGAAGACATCTTGCTCAAAAATTATGCATAGTGACTTTTTCGCAAGTTATTGACAGATTGTTTAAAGATATTCACGCGGGTCAACCGGAGATCCATTAACCCTAACCTCAAAATGCAAATTGGGCCCTGTAGTGTATCCAGTATCTCCCACACGGGCAATCAGTTGTCCCTTTTTAACGACTTGCCCTTCACTTACCAGCAATTCGGAAGAATGAGCATACAGCGTTGAATAAGTCGCATTGTGCTCAATTATGATCGTTTTCCCATAACCACTAATCGTTCCGGAATTAATTACCACACCTCCATCGGCAGCCACTATATCTTCATCGTAATCCGCACCAATATCCATCCCTGCATGAAGGCGTTGATTGCCAAATACCGGATGGGTTCGCCAACCGAAGTTAGACGTCACTGTTCCATTCGTTGGCACAATATAACTTCCCGTAACGATACTTCCGGGTGAAGATGATCCGCCTTTTCGGGCCCGAATCATTTTCTCGATACGGCTTGAGGATTGTTGAAGATTAGTATAAGCTCGCTCAGCCTCATCCTGTCTTGATTCGATTCGGTCTAAAATGGAACGCTTCGCTTGATGACGCGAAGCCACCACTGCACGTTTTGCAATGGCTATTTTTTTGAGTTCCTCTAAAGCGGCAATATCACGTTCTATTTCACGTCTTTTTTGCGTAATCAACTGTCGTTCAGATTTGATAGCAGCAATCAGTTCGACATCCGATCGAAGGATGCGTCGAAGCAACTCATAGCGATTTACAAAATCGTTCACATCAGCGACTCCCATAAAAACGTCCAAATAGCTCACTTGTCCATACATATAAATACTTCGGATTCTTTTTTTTAGTGTTTCAGTTCGACCGGCTAAACTCTTTTCCGTATTCTCCAGAAGTGTTTTATTTTTATCCACTTGTTGTTTAGTCGCTATAAGCCTATTTTCGACGGTTCGAACTTCCGTTTGACTCCTGTCCAGTTCGATCTCGATTTCTTCAACATCTGTGGTTGCTGCCTTGACTTCAGTTTTAATTTTTTTTACTTTTTCCAACTGTTGTTGAATTTGCTGCGTTATAGAATCTAATTCCGTTTGCATTTCCGCAATTTCTTCCGCAAGTACGGGCAGCGTTTGGCTCAAGATGATGATAAAAAATAGAGAAATCCCCAAGATAGCGCCGCACTTAGACTTTGTATTTTTCTTTTTCGCCAATTGCCTATCCCACCCAATCAAATCTTTTTGAGCTTAATCCGAAGCATAATCAATTTACAGCTCTGCGCACGACAAAATTTTCTAAACAGAAATTATTATAACAAATCTTGCTTTATCCGTTCAAATTCTTCTCAACCGATTTCCCTTTTGGTATAGCGTTTTTTCAGTATTTCATCACTGTATTCGGCATTCCCCTTGACCAATCCTGAACATCTTCAAAAATCGAATGACTTTGCAAAAACAAAAAATCCCTCCGAACTCTTTCAAATTTTATCCGTCTTTTATTTTAGATATGAATAGTTACCTTTTTAACCAGCGTAATGGTATAGTAATTTAAATATAATAATCAAGGTGGTGACGCCTTTTTTGGCCGAAGAATTATCGACAATAATCCAGCATGCCATGACTGGCGATAAACCCGCATTCACTCACCTTGTCTGGAGATATAAAGATCACATCGTAAACATTGCATTCGGGGTTATGGGAAATCCGCAAGATGCAGAAGACATTGCTCAAGAGACTTTTTTAAAAGCCTATCTCTCTATTGGTCGCCTCTCCAGCGCCAATGCGTTTTATCAATGGCTCGTAAGAATTGCGGTCAATTTAAGTATTGACAAGAAAAAAGCGAATACCTTGCGCTGCGCCCAGCCTTTAGATTTTTTCTCAGCCCTCTCCAGTTCAGCCCCCTCGCCTGATGATGTAATCGAACAACACGAACAACAACGGCGATTGTTGGATGCGTTGGATTGCCTTTCGCTGGACCAGCGAACCGTTTTGATCTTACGCGAATTTCAGGAGTTTTCCTACCAGGAGATTGCTTTAATCCTCGATATCCCCATAGGAACGGTAAGATCCCGCATCAGTTCGGCCAAATATAGGCTGCGCGAAATTCTTGCGCCAGAAAGGTGTTGAAAAACATGGATTGCAAAACATGTATGAGCTCATTGTGGGAATACAACGATCCCGATTCGGACCGTGACGTGATCCGTCAAATAGATGAGCATTTAGCAATTTGTTCAGCTTGTAGTCGCGAACTTAAAGCGCTGAACGATGCTTCAATTTTCCTCAAAGAATACATGCCGGTTCTGACTGTAGATCGTGCATTTGTCCAGGCAACGATACATAAAATTTCATTTTCTAAGCCTGTCGGTTCGTTTTTAAGGCCAATTGTCGGTGTCGGCGTGGTCCTGTCCTTATTGAATCTTATAGTACTGATTATCATTTGCCCGACTTGCATCAGTTTGTTTTTCACCATTGGCGAAATCCTCTTCACTTTCGTCAAGTTGGGAGCCGTAGTCATTCAAACCGCTCCTCTGTTTCAAATGGCCTTTGGTATAGTATTGTCGGCGTTGTTGTTCATCGTACTGGTATCGATCCGGCAGCTGTCCTTGCGCCGTATTGCGTAAAAACGGGAGGTCTCCTGCGTGAAAAAAGCTTTTCTTCTCACCAGCATTATAGCACTCTTTATGCTGACGATCTTCGCCATGACTGCACAAACAGCTGCGTTTGCGGCTGATCGTCCGTCAGAACAACGGGGACCGGATGTTATTGGATTTAATCAGGTGTTCATCCCTCCAGATGCCTTGGTCGACCATGTAGTGATCATTGGCAGCGACGCGACAATTGCCGGCACCGTCACGAATGAGGTCTTGGTCATCAATGGCACGTTGACGCTTCTGCCTACGGCGAAACTTGAAAAACGCGCTTTTATTTTGGGCGGACATTTCATCGGCGCAGATGGGGCTGTCGTGAAAAAAGGTATTGTGAACCTGGAAACCGGTTCTGCAAATATGACCAGTCTATTTCTGACCGCATTGTTGATGCTATTCTGGGGATTTGTCAAAATAGTCATATCTATTATTCTAGTCATTATCCTCCCAATATTATCCTGGAGCTTTCCCGTCAGATGCCAACGACTTGCAGCTGTGTGCCGAGCTGATTCAGGGAAAGCGGCTGCTCTGGGAGTGCTTGTGGGTTTGGCCTTTCTTCTGCTGGAAATGTTGCTGCTCATCAGCATTGTGGGAATTCCGTTAGCGCTCTTACTGGGTCTTCTTTTTGTTCTGGTCGCTATTTTCGGCGTCAGCGGAGTATGTCAAGCTGTTGGCGGCAAACTGGCCGCCAAAATGGGAGAAAGCGATAAACCTGCCTGGATTCAAGCCTTTTATGGCATCCTGGCTATTGTATTGATCGCCAACATTCCTTTTTTGGGGCCCATGTTCTTGCTTTTCATTTTATTGCTTGGAATAGGCGTACTGGCGCTTACGTTTACGCAAAAGTCCAATACAATGAATTGAACTCGTCAATAAAGAAATCTTCACCGCGCCGCATTTACTGCAGATTCTGATATCACATGATTAGGAGTGGAATTCGTGCTAACTATATCCAAACGAACCGTGTTGGCAATTCTTTTGGTGTTGCAGTTGATGGGAACAACCAACGGTAGCGCCACCACCGCCCAAAACATTGACCTATTCGCTGCAGTCCGTGCCGCCGATGTCGCAGCAATCGATTCCGCCGTGAAATCGGGACTCGATATAAATGCTCGGGACAACTGGGGACGAACGCCTCTCATCGTGTCCATCCAACAAGGTAAAATGTCAGTCTTCGAAGCGCTCTTGAGTGGTCGCGCGCAAGTGAACCTGACTGATAACTGGGGGCGAACGCCTTTACTTGTTGCCGCCCAGTTCAAAAACACCCTCGCCCTCCGCCGATTACTGCAAGCCGGTGCAGATATCAATACAGCCAACAAAAATGACATCACGCCGCTTATCGCGGCGGTCCAGTCTGGCAATCGGGAATCGGCTGAATTACTTCTGATCGCGGGGGCTTCTCTCGACCTGCAGGACAATCTTGGCTGGACGGCTTTAATGTGGGCTGCCGACCGAAATGATTTGGCCATAGTGAAAATGTTGCTTACGCGAGGGGCTGATGCTTCCAAAACCGCCCGTGACCGCTCCACCGCACTGGATGTGTCCAAGCGCTGCGGGGCCGATGCAGCGTTGGTATCCCTACTCGAAGCGAGAACAATGGTCGCAGGAACGCCGGACGCTGATAAAGTCGCGGATTGCAAGACACCCTCGACAATAGTTGCAGAAAAAACAACCGTCAAGGTGCAACCAGTCCTCGACCCGACGCGGATTTCCAAGGGAGCAGCCAATGCGCCGGTCACCATCGTGAAGTACACTGATTTCCAATGCCCTTATTGCAGTTACGGGGCCAAGACAATCGAAGAAGTGATGGCCCGGTATGAAGGCCAAGTTCGCTTGGTTGTCAAGCACTTCCCACTCAAAATCCACCCGGCAGCGGTACCATCCGCACTCTATTTTGAGGCGATCGCGCTTCAGAGTCCCAAAAAAGCCTGGCAGTTCTACGACAAACTGTTCGCAGACCAACATCAACTGTCTGGCGGGGAAGAATACTTGCAAAATACTGCCGCGAATCTAGGAATTGATATGAAACGGCTTGAACAAGATGCACGCACACCTGAGAATTTTGCCCGTATCGCTGCCGATCTCAAGGAAATCGAGCGGTTTCGTTTCGATGGAGTTCCTGTGTTTGTTATTAACGGAACTATTCTCATGGGAGCACAACCACCCCAAAAATTCTTTGACGTTATCGACGCAGCCTTACGAGACGCGCTGAAACAAAAATAAGATGACAAATTCACCCTCCCGAATCTGGGAAATCGACCTTTTTCGGGGAATTGCCATTCTGTTAATTGAAAAAATGCAGTATAAAACGCATCGCGCCCTATTTTCTCAACCCCCGTGGTTAAGGCCACTTACGTAAATAGGCAGATATTCACTGCCTATTTATCTAATGCATCAACCAGTGCTGCTTTCATTGCTGTCCTTCATTCATTACGTCAATAATGGGTAGAAGCTCTCTGATACATTTTCTCTGTGTATTTGCGCCTGTTTGGTGGCTTACCCGAAACGGCGATATGATCATCGCGCAGCTTCCGTTATTTTTTATTCATTTGCAACGAACTTTTCAGATGCATATCCGTCTCTTATTTTAGAAAGTTGATTGTGTTAATCCATCGAATGAAAACCATGCACAGTCATAAGGGGAAGATAGTATGGACCATCTCATCATGGAAGCCTATGATAATGCAAAATCCAATGATTTTTTCGCCATAACCCTAACTTTGGAAGCCCTGATTAAACAGAACTATCCACGAGGCGATTACCGACGCGAAATTACAACTGGACAAGTACGTCGTGTTCTGGAAGCCAAGAGCCTTGATTATATTCTCATCCAACCTTTGGCTGCTTCTGATGTACATCGTAGTTGCTCGTTTCAGCAATACCAGAGGCCAGTACCGTAATATAACCCCCCCCTGTCAAACCGGTACCGGCCAATTGACCATTACCTCCTCAAAAGAGGTTGGTTGGCTGTTTATATATAAATTGACTGGTGTTAGCGCTAATACCAGTCAATTCTACTTTTCAACGCTTCTCCGGCAGTGCAAGCAGAAGATATAATCGGCTATCTTTCATTGTTAAAACTCCCATCCGAAAAGAGAGGGGCTAATGACAAATCGAGTTGCGTTTTTAAACAAATTTCTTCTATCGCCAGGAAAAATTGGCAGCATCACGCCCAGTTCAGCATTTTTAACCAACAAAATGCTGTCCGCTGTACCATGGGCACAGATAGAAACCCTCGTGGAATTGGGCGCAGGCACCGGTGTGTTTACCCGCTATATCGCCGAACATAAAACAGCATCATGTCAAGTCCTTGTAATCGAACGGGATTTTCATATGCGCAAGTTGTTGCGGAGTGCATATCCCACGTTCCATTTCGGCTCCAAAGCTGAAAACTTGGATCGGCTGTTTCATCAACACGCTCTCCCGCCTGCAGATTGCATCATCTCTGGATTACCTTTCGCCACTTTTCCTGACTTGTTACGCCACGAGCTCATCGCAACGTCGTATAAGGCTCTCAAGCCGGAGGGAATCTTCATTGCATTTCAATATTCACTGCAAATGCGGAAAACTCTTAAAACTTACTTCCCTCAAGTTTGCATTAATTTTGTACCATTGAATATCCCGCCAGCTTTCGTCTATTTCTGCAAAAAAACTATTCCCGTAGCAACAGCGGAACCAGGATAACACGCGTAACACAACCAACGTATGTTGTGTATATAAAATAAAACAAGGAGGATCTGGTCAACATAATAGTATTATATGCGCCGAATCCTTATTAACAAGGTACGGGGGACCCATTATTGGGGTGAAGCGTTACATACGCAGGGCCACGCCTTGGCCCTAACCCGACAGCTAACCTCGGAGGCGCAGGAAGGCGGATTCATTGAAAAAATCAAACACCATCGTTATGCAGATCGCAGCCGTATTGCTCGGTTTGTCCGTACTATTCCTCAATCTCCCGACTACATTCGCTGCTATGCGTTACGGTGACAGAGGAGATGAGGTTCTAGCCCTCCAACAGCGTTTGCTGGGACTTGGTTATGAAATAGGAGAACCTGATGGCCAATTCGGTATCCAAACGCAAGTTGCGGTAGAATTTCTGCAGTCAGATCATGGGCTGTCCGTAGACGGAGTCGTGGGAGAAAACACCTTGCGTGTACTGCGAGCGGCCGCACCACAGGCGAGTCGGCGAAATATGGGTACAGCTGCGGCCGCCCGCATTTTAGGGACCGCCCGGAAATATATCGGAGTTCCGTATGTTTGGGGCGGTACGAACCCGAATGGATTTGACTGTTCCGGATTTACGCAGTATGTATTTGCCGCTAGCGGAATAAAGCTCCCTCGCACGGCGGATGACCAGTACGAAGTAGGACTTCCTGTGAAAAGCGACCAGCTTCAGCCTGGCGACTTAGTTTATTTTTCCACGTATGAGCCCGGGCCCTCTCACAATGGTATATATCTTGGCGGCGGAAAATTTATCAACGCCAGCTCCAGCCGCGGCGTGGTTATCGACCGCTTGGATAATGACTATTGGAGTTCACGATATCTCGGCGCACGGAGAGTGATTCGATAGCGATAGAAAACTTTTTTCTATGCTCATAAAGAAATAAGGCGACAGAAATCACTCACGTGAAATTTCTGTCGCCTTCACCGTCAGGTGATATTCTATTATGGGTTCACCACAGTACATGTTTCTTCACGCTTTAACCTGCAGAAGCACTGTTCTGCTGTTTTTCTTGCGTAAACAACAAGACATATATTAAACAACACATCCCAGAAAAAATGGCGATATCCGCTGAGTTAAAAACCGGCCAGACACGAAAATCCAAGAAATCTATCACATAACCGCTCTGTATCCGGTCAATAATGTTACCGATTGCACCGCCGGAAAACAGGCCTGTTCCCACCCGCACCAACCAATGTTCGGGGAAAACATAGTTGTAAGCGTATAGCAGCCCCGTTAAGGCGCCAACAGCAACAATCAACAGCAACGTTCTCTGATATGCCAATATCCCAAATGCAGCTCCTGGGTTTAAAATGTATGTAATATGAAATGCGCCTTCAATAATCGGTATTGACGATCCAAGAGGCATCTGTGACTGAACGTAATATTTTATTCCCAAGTCGATTAGCAGAACAATAATCGCTAGCAGCAACACCATCATTTTGTGTCTCCCTTCCCGAACATCTGCGCATACGAAAATGATTCCCATCAACGACAAAGCTTCACATTATTCGGTCAACATTTTATTCAATGAAATAGGAGTGTAATCGAATGCGAAACCGGGGTCAACTTTCTATTGCCATCGTTTGCGTTATCTTGGGAATCATGTTGGCTGTGCAGTTTCGCACGACCAAGAATATTCCATATTCTCTGCCCTACCAGCGCGTTGAAGATCTCAGTCAGCGCCTGTTGAATGCGGAAAAAGAACGCGATGCCATCCAAACCCAGTTGCGCAATCTACATCAACGTTCAGCAAGTAACGCAGCAACTCTAGAGATGGACACTTTAAAAATGGACGCCGGAATTGTCCCAGTGCAGGGTGCGGGAATCATTATTACTGTCGATGATACCAAGGTATCTACTCCTCTAGGTAATAAAAATCCGAATCTTTATCTTATAAAAGATGAGGATATTTTAAAAATACTCAACGAATTGCGGGGTGGTGGCGCCGAGGCTATCTCTATCAACAACCAGCGGATCATCGCTTCCTCCGAATTCCGCACAGCCGGCTCGTTTTTCTCCGTTAACAATAAGAGCCTCTCCTCTCCTTTGGAAATTAAAGTAATCGGCGATCCTGCTGCTCTGGAAAATTCGCTAAAGAACAAGGGCGGAGTAATAGAAACGCTGCAATTTTGGGGCATCCGGGTTACCGTGCAAAAGCAGGACATCCTTTTGATCCCAGCTTTTAAAGGCTTACTCCGCTTTATTCACGCCAAACCTGTTCCGGATGAAAGCAAAACGCAATGACGTGTCCGGTCGGTATTTTGATTCGTTCTTTTGGCATTACTTGTCGCAGCCGAGAATCCTGGCAATTGCCATGCGCGAAATATGTTGACAGATTAGGTTTTAACCGCTTACTTCCCTTAGGATAATTTTTGCCGTTTCTTCGGCAATCTCACCGGTGAAAGAGATACATTGCTCCATATGCACCGGCGTTCCCAATTCCATTCCTCGGGTCAATACCCGGCAGCATAGGCATGAGTGTCTCTGTTGAAACCCGTCATGCAATTCTTTGGCGAGCTGCATGGCCTTATTCACTTTCGGGTCTTTCGGCTGCGTTCTGCCAAAAAACATGCCAATAGCCATAATTCCGCCGGCAACTGCTCCGCACGTGCAGCCTGATCCGCCCATGCCTACCGGAAAGCCGGAAGCCATAGCGATCACGCTATCCGGCAGCTCCAATCCGAATCCATCTTTGATCGACTTGATAATCGCCTCGGAACAGTAAAAATCACCATTGCGATAGTACGATTCCGCGTCTTTTCTTATTTGGGCTACATTAACAGTTGACTCCA
>Ga0074197_1002967_pt1 | contig 10908 bp, 9 predicted proteins | sample EPASupsiteSAE305_FD_64526 | JGI IMG/M metagenome (GOLD analysis project Ga0074197, IMG submission 64526) | Bioremediated contaminated groundwater microbial communities from EPA Superfund site, New Mexico - SAE3-05 reassembly with SPADES | ecosystem: Environmental > Aquatic > Deep subsurface >...
GTAAGTTTCCTAAAGATGTATACGAGCAATACTATGATGCTTTTGAAGCCGGCGATACTGCTTTAATTGACGCATCATCCAAGCAACTTGAAATCACCATTAAGAAAATGGCAAAAGATATTCATGACAAGTATATTGATCCTCCGTTTACAACCGACTTTGCCATTATGTTTCTTCCTTTTGAAAGCATTTATGCAGAAGTTATCCGCAGAACATCATTAGTAGAGACTTTGCAAAAGGATTTCAAGATTGTAGTTACCGGACCAACTACGCTTGGTGCTATACTTAACAGCTTACAGATGGGATTCCGTACGCTGGCTATTCAAAAGAGAACAGGCGAAGTATGGAGTGTTCTTGGTGCTGTAAAGACAGAGTTCAGCAAGTTTGGTGGGTTACTGGAGAAGGTTCAGAAGAATATTCAGACTGCAGGAGATCAGCTTGAAGAAGTAATGGGTAAACGTACCCGTGCCATTGAAAGGCGCTTAAAGCAGGTTGAAGCTTTGCCAGCTGAAGAATCACAAAAAATTCTCCCTCTTGTGGATATGGACGATGATGAATAATCAACCCAAACAACTGGCTTTAAGAACAAAGTATCTATAAGTGGATATCAACGATGATGAAAAATTGAATCTTTGATATGTATCAATCGGAATAAGTAAAATCTCAATAATAAAAAAAGGTCATTAAGTACGAAAAAACTTAATGACCTTTTTTATTATTGAATGTAAAGCTTATAAATGCCTTTTATTCATTATCATCTGAATACTCTTTTTTAGGGAGAACCTTATACAGATATAAATAACCTAACAATCCAGCAATTACGGTTCCTCCAATAATACCTAGCTTTGCCTGGTTCAATAAAGCCGACTCTGTATCTCCAAAAGAAAGTGTGGCAATAAACAGTGCAACAGTAAAACCAACTCCTCCCAACATAGATACACCAGCCAGATTCTTCCAATTCATACCTTCCGGCATCTTAGATATCTTCAGTTTAATGGTCAACCATGTAAATGAGAATATTCCTATGAACTTACCTAAAACAAGTCCTGAAGCAACAGCAATAGTTACACTTCCAAGAACCTCTCCTTCTCCACCAGCGAGCGCAACACCGGCATTGGCAAAAGCAAAAACAGGCATAATGAAGTAGTTTACGGCCCCCTGCAGAGAATCTTCCATTGATTGTAAAGGTGAAATAACGTGATCGGAAGAAGACTCTATACTTTTAAGCCTTTCTAGCTGATCTTGTTCCAAGATTATTGAATCATTATTGGATACTGGGAACGACTGGATATTCTCACGAATTCGTTCAATATACTTTCCTATTTTAATGTGTGGTCTGGAAGGAATCGTAAATGCAACCAGCACCCCTGCTATCGTGCTATGAATACCCGATTGAAGGAATAAATACCAAACTACAATACCCAGAAAAATATAGAATCCTTTATTTACAACCTCAAGCTTAATGTTTGCCCAAAGCATAAATGCAAGAATTGCAGTAGCTATAAGTAAATATCCAAATTGAAGATGTGTAGCATAAAATAATGCAATAACAATAATACCACCAATATCATCGGCTACAGCAAAGGTGGTAAGAAATATCTTCAGACTTAAAGGAACGCGTTTACCCAGTAATCCTAAAACTCCTAATGAAAAAGCAATATCAGTTGCCATCGGTATAGCTATACCATTACTTTCGGGCGCTTGTGGAGCTATGCAAAAATAGATAATTACAGGAATAATCATACCTCCGCATGCAGCAATAATAGGCAATAATGCCTGACGTAAGTTTGAGAGTTCACCAACCAGTGTTTCGCGCTTAATTTCTAATCCTACAGAAAAGAAAAAGATTGCCATTAACGCATCATTGATAAATGTAGATATTGACATTGGCTCTCCGTTGTGGCTGAAGAGATTAAAACTGCCAATCTGCAAAGATACGGGATAATCCAGAATAGAAAGATAAGCATCACTCCATGGTGAGTTAGCTACAATCATAGCCAATACAGCTACAACCATTAGCACTATTCCACCGTTTACATGATGCTTTATAAAGCTATTAAAAGAATATGCAAGCGGTTTAATCATGAGATTACAATTTTTATAAAGTTATCAGAGCTTTTGTTTCATCTTTTAAAAGGTGAAACAAAAGCTCCAAATTTAATCTAATTTCAATACTGCAAGGAAAGCTTTCTGAGGAACTTCCACATTTCCAATCTGCTTCATTCTCTTCTTTCCCTTCTTCTGCTTTTCAAGCAATTTACGCTTTCGACTGATATCACCACCGTAACACTTGGCAGTTACATCTTTTCGAACCGCCTTTATCGTTTCACGAGAGATAATCTTAGCACCGATTGCAGCCTGAATAGCTATATCAAATTGCTGTCTTGGTATCAGTTCTTTTAGTTTCTCACACATCCGTTTACCCAAATCGTAAGCATTGTCCACATGTGTAAGAGTAGAAAGAGCATCCACAGGTTCACCATTCAACAGGATATCCAGCTTTATCAATTTGGAAGGACGGAAACCTGATTGATGATAATCGAACGACGCATAACCTTTTGATATACTTTTCAGCTTATCGTAGAAGTCGATCACAATCTCACCCAGCGGCATATCATAATGAATCTCCATACGATTACCGGAGATATATTCCTGTTTAGTCAGTTCACCACGTTTACCCAGACAAAGAGTCATGATAGGGCCAATATAATCGGTCTTAGTAATAACCGAAGCTTTGATATATGGTTCGTCAATGTGATCAATCAATGTAGGATCGGGCATTCCACCAGGGTTATGAACCTCAGTCATAACACCTTGTTTATCGTAAATTTGGTAAGATACGTTAGGCACTGTAGTGATTACATTCATATCAAACTCACGATCCAGACGTTCCTGAACAATCTCCATGTGAAGCAATCCCAGGAATCCGCAACGGAATCCGAAACCTAATGCCAAAGAACTCTCTGGCTGGAATGTAAGAGATGCATCATTCAACTGTAATTTCTCCAAAGAAGCGCGAAGATCTTCAAAGTCTTCAGCTTCGATAGGATAAACTCCCGCAAAGACCATTGGTTTAACTTCTTCGAAACCAGAGATAGCCTTAGAACATGGGCGGGCAATGTGAGTGATAGTATCTCCCACCTTCACCTCTTTTGAAGTTTTGATACCGGAAATAATATACCCCACGTCTCCTGTACGAAGCTCTTTTCTAGGAATCATATCCATCTTCAACACTCCAATTTCATCTGCCGCATATTCTTTTCCTGTATTAAAGAATTTCACCTTGTCGCCGGTGCGAATTACTCCGTTAGTTATTTTAAAGTAAGCAATGATACCTCGGAAAGAGTTAAATACAGAGTCGAAAATCAAAGCTTGAAGCGGTGCTTCTTCATCACCTACCGGACAAGGAACACGTTCTATAATGGCTTCCAGAATTTCTTCCACACCCATACCTGTCTTTCCTGACGCACGAATAATGGTAGATCTGTCCACTCCAAGCAATTCAACGATTTCATCTTCTACTTCCTCTGGCATGGCACTTGCCATATCACATTTATTGATCACCGGGATAATTTCCAGATTATGGTCAATAGCCATATAAAGATTGGAAATAGTCTGCGCCTGCACTCCCTGGGAAGCATCTACAATAAGCAAAGCTCCTTCACAAGCTGCAATTGAGCGGGAAACTTCGTAAGAAAAGTCCACGTGTCCCGGAGTATCAATCAGGTTAAGAATATATTTTTCGCCTTTATACAAATATTCCATCTGTATAGCGTGACTTTTAATGGTAATTCCTCTCTCCCTTTCAAGATCCATATCATCAAGCATCTGGCCGCCTGTTACCTGAATGGTCTTAGTGAATTCAAGCAGTCTGTCAGCCAAAGTGGATTTACCATGGTCAATATGTGCAATAATGCAAAAGTTACGTATATTCTTCATCAGTTTGTTTTATCAATATAATAATGGGCAAAGATACATAAAGGAGACAAAATAAAAAAATGCGCTGGCAACATAATAGAACGTGCCAGCGCATTTTTTATAATTCAGTTATTAGCTTTCTTACTTCAGAGCAACGAATAGATCGTTTTCAATTTCTTGAATAGAAACTTTATCTTCTCTTAGTAACCATCCGAAACCTAAATAAAGATCTTTGTCAACTAACTTAGTTGCCTTCTTAATTTGTTTTACTGTTAAACCTTCAGTGCCGTTCAATGCATTCCAAATTTGTCCTGCAATAATTCCTGCTTTTTCTTTCAACATTTTGAAAATACTTTTAGTTAAACATATATTTACTCAAATAAATTCATCTTTAGCATGATTTATTTAGCGCACAAATATATATATTTTTATGTTATATAGCACGTTAAATAGAATATTTTTAATAAAAATGTAACATTTTAAGCCAAACAACTTACCCTTTTTGAGTTTCAAGATATTCTGCCCATATCCTTGCTGCTTCCTCAACTATTTTTACGCATGGGCGTTTAGCATAATATTGTGCAGTTCGTTCCTCCGGAGTAGACTCAATTGGGTCACATTTCTTCAGCCCCAATAACTCACCACAGTTTATAGAACCCATACGATTCTTGAATATAGTTGCCAAATCCTGCACCAATTTATAATTAGCAGCTTTCCCTTCTTTATCTTTAGGATCAGTAGTTCCGGTTTGAAGTCCGGCTAACAGAAATATCCCACAGGCAGCTCCACAGGTTTCTCTCATTCGTCCTATTCCTCCACCAAAAGAAGAAGCCATTTTCAGAGCCTGTTCTTCTGTAAACCCATATAAATCTGCAAAGGCTGCTACTACAGATTGAGAACAATTATATCCGTTTTTAAAAAGTTCTACTGCTCTCGTTACTCTATCTTCCATCATATCTTTAAAAAATTACTATATATTATTATATTACCTTGTACAAAAGATTGTTTTCTTCTGTACAAAAGAATTAATTGTTCTGTACAGAAGAATGCATTCTTTTGTACAAGATATTATAAACTAATAACCAATTATTGTAGAAATGAGGAGCCATACATTCAAAGCAGACACCGTTGCTGCAATAAAATAAAGCACAAACGTGTTCCATCTTCCATTAGCATATTTACCCATCACCTTTTTTGATGAAGTAAGACTCACCTGCAGAAAGACCGTAAAAGGAAGTTGAAGACTCAACACCATCTGTGAAATAATCAATCCTTTAAATGGGTTTGAAATAAAGCAAATCAATAAAAATGCCACGCCCAGGGAAATAATAACTCCCAAACGCGAGTGACTATCTTTTATATGGTAAGATTCACCAAAAATACCTGCAAAGATAGAGCCAGCAGCCATTCCGCTTGTAATGGTTGAGGAAACACCTGCCATAAGCAATGCCAACGCAAAAATAATTGCGGCATTGTTTCCTAATAGCGGTTCTAATAACGATTTTGCCTGCTGAAGTTCCGTAACTTCTGTTTTGGTTTTAAAAAATGTTGCAGCAGCAAGAAGTATCATAGCACTGTTTATGGCCCATCCTGCAATCATAGAGAAAAGTGTATCGTACAACTCGTACTTCAAAACTTTCCTGATTGAGGCATCATCTTGTTTATTGTACTCATGACTCTGAATTACTTCCGAATGCAGATAAAGGTTATGAGGCATTACTACAGCCCCCAACACACTCATCACAATCAGAACACTACCCTGAGGAAAACTTGGTACCACCCATCCTTGCGCGGCCATTGGCCAGTCAATCTCTACAAGTAGAAGTTCATAGATAAAAGAAAGTCCGATAACCGAAACAAAAGCAATAATGGAACGTTCAATCTTCTTGTATGAATTAGTGAGCAACATTATAAAAACAAACGCAGTAACCAAAATTGAGCCCCATATTATTGGAACATTAAGAAGCATCTGCAACGCAATTGCTCCACCCAGAATTTCCGCTAAGGAAGTAGAAACAGAAGCCATAACGGCAGTTCCCAGAATGGGACGCGAAATCCATTTTGGTGTATACTGAGTAGCTGCTTCCGAAAGACAAAGGCCGGTAACAATTCCAAGGTGAGCCACATTATGCTGAAGAACAATGAGCATAATTGTTGAAAGAGTTACTACCCACAACAACGAATATCCAAACCCAGACCCGGCAGCAAAGTTAGAAGCCCAGTTCCCTGGGTCAATAAATCCGACTGTTACCAATAATCCAGGACCAATATATTTTAAGATGTCAAGACCACCTAAATAGCGTTTATGGTCTTTACGTTTCAGATCTTTTAAAAAATTAATCATAAGCATGTATTATTTTATGTTATGACAAAGATAATGATTAAAAAGATCTATTGTTCTTGTTCTGTTCATAATTATGGCTTATCTTAGTAGATCAAAATTCAACTAAAGATGACAAAACTAGCATTAATTACAACTGGCCTGCTGCTGCTTATTTTTAATTCCTGCCAGGAACCAAGAGAAAAGACCTTTGAAAAACTCGCCAAAGAATATACTGCCAAATGTCCTGTAACAATTGGTGAAGGCATTAGAATTGACAGCATGATTTATAATCCAAAAACTAATACTAACAGCAACTATTATACTCTATCCGGGAGAATAGATTCACCCGATTCTATTCAAAAAAAGAAGCAGTACATGAAAGATTCTATTATTGATGCTGTAAGAAATTCCTTGGATTTAAAAGAATACAAAGACTTTAAAACTACAATTGAATATATTTATTTCTCGGAAAGTACAAAAAAAGAGCTTTTCCGGGTTTCTATTGATGCAAACATGTATAAATAGTATTGTCTGTTTTTAAGTTAGACAATGTTGTTATAAAGTCTTATTTGGGTTATCTATCAAAGTTCAATTATAATGAAAGGCATATCAAAAGCCATTCTGTAATATAACAAAAGAGCCATTCTCAACCTACTACAGGTAAAGAATGGCTCTTCTTATTATTGAAAGGAGTTGACCTTGTTATAATCCGCAATTTTCAGTAATCAAATTCGGAATAGTGCCGCACTCTTATCTTCATTAATTAAATAAATAAATACCTCAGACAGACGGAACCTGACGTAAAGCTTTGCAAAGTTGATCCGGACAAGAAGTAGGTCTACCTCCACAGGATATACCTTCCAATTTAGAAATAACCTCTTTCACAGGCAAATCCTTTACCAGTTGGCAGATACCTTTTAAGTTTCCGTTACACCCACCTTGAAAAGTAACATCCTTAATAATGCCGTCTTCAACATCTACTGATATATAAGTACTACAAGTTCCAGATGTTTTATATACAAACTTCATTTACTCAGCTTCTTCTTCTGGTTTCATATTTGTATAGACGTTCTGAACATCTTCATCGTCTTCCATTTTATCAACCAACTTATCAATAGAAGCTCTTTGTTCCGGAGTAACATCTTTAAGATCTGTAGGTATACGAGTAAACTCTGAACTGATAATTTCAAAGCCATTCTCTTCAAGATACTTCTGAATAGCATTGAATGATTGGAATTCTCCGTATAAAGTAATACCTTCTTCATCAGCATCAAGCTCGTCTACACCATAATCAATCAATTCCAGTTCAAGATCTTCCAAAGAAACGCCTTCTTTAGGAGCTACAGTAAACATAGACTTACGGGTAAACATAAAATCCAAACTTCCTGATGTACCTAAAGAACCGCCATTCTTATTAAAGACACTACGAACATTAGCCACTGTACGGGTTGTGTTATCTGTAGCTGTTTCTACTAAAATAGCAATACCATGTGGACCGTATCCTTCGTATACCATTTCCTTGTAATCTTCGGTATCTTTAGAGATAGCTCTCTTTATTGCTCTTTCAACATTTTCTTTTGGCATGTTGGCTGCCTTCGCGTTTGCTACACAAGAACGTAAATGTGGGTTATTCTCAGCATCAGGACCGCCAGCCTTTACTGCTATAGCGATTTGTTTGCCGATTCTCGTAAATGTACGAGCCATGTTACCCCATCTCTTCATTTTGGTGGCTTTTCTGTATTCGAACGCTCTTCCCATCTTTATTTTATATTATTTTAGTTTATATAATTATCTAAGTTTTGCTCCCAGCTTGCTTTCAAGATTAGCAATAAGTTTGCTCATAATCTTATCAATCTGCTTATCATTCAACGTTTGATTCTCATCCTGAAGCATAAAGCTTACTGCATATGATTTCTTGCCTGCCTCAAGGTTCTTTCCTTCGTAAACATCAAACAAAGAAACTTCCTTAAGCAATTTACGTTCAGACTCAAAAGCAATCTTTTCTATCTCAGCAAACTGAACCTGCTTATCAAGAAGTAATGCAAGATCTCTCTTCACTGCTGGGAATTTACAAATTTCCTTGTAGGATACCTTAACAGACTTAATAGCTTTCATCAGCTCATTCCAGTTCAAGTCTGCATAATAAACTTCATTATCAATATCGAACGCCTTTAACTGTTTCTTTGTAATCACACCAAACACAGCCAAACGTTTGCCACCTTTGGTATTTACAGACAACGCTGCAGAGAAAATATCGTCTGTAAGATTACCGATAACCAGGTTACGAATATCTATACCTAAACGTAGGAATACATTTTCTACATAGGCTTTAAGCTCATAAACAGAACTTTGTTCATCAGCATGAGCCCATGAGTTTGCTACGTTCTTACCGCTTACCCATAAACCTAAATGATAATCTTCATTATATGCCGCAAGAACCTTCTCGGGATTCTTCTTTTCTTCATTAAAATAGTAACAGTTACCAAATTCGAAGAATTTAAGATCGGCATTTTTGCGATTTGCATTATGAGTAATACTTTCCAAACCACCAAACAATAATGTCTGACGCATACAGTTAAGATCGTTACTCAAAGGATTCATCAACATTACCAGGTTTTTAGCCGGGAATGATTCCAATTCTTCGTAATAAGCAGCTTTTGTTAATGAGTTATTTAATATTTCATTAAATCCGCAACCAACCAATTGTTCTGAAATAAGGCTCTGAAGCTTATATGATTTATCAGCTTCGCCTTTAGTAGTTAAACTTGATTTCAGTGTAGAAGGTATTTCTACGTTATTATATCCGTAAATACGAAGAATATCTTCAATAACATCTACGTCGCGAGTTACATCTACACGATATGGAGGAACAGCAAGAGACAAGCCTTCAGCTGTTTCATTTGTGATTTTCATTTCCAGACTTCCAACGATACTTTTTACTGTCTCAACCGGAATATCTTTACCAATGAGGGTATTAATCTTTTTATATGTAATATCTACATTAAATTTGCTGAAAGGAACAGGATATACATCCTTTATTTCAGAAGAAACAGTTCCACCTGCCAATTCCTGAACTAACAGAGCTGCATGTTTCAATACATAATCAGTATACAATGGGTCAATACCTCTCTCAAAACGGAAAGAAGCATCAGTATTCAAGCCATGACGGCGAGCTGATTTACGTATCCATGTAGGATGGAAATATGCACTTTCAAGGAATACATTTACAGTTTTCTCGGTTACACCTGAATCCAATCCACCAAATACACCGGCAATACACATCGGACCGTTTTCATTGCAGATCATAAGATCGCGATCGCTAAGTTTTCTTTCCACGTCATCAAGTGTTGTGAAAGGAGTTCCTTCGGGCAATGTTTTAACAATAACCTTTTTGCCTACAACATCGGCATCAAAGCAGTGGAGTGGCTGACCTAATTCGTGAACAATATAATTTGTTATATCTACAATATTATTGATTGGACGAACGCCTATAGTTCTTAATATATTCTGCATCCATTCCGGGCTTTCTTTTACAGTAATACCTTTAATAGAAACTCCAGCATAACGAGGACATGCTTCACTATTTTCAACAACTACATCAATATCAAGATCGTGATTGTCTACTTTAAACGCATCTACAGATGGCTTCTTTAGTTCAGCCTTGTATCCATTCTGGATTAAGTAAGCATATATATCGCGTGCTACTCCGAAATGAGAACAAGCATCTGCACGGTTTGGAGTTATATCTACCTCAAGTACATAATCACTCTTAACGTTATAATAATCCTTTGCCAATGTACCTGGAACTGCATCTGTCGGAAGAACAATAATACCTGCATGATCAGTACCAATCCCTATCTCATCTTCTGCACAAATCATGCCAGTAGATTCAACACCACGGATTTTTGATTTCTTTATAGTAAAACACTCATCACCGTCGTAAAGCTTTGCTCCTAATGTAGCAACAACCACTTTCTGGCCAGCTGCAACGTTGGGTGCTCCACAAACAATCTGAGTTGGTTCTCCACTTCCTAAATTAACTGTGGTAATATGTAAATGGTCGGAATTAGGGTGTTCTTCGCATGTAAGTACTTCACCGATTACCAAACCTTCCAAACCACCTTTAATGGTTTGTACTTCTTCTACCCCACCAGTTTCCAAACCAATTGAAGTAAGTGCCGCAGCAACTTCATCGGGCGTTAAATCAAAATTGACATACTCTTTCAGCCAATTATAAGAGATATTCATATCGTTAATTTTTTATTATTTGCAGAATTGACTCGCAAAGGTAATAAGTTTTTTTATTTTGTATGGTTATATATCAGAAAAAAGAGTTAGAACGGCAACGGGCCGTCATTACCATAACTTCCAAATGGATTTGATACCTGAGAAGGATACTCTTCAGGAGGTGGAGGTACCGAACCTTGAGGTTGTTTATTCATCTTTGATCCTAGAACTCCACTCTCACCCGGTAAAGGAATAATTGTATCATCATCTGGATTCTGGAATTTGGCAAACTCACCTTTAAATCGAAGAAGTACGTCACCAGTAGCACCGTTACGATGTTTTGCAATAATAATCTCGGCCATACCACGTAAGTCGTTTCCTTTTTCGTCTGTATAGATTTTATAATATTCCGGTCGGTGAATAAAGCAAACCATATCGGC
>Ga0074197_1002968_pt1 | contig 10907 bp, 8 predicted proteins | sample EPASupsiteSAE305_FD_64526 | JGI IMG/M metagenome (GOLD analysis project Ga0074197, IMG submission 64526) | Bioremediated contaminated groundwater microbial communities from EPA Superfund site, New Mexico - SAE3-05 reassembly with SPADES | ecosystem: Environmental > Aquatic > Deep subsurface >...
TGATTGGCTGTCTGATGATGGCCTTCTGGGCCAAGCGGCCCTTTGCCATTGCCCCCTATATGGGAGAAAACGCCTTTATTGCCTTTGTGGTGGTGAAGGGGATGGGCTATTCCTGGCAGGTGGCACTGGGGGCGGTCTTCTGGGCCGGACTGGTCTTTATCCTGTTAACGCTTTTAAAGGTGCGCTCATGGCTGGCTGAATCAATCCCGATCACACTTAAGGCCTCCTTTGCCGTAGGGATCGGACTGTTCCTGACCTTTATCGGCCTGAACGAGACCGGGCTGGTGGTGCTGGGGGTACCCGGCGCGCCGGTCAGGTTGGGTAATATTGGCCAGAGTTCAGTGTTGCTGGCTTCGGCCGGGTTTCTGCTGACGGTGGTGCTGATGGCACGTAAGGTCAACGGTGCGCTGCTCTACGGCATTGTGGCCACAACCCTCGGTTCTGTCCTGCTGGGGCTTACGAAGCTGCCGACATCGCTGGTCAGCCTGCCTCCCTCGCTTGAACCGATTTTTCTGAAGCTGGATATTGCCGGAACCCTGCAGCCCGGTGTCTTCCCGGTGGTGCTGGTGATCTTTATGATGGCCTTTCTTGACACCATCGGCACCCTGATCGGCCTTTCCATGCGGGCTGACCTGCTGGATAAGGATGGCAACCTGCCGGAGATTGAACGCCCGATGCTGGCCGATGCCGTGGCAACTACCCTTGCGCCGCTTTTGGGAACCACTACCACCGGAGCCTATATTGAATCAGCCGCAGGTATTGCCGCCGGAGGCCGCACCGGTTTTACTGCGTTGGTTGTGGCAGTGCTGTTTGGCCTGTCGCTCTTTTTTGCGCCGCTTTTTACCATGGTCCCTGGCTATGCTGCCGGGATTGCCCTGGTGGTGATTGGAGCCCTGATGATTCAGGCTGTTGCCCGGTTGGAGTTTGATGATCTTACCGAGCTGATGCCGGCCTTCCTGACCATCTCACTGATGATCTTCACCTTCAATATTGGCATAGGGATGACCGTTGGGCTGTTTTCCTATCCGCTGATCAAGCTCTGCACCGGCCGCGCCCGTGAGGTTTCCGGCGGTATGTGGGTGCTAGCGGCACTGTCGCTGACCTTCTTTATCTTCATGCCGAAAGGGTAACCTACTCTGTCGATCTGCGCTTAGTAATCAGCCGGACCTGCCGCTCATGGAACCAGTAGTACCAGACCCAGTTTAGCAGTACCACAATCCGGTTGCGGAAGCCGATCAGGTAGTAGACATGCAGCAGCAGCCAGGCCAGCCAGGCCGGATATCCCTTTAAATTGAATCCAAAGGCGGTGGCAACCGCAGTATTACGGCCAATGGTGGCCATGCTACCCTTGTCGCGGTAGTGGAAGGGAGCGGCTATTTCGCCTTTTTCCCGGGCTAGAATGGCTGAACCGGCATAGGCCCCCATTTGCATTGCCACTGGCGCGACCATCGGCAGGATCTTGCCTTCTTGTTCCAGCCAGGCCATATCGCCCACCACATACACCTCCGGGTGATCGGCCAGGGTCAGGTCAGACTGTACAGGAATCCGTCCGCCGCCAGCATGGGGAACTGCCAGACCGGCCGCCAGCGGGGCTGCCTTGACACCGGCTGACCAGATCAGCGTATGGGCCGGAATTACCGCACCATCGTGCAGCACCACCCGCGTGTCATCCGCATCAACCACCTGGGCATTCAGCAGTACCTCAACTGACATGCTGCGCAGCTTCTGCAGGGTGTACATCCCCAGTTCCTGGGGCATGGCTGCCAACAGGCGGTCGGTGGCTTCCACCAGCACCACCCGGGCGGTCTGGATACCCAGCTCAGGATAATCTTTCGCCAGTACATAGGTTACCAGCTCAATCAGGGCACCGGCAAATTCAACCCCGGTTGGGCCACCCCCCACAATTACAAAGGTCATCAAGGCCCGTTTACGGGCCGGGTCAGGTTCAGTCACCGCCTGCTCAAAGCAGCTCAGGATCTGGTTGCGCAGTACCTCGGCATCCTCAAGCTCCTTCAGGTCATAGGCGTGCTGCTGAACCGTGCTGAGACCAAAGAAATTAGTGGCGCTGCCAGCGCCGATAATCAGATACTCATAACCCACCGGGCCGGTAGTGGTCTGCACCTCTCTGGTGCCAAAATCCACGCCGGTTACTTCCGTGAGGTGGAAGCGGACATTGGGCCATTGCCGGGCCATGGCACGGATGGAATAGGCAATTGATTCCTGCTCAAGGCCTGCACTGGCCACCTGGTAGAGTAGAGGCTGAAACAGGTGATAGTTGTTGCGGTCAATCAGCAGAACGTCAAGTCCGCTTCCTGCCAGGGCCCGGGCAGCCCGGACACCGCCAAATCCCATCCCGATGACAACTACCCGCTTTGTGTGCATAGAAAAGATCCTTTCGCTAGTCAACTCCTTGTACCATATCGTACCGGTCAGGCAAGTATTAAAAAGACTGTATTGGTCTCTTTTGCGTTTTTTTGATACAAGTCAATGTGTAAGAAGATTGATCCGGTTATGGTGATAGCAGATTATACGAGGAGGACGCCATGAGCGCACACCAGATACAGAAAGATATGACCATTAAAGAACTGCTGGAGCAGCACCCGGAGACACTGGAGGTGCTGGTTGCCAACGGATTTGAAAATCTGAAAGACCCCAGGGTGCTGGCTGGTGTTGGCGGCTTTCTGAAGCTGGAGCGGGCAGCCCTGACCAAAAACTATGATCTGGATAACTTTCTGGGACTCCTGCAGCAGAAGGTTGATGAAAAGCATAATCAGGTGGATGTCACCATGAAGCAGACCCAGCAGGATCAGAGCGAGATCACCATCTCCGGCCTGTTGCCCTGCCCGGTGCGCCTGCCGCTGCTGGAGGGCTTTGACCGCTTTATTGAGCAGTACACCAAGGATACCGGCGTCACGGTCAGCTACAAATTTGAGGCTGCCTCGCTTGGTTCTGAGTGGATGGAGGAGCATATCCAGAAGGTTACCGAGGCTGACCAGCTACCGGATATCTTTGTGTCAGCCGGATTTGAGACCTTTTTTGATCCAGCCCATATTGGCAAATTCAAGGAGCAGGGGCTGTTCAGCGACCTGACCCGTGGCCCGGTTAACACAAGTTTTGACGGCTTGGACCTGAAAGACCCCAAAGGTCACTATGGCCTGATTTCGGTGGTGCCGTCTGCCTTTATGGTTAACCATGATGAGCTGGGTGACCTGGCGGTACCCCGTACCTGGGCAGATATCCTCAAGCCTGAGTTTGAGCAGAAGGTGGCCCTGCCGGTGGGAGATTTTGACCTGTTCAATGCGATCCTGCTTACCATCCATAAGCAGTTTGGTGACGAAGGAGTCAGGAAGCTTGGACGCTGTATGCTGAAATCCATGCACCCGGCCCAGATGATCAAGAATGCCCAGCGGGTGGCAGAAGAAAAACCGCCAGTGACGATTATCCCCTACTTCTTCAGCCGGATGGCCGGTATGGTCAAGAGTTTGGAGATTGTCTGGCCTGAAGATGGCGCCATTATCAGCCCGATATTCATGTTGGCCAAGAAGGAGAAACAAGCCAAGCTGCAGCCGATTGCCGACTTCCTCTATAGTAAAGAAGTGGGAGAGATCCTGACCAACAAAGGGCTGTTCCCGTCTCTGAATCCGGCTGTGGAGAACCAGTTGCCGGAGCAGCACCCCTGGCAGTGGGTTGGCTGGGATTACCTTTATAGCCATGATATCGCAGCTCAAATCAGGTACACAGTAGGGCTGTTTGAAGAAGCGATGAATGCGGATTAATGATAAAAGGCCATGATGATAGCACGCGGATAACACGGATTGAGCTGATTTACACAGATTTTAAAACATACAACATAAAGACAAGGATCAATTCCAAAACCCTTCTTTATCCGTGTTAATCCGTCAAGATCAGCGTCATCCGCGTGCCATTGCTTTTGACTTTTGAAGTACAAGGAGAACAGCCATGCACTTTCTAACCGTATCCGGCCCACCATCATCAGGAAAGACCTCGGTAATTCTGAGGGTGATTGAGGCACTACAGGCCAAGCAGAAAAAAATCGGGGTGGTCAAGTATGACTGCCTGATGACGGAAGATGACCTGAGCTATGCCAAGAAAGGGGTGCTGGTCAAGAAAGGGCTTTCCGGCTCCCAGTGCCCTGACCACTACTTTGTCAGCAACATCGAGGCCTGCGTCAAATGGGGTGTTGAGAACGATTGTGATTTTTTGATCAGCGAATCAGCCGGTCTTTGCAACCGTTGTTCGCCCCATATCAAGGATATTACGGCGGTCTGCGTGATTGATAACCTGAGCGGCATCAACACCCCCCGCAAGATCGGGCCGATGTTGAAATCAGCCGATATCGTGGTGATCACCAAGGGGGATATTGTCTCCCAGGCCGAGCGGGAGGTGTTTGCCTCACGGGTTAAACAGGTCAACCCCGGTGCCGTGATCATGAACATCAACGGTATTACCGGCCAGGGAGCCTTTGAGCTGACCACCCTGTTTGAAGAAGCGTCAGATATCGAGACCCTGAAAGGGATGCGGCTGCGTTTCTCCATGCCGTCAGCGCTTTGTTCCTATTGTCTCGGTGAAACGAGGATTGGTGATGAGTATCAGACCGGCAATGTCCGCAAAATGGAGAGCTAGAAAAGGCAATGGCACGCGGATAACGCTGATTTTGGCGGATTGTCGCAGATATAACAAAAGGTTTCGAGTTTGTTTTTTGTTCAGCTTTTCTTGCTATTTAGAATGTTAAACCTGTGTAAATCAGTTCAATCCGCGTCATCCGCGGCCCATGTTTTTTCGAGGTAACATATGCACTACCAAGATCTATTACTACAGCCCTTGCAGCAGTTACTGGCCGATTATCCCTGGTTGGAGGATTTTTTCAGCTCATTCGGCCTGCAGCTGCAGGCTGCAGAGCAGACCCTGCAACAGTACCTGGATAGCCTTGATCCTGATCATCTGCTTGATCTGGGTATCAGTCAGGAACAGCTGCAACAGAGCCTGCATGATTTTATGGCCGGTATGCTGGCCCTGGATGAAGCTGCTGAAAAGGTGGAATCACTGACCATTATCGGTGGTTTTGATAAGACCGGTAGCGCTGAACAGTTGGAACTGACGCTGAAGCCAGGAGAGGTGATCTGTATTGTCGGTCCCACCGGTTCCGGCAAGAGCCGCCTGTTGGCTGATATTGAGTGGGTGGCCCAGGGGGATACCCCCACCAAGCGCAGGATCCTGATCAATGGTGGTGTGCCGGACAATAAATGGCGCTTTTCAACCGAGCACAAGCTGGTGGCCCAGCTTTCCCAGAACATGAACTTTGTCATGGATCTGACTGCCGAGGAGTTTGTGCGTATGCATGCGGAAAGCCGCCTGGTGCCTGACCCGGAAGAAAAGGTGGCCCGGATTCTGGAACAGGCCAATCAGCTGGCTGGAGAGCAGTTTAAGCCTGACACGCCGGTCACCTCCTTAAGCGGAGGGCAATCCCGCGCCCTGATGATTGCCGACATGGCTATTTTGAGCAAGTCACCGATCGTACTGATTGATGAGATCGAGAACGCCGGTATTGATCGTAAAAAAGCACTGGAACTGCTGGTGAAGCAGGAAAAGATCATTCTGATGGCCACCCATGACCCGATTCTGGCGTTAATGGGGGACAAACGACTGGTGATCAAAAACGGCGGCATTGCCAAGATCATTGCATCAAGCGACGCAGAACGGAAAAATCTATCCAGACTGGAAGAGCTGGATAACACCCTGCTGGCCCTGCGCAACAGGATCAGATTCGGGGAAACATTAGAGGAACTATAACTACAGAGAAAAGGAGATACGAACATGCACCAGGGATGTGATGGAAGTTTTGGCGGTGGAGCAGGGGTGGTTGATAAACTGCGGATGATGGGATACAGCGGGATGGCGATGCCGGTTGAGACCCGGCTGGTCTGCGAAGGATGCGGCACAACCTTCCAGATGAAGACCATGGAAGATCGTTGCCCAGAATGCGGTATGGTCTATGGGGTTACCCCCTGCCATGCCAGTGATCCAGCCAGTATACAGGCAGCCGGGATAGGGTATTGATATCCTCATCTGATTTTCAGTAAAAACGGGCAGCTCCAGCAAGGAGGCTGCCCGTTTTTTTGTCCTGTGGTTACCAACAGTTTCAGGTAATCTGAAACAACAGGGCATATTTAGTTCACATTACGTGGGATAATAGTGTAATGATATGTTTTGATTCAATTAAACGAGTTTAAAGTGGTTGTAACGTCTGAGTTTATCAGGCACTGTTGTTTCGGGATCGTGTGGCCAATCTGTCTGGCTGCAGGTCTTCCTAAGGGGATAGATATGGGATTCTCACTTGATCTTCGCTACCAGATCTGCCTGCAACCGATTGAACTACCGGTATTTAACCCGGTTGCTCTTGAGCTGCTGCAGTTGCTCAGTGACCCGACCGTTGAAATTGATCAGGTTACCGCGATCATCCAGAAAGACCAGGCGCTTGCCATTCAGGTGCTCAGGATGGCCAATTCATCGGCCTATGTGGGGCGTACCCGCTCTGAGACCATCAAGGATGCCGTGAATCGCCTAGGGAGCAAGCAGATCACCAGCCTGGCTATGGCTGCCTCGCAGGCGGCGCTACATACCTCAGAGCTTTCCATTGTTAATGCGGTCATGCGTGACCTCTGGCTGCATTCCCATGCCTGTGCCCTGGGCTGTCGTTCTCTTGCCATCAGCAGTGGCCATCGCGAACTGGCAGACCAGGCCTATCTGGCCGGCCTGCTGCATGATATCGGTAAGCTCTATCTGCTGAAGGCGATGGAACGGATCTGGCAGGCCCATGAGATCGAACTGGATCTTGACCTTGAAACTCTGCTGGATGTGTTTTCTGATATGCATGTGGAGCAAGGGGTGCGCATCATGAATCACTGGGATATCCCCCCTCTGTATTGTGCTGTTGCGGCCCACCATCATGCAGAGACATTTGATGCCTCTGACACCCTGCTGGCCATTGTCCGGATAGTTAATTTCAACAGTATGCAGTACAACCTGAACCTGTATCCGAGGCTGGTACAGCCGCCGGATGCAAACTCTGAAATTATGGCGCTGCAGCTTGATGAAAGCGCCTTGACAACGCTTGAGGCAGATATGCAGGCAGCCTGTGCCTAGGGTCTTGTACCCTGTTATGCATTGAGACAAACTGTACTTTCCCGGCAATAGGTATCCCATGACCAGTTCTGACCTCTACAGCACCCGCATTCAGAAAAATTTTGACGATGATCAGGCAGAGATCATTGCCTTATTGGAGGCCAATCTCTCAAAGCCCCTCAAGCTGATCAACTATTACAAGGGGATTCCGCTGTCCTATCCGGCAACCATTGCCTCCATCAGCAGAGGGGTGGTTGATCTGGATGTTCAGGAAATGCAGGCCTTTACCATTGAACAGGCCCGCTCTGCCTTTATTCGCAGCCCCCTGTTCAAGCATGATCTGTTTGCCCAGGCCCAGTATGTCAATGTCAGGAAAAAAGCTGCAACCTTTGTGAAGTTTTCCTATGTGGAAATCATGGCTGAACGCAGGAATTTTGTCAGGGTTGAGGTGGATGCGCCGGTAACCGTTGCCATCGCCTCTCCGCAGGGGGTAATTGAAGGAAGGTTGACTGATATCTCCCTGTCCGGCTTTGGTGTCCTGATTGACTATACCTGTCCATTGGAGGCAGGCATCGAAACCACGGTGCAGTTCACCCTGCTAAGCCCTGAAACTGCCCAGCCGATTCCCATCAGTATTCCGGCAATTCTGGTTACTGTTAGCGGAGATGTTTCGCCCTACAACTACCGGTTCGTGATTAACCCGGAGAAACAGCTTGAGCGTCAGATTTCCCAGTATGTCTTTCAGCGGCAGGTTGAGATTATCAGAGAGGTGAAGGAGATCGTTTCTTAGCTGGTTACGGGACGGAACACAGAATAACGGGCAGCCTCCTTGATGGGGACTGCCCGTTGTGGTAGTTGCAGCAGGAAATCAGTTTACAGCTTGAATCTGCCTACCAAACCTTCAAGGTCATTTGACAATTTTGACAGCATTGATGCTGCATCGGCAGTTTCATGGGCACCGTTGGCGGTCTGCTGTACCACGTCGGTGATCTGGTGGATGTTGGTGGAAATCTCGCCGGTGACAGCGGTCTGCTCCTCTGCTGCCGTGGCGATCTGGTGCACCTGCATAGTTACCTCGTTGATTCCTTCCAGGATCTGCTGCAGCGCTTCGCCGGAGCGGCGCGAGCTGTCCATCCCTTTTTCAACCTCTTTGACGCCCAGCTCCATAGAGGCCACGGCACCACCGGTTTCCTGCTGAATGGCTTTGATCATTTCGCCAATCTCGCGGGTGGCGCGGGTGGTTCTCTCTGCCAAGGCGCGCACTTCGTCGGCAACCACGGCAAAGCCGCGTCCCATTTCACCGGCCCGGGCTGCCTCAATGGCAGCATTCAGAGCCAGCAGATTGGTTTGGTCGGCAATATCCTCAATGGTGCCTACAATGGCGCCGATCTGGTCGGAACGTGCCCCAAGTGCCTCAACAGTATGGGCAGATTCCCGTACTTTGTCGGCAATGGTCTGCATGCCGGAAATGGTTTCCTGCACAACACTTGCACCGTTGTCTGCCATCTCGCTGGCCCGGTTGGCTATATCAGAAGCCATGGTGCAGTTGCGTGATATGTCGTTGGATGTAGCAGACATCTCTTCGCTGGCGGTAGCCACGGTGGCAGACTGGCAGGCCACCTCTTCGGCTGCGGTGGCGATCTGCTCGGCAGTACTGTGTAACTGGTTGGAGGCGGTGGCTACCTGTACGGTGGTGGTGGATGCCTGGCTGATAATGGTGTGGATGTTACCCACAAAACGGTTGAACCAGAGCGCAACACCACCAAACTCATCCTTGCGGTCTTCCGGCAGACGACGGGTCAGATCTCCTTCGCCCTGGGCAATGTCTTGCAGCATGGTTACCAGCGAATCAAGGGGCATGGTGATACTGCTGCCGATCATCAGGGAAAGCAGCAGGGTCAGGCTGCCCATGATCGTAGAGATCACAATGCTGATGATCAGTTGGGTACGGGCCTTGGCGGCGATACTGTCCGCCTGCTGCAAGATCTCTTTTGCCAGGTTGTCTTCAATGCCTTTCATCTGGTCTATCTTGGCGGTAATCGCCTTGAACCAGTCCTCGGGGGCGATGCCAAAATTGCCTTCCATCCCTTTGCTGACAATGGTCGTTTTCAGCTCTTCAACCTTTTTGAAGGTATCACCTTTTTCCTGCTGATCATACGCCGCTATTGCGGTCTCGGAACCAAAGCGGTGGAACCCTTCCATGAAGCTCTTCTGGGCAGCCAGAATGCCAAAGGTACGTTGAAAGGTCTCCGGGTTAAAGGCATTGTTGGCAAGCACAGCATTCAGGGTTGCCCGCTCCTTACCCATTTCTTCTTTTGTCTTGGAAAAGGCAAAGTAGGAGATGGCGGCCCGCATCAAGTCAGGATTGCGGCTATTGCGACCCACCGCTGCCACCACGTTCAGGTACAGATAGTTGATGCCGGTATAGTAGGCAAACGAATCTTTACCCTCAATCGCAAGCCCGTCAATCCGGCTACGCATTTCAGCCAGTTTTGCCCGCTGCTGGTATGATGCATCAAGGTTTGATTTCACCGTAACAACCGCGTCCGGGTTTGCTTCCTTGTAGGTATCAAACTGTTTAAACTGTTCGTCGGTGGCCTGGCGCTGTTTGGCCAGTTCATCCTTAAACTTTTCACCCTTGGCGTTGATGAAGCCGGAGGAAAGCCCCCGTTCTTTCTGGAGTTCATGCACCAGCGCACCGGTCCGTACTGAAAGCCCGACCAGATGTTCAGTCTTGCGGCTCTCTTTGAGGATGGTGTAATTGTTCAGCAGTTCATGGCCGGAAAAGTAGAGCAACCCAAGTACCGGCAACAGCAGGAGCAACAACAGTTTGGTACGGATGGTCAGATTTTTAAGCATCGTTTTTACCTCTCCCTGTAGGGTCTCTAAAGTGAAAGTGAATTTACAATAATCTGCCTGAAATGCAAACGGTTATAGTTATAGTGATCAACAATCGATTCTGCTCTGCTTCAGTGTCTCGTACAGTTGCGGTATATCTTCCGGCAACGCCGGTCTGGCGTAATAGTAACCCTGCGCCAGATGGCAGCCCATAGACTTTAAAATTATACATTGCTCACGGTTTTCAATACCTTCCGCCACGGTCTTGATGTTCAGGTTGCCGCTTAGCGCCACTATTGATTGTGCAATGGCTCGATCACCTGAGTTGCATGTCAGGTCGCGTACAAAAGAACGATCAATCTTGAGCGTGCTGACCGGGAAGCGTTTTAAGTAACTGAGCGAGGAATAGCCGGTGCCGAAGTCGTCAATGGCAATGCCAACTCCCAAATTGCGGAGACGTTGCAGGGTATCGGCGGCCTCAACAGGGTCCTGCACCAGGGCGCTTTCGGTCAGTTCCAGCTCAAGATTAGCCGGGTCAATGCCGGTCGCATCCAAAAGGGTGGCAATCCGGTCAATCAGATCCGGGGTTCGGAACTGTACGGCAGACAGGTTGACCGCCATGCTCAGCATAAGGCCCTGGCGTCGCCAGGCCACCTGCTGCAGACAGGCAGTTTTAAGTACCCATTCTCCAATGGGAATGATCTGGCGGGTCTCCTCGGCAATCGGGATAAAGCGCAGCGGTGAAATGGTGCCGTGCACCGGATTGTGCCAGCGTAGCAGCGCCTCCACCCCCTGCATGGTGCCGGTCGCAAGGTCAACCTTGGGTTGATACAGCACCTGCAGTTCGTCTCGCTCCAAGGCGTGGCGCAGGGCACTTTCCAGTGCTAGTCTGCCGGTGTTTGCCTCGTTTAGCAGTTGATCAAAGA
>Ga0074197_1002970_pt1 | contig 10898 bp, 8 predicted proteins | sample EPASupsiteSAE305_FD_64526 | JGI IMG/M metagenome (GOLD analysis project Ga0074197, IMG submission 64526) | Bioremediated contaminated groundwater microbial communities from EPA Superfund site, New Mexico - SAE3-05 reassembly with SPADES | ecosystem: Environmental > Aquatic > Deep subsurface >...
ACCGAACTTCACCGCAAAATCGCTTGAAAAAGTGAAAACGATGGCGCTCAGCGATATCGCTCGTAAAGAGGCCGATTTCGATACGGTGGCTTCGGATGAACTTAAAGCGGTACTGTTTGAGGATACACCGATGGCGGTGCCTAATATCGGGACTAAAGAGAGTATTAAAGGGATCAAACTCAGCGACGTTGAAAAATTTAAAAAAGATCATATCGTTCTTTCTAATGCACTTATCGTAATGGGTGGTGATATTTCCATAGCTGATGCCAAAGCCAAAGTTCAATCTCTCCTAACTCTTTTAGAAGTAGGAAAAGGTGGGAACGAGCGTCATTATGATCCTCGAAAGGCTCCGAAAGAATCGATCTTAAACCGCCCCCAAACCGAGCAGGCATATCTCTATTTTGCATCTCCTTTTGCAATGAGGGAGGGTGATAGCGAGTTTTACAAAGCCCGTGTCGCGATGTTTATCTTAGGAAGCAGTGGATTCGGCAGCCGATTGATGGAAGAGATTCGGGTCAAACGGGGGCTTGCTTACTCAGCGTACTCACGTCTATCTGTAGCTAAAACCCATACCTATTTCAGCGGTTATCTTCAAACAAAATTAGAATCACAAGGTGAAGCGAAAAAAACGGTGGTCGAAGTAATCGATACTTTTGTTCGTGATGGAGTGACCCAGAGCGAGCTGGATCAAGCCCGCAAATTTTTACTCGGTTCAGAGCCTCTTCGTGTTGAAACTCTCTCACAGCGTTTGGGCAGAACATTTGGCGAATATTACAGTGGAAAACCGCTTGGATCAAGCGTTCAAGAATTAGATATGATCCGTGCGCTCACCCTTGATGACGTGAACGATTTTATCAAACGCCACGGTGAAATCCGCGATCTTAGCTATGCGATTGTGACAAAATAATTTCCCGTTCGCCCTGAGCTCGAGGAAACATCGCTTTGCGAGCGGAACCCTTGTTTTGTCGAAGGGTGATTCATGGTTCGACAGGCTCACCACGAACGGAGAATAGAAAAACTATGAATACGCTTATATCTCCCGAAGATTCTGAGAAGTTTCACCGTTTAGGGGTCGGCAGCATTTCCGCCCTCTCTCTCATTTCCCCCACCACATTTGAAGATCGCCGTCTCAGTCAAGAACTTATCCCCAATGCGTCGTGCGTTATCGATGCGACGGTAGAACATGTCGTCCGTACCCCTAAAACACTCAAAATAACCTTTTTTTCCCATAACCTTGAGGCGGTGATTGAGGGGGTGATTTTCCATCCAAAGCCCTACATGATCCATCAATTCCCCAAAGGTGAACGAGCCTTTTTCAGCGGAAAAGCGCAGTGGGAACTAGGAAAATGGACGATGGTCCATCCGATAAAAATCAGCGCTGTCGGTTCCCTCGTCCCAATCTATAAGACCCCTCTTCGAGCCGATATAATGCGTCGATTGATTGAAAAAAATATTACCGTTGAAAATCTGATCGCAGATGGATTGCCTGAAAATATTGCCCGTGAACTCTATGGTATCCATTTTCCTGATCAACCGAAGCCTCTGAGTGAAGCACAGCTTCATGCTCTTAAATTTGGCGAACTCTTTGAGTATATGCGTCGCCTCCGTCTCAAGCGCCGTTATCATAAAACCTCATTTCGTGCTTCAGGTAATGTGAAAAGATGGATGAAAACCCTCCCCTTTGAACTCACAGAGGATCAAAAAAAAGCGATAAATGCTATAGAGAACGACTTAAAAGGAGAAAATGCCGCGCGTCGGATGATCGTCGGGGATGTCGGTTCGGGAAAAACGATGGTGATATTGGCTTCGGTCGTGTTGATGCATCCGTATCGCTCTATTTTGATGGCACCGACGACGATTCTTGCCGCACAGCTTTATGAAGAGGCGCAAAAGTTTCTCCCTGATTTGCGAATCGCATTGGTCACCAATGCAACGAAAAAAGGGTCGTTAGAGGATTACGATTTCATTATCGGCACCCACGCACTTCTTCATCGTAGCCTCCCTGAGGCAGGGCTTGTAATGGTGGACGAACAGCACCGTTTCGGTACGGCTCAGCGCCATGCCCTGACCAAGCTCACTGATAATGACACCTCACCGCACTATCTTCAATTCTCTGCTACCCCGATTCCCCGCACACAGGCAATGATCGATTCGGCTCACATCGATGTGAGTTTGATTGTCCAAACCCCGTTTACGAAAAATATTGCCACCCGTATTATCGGTAAAAGCGATTTTCCCGCTCTGCTGGAGCATATTCGCTCCGAAATAGCCCAAACCCATCAAGTCCTTATCGTCTATCCGCTGGTGGAGCAGAGTGAGAGTATCAATTATCAAAGTATCGAAGAAGCACGGGGATACTGGGAGAAGAATTTTGAGAATGTCTACGTCACTCACGGAAAAGATAAAGAGAAAGAGGCGATATTGATAGCATTTCGCGAAAACGGGCATATCCTTCTCGCAACGACCGTAGTGGAAGTGGGGATTTCTCTTCCGCATCTCTCTACCGTCGTCATTGTCGGAGCAGAGCGATTGGGACTCTCGACGCTCCATCAGCTTCGAGGCCGTGTGAGCCGTACCGGATTGCAGGGGTATTGTTATCTTTACAGCAATAAAAGCGGTAAAAATGAGCGGTTAGAATCGTTTAGCACGTGCAACAGCGGTTTTGAGATCGCGGCATTGGATTTGAAATTCCGCTCAAGCGGTGATTTGTTGGAAGGGAGTATCCAAAGCGGTAAAAAATTTCGATGGGCGGACATCGGAGAAGATGAAAAAATTGTAAAAGAAGTGAAGAAGTGGTTAGATAAATAAAGCCGTTCGCCCTGAGCCTGTCGAAGGGCAAGTGTTCATGGTTCGACTAGCTCACCACGAACGGAATCCCCGATCAACACAAGGGTATCGCTCGCGTCCTTGAGTCGGGGATGACAGAGGATCAATACAGCCCAAACCGTCCATCTGCACGTTTATACAGCACCCGCATTTTCCCGTCGTTATCATAAAATACATCAAATACTTTTGTGCTCTCTTTAAGTTTTTCTAACACTTCGGCAACTTCTTGGGGTTTAAAGAGCACCGGTTCGGCAGGAACGATTTCGTCTTCCATCGATTCACTCGCTTCATGCAAGTCTACTTTTGCGGCTGCTGCTTGTTTGGCTTCGTTCATCCCCTCATTTTTATGATCTGATATTCGATCATGCAAACGGCGGAGCGCTTTTTGGGCACGGTCGATTGCGATATCGATGGCGGCGTAGAGGTCATCGTCGCGTTGGCTGATCACAATAGTATTTTTTCCGGCAACGTTGATCGTGAATTCGATCGTTACCCCTTTTTTACGCTCATTTGCGCTTGCGACCGCATTGACACTGATAAGGTCAAGATGATATTTACTTAGTGTATCGATAGAGTGCATCAGATGATCTTTTATTGCATCGCTGAGCTCGATGTGGCGTCCGACGAGAGAGATATTCATAATTTTACCCACCTTGTAGTGATATAGAGGAACTTCGATTATAACACACAAAAAACAAACGTCAAGTCTTTTAGATAAAACAAAATCGATTGGGCAAAATAATTATTAACACATTTTAATCCTCATTTAATCTACATAGCACTACAATCAAAGTATGGCGTCTCCTCGTATTTATGTTTCAGAAAAGAGGGACAATGGTCGATAGTAACCAATTAGGAAAAACGGGTCTCAGTGATGAATGCTACCGAGCCCTGATAGTGTGTGCCTTAAAAATCCCAAGGAGGATGAGATGAGTGTTATACCGTTGTCACAAGAGATTCAACAGCAGATAGTGGATTCTCTGAAAGTACTTCAGCCGTATAAGATTATTCTTTTTGGATCGTATGCTTACGGAATTCCGAGAACTGATAGTGATATTGATTTGGTATTCATAGTGAATGAAGAAGGATATAAGAGTTTTTCAGAACGGATAGAGATCAAAATGAAAATTATGAGAAAATTGGATCAACTTGAACAGGCGGTCGACGTTTTAGCTTATACGAAACAAGAATGGGAGGATTTACAATTAAAAAACAGTTCATTCATCCGCGAAATCAACCATAAGGGGGTTATGCTTGAGAACGTTGCATAACGAATGGATCGAATTTGCCAAAAAGGACTATTATGCCCTTAAAAAGCTCGATGGGGATGAGTATTTGACAAATATTGTATTGTTTCATGCTCAACAATGTATTGAAAAGCTTTTTAAGGGGATCATAGAAGAGAGCGGAGCCGATGTACCACGTATCCATAATACCAAAAAACTGTATGAATTGATCGCTGATTCGATCGATCATCCTGTTGATTTGGATGATTTGCTTTATATAGACAGTGTTTATATAGAGTCTCGTTATCCTGCAAGTTTTGGATTATTACCCGGTGGTCAACCGACATTAAAAGAATCAAAAAAAGCGATAGCAATAGTCGAAAAAATTTTAGTTGTGCTTTCGTTGGATTTTGAGCAAAATAATCAATCCCAAGGAGGATGAGATGAAAATGAGTCAACTTTTTTTACGTATAGTTGTGATATTAACATTAATCTCAATTAACATATGGGCTGCAGTATTGGATACAGATGATTTCAGTGCTGGAAGTGAAAACTGGAGTAATGGTTCTGTTGTGAGTTCAAAGTATAAAATTGCAAGTCAAGTAACGGCATCTAAAATCTTTGTACATTCAGCATATGCAAATGAACCTATTAAATTGACTCTGACACTTGACCAAACAGGTTATGATTCAGGTGAATCTTATATTATTACTATTAATGGCGTGCAAGTCACAAGTTCAAATTTAGATGAAACGGTAACTTTTAATGGTTATCTCAATACAAGTGGTGAATTAAATGTGACAGTTAAATCTAATTCAAGTAGTTCTAGTGAATATGTGACTATTGATGATGTTAGTTTGGAGACAGGGGCATTAAACACTATAGATAATTTTCGTGATTTCGAATTACTAACTACCTATAATATAAACGGAAACATGCAAATTATTGGGAATTCAGTAATGCTTGAGAATGGAGGGACTTGTCCAAATACTACAACAAATAATAATGACCTTGATCCTGTTTGGGCGGATAAAGATACTAATGCAACAACATGGAATTCTACTTCGGCAAATTTGAAACTTCCAGCAGGTGTGGATAGTACAAAAATAAAATATGCAGGACTCTATTGGCAAGGGCGTGTTGATAGCGGTGAAGCATTTAGTTCTGGAAATACAATTTTATTTAAGCCTGAAGGATTTACGTCATATCAATCAATCACATCTCTAAATCGTAAATTTAACTGGTCTATCCGTTCTCAAGATAGGAGCTATCAAGGGATAGATGATGTGACGAGCTTGGTCAAGCAAAGTATTGATAAAGTTCCTAGCACCACGATTGTATCAAGCGGTTTTTCAGGAACTTTTTGGGCGGCGAATATTCTTGCAAAAGAAATGAGGAATGGTTTTGGAGCATGGTCATTGGTAATAGTGTATGAAGATTCGACAGATACTCTGAAGAATATCAGTGTCTATGACGGTTATAAAGAGGTAACTGGAAATACTCCGGTTCCAATTACACTTACTGGTTTCTTAACCCCAAACACTACGCCGGTTAATTCCAAATTTTTAATCTTTGGGGGAGAAGGTGATATTTCATTGAATGATAGTACTACTTTAACAAATAATGTTGGTACTGATATTTCATTAGGTAGTAATGTTTTTAATTCAAGTGAAACGAATAGTAGTGGTAGCAATATAACAACACGTAATCCGAGTTGCCAAAATACAATTGGTATTGATATTCATACTTTTGATATTGGAACTAATGGATCTCCATCTATTATAGGAACTGGACAGACAACAACAACTATTAAACTCAAAGGCGCATCAAGTGATAGTGATACCTATTACCCCGGTGTATTTGCTTTTTCAACAGATATTTATCAGCCTCAAATTTGTTATATTGAAAATATTTTTAAAGGTAATACAAATATTAGTGGAATAGGTACTCAGGTTAATGAAGATGATAATTTAACGGTACGAGTTTATATTAAAAATCAAGGGACTGAGGCAGCAACTGGTGTTCAAATCCGACATCAATTTGATAGCTCTTTTCCTTATTCGGTAAATTCGGCAAATTATAATAATAGCAATCCTGCCTATGAGACACTGATGCCTCCTTCTTATACTAGAACAACAGCAAGTGACAGCAGTGGAAATGATTTATACGAATACAATAGCACGACTACATTAGCAAAAATAAATTTAGGAGTTGGTGCGACTGCTACTTCTGGCGGACAATTTAATACGATATCATCAGGTAGTCCTACGTATGCAGTATTTGAGTATAGTGCTATAGTTAAAGCTATAGACAATAATTATAGTAACGTATATCAGGCAGGATATATAAATAGTGTTTTAGGGCTTGATTATACTAATAATCCTGTCGTAATATCTTCTTGTGACGGTTCTAAAAACAGTTTTTGGGGTTATCGTGCGCCTACACCAACGGGTACTGTAGATGTTGTTGACCCTGATAAACTAGTCACATATTCAACAGCTCCGGTTATCAAAACAAAGATAGCTAAAAAGGACTCTGTGCAATTAAAAGTCGTTTATCTAAACCCGGCTACATTAGCAATCAAAAATTATACGCCATTTATAGCAAATTCAAATCAGCCTTTGAGGGTCATGTTATATCGTACGGATTCTCCTTGTAGTACGAGCTCTCCTGAACTTGCACTTGCTGAACCCACAACTGGAAATCCAGCTGGACAACCGGTTGTAGCTTATATCTCACCAAATGAGAATAATGCAAGTACAAATACTTTTGTTATGAAAGCTATAGCAAGTAAAGATTCAAAAATTTTAGCAAAATATGTAGACTGGTCTAGTGTTATGCAAGGATTGAGTAATACGGCTCCTTGTTTTAATAATAGCAATGATGCAGCAAATTTTAATGGATTACCTCAGTGTTTGAATAGTTTAGGCTCAGCATCTGAAGATAATCTTGCTGCCGATTTGAGAGCGAAATATCCATCAATTGCTACAATGTGTTTGAATCAAGCAGTAGGAGATAGTGCTTGTGATTCAAGTGCTTATCAAAGTGGAGGGTCAAAAGGAAATATTACCCCTAGTAAATATAATCATTCATATGGTTGTTTAGCATGTATATTGGATGCAATAGGCGACACGGAAACTTGTTCACGTGATAATTTTGCCATCCGTCCAAATGCTTTTAATAATACAATCACTGCAAATCAACAATTTACGGCAATGCAACCTACTTCTATCACATTCCGTGCCGATCAGTTCGGCGGAACGGGAACAGTTGATTATAACGAAACGGAGCACACGTCGTTTGTAGTCGATGTCAATATCAGTGACAGTACAAAGAATTGTCAAGATATGAATATCAGTTTTAGTCCAAGTATTGACTTTATTGATGGGAATGTGACAGATAATTATACATTAAGCAATGTGGGTGATTTTAATGTCACTATGCATGAAATTAACGGTTCAGAATATGCTCTTGTTGATTCTGATAGTGGTGATACACTTGAAGTAGATCGGCTGATTACTCCGTATCAAGTGCAGATTAAAGTAGTTCCTGATCATTTTGCACTCGATGGAAATTTAACAAATGGTTCGAATGGGTTTACCTATCTATCTAATTTTGAGCAGTACGATTCAAATGATAGCCGCAATATATCGGCAGTATTAGATATGAATATATCCGCATTAGCCGCAGATAATAATATTACAACCAACTATAATGCGTCATGTTATGCAAAAAGTGGGAACTTGACCCTCTCTTTGGCGAATGCTATTGCTGTTACACCATCGGGAGCATTGAGTAAAGTTATTTGGTATCACTATACCCCTGATCATAACGGCTCAATCGTATTTAATGGGACAATGCAGTATTCAATACCGTTTTTGAATACGCAGTTTGATAACAATGATACCAATGGGACTGGCCAGTTTGATTATCGGATTAATTTTGACCGTAATCAAATATTATTGGTCAATCCATTTAATATCGTTATTAATGAAATTAATGCAACCGATACGGATTCAGTCGATGGAAATCGAACGATGAGTACTAACAATAATGCTTATTATGTGTACGGCCGCATCATCCCTCGTGATATACGTGTTTTTGGAGGAGCTACACCATTTACAGCAAATGCGTACTATGAAGTATACAATGCTCCAAGTATCAATGGAACTTTACCAGCAAGTAAGAATGAAAGTGGTTGGTATACCAATACACAACACAGTGATCTCTCAACCACCTATGATGGTGATGCGAATGTAACGTATATCGGTTCAACTGCTTTGGCCCCTCCGATGAGTAGTAATGTTGGCAATGATGGCACGGAAGACTATACGGATAGTGATGGAATGGCATTGGGTGGATACAAAGCCCATATTAATACTGATCCATGGCTATGGTACGGTCTAAATGCCCTAGGGTATGCGGATCCGGGTATGAATGTGAATGGAACTGTTGATGGGACAGTAAACTCCGATGATTGTATTAATCACCCGTGTTTCAATATCACCGTTGTTCCGTCAATCGGAGCAACCGGAAGCGCGAAATCGACCAATGAAGGAACCAAAGCGAGTAAAAAATCCGATAGCGGAGGGGGAACGTGGAAAAGCACCAGCGATTACGCTCCGGCGATCCGATGATGTTCGCTCGTCGCGGTATGGCGATGATCGAATTGATCTTTGCCATCGTTATTATTGCCATCAGTGTGATTACGATCCCGACAATGATGAGTGTAGCTAACAATGCATCCAAAGTGGTCGCTATCGATGAGGATGTCATGGCCCGTTTATCGGGGTGGGCGATGGATAAATTTCAAGCCCGTTGGGACGGAAACTACACCGCTTCGGGTTCTGGTGCGCTCAATCTTTCAGGGATATCCGATTTGAACTGTTCGAGAACAGGCGGGTATCGGATCGGATCGGATGAAAATGTTTCGTCGATGCAATGTAATATGAATGCGTGGAATACGGGTATACCGACTCCAAGTACGGATGGTAATTTGTCATTTGGGATTGAACAACTCAATGGCGGAAGCGAACCGATTACGATTACCCCTACAGGCGGAACACCCTATAATGTGACAGCGACCTATGATGTCGATTATGTTTCTTCATCGGTTAGTCAAGTCACCCCCAATACGCAATCTGCTGTATGGCTTTTGGGTTCGTCAAACAGTATGAATACCAATGTGACCGGAACAACAAGCCATCTCAAACGCGTGGTCATCCGTTTTAATGACACGACATTGGATACCGATGTCGTTCTGACATTTTTCAAATCCAATAAAGGCAATTAGATGATCACTCAGAGAGTACGTAAAGCCTTTACGATGATAGAGCTCCTTTTTGTTATTGTCATACTTGGTATTGTCGGAGGATTTGCACTCGAAGCGGTTCGCCAATATTATGAAGGTATTTTCCGTACCCAAGAATACACTAAAAGAGTAGCGGAAGCGGATCAAATTCTCGAGCAGCTTTCCAAATATTTTGAAAATGCAATCAGCAGTTCGATTGTTAATTTAGATATCAATCCAGGCACAGTCGCATGTTATGGCCCTCCAACAACGAGTGCGTCTGATTTTACTGTTGCTTTTGTCGGAGTAGATGTTGATAGTATGCGGGGAATTTCCGGTAATCGTCCCGGTTGGAGCGAAGAGGTACAATTGGTTGCCGGGTCAAATGACATTAATGGTTCGGATGCAAATTATACGATGGCAAATAATATAATCAGCCTCTTGGGAACATCGACGTTAAGAGGTTCAGCCTTATATGATTCAGAGAGTATAGATTCAAATGCTTGTGTACGATTTAATTTTGCAGGAGAAGGAAAAGTAGGATTTCATAAACTCGATGGTGTAAATCCAAACCCGATGGCCAATGGTTTATTACGACTTAACAATGATAACAATGCTACGCATGGGCATCGTAAATATCTGCTTCGAACCGGCTATGCTTTTCGGGTTGATGACAATGGCAGTTTTTGGATGTACAGTAATTTCCGACCATGGGCAGATGAACATTTTTCCGCTTCGGGAAAGATTAATCTTTTAGGACAAAATGTTGCCCATTTTTACGCCGATTACAACGCTACCGATTTTATGAACAATCCGAGTGTAAGTGATCGAGGTCTCGTCTGGCGCCTTAAGGTGTGTATGAGAGGTCTCGATACTAATCTCAGTACCAGTGATACTGAAAGCCAAGGAATCTGCCGCGAAAGGAGAGTGCATGTACGGTATTAAACGATCTGCATTCGCAATGATTTTAGCGATATTTGTCGTTGTTCTTGTTGCCTTAGGTGGAGTATTATTGCTCAGTAATGCTTCTATGGGTTCAAAATCCGTAGGTGATAATTATCTGCGTGCTCAGGCGGAACTTTTAGCTGACAGTGCAACCGAATTTGGTGTAATGCGAGCCCAAGGGTTCAATACCAATGGGAATACGAATTGTCTTGATAATTTGAATATTACCGTGTATAACGCTAACGGGCAAGCGGCAGGGAATGAAATGTTTGATATTTCCATTTCATATTCCTACTCATTTCGTTATCTAAATCAAAATACGTCGTGTTCCAATATTTTGGCGCACAATACAGGAAAAGATACGATGATGCTGCTGGATGTAACGGTGACGGATCGTAATTTAAGTACGGAGCCAATCCGTATCCATAAACGTTCGTGGCAAAAGCTGTAAGGAATTAAAGAGGGAGAGTCTCCCGTTCGCCCGGAGCTGGTCGAAGGGTAAAAGTGTTCATGGTTCGACGAGCTCACCACGAACGGGATAGATGGGAAATTAAAGTGCGAGTTGAGCAATCTTAGCGAGGACATCTTTTTCGCGGACCGGTTTCATAAGA
>Ga0074197_1002971_pt1 | contig 10894 bp, 9 predicted proteins | sample EPASupsiteSAE305_FD_64526 | JGI IMG/M metagenome (GOLD analysis project Ga0074197, IMG submission 64526) | Bioremediated contaminated groundwater microbial communities from EPA Superfund site, New Mexico - SAE3-05 reassembly with SPADES | ecosystem: Environmental > Aquatic > Deep subsurface >...
TATTTATTTTATCCCCATTATTCACTAAATAATTTTTTCGGGGTATTTGTAAGGGAAATAGGGTAAAGTTTAACAATTCATCCATTATCCAATTTATTACAAATTTAATTTCAATTATTTGAAAGGCAAATTCCCGCAATCTCTTAATAACAGATTGTAAGTTTTGTAAGTAGCATTGCACTCTAAATAAAGATTGCGGGAATTTTTATTTATAAGTACTGTTGTTTGGGGAAGCAATGCAATTCTTGCATATCTAAACTTTTTACTTTTTGGAGGTTTAAAATTCTTGCATGCCTCAACTTTTTGCTTTTTGATGGTTTAAAATACTTGAATTAAGTTGGAGAGCCACTTCTCGATATTAAATACCTTTGTCTGTCGAGCAATGCAGTCAATTAAAGAATATTTAATCATTTCAAATGTGGCTAAAGCCATTTTCTCTCTATTCATTTTGACCAGTCGCTTAAAAGCGACGGCAATTGCCGTTGACTTAAGTCAACGGATTTTAGAAAGACAAAAATTATAATGGCTTTAGCCACAATTTTATTCCTAATTTGACAACATGTCTATTGAGGGATGTTTCTCAACAGCATTGAAACTATATGAAAGTATCAAAAAAGTGTCTTATTCTTTAGCTTCTTTTTTAATTTTGGTTCTTCAGTTTCTTCATCTAATTCCTCGTGATAATTTTTAACAGAAAGAACTGATTCTAAAACTTCTATAACTTTATCCAGCTTTTTGTTTAATATCTCAAATTCTTTTCTAAATTGATCAATGTCCTTTCCTTTATTATTATCAAAACAATTATCACAATAAATAGGTTTCCCTTTTGTAGGTTTAAACGGTACTTCACAATCATTTCCGCAGCTATCACACACTGCATCATACATTGTGGAATCTCTATCATCCAAACTTCTTTTTCTTGAATCTCCGCTCGTAAATTTTCTATCACTTCTTTCGTGTCTATCGTTTCTATCATTTCTATCGCGACTGAATTTTTTGGGAGAATCATTTTGACCTTTCTCAAAACAATTGCTACAAAAAATAGGTTTGCCACTAGTTGGTTTAAAGGGCACTTCACATGCTTTCCCACAGCTGTCGCATGTAGCTTGGTGCATTGAAGGTCTTCCAAAATCATTGCTCCTCTTTTTACTGAAATCTTTTTTTCTTCCTGATCTATTGCTACCAGTATAATTTCTCATTATCATTCTCTCCTAAAGGTCTAATTGCATTAATTAAATAATATATTTTATTCACTGTTATTACTACTTCTTTGTTATCTATATCTCTAAATAGAAATATTTAAAGCGAGAGTTATTTTGTCTAAAAGTAAATTTTTACGATCTGGTTCTCTTCAACTTTATAAACGGCTATCAGCTTAATGTTACAATTTCTATAATCTATCATTTTATTTCAATTCATCTTAAATATTTATAAGAACAAAGATATAGAAACTATAGATAAAACAGGGGAGAATGTGATTTTATTAAATAGGTTTTGGTTTATTTGGGAGCTAACGGTTAGGATAAGAATTGTAGCCGATTGCGAGCGTTTTCACTTTCAAGCCGAATAATAACACGCTTTAACGACTGAGGCATTTACAGATTGTTGGCGGTAGTGTTTTTATATTCCTTTTGAATCTATATATACTTTTGAAATTTGAACTTTTTTTACATCTTTACTTTGCATGATATCTTGATTGAAGATGACTAAATTATTACCAATGTTATGAAGTGAACTTCTGAATTTTATTCCTTGAACATTAGTAAAAACCTTGATAAACTCGCAAATAAATTGAGTTGGAATATAATCAAGTTCAGAATCATATCTTCTCATTGGTTTTGATAGGTCTCTACTGATAATTTGTTTTAATAGGGTTGATTTTATCCTTTGATTTACTGCACTTGGAGCATAAAGTGAAGGTGTTTCTGTAAAATCGGAAATAATAATATCTTGATTTAAATCTTGTTTCAATTGAAAAGATGCAACTGAAATCTCGTCAAGATATGAAGCCCTAATTTCATAAAGAATAGTATCTTCATTATCACTTAAATACAAATACGGTATTCCACTTGGGTTAGCTCGGCCAGCAGTAGACAATTCTTTTTTAGGACAAAACATTTCTTCTTTTGAGAAAAGTTTTTCATCGGCATTTTTATGTAACCGAGCTCTATAAAAAATATCGTCTTTCCTAATTACTGTTTTGCTTTCAAAAAAGCTATCCCAACCTAAATCATCAGTTAAATAATCAATATTTGTTAAATATCGTCTTTCCCATTTTAGCTGCTCCTTTAACTTGAACCAATAATTTACATTTTCCAGAATCTCATCATTAAAATCAACTAATTCGTCAGAATTTTTTATTGAAGAATCTATTTCATCTAAAGCAAAATTAAGAATTTTCTGTCCATTTTCTATGTCACTAAATAAACTCCAATTCCCCTGAATCTTAGAAATAAATCTTTCCCCGCTCAATACTGGTTGAAAGTTTTCAAATAATTCTTTAAAGTAATCGAATAACTCTTCTATAGGAATTATTTCAACATCTTTACTTCCACAGCAGCTACAATTCCCAATTGTATTTTGAGATGTTATAAAACCTTTTAATTCTTTATCTGCAAAGCAGTTTTTACATACAAATTGCATAATTAATCTAAAAAGCTACGAACTATTAGTAAATGGTTCTTTATTGAAATCTTCTTTACTGTTCCTAAACCTGGATATTTTTGTTCATTATAACAATCTCGCAGCTCAGAAATAGCAGAATTATCCAACGGCAATACGTTACAAAATCGAATTGCCTTTTCAGCGGCTTCAGCAAATTTCCCTTGAACGTTTGAGATAGAATCATTTGTCTCTGATGTAAAATGCCTTATCCAAATTTGTCTTTCTTTTTCTTCATTCAAATAGGTCAAATGAATAACAACCGCTCTTGGTGTACTTCCTCCATCTATAAACTCTCTAGGTAAAACAGTAAAGTCTGCAAAACCATTATATCTGTCTTGTGAATAAAATAAATGTTCTTCTGTGAACTTGTGTTCCAAAACATTTAAGAAATCAGCATTTCTTTGTTGTTTTTCAAAAGGGTCGTCTAATCTTATATAGAATTTGTTAAGACCTTTTATAAACCTATCAAGACTTCTATATTTGTGAGGCTCCAACAGCATTATATGACTAATATTAGGATTCTGACATAGTTCCTTAAAACCATCTTCATTAGAGAAATTATCTAAACAGATAATCATGCAGTCTGTTAGTTGATACTCTTCAATTTTTGAGCTTATATAGGCTTGGTTGTCTGAATAATGAAAGGCTGGTAGAAATTTTGAATCTTCGATGCTAGTAATGTAATCTAAAAAATAATTCGAATCACCCGAAACATCACCTACAAACGGATTAACAATTAAGTATAAAGAAAAATCGTTCTCCAGAAATATTTTATGAGCTAAGTTTAAATTATTAAAAGTCTCTTTAACGGGTTCAATAACAGGCATAATCTTGCCTTGTAATGCATTTTCGCTAACTAAATCTCGGAGAGTAATTAGTTCAAATTGTCTTGCTCTTAAATAAGGGAAATACATAATTATACCTTGTTAGTTTTTAATTTCTTAATCAGATTATCACGTTCCGATTTTTCTAAGTTTAACGATAGGCAAATCTGGTTAAATTCTCTATTTATCTTATGAAAGAACAAATTATTAATATTTCGTTCTTTCATTTTACTTATAAATAATTCGTTTAATTCTTTATTAGGAATTTTAGCAATTAATTTTTTACAAATATTGAATTGAGTAAATGAGTTCATCTCTGGGATATCATCAAAATATTTTCTGACAATATCAAGATATTCTTTAGTATGAAGCACTTCCATCAAAACATCAACATCAATATGGCTCTCGAATACAGATTTTTGAATCAACTCAAAATAATTTGAATTTGAATCATATGTGATTATCCCGATGTTTTTATCAAACTCTAAATATTTGGATAGTAATTCATAGGGAACAACGATATAAACTTCGTTAAATAGTTTTTTGTATTCTTGTAGTTGATTGGATAATCGATATTCTTTATCTAAAATGGTCTTAATTTCAAATACTTTTGATTTCCCATTGAACATTGCTAAATCAGCAATTGCTTTCCCAATTCTTAGTTCATTAAAGATTATAGATTTACTATTACCTAATTCTTTTTTTAGCCATTGAGTTAGAAATTCATTTTTTAAAATATACTCATTGGGATAATGCTTTTCTAATATTTTATAGGCTTGTCTCAATACGTTTAAATATGAGTTTCCCTTATTTTTTTCTGCTAGTTTATACCTGTGAAGTTTTAAATCAATTGATTCAAAATCATCTTTAAACCAACGATTAACTTCACTTCTCGAGAATAGAGAAGAAAAATCTCTCAATTGATTTATCGAATAGTTCATAATTAATTTATTTTTTTTGTAAAAAAATCAAATCTTAGAAATCATTTATGTAAACGCAGTTGACATTACCGCCTATTATCTCAATACACGCATTGCGAATATTGGGCTATATGTTTTACTGTTATTATTATTGTACTACCAAAATAGTCAAGTAAATAAGAATAAGCAACACAGAATAAATTAGTTGAAATCTTAAAGTGTTTTTATTAATTTAAATCAGCTAATTAAAAAGCTAGTACAAAAAATTGTTAATTAATTTGAGGCAAGTAAACATTTTGAGTATTTATTTTATCCCCATTATTCACTAAATAATTTTTTCGGGGTATTTGTAAGGGAAATAGGGTAAAGTTTAACAATTCATCCATTATCCAATTTATTACAAATTTAATTTCAATTATGTGAAAGGCAAATTCCCGCAATCTCTTAATAACAGATTGTAAGTTTTGTAATTAGCATTGCACTCTAAATAAAGATTGCGGGAATTTTTATTTATAAGTACTGTTGTTTGGGGAAGCAATGCAATATTTGCACAGCTTAACTTTTTGCTTTTTGGAGGTTTACAAATACTTGCACGGCTTAACTTTTTGCTTTTTGGAGGTTTAAAATACTTGCACAGCTTAACTTTTTGCTTTTTGGAGGTTTACAAATACTTGCATGGCTCAACTTTTTGCTTTTTGAAGGTTTAAAATACTTGCATGGTTCAACTTTTTGCTTTTTGGAGGTTTAAAATACTTGCATGGTTCAACTTTTTGCTTTTTGGAGGTTTACAAATACTTGCACGGCTTAACTTTTTGCTTTTTGGAGGTTTACAAATACTTGCATTACAATGTTTTTAGTGTTGCAATAAAATTGATTATAAATAAGGAAAATAAATTAGTAGAAAAAATAAATTTATTTGTGGGATGGGCTCACTAATAAAATAAACAAACAACTAATTAATCCGGAGGGATTTATGGAAAAACCAAACAAATTAATTTCATTTAGCCGTGCTTCAGAGGTAAACACGGTTGGAAGCAAGATTATTTTTGAGTACGAAAAAAATGATTGGTCTTCCGACACACATTTAACATCAATTTTTGATTTATTAAAAGCTAAAAATGATGTTTTAACTAGTTCTATTAACAGAATTAAAGCTGAAAGTGATCTTGAGGCAAAGGACGAAGTACGTGACGAAAAAGTACGTGCAATTTATTATCTTATTTTGGGTTATACACATTACCCCGATTTAACAATTAAAACCGCTGCAGCAAAGATTGAAGCAATTTTTGGACATTATGGACTTGAGCTAATTAGCAAAAGTTATTCTGTAGAAAGCTCTCTAATAGAATCGTTATTACTTGAGTTTACAAACCCCGATGTACAAAGCTCAATTGCTGCCTTGCCTGGTTTAAGTCCACTAATTACAGAGCTATCTGATGCTGAGTTAGCTTTTAAAACAGCAAGCGTTGCCTTTGATGCCGAGAGAGGCAAGGAGGGAACAAAGGAAAGTGCAACAGAGGTAAAACAGGAAGTTGCAAACGTAATAAACGAAAAAATTGTTGTCTATTTAAGAGCAATGATTCAAGTAAACGAACCAACTTACGGTGACCTTACCCGCACAATTGCTCAAACAATTGATGACAATAACATTGCGGTTAAAAAAAGAAAACAGAAACCCGAACCAATTGTTAACAATTAAAACTAATAAAAAACCCCCAAGGTGTGTACTTTGGGGGTTTTTGAAAATTAAGTTGTTGTCGAGGAATGGTCCTCTACAGCATTGGCAATAGAGCTTTATGAGACCTACAAATGTGCGCATGCTATAAAATTTCATCCTTCTCATTATCATTTGGAAAAAGATTTAGTAATTTTTCAGTTGTTAGTTCATTTTCAAAAAACTCTTTTGCTTTTGATTTATAAATTTCTATCTGGCTTTCATTAACTTTTAATCCTTCAACTACTTCCTTTTTTATGTCAGCCGGTTTTCTACCATCATAATTAGCAATAAGTAATTTTGATGTTGAGTTTTGTTTTAAAGCCTGAGAAATCAATCCGTTAATATGGTCGTCAGAAAAACTATATCCAACAGAAATAATTAATTTGGCCTTCAAAGTATGAAACCTAAATGCTGAAAAAAGATATAAATAAGGGTCTGCAAATTGTAGCTTGTTTTGTGTTCCAAAAATCAAATCCGGTTTTGATGGTGTACCATCAATACAACTTACTACCTTGGTTTCTTCGTCTCTTTCCCAATCAATTGAACCATGCAGTTTGTATAAATAAATATCTGGTTCTGTGTCGGCTGTAACTTCGTCAAATCGTTTATAGTTCCATAATCGGTTTGTTTCTTCTTCTTCAAAACCTCTTTCTATTGAAAATTCAAAATCTCTTCTGCTACTGTTTTCTTCAATGCAGCGGTCATAGTTTAATGTAAAAACTCTGAGAGGGAAAGTTAGTTCATCTTTTAAGCGCTTAAAGTTTTTAAAGTAATCCGCATTTCTGTAATCTCTTGGAGTTACCCATCTTTGTAATTTTTGTTTAATTTCAATCTGGAAGTCTTTTATAAAATCAAAATCATCTTTGATTACTTCGTTAAACTTAACATTCCAAGAACCAATAAATGGATAAAGAAGATGGTTTTCTTTTTGTATAAGTTCTTCTAAAACAAACAATAACGTTTCTATATTGAAATTGATGGTTTTGCCAGACAAACCTGCAGAATATTGGACCCCACTCTTAATTAAATAATATAAGTCTTTATATTTCTTCCATTCATTACTATTTATAGAGCTTTCAATATCTTCAACCATTTTTTTGGAAACAGGAAGACCTGCATCTGCACTTGCCCCTGCACCTAATAAAAAAATTATGTCGTTATCTCTAAAATTCATAATTGTCTACCTTTATAAAAACCATGGCTTTTCAGTATCCTTTGTAATTAGATTCAAATTCAATTCCTTAAAATGCTTACTAAAATCCGCAATTAGTTTTGGGTAAAATGATGATACAGGTAAAGCCTTTGCATTAAATCCACGATAATTCGCTCCCGAAAGGTTTAGAATGTCTTGTAAATATGCCTTGTGATTATTAAAACTATCTTTTTGATTGCTATAATAAAATTCTATATGTAGAGGATTCCCGTATCTTTTAATAGCTTTTGAATTATGAAAGTTTATTCCTTCTGTCCAAATTAAATATTGCTTATCGCTAATTTGAATGTATGAGCTTTCATAAGGAACTAATGAGTTTTTCTCTAAATTGAACCCAATAAAATCTGATTTATCATTGATTTTAATAATGGATAGTTCAATATTTTTCCCGGCTTTGTCTAAAATATTTTCAATAGTTTTTATCTCATCTTTGTTTAATTTTTGAGGAATATGAAATATTATTTTCTTATAACTATCGTTTTCTCGGATAATTTCCGAGATGCTTTTAGTAATGCCTTCTATAAATTTTGATTTGACAGTTTCATCTGCTAATTGCTTAATAGAGATAAATTTACCTGACGAATCAATTAATACTGAATACGAAAAGAAGCGTTCATATCTTATTTCATCTCTATTGTATTTATGAGCCTGACCAATGCCCACAATTAGACAATTTTTATGGCTTGGTTCAACAATCCAAGGTACACCGCCAAGTTTTGAAAATATTTGAATTGCAATATTACTAACTGACCATTTTAAAGTATTAGGATTTCTTATAGTTTCGGTATGTACTGTTTGTACAGGAATGTTTTCTTGTAAGCATTGGTGCTTCAATTGATAATAAAAATCTTCTTCCTGCTCGGGAGTAATAGAAATGATAATAGGATTTCTTTGCTCACTGGTTTTTACTTCTTTTAATACTCTATTTATTTCTTGAAGTGAAAAATCGTTAATAGTTATACCTTTTGTATTCGCTTTACTTTGTTTTGGAAGATGTAATTTATCCAAGCCTTTAAAGGTGAAAAAAGAACCGTTTAATGCTTTTACTAATTCTTGGCCAAAGCTTTTATGTTCTTCTTTATACAAATAATAATAGAATGGTTCATTTGATACCTCCTCAATAGGGCCATACTGCATAACTCCATTAAATTGCGAATTGGCTGTTTTGTCACCTTTAAAAATATAAATTTTAGGTTTTAACGTATCGGCTTCAATAATTTGTAACTGCTTTGAAATTGAGAATCCATGAGAGAGTATTTGTATAGGAGTAATAAACCGTTGAATAAATGATAGTATGATTTCGTTTTTATCAATATGATAGTTTTTATTTTGCCCATAACTTGCATCCAAACTTAAAGAATATTTCTGCACTTCTCGATTAAAAGGATAATCTTTGTTTTGTATAAATTTGTAATCCAATAAAAAGCCGAATTGATTAGTTTTTTGCAGAAAATAAGGTTCTATCCAAATAGTTTTCTCTCCGATAATTGTACTGTTTGCCGATTTAATAGTTTCCAAATAAACATAGGTTCTATTTCTGTTTACTTTATTATGTTTTTCAGAGGTTGTTTTGTCTATTTGTTTAAGCTTAATCTTTAAAAGAAAGTGTAAATAGCGATTAACTAACCCCCAAGGTACATTTAACGAATTGACCTCTATCTGTTCGGCTTGTTTAAAATCTGTGAATGAAACCCAATATTGTTCATCAGCAATCCAAAATTTTCTAATTTCATCATTCCATAATTTTTCTTCTGTATGTGCTTTTTTTCGATAGATTTCAAAATTGAAATCTGAAGTATTAAGCGATAAAAAATTTAAAGTAATATCATATTTCATAATACTTCTTCTTTATAATTATCTCTTTCCGATAAACTTTTCTTATCTATCATAGTTATTCCAATTTGTCATTGCAAGGTACTCTTTATAGAAGCGTTGGCAAGATTTGGCTCTTTTGCAAAGTTTAGATTGTGTGTCGGCTTGTGGAGTTTAAAAATGTGCTGTTTTGAGCGTTGGTTGTTCATTATTTCGTTTCTCTTTTTTGTCTTTATATAACAAATTGTCTGCTGTATCTTATATTTTTAGTGGCAAGGCAAGAGTAATCTTCTAAAATGCCACTCTATTATCAAAATTATTAAAAGAACTTTTAGAAGTTAAATAAATTTATATTAAATCAAAAGAGTATTTTGAAATTCTATATAATAAAAAATTCCAGCAATTTTTTATACCGCGTGTTGTGCGCTGAGCTTTTTTGTTTTCCATAAACCATATATTATAAATCCAATCCCTACCGCGATATATGGAAGGCTCAAAAGTTGTCCCATATTAAAAGTCATTCCTTCTTCAAATCCCACTTGGTCTTCCTTTAAAAATTCTATTAAAAATCTTGCAATGAAAAACAAAACCGTTGCTAATCCAAATAAAATTCCATTTTTAAGTTTATCTCTCATTTTGAGGTATAAAATTATCATAATTGCGAGAATGATAAAATAAGAAATCGCCTCATATAATTGAGATGGATGTCTTGCCAGATTGTCTACTCTCTCAAAAATCACACCCCAAGGTTTTGTAGTCGGCATACCTATAATTTCAGAATTCATAAAGTTTCCAAGCCTTATAAATCCTAAACTCACTCCAACTACAACAGCAATCAAGTCAAGGATATCAATCATTGAATGTTTAGTTTTTCGGGAATAAAAAAATAATCCAATCAACAATCCTAATACTCCACCATGACTTGCCAATCCTCTATATCCAAGAAACTTTATTCCACCATCAGGAGGAAAAGTAACAGGTAGAATCATTTCTAATGGATGTGATAAATAATATGAAGGCTCATAAAACAAACAGTGTCCAAGTCGAGCCCCTGCAATTATTCCAATCATGCCGTAGATTGATAATTTCTCCAAATTTTCTGATGGAATATTTTCTCTCTTAAAAAGCCAATCCAACATGTATATTGCTATAATTAATCCACTAACAAAGAGTAATCCATAATATTTTATAGAAATCCCGAAAATATTTATAATCTCAGGGTCAGGATTCCAGTGAATAAAGTTTAAAATCATATCTTAGTTTTTATTGTTAGTAGTGTTATTGTTTCAACCTTGCTGGTAACGTCCCAGTGTATATCCCGCAATATTTCGTTTGAAATACATTGTATATATTAGACCTTTATGTTATAAAATCATTGTTTTTTAGTGGCAAGGCAAGAGTAATCATCTAAAATGCCACTCTATTATCAAAATTATTAAAAGAACTTTTAGAAGTTAAATAAAGATTTATATTAAATCAAATTTGCTCCAGTTTTTTGGTAATGCGGGGTTAAATATTTTAAAACACAGATTAAAAATCTGTGCTACGCCTACGCCAATTTTAGCAAATACAACATGAAAAATATTTTTTATTAAACGTAGAACCTATTGCTTTATATTTGCCTCCCATTGTTGCAGTTTTTGGGGGAGAATATTCTTGTTGTTCGTCGTGGTAAATTACTATAAAATGGATTCCGTGGAAATGACGAAAACTTAAGTTGATAGCATTGGGTGTGTACTTTGGG
>Ga0074197_1002974_pt1 | contig 10879 bp, 7 predicted proteins | sample EPASupsiteSAE305_FD_64526 | JGI IMG/M metagenome (GOLD analysis project Ga0074197, IMG submission 64526) | Bioremediated contaminated groundwater microbial communities from EPA Superfund site, New Mexico - SAE3-05 reassembly with SPADES | ecosystem: Environmental > Aquatic > Deep subsurface >...
GTGTGCGCTGTGCGCACAGCCTTGACAGAGCCGAGCCTCCCTGCTCCACCTGAAGGTGGCAAGGGTGACGGGGCGGCAGGCGCCCCACACCTTCACCTCCGGCGGGGCTCAGGTTCTGGGGCTAAATATCAAAGATCTACCCACAGATTCTGCGGACGAGGCCTCACCCTTTGTCTCCCTGCGGGAGGGGCATTCTTTTCTTTGCGTGCCCAAAGAAAAGAACCAAAAGAAAGGGCAGCCCTGCCGCTGAGACTGCTCCGTTCGCCAAGGTGAGGAACCGGCGGGGCAAACAGCGGGTTGGCTTGGCCAACTGGCGCTCGCTGCGCTCAAACAGTTTTTCCTTCATCCGGCTCCCCCCCCTCGCCGCCCGGCTCAGCGCCAACGGCCCCCATCGTGCCCGAATACACCTCAGCGAAACAAGCCGCAGGCCGACGGGGCGACCGTCTGTGGGCGCCGGGAGAGGAGGCGCAAGGGGAGCGCAACAACCTGCCCGCCCTGCGCAATCCCTCGCCCCTTCATCATCGACGCGCGCCGCGAGGAGAAATCCCACGGGGGAAGAGATCTCTCCCTTCGGTCGAGATGACGTACTGGGGAGCGGTGGTTGGTTCCTCTCCCCCAACCTTGCCGCCTTGCTCTTCTAAAACCGCACGCTCGCCATCATCATCCCGGCCTTCCAGTCCTCGTCGTCGCCGAAGCGTTCCTTGGCGCCGTCGTCGGGGATGGCGTAGGCCCCGACCAGCGACAGGGTCAGGTGTTTGGTGACCGTCCAGTCGAAGATCAGGTTCCACTCGTCGACGTAGTCGTCGCTGGCAACGGCCATGGCTTCGGGCGAATGCAGGCTGAATTTGTAATAAAACAGATTGATCGCCAGCGGCTCGACCGGCTGCACCTTGAGCCGGATCATGTGGGTGTCGAGGTTTTCGTTGAACAGGTCGTACTCGCCGGTAATCTCGCCCTGGAACCAGGAACCCCAGTCGGTGGCGCTGTAAAAGAGCACGTCGTATCCTTCGTCGAAACTGGCGTAGTGGTAGGTTAACTCCGGCTTCCAGGGCAGTTCGGCCCATTGATAGCTGGCGCGGACATACCAGCCGACGCCTTCTTCCATATCCTCGTCCCGATCCTGGTAGACGTATTCCGCATCGAGCTTCAGGGGCTGGAGGGCGGCTGGTCCGCCGGCCGACTCAAAGGGCTTGACGCTGCCCCGGAGATCGTAGATGCGCATCCCGTCCCGGCTCTCGGCGTCGGATTCCAGGGCGGCGACGCTGCCGCCAAGGTTGGCGGAGGGCGAAAAGGCGTACTCGACCGTGGCCCCGCCGGCCTCGGTGTTGATCGGGAAAGGGCTGTCGTTGTCAAAGTAAAAGAGGTCGCCGGACCAGGGGCCGGATTTGAGCCGGGCGATGGCGGCATAGTCGGCGCTCTTGCGGCCGCCGAGGTAGTAGGCGGCCCGCTTGCCGCCGGCGCCGCCCTCGCTGCCGAAGAGAAACAAGGTGCCGGTGGTGTAGGTCTGGCGGCCAAAGGAGAGGTCGAGGAAATCCTCGCCCAGGGTGTTGAACAGGTTGCCCGAGCGCCAGCCGACGTAGGCCTTGTCGATGCGCAGCGAACTGACGTCGCCCAAATCGGCATTGGTGCCGCAGGCGTCGACGCCGTCAAAGGTGTTGGCCTGCACCGCGTCCACCTTGCCGTACACGGTTTGGGTGCTGGGCAGAACATAGTTCCCCTCAATGCCGGCACGAAGCACCGATTCCCACCAGGAGTCGATGTCCGTGCCGAACCTCTCCTTGGCAGTGCCGTACCAGGCGTTGTCGTGGCTGAAATAGGCGAGGTCAAGCCCGAGGCTGGCCTGGAGGTAACTGCGGGTGTCGGCGCTTTGATAGAAGCGCAGGGGGTTGGCGTCGGTCTCGGCGGCCTGCGAGGTTGCGGGCAGGGCGGCGCCGCTGACCACGGCAAGCAGACAGGCGGCAAAAGCGGTGGTGCGAGGGGCAAGGTGGTGCTGATCCATTGGTAGAGGCCTTGTGCGGTTGAGGTTTGGGGGCGATTGGTGATTGGCAATTAAGCGGCTGCGGCTTCTGGATGGAAGAGGCCAAAGCCGCTGGGTGTCGGCGAACGCGGAGGCCGGCCGGCCTCCGCGCGCCGGTTATGGCTGCTTACTGGAAAATCTTAAAGCGCCGGGTGGTTTTCGAGCCGTAAATCTGGGGCGATTGCGGCAGCCGGGTCGAGGGCAGGTAGGCTCGGATTTTGGCGAACCAGTTTTCGTAGGTGGTCGGCTTGCCTTCGCGCAGGGCCTTGAGGGCATAGAAGGTGAACGCGCCGTTGGGGCGGCCGTTGAAGCGGGTGTCGTAGCTGTATTCGGTGTCCTGGCAGCCAGCCAGCAACACGTCGCCGCCGGATCGGGTGAAGCCGCCGCGCACCGGGGTGACGCTCAGTCGGGCCGCCGGCAGCTGATCCTTGGGCATCCAGGCCTCAAGCGGCATGAAACGGACGCGGGGAACGCCCGGATCAAGGTCTTCCTCAGAGCCGCGCGTCACTGAACCCGAGTGGCAGCTGTCGGAGATCAGCACGATGCGCACCCCGGCGGCGCGCCGGGTGAACAGGGCGTGGATCTCGTCGTCGAGCAGGGCGCCTTTACTTGCGAGATCGTAGGGGCAGAGGGCCTCGTCGCGGGCGTCGGGCTCGTCGCCGTCCTTGTCCGGAACCCAGGTGCCGTGGCCGGAGTAGGTGAAGATCAGGCTGTCGCCCTTGACTGCCGCGTCGATCATGCCGCCGATGGCCGCGATCATCGCCGCCTTGGTGGCCGCCGCGTTGAGCAGCGTTTGCGCCGTGAAGCCGCGCGCCGTCAGTTCAGCGGCCCAGTCGGTCGCGTCGTTGACGCAGCCGGAGAGATCGTTTTGGGTGCCGGGATAGTCGTTGATGCCAATGCAGAGTGCTTTTTTGCTCATGGCAGCCTCCTGTGGGCGATGGGGGGAAAGGGCTCCTGATGTGGTGGGCGGACGCGCTTGCGGCCTTGCGGACAAGGCCGGCGTCTGTGCTGATTTTTACGTGAGAAGAGTGGCTAAGTCAAGGCTTTTTCAGCCTTTTTCTGGGTGGTCTTTTGCTCGGTGGCTTGGCCCGGGGAAACTTGGGCGCGGGGCCGGTGAACGACCGGCAATGCCGGGGAAGAAGGGCAGGGGAAGCGGGCGGTCAGGAATCGCCGTGCTGCTGCAGATGGGCCAGCATCAGGTTGATCTCGCCGTAGGAGTAGTCGTCGCCGAGGGCGGTTTTCAGATCCTTGAGGGAACGGGCCTGGATGTTGGCCATGCGCTCCTCCAGATCGCGCCGTCGGTCGTCGGGCAGGAGGCCGTCGATGGAGAGTTCGCCGGCTTTGATGTAAAAGGCCAGGTGGCCTTCCACGGTCTGGGCGCTCAGGCCGCGCTGCTGGGCAATCTCCGCGATGGACAGGCCGCCGGCGAGCATCTCCAAGCTGACTTTTTTGGTGTCTTCTTTTGCGCCTCCGGCCTTCTTCGGCTCGCCGGTGGGGCCAACGGCAAGGTGGGTGGGCAGCGGCAAGATCACCGACTCGATGCCCTTGCCCTGGCGGTAGGCCTTGACCATGGCCACGATCTCGGCGCCGTATTTCTCGGCCAAGCGCTTGCCGATGCCCTTGATTTCCTTGAGGGCGGTGATGGTGTCGGGCAGGTGCACGGCAATCTGGATCAGGGTTTTCTGGTGCAGCACCTGATAGGGGGCGACGCCGGCGTCTGCGGCGGTGTCGTTGCGCCACTGGCGCAGGTCGTGGAACAGTTCCGGGTGGCCGACGTCGGCCTCGGTGTAGAGCGAGCTGACCTTGGTCTTGCGCTGCTCCGCCTCCATGGCCGCAGTCGACAGGGCGCGGAGATAACGCGCGGGGGAGAAGCCCTCGCCGCAGGCCAAAACCGCCGCCAGCTTGACCGCGCATTCCTGGCGCGCCAGCTTGATCGCGTCGGTAATCCGCTTGCGGATCTCCTTGTTGTCGGATTCCACCTCCAGCCCGTCGACGCAGGGCTTGAGGATGGTTTCGATCTTGTCGCGGAAATAGATGCTTGCCTTGGCCAGCCGCTCGCGCACGATGGGATCAAGGGCCGGTTCCATATCCACCCCGAACAGGGATTGCAGCTGCCGCCGGAAATTGTCGCCCACGGTGCAGATCGCTTCCTGGGACTGCTGCTGGACGTCGAACAGATCACCGCCGGCGGTGACCTGAATAATGGACGCATTGCCCCGGATCAGCCCCACCAGCCGGCCCATCAGCCGGGCCAGGGTCTGGAAATCGAAACATTCGAGCAGCAACTGCTGCTGGTAGCGGATTTTGGCGGCCTGCAGGGTGGCCTCGCTCGGCGCGCGTTGCTCGATCCGGCTGACGAAATCAATCACCACCGGGTCGGTTTTGACGGCGCGGGGCGAGATCGGCGAACTGAGCACCAAGCCCTCAAAGGTGCGGCAGCGGCTCAAGGCCACGTAGACCTGGCCGTGGGCAAAGGCGGCCTGGGCGTCGATCACCGCCTTGTCAAAGGTCAGGCCCTGGCTCTTATGGATGGTGATCGCCCAGGCCGGTTTGAGCGGGTGCTGGTTGAAGCTGCCCACCACCTTCTGCGAGATCTCGGCGGTGTCGGGATCAACCTTGTATTCGATGTTCTCCCAGGTGACCGGCCCGACCTCGATGACGTCGTCGTCTCCCAGGCACTCGACCGTGATTTTTTCCCGGCCCATCTGGACGATTGTGCCGATCTTGCCGTTGAAATAGCGTTTTTCCGGGGAACCGTCGTTGCGCACGAACATCACCTGCGCCCCGGTTTTCAGTTCCAGGCTGGCGGCGGTGGGGTAGGCGTATTCGGGAAAGGCGCCTTCGACCCCGGCTTCAAACTTCCGGCTGGCGCCGGGCAGGGCGTCCAGCTTGGCGCGGTTGATGGCGTCGGCGTTGCTGTTGTGGGTGCAGAGGGTGATGTAGCCCTCGTCTTCGTGGGGCGAGAAATCGGGCTGACAGCGGGAGTTGAGCTGGTCCAGGCTGGTCGGGTCGAGGCGGTTGTCGCGCACCCGGTTGAGCAGGTCGATGAAGCGGCTGTCCGACTGGCGGTAGATGTGCTTGAGTTCAATCGGAATCAGCTCAAGCCGGCTGAGCGCCGTGCTGCTGAAAAAATAGGGCGAGGGATAATGGCCGGCCAGCAGCTGCCATTCCGCCTCCTTGACCACCGGCGCCAGCTGGTGCAGATCGCCGATCATCAGCACCTGCACCCCGCCAAAGGGCAGTTCGGAGCGACGGTAGCGGCGCAGCACCGCGTCGACCCCGTCGAGCAGATCGGCGCGGACCATGCTGATCTCGTCGATCACCAGCAGATCGAGGCTTTGCATCAGGTTGCGTTTTTCGCGGCTGACCCGGTGCTGGCCGCCCAGCATTTCACTGCCGGGCAGGCAGGGGCCAAAGGGCAGCTGGAAAAAGGAATGGAGGGTAACGCCGCCGGCGTTGATTGCCGCCACTCCGGTGGGCGCGGTGACCACCAGCCGCTTGTGGGTCTGCCGTTTGATCGCGTGGAGAAAGGTGGTTTTGCCGGTGCCTGCCTTGCCGGTGAGAAATAGGGCGCAGTTGGTGTGCTCGACAAAGGCTTCCGCCAGTTGCAGTTCAGGATTGGCGACGTTCATGGGTGATCAGGGGCAGAGGAAAGGAAGGAGCGGAGACAACGATTGGGGGCAAACTACCCCATTTGCCGGCGCGCGGCAAGGGAGCTCTATTCGGGTTTGCGGCGCAGGGCTTTGATCCGGCCCTGGCGCACCTTGCTTTCCACCCGCCGCTGGCGGGCCGCCTTGCTCGGTTTGGTGGGGCGACGTTTTTTCTGCACCACCCCGGCGGCTCGGATGATCTCGGCCAGACGCTCCAGGGCCGCTTCCCGGTTTTTTTCCAGGCTGCGGAACTCCTGGGCCTTGATCACCAGCACGCCGTCGTCGGTCAACCGCTGGTCGCGCAGGCTCAATAGCCGGATTTTATAGTGTTCCGGCAGGCTCGACCTGCCCACGTCAAACCGCAGATGCACCGCATTGGAGACCTTGTTGACGTTCTGGCCGCCCGAGCCCTGGGCGCGGATGGCGGACAATTCGACCTCTGCGGCGTCGATGGTCAGGTTTGGGGTGATGTGGATTTCGGGCATGATCGGTTTCTCCGCGTCGATGGGACAGCAGGATGCAAGGTTTGCACAACTCGACACGCAACGGCGGGTTGCACATTGCGCGAACCTGCCGGCGCGGACGGCGCGTGGTGTTTGTCGGAACGCCGGGCGGTCCGGGGGCTGAATGGCCGAATACTATGGATTTTTCAGTCAAAGTGTAACGGGTATCTGGCGGGAAGGCAACGGACGTCGTTCCCGGCGCGCAAGAAATGTGCACAGTTCGACATAAATGTAGAGAGAATGTACGGGGCGGAACAAGTTGGCCTATGGGGCTTGGTATTTTCAGGGCAATACCTCGGCGCCGCCGTTGTTTCTTTTGTCGTTGGCGCACGCCATTAGTGTGATTTTCCGTGCGGATGGCCTAGCGACGGCGGCGTTGGCGAGGCGGGGATGTCGGCTGGCACACCCCTTGCTTTGATCATGGAAACATTGACGCCAGGAGGCCTGGATGAACGCACATTGCACACCGCGAACCGTAACCATCAACGACACCACTTTACGCGACGGCGAACAGACCGCCGGGGTTGCCTTTACCCTGGCGGAGCGGTTGGCCATTGCCCGGCTGCTCGATCAGGCCGGAGTAAAGGAACTGGAGATCGGCATTCCCGCCATGGGCCGACAGGAGCAGGAAGAGATCCGCGCCCTGGCCGGCCTTGGCCTGGCCGCGAAATTGGTGGTCTGGTGCCGGATGCACGACCACGACCTGGCGGCGGCTCAGCATCTGGGGGTGGACGTGGTCAATCTCTCCATCCCGGTTTCCGATCAGCAGATCGCGGGCAAGATCGGCCGGGATCGGGTCTGGGTGCTGGACCGCATTGCAACCATGACCCGCCGGGCCCGGGACATGGGCTTTGAGGTCTGCGTCGGCGGCGAGGACAGTTCCCGGGCGGATTTTAATTTTCTGGTCCAGGCGGCGGCAACGGCCGAACGAGCCGGGGCCAGACGGTTTCGCTTTGCCGACACCATGGGGGTGCTTGATCCCTTCACGGTGCGCACGGTGTTTCAGCGGTTGCGCGCATCCTGTTCGCTGGAGCTGGAAATGCACGCCCACAACGACCTCGGCCTGGCCACGGCCAACACCCTGGCTGCGGTGCTGGGCGGCGCCACCCACGTCAACACCACGGTCAACGGCCTGGGCGAGCGGACCGGCAACGCGCCGCTGGAAGAGGTGGTGATGGCGCTGCAGCAGTTGTACGGGATCGACGCTGGGGTGTCGATCCGGCGGCTGGCCGGAATGTCGCAGATGGTGGCCCAGGCGGCGGGGCGTCCGGTTGCGGCCAACAAACCCATTGTCGGCTCCGGGGTGTTCACCCACGAATCCGGGGTCCACGTCAGCGGTCTGCTGCGCGACCCGGCCAACTACCAGAGCATTGATCCCCGGGAGTTGGGGCGCGATCATCAGCTGGTGCTGGGCAAGCACTCGGGCACGGCCTCGGTCCGCTGGGCCTACCGCCAGTTGGACATTGCCCTGGACGAGGGCCAGGCCAAATTGGTGCTGCCGCTCCTTCGCGAGCATGCGGCCCGCACCAAGCGGCAACCCAGCACCGACGAGTTGCTCGAATTTTTGGGGAATACGGCGGCGCCGCCTGCCGCACGCAGCCGGGCGGCGGCGTGTTGTGAACTGGTGTAGCGGGCGACGGGCGGAGAGGGGCGCTATTCCCAGGGCGGAGGATCCTTGCGCCAGTGGCGGTACAATTCCGCCAATTCGCCGGAGTGGTGGAGTTCTTCCATGCGTTGATCAAAGAGACGCATGAGGCGCTGCCCTTTTTTGGTGAGGGCGAAAGGGACGTAGATGTTTTCCCGGACAATGGTTTCGCATTGGTAGTCGTTGAGGTCGATGCCGTTGGCTTCGGCGGCGGCGACGGCGTCGGATTCGCTCTCCAGATAGGCGTCGATCCGGCCGACCCGGAGCAGCTTCCACCCTTGGGCCTGGGTGGTGATTTTTTGATGCTCCAAATCCACCTGCATGGCCCGCTCATACCTGTACCCGTCGATCCAGGCCACCCGTTTGTGGGCCAGCGAATCCGGGAATTTCCACTCCTGTAGGGTTCCTTTTTTGAAAATAGCCACCAGTCGTTCCGAATCGATGGGGCGATTGGGCGTGGCGTAGAAATGCCAATCGATCTGCTGTGCGGTCTCGGCGGAATAAAAGCCGACCGAGGCGTCGATGCGTTGGGTGCGCAACAGCACCACCACTCGGTTGAAGGGCAGGGTCCGGGCGCGCACCTGGATGCCCAGGGGACGGTAGATCGCCCGGAGCAGATCAAAATAGAGGCCGCTGCCGTCCGCATTGGTTTGCCCTTCCCATTCATGGGCGGCCACGTCGATGGACTGCGGCTCGGCCTCGGCAATGATCGCGGCGCGGCTGCTTGCGGCGCAGAGCATCAGCAGTCCCAGGCACAGCGCGTAACAGGCTGCGTGCTGGATGAGGACGGAGACAAGGCGTGAATGCCGTTTGCGGTGCATGCGTGGTGGTGGCTTGTCCGGAGTCAAGGGAGGGGCGGCTGGTGTGCTGCTGTTATATCGTGTTAGCTGGTTGGGATAAAAGGGGAAAATTGTAAAGATTGTGAAGCTCGGCGGCTAGCGTGCGACCGCAGCCTCTGGCCATCACATGCTGAACCCGCGACCGGGGGGCGGAATCAATGGGTGCGGCGTAAGCCCACCTTGCGTTCAGGAATATTTTGCAACTGCCGCCTCCTTGTATTCCAAGAGTTGCAGATATACGTCATCCGGCTACGGTTCGATGTTCTTTGGAAACCGCCTGGTGTGGACCCGCATGCCAGGTGGTGTTGGGAGGGCTGGAGAGAAATCCGCCCTTACCCGATTAGGCGTCACTTGTATTTAGGGCCTTGTAGTTGGGTCAGCCTGAATGCCCGCCAGGTGTTTACGATAGGCAGCTGCCAGCTTTTTTGGAATGAATACGTACTTCAACAGCTCATCAAGCATCTCCGGGTAGAGATACAGGAGCGGATTCTGTGCGTACAGGTGATACTTGACCCGCACGGTCTTCCGAGTTCGGGGACCGTATGAAGCGTTTTGCCACAGTAGGGCTGGCCGACTTGGGTGCTTTGGGCTTTCCATAACTTTTTCTAAAAAACCTCCCTGTAGGCGGAACTTGTAGCGCGGCTCGGCAGAGCTTCGCTTGAGATCCGCCTTTGCTTTCTCTAACAAGTCCTGTTCCTGTGGCGGCAACGCCTTTCCGAAGACATCTAATACTTGGCAGTAGCGTCGGAGTTCCCAAACGGCCAAGTCGAGATCGATGAGAATGTGGCCGTCCACATAGAAGGGTACATCGATATAGCGGTACTCACCACAAGCTGATAGATAACTAATGAACTTTTGGCTGCGGTCCGACAACTCAATATTGAACGGAAGTTTTTTCGCCAGCAACATTGCCTCAGAGAGGTCGTGTCCGACGCCTGTCGCATTGATCCTGTTGTAAAGCAGGATGGCCTTGAGGTACTTCTCGATTGCCTGAAGGGAAGACCATAGAAACTGGGGAAATAGTTCGTGCCGACAGGCGAGCCTCGCCAGAATGTAATCTCGATCTGCCTGATCTCGGAAAGACTCCGTTGCGAACGAATTCAGCGATCGTTCTAGACGGTCTTGCTCGTCTGTATAGGTTGGTATTGACATCGTGACATGAACCTCCGTGTGTGCCGGGTAACGCTTAACGGTGAGATAACCTGCCGGCCGACTGACTAACAGCCTGTAAGAACGTGGCTATTCCCGGTTTATTGACTGGTGCGCGCCCGGCAGGGCGTGGTCTTGTGGGGTGCAAATCCCTGTATGTAAACCCTGGTACTATCGTGAGATCGGACCATAAATACTAGCCGATGGCAAGGGCGGAACCGCGAGGGGGCCGTCCGAAGGCAGCCGGCGCGCAGGTAAGTGAAGCCGTGTTTTTTGTGGGGGTGGGGGGAACGGGGCCGTTGCCGCAAGGCGACCCTTGCGGAGCCCCCTCGTTCTCCTGGCGCACCAGAAGAACGAGGGGGCTGGATTACATGTGCTTTGCTCTGAAATGACGACAAAACGAAAAGATGCTTGGTGCTAAACGGGGGGTGCGGCCAGCCGTTTTATCACGCCTTTAGCGGATAAAGTTCATATAGATTTTGTTTTCCCGTTCCGGCGGCGCGATGGTCGCCTTGCCGTGCTCCACCAACTTCATCAGCCAGGCCATGTTGTTGCCCAGGGTGCGCATGATCTGCGCGCCTTCCTCATCTTTAACCGCCTCGCCCGGCCGCGTGCCGTGGATCACGTTCCAGTAGTTGGCGGTCGGCATCAGCATTTCGGAATAACAGATAAAATTGTTGAGCTGGTTGAAGGCGGGCAGGCCGCCGGAACGCCGCACCGCCACCACCGAGGCCCCAACCTTGTGGCGCAGCATGCCGTTGTTGACGCCGGTGACGTAAAAGGCCCGATCCATGAAGGCTTTCATCGTGCCGGCCATGGCTGCGAAATGCACCGGCGAACCAAAGATGAGGCCGTCGGCCTCTTTCATCTTCTGAATCCACTCGTTGACCGGATCCTCGCTTTGGATGCACTGTTCGTTTTTCTTTTTGACGCATTGGCCGCAGGCCAGACAACCCCGCACAGCCTTGTTGCCGACATGGATGATTTCCGTGGCGATGCCTTCTTTTTCCAGCGCGTCCGCCACCATCCGGATGGCGTGATAGGTGTTGCCGTTTTTGTTGGGGCTGCCGTTAAAT
>Ga0074197_1002975_pt1 | contig 10878 bp, 11 predicted proteins | sample EPASupsiteSAE305_FD_64526 | JGI IMG/M metagenome (GOLD analysis project Ga0074197, IMG submission 64526) | Bioremediated contaminated groundwater microbial communities from EPA Superfund site, New Mexico - SAE3-05 reassembly with SPADES | ecosystem: Environmental > Aquatic > Deep subsurface >...
TCCGGTGAGATGGGACAAAGAAGCCTGGCCAGTGGTGAATGGAGATGGAACAGTAAATCTGGATATGGATGTACCCACTTTGCCTTTGTATCCAGTTAAAGAAAAGTCGGGCATTACAGATTTCAAAGAATCAGGCTTAGGTTTTGAATGGAACTATCTGCGCAATCCTTCTATGGAAAACTACTCATTAAAAGAGAAGAAAGGAGCCTTGCGCCTTAAAGCAACTCCAATTTCATTAGATGATACCGATTCCCCCACTTTTGTAGGTCGCAGACAGGAACATATAAACTTTACGGCAGAAACCATGCTGGCACTAAACGATGCACAACCAGGCGATAAAGCCGGATTGACAGTATTCATGAACAACGATGCGCATTACGATTTATTCCTTAAACAATCATCCGAAGGCAAACAAACAGTGGTATTGCAGTATCGTATGGGCGAATTGAACCACACAGAATGTGAAATCGCGGTACCGAAAGGAAAAATCACGTTGCAAGTCAAAGGAAGCAAAGAGCTTTATTCATTCTTTTACGCCACAGATGGCAAGAACTTCAAGCCATTAGGTAAGATGAATGTAAGATACCTGAGCTCTGAAACAGCCGGTGGCTTTACGGGTGTTTACTTAGGCTTGTATGCTGTATCTGGCAGTAATAAGTCCAAAGCTTATGGAGATTTTAGTGAGTTTAAGTATATTGCTGAGGCTCTGTAATTCTATAGGGGGAAATTGGACATTAAGAATATATAGGTATAATATGAAAAGCAAAAAACTAGCTCTCTTTTCTCAATGATGATGTATTGAAGAAATCTGTTTTTTGCTATCGTTGAGATTGAAAAGAAATGGTATCTTCAATTAAACTGTAGAGTACTCTCTTTGAGAAATTGTTATCTTTAGTTTTCTTGAATCAAATAATGATGCTTTAATTATTTAAGTAAAGCATCATTATTCTTTACTGATATAGGAGGCGAATTTTTCTTTATTCATTTCTTGAATATCATATGCTAAACTATCTAAAGAAGGGAATAGTAATGATTTTGTTATTCCTATCTTTCTTAATTTCCACATAATATTTCTCTTGAATTGATGAGGAATAATATACTTAGCATATATTTTTGATAGATCCTCAACATTAGGCTGTGCATAGATCATAAATAGTCCATTTTGATTTCTATATCTAATATGTGTCTGACTTGGTAAAACAAGAAAGTTTTCAGTTAAGCTTTGCGGATTAGTTGATATATTCGGTAAAAGTATTTTATGTGGATATGAATGATATATACAAGCATCTGAATCAAAATCCTTTTCGATTGCAAAATATAAGGCAACTAATGGATTATAAGTCCAATCTAACAACCTTGTAGGAAGTCCGTGGTGTTGGGCTAAAAACAAAAAATCAAAATCATTCTGAGGAATATTATCTGTATACAAGGCACACTTCCTTTTGAAATCATTCATAATTTGATTTTCAAAATCTATAATAACTCTTGTTTGATTTCCAAACAATCGTCCTAAAGAGGGTATTAACTTATAATCAATATTAGATACTCCTCTAAAAAAATCTGTATCAGCTAAAGTTTCTAAGCAAGATAAATATTCTTCAATATTTGTAATTACAAATTCATTATTTCTCATTGTTTTTTCTTTCTTCTTTTCTTAATGATAAATGAAAAACTGTATTTTCTTGTTATTTATCAAAAAATATTGGCCTTTAAATCTTACTTCTTTTAATCAAGAATTTGAAGACTAAAGGTAATAATACAAACAATATGGCAAATAAGTCATCGTATTTCTTTACGATACCTATACTGAATATTATTTTTATAAAGATACAATAAGCAATTACAATACAAATTCTTATAACCGTTTTCTTTTTCATTTTTTATAAATCTTGTTAAGGCAAAAATATATAATATTTTTTAATGTAAGGATAAAATGAGATATTCAATTCATTTTTATTTTGAAGCAGGTATTTGTATTATTTCGAAGCCTGAAAAAAGTTGATAAAAAGATTTTTATAGTTTACTATTTATAAACCAACCCACAGTCGTTAGCTCCTATAAAATTGGGTTTATAGCGATCCCTTCTTTCAAAAATTAGTATTTGATAGGCTTTAAGTCCGTTTTGCTATACAAGTTTATGTAGCAAAAATATACATCTTGATGATGTTTTATATATTGAATATATGTTGGTGTATTTTATGTAGTCTTTTACAGAAATATTTTATTGCTTGCTCTTGAATTGATTAGCATTCTTTATTACATTACTCAGATAGTCGATTTTTATGTGATTGGATGTAATGGTAAAATTATAAATAATGAATAAATTATTACCTAATTGTTGGTTATTTAAAAAATGAAACAATTACTTTTGTTTAGAAACTAACACACACAAGCTATGTATGAATTCTTATCAGTAATATTAATTGTATTTGGGATACTCCAAATAATCCTCTTCTTCAAAGTATGGGGTATGACAAATGATGTAAATGACATAAAAAGATCTATCAATGGTATTGACAACCAAGATTGGAATACAGCTAAACTTGAAACTTTAGCAGGTGATTATGATAAGGCATATGAAATCTATTTCAAATGCTTCATTAACGACGTGTACGAATTATACAAAAAGTCTGATGGTGCTTCTAATTATTATGCAGATGAATATGCAAAGTTGGCCAATATATATACAAAGCGACTTGATACGCTAAAAGGTGGATACTCTATTGACTTTGGGAAATACGATACTAGAGAGAAGATTAGAGAAATGATAGTTAGAGCGTAGAGAAAAAATATGCGAAATTAGACTTTACTGATATTAATACTATAAGAAACCAATTTATGAATGATAAAATAATAATATCGTCTGATAATATTGATAAACATGGGGATTTAATGAGTAAAGAAGCTCTTGAATCTGGGGCTAAAACCATAAATGGTGAGAAATGTGTAAAATGGACTATAGAGCATAAAAGAGATATACCTCCATTAGGAAAGATCATAGATGGTGAAGTTATTGAAAAAAATGGTCACTATTTTTTAACAGCAAGAACTATTAAATATGATTCTTATGAAGAAGTGCTTTGGGATAATAATTTAGTTAAGGCATCATTCACTACTAATAAGAAGCCATTTAATGAACCTGTTTTAGATACTCTAGAAAAACTAAAAATAGAAGTGGATCCTAACAATTTTAGATCCTATGAATCTTTTCTTGAATATAAATTATCTTTAAAGAAGATTAACCCAGAAATCGACACGGGAGAATATCTTAGAAAAGCGTTAATTAATGACCCTGAAATAATTTTGTATCTTACAGGAGATTATTTATTATACAGGCTTATTAAGCCAACTTTAGATAAGACAGCAGAAAAAATATCAGAAAGAATTTCTGATAAATTAGCAAATGAAGCTGATATTTTTTATGAATTCATCCGCCGGTCTATAAAGGAATTATTTTTTAGACTAAAATCAACAAGTAGACCAATTTCTTATGTTATTAAAGTCCCTGGTAAGCCAGAAATAGAACTCTTTGCTAGGATTAGAGATTCGGAAGAATTGATTAAATCCTTAAAACCTTCGAAAATTGAAAACATAAAAAACGAGATCTTTGATTTAGCAAAACATTTCGAAATTGATAAAGCACAATTTATATTATATAAGGGAAAATGGAAGTTTAATTACTTACTGACAAGTCAAGGAGATGCGATTGGAACAAAGTTCTCATTTAAAAAACGCGATCGAATGTTAGAGATTGTTAATGAGAAAGCCATGGGAAAAGGAAAATTAGATTAATTCTATAGAATTATATAAAGAACGTTGATTCCAAGATTCGGTTACCGATCTTGGAATAAGTAAAGAAAAAATAGATTTGATTAAGGGCTTATTAGCGGTGATAATTGGTAAGGAAGAGTTTGATGCTCCGGCATTCATTTAAATACAGAATAAACACACATTAAGATATGACAGAAGAATTGAAATCTGAAGAGGGGGAAGCATATAATAATAAAGGACTAGAATTTGCTAAGCTACAGCAATATGATAAAGCTATTTGGAATTATAATAAAGCTTTAGAATTAGACCCGAGTAATGAAGATGCGTTATTTTTTAAAGGAACCATATTAGTAATTCTTAATAAATACGAAGAAGCTATTTTATGCTTTGATAAAATTCCTGAGAAAGGTGAAAGATACATTGTTGCACAACATTCTAAAGGAATGGCACTAGCAAGATTAAATAAGTCTGAAGAAGCTATTTCATACTTTGATAAAGTGCCTGATAATTGTCGAAATTACGTTGAAGCACAATGTTTAAAAGGCATGCTATTAATGAAATTAAACAAGTATGAAGAAGCGATATTATGTTTTGATAAAGTACCTGATAATAGCGAAAGTTACGTTGATGCACAATACTATAAAGGTTTTTCATTTCTTCTTTTAGATAAGGCCAAAGATGCTGCTAATAGTTTTGTTAATGCTAAAAAAGAATCTTTTTTCATTCTTAGTGAATTCAACTATTTATCAAATATTTGCAAAATTGAAAATGTTATATCAAAGATAATTGATTATAATGATAATGATTTTTTTAACATAGTAACAAAGCCTAAACGAATCTCAAACAAAGAAAAAGAAGATTACAAGAAGATATACACCTATATATTGCAAATAATCTATTTATTACATGTTAAAAATGAAACGGTAGCTGCACACTATACCAAAAGAGCAACTGCAGCACAGTTACTTTTCAAGAATTCTAAATTTAGACTTAATTCTACAATAACAGCCAATGATCCACAAGAAGGTGAAACACTTCTTAAATATTTTAAACTAGAAGAAACTTGCAAAAATAAAAACGAAGAGTCTCAAAACGAAGGAATAATACATGATTATCAGGCTTTTATTGGATGTTTTACATTTAATCATGAGAGTTTAAATCAATTCAGGCTTTACGGTAAGGAATCAGATAAAGAGGCAACTGGCATCAGTTTAGTCTTAAATAAAGACTTTTTTAACGAAAAAATGGATATTGGCTTATTGTCTAATTGTTTTTTAAAAGACAATGATAAAGAAAATGTAAACGTTAAGGATGAGCGAACTCAAAAATATGCGTTATATCGATGCATTTATGTTGATCCAAAAACACATAAAGTTATCTCATTAGGGCATAAAGAAGAATACTCATTCTATAGAGAAAATTTTGGTGTTTCATCAGATGAAGTTAGTACATATAATAAAGAAATAAATAAAATAAAAAGTAAGGTAACTAATCAACTTAAAAAATTAGATAAGAGTATTAAGACTGGTAAGGATTTAGATAAAAATATTATTTGTGAATTGCTCCTACCATTGCGTTATTTAGTTAAACATGTAGCATATAAAGAAGAACAAGAATGTCGGATCTTTGATATAAAAGATTTGCAAGAAGATAAACTTAAAGAAAGGGACAAAAGAGAAGTTAAATTCACACCTGATTATGCTCAAATGTTTATAGAATATCAGCCTATTATAGAATATGTTGAAAAAGTTATTTTTGCGCCAAAAACAGAGGGTATAGAGATCTTTAAGAAAGCTGCGGAACAAAAAGGATTAAACGTTAAATGCGACGTTAGTACTCATCCATTCTCTTAGATTGAAACTCTAATTTTGATCTAATGAGATAGCTTATGACTCTTAATATGCTTATTAATCTGTTTTATATTAACTGTTTTATATAATATCAATAACTAAAATTTAAAATGAAAATGCAAAAAACCAAACTTACATCCTTAATGAAAAGGATCTTTATTATTCTATTTGTTTGTTGTCTAAATGCTGGTTGCGAAAAAGATGTAATATCATTACAAGGAAATCTGAAGATTACTTTCTATAATCATCCCGCAGATCTGACGGTAACAATTTACTCTTTAGAGGATAAAGACACACCTATTTATGAAATAACTCCTGAATGGGACGGTACTTTAGATATGCCTCTTAATGTAGGTAATTATTTAATTAAGCCTTACTCTACGCAACATTATTACCAAGAAATTGGGTTGCAAATTATGCAAGATAAAACAACTTCAATAAAGTATAATGAATATAATAGAGTAGTGGAGAAGAAAAATTAGTTTTATTTTCAGGTGGCACCTTAGAACAGAAATTTGCCACCTGAATTATATTGTTGTAATTGTCTCAACACTGGTGAGGCAATTACAATGTTTAAATTTGATTAATAGAAATGGGAATCTTCATTTCATTAAATCTACTAAAATGTAACATCTCATTATGTTGCAAGCGCCCCACTACAAAAGAAGGGTGAATGTTTGCTTTATGAGCGATATCTAGAATCTCTTCTTTCGTTATTTCACCCTTTATGTTTTTAAGGTACTTATCTGGTATAAGAAGATCGGAAGCAAATGCATCAGCTTCTTTCTCTTTCTGCCTATCTATTTCAGCACCTTTTAAGTTTTCCAGAAAAATATCTTTTTTTGGATGAAGTAATACATGAGCTACTTCATGGAAAAAAGCAAACCAAAAGTGATCATTTGTTTTGTATCTGTCAGATAGCTGAATTAATGGCTTATTTGAGAACCATCTTGTAGCTCCGCTTATTGGAGCTTTAGGTAAACAAGATGTAAATACACAAGCTACGCCATTATTGGCACAGATAGATTTTAGCTCTTGTAGAAAATCCTCTGGTTGTTTAATTGCTATTTCTCTTATTTGCGGAAGGCAGGCTTTAAATTTACTAGCGTTAAATTCAGCACAGCTCAAGTTTCTTGATTGTAATTCTCCCATTCGCAACCATGAAGAAATGGCATAAGGATCTGCTGTGCTAGCTAAAGATACACGAAATGCTACAGACATCTTGTCGTTCAGATAAATCTTTTCCCATCCCTTTTGTGTCGCAATACCAAAAAACTTAAGAAGCTCAGGCACTAATTCTTTTATTGTTTTATTCTTGCTTAAATATCCCAACTTTTTTAATTGCGCCAAAGGAAATTTCTTAATCCAGTCAATCATTAATTCCTGCGCTTCTTGCTGCTCAATACGTGCAAGCTCTTCTCGGAAATTAGCTTCTCTGGCAAGCCAGAATTTAGCAGGAATGCCTAAAACAAGTTCTAATTGTAGAGCTGTGTTTACAGTTATAGGTTCTTTCCCTTTTATGATATCATTAATTTTACTTTCGGTTTTACCCATGCGTTCAGCTAATTCATTTTGACGCATTCCCATCATATCAATAGTTTCCTGAATTGTGTCTCCTGGAGGTGATAACAACTCTTTAGCTAAAATTAAATTTGCATTCATGATTTTTTCTATTAATGATAGTCTTCCGTAGTAATTATTTCTATCTCTGTTATTAGAATCCATTCCAGTCCGCCATCTTCTTTTTGTGGAATGGGATTTTGGCAGGGTTCAAAAATTAGTCTGTAATTAGCTGAAATGTCTACTGCTAACTTTCCTTTTTTATTACCCTTTAGTTTGTGGCAATTAGCTGCTGGTAGCGAACGCATATCTTCGAGCGTTTCTGCTGCTTTCGTCCATATTTATTTTTTAGTTCTATTTTTTCCTGTCAAATGTATAATAGGATAATTCTTATTGATTTTTGAAGATAAGAATAAATCTTCTCTCATTGTTTTGATTAAATCAGTCAATAACTCATCATGTTTTTCAGAAGAAAAAGAACTGTTAGAAGGCTTAATATAATCATGAAATATCATTAATTTAAATACTACATTTGAGCCACCTATTAATAAAAGCTTATTTTGACTATCTGCGAGCTTATCTCTTGCTTCTTCTGAATTATTTGAAACAACACAATAACTGACTGCATCAATAAAGTTAGTGTAGTACACTTCTTTTAATTTGCGTTCTTCAAACTTCATTTGATTCTTCTTAGAATTGTAATTTGTCAACGAAATTGTAATTACTGCCGAAACGACTCCTAATATTGCTATTATTAATTCCATAGTCTTAATTTATTATAGAGTTATATTTATTTATTATATGTGTAGTTTTTATTTAGCAATTTATCCTCACCTCTTACTCTTTCTGAGCCTACAAACCTCAATTTTCTTCTTTATATTCCTACAAACCCTAAAATTTACTTTTTTCATCTCAAAACTCTTGGATCGATGAAGTTTCTAGGGCTTAAATTCTTACGGAACAGAACCGAGAGCAAGAAATAACCGTAATCGGTAATGGTATTCTCTAGCTCAACCTTTTAAAGCAGACTTATTCCGCAATATTTATTTTATTTCAAATATTTTTTATTCTCAATATCATTCAATATTGTTATTTGTTGAATCGCTATTTTATTGAGTTTAAGTAATCTTTCAGACTGTAACACACTTTCATTAATTAATACGGAATTAATATTCTCTAAGTTTGAAAGACAAATTAGTTCATTAATACTAGCATAATCTCTCATATTACCTTTCAAGTCAGGATTTTTATCACGCCATTCTTTAGCTGTAAGTCCCCAAAGAGCCATGTTAAGAACGTCTGCTTCATTGGCATAAATAATACTAATTTGTTGTACTGTTAATTCGTCTGGGATAAGGTTTTGTTTAATGGCGTCTGTGTGAATATGATAATTTATCTTTGATAATTCACGCTTAACTGACCAGCCTATCTGTTTTTGTTCTTCTTCTTTCAAACGTTGGAACTCTTTTACTAAATAAAGTTCAAATTCAACAGACACCCAACTTGCAAATTTGAATGCAATGTCTTTCTGGGCATACGTACCACCGGAAGCTCCATTTTTTGTAATAATACCAATTGCTCCTGTTTTTTCAATCCAACGAGAAGGACTCATAGTAAAAGCATTGCTTCCTGCTTCTGCCAAAAGGGGGTCGAATTCGACCCCTTTAAAATTGGTATTGTTTAAGCGTTCCCATAATCCTAGATATTCAAGAGTGTTTTTTGAACGCATCCAATTCTTTACCACATCTTTTGGCTCGATTGGATTTTTTTGTTTTGCTATATCTGTGATGCTAATATAATCAATGCCATTGACAGACATTGTTTTTATAGCTGTATCTTTCACTGTTAGATTATTAGTCTTTACCATTATTTGTTTTTTATTTAGCTAACTAAAGTAAACTCTTTATAGTTTGTTTTGGCGTTCTATTTTATTTAATAACTTACAAATGTAACATTTTTAACCTGTTTAGATTAATTATTTGTTAATTCTTTATCGTTCACTCTTCTCAAACCCAGCCGCACTAATCCTCTTCTTCATCTTGGTTGAAGCCCGGAAATTAACGCTCTTTACTTCAATACTTTCAGCTCGATGAGGTTCTTCGGGATCAAAATCTTCACGGAATTGTGCAGAGAGTTGGAAAGCACCATAATCGTTTAAGGCAACAGTGTAACCATTCTTTAAAGCTTTTTCTATTGCACTAAATGTTTTGGTTATTGCAAGTTCCATTTCAGTGCGAAGTAATGGGTCGTTTCCTGCAATGTATTCGGCTAATGCTTTAGTGTTTAACTTTTCCCTGCTTTTTATAATGGGATGAACACCGCCTTTTTTCGGAGTGCCACTACTTAAATTATCGTTTATCTCCTTGAATTTATATGGTATGCCCATGGTAATTAATGTTTTATTGGTTTATGGTTTCTACAAACATGTACAAGATTGAAAACGAACATGTACATGTTCGATGGTCGATTGTGTACATGATCGATATGATGTCTCGTTTTGTTTTTGCTAATTTGTTTAGTCGTATTTGCTAATATGCCTATATGTTTGAATTATAGTATATTAGCTAATATGAATATATCTCTGGGTGTCAGAGGTGTCAGAGAAAAAGTCCTTTTTATCTTTCTGAAAATAAAATTTTGAAAATTCCGCAATTTGCAGATTTTTCAAAAAAATATTTTTGAAACGCTGAAAAACCTTTTTTTACTGACACCTCTGACACCCCTTGTTAATCTAACTCCTTGATAACTACGTTGTAGACTGTTTTTCCTTTTACTCTTTTCCACTGATAATTAAGTGATTTCAAGTTCCTTCCCAGCTTAACAATCATCTTCTTACTAATAGCAATCCCAGTTTTACTCTTAATATATTCAGCCAATTTTGCAGCTGAAAGATAAATACCTTCCTCTTCACCTTCAGGTTTACGGTAATATTCATAGAAGAGTTCCATATCTGCATCGGTTTCCATGTAGTGTTGGTTGTGCTGCTCAACAATGCTGTTTTCTTCTGAATTGAAATAGTAACGGAACCCATTCAGGATCATGTTCCATGCCTGGGCGTAGAGTTGCTTGTAATCTATGGTGAAATCGAAATTGATAGGACCGGTTACTTCGTGACATAGATTACGACGACTACCGGTATAATCTCTCAGAATATCCAGGTGATTGGTTGTTCCGAAGAAAGAGGCGTGGCGCGTGAAATTTCGCGGCGGACGGTCCGGCGAGGTGCGTATGTTGATGTTGAACGTGGTGAACAACTCTTTCACTGTTTCCTGATCGTAGCGCTGAATGGTATCCAGCTCGTCGATATTCAGAATAGCACTGGTGCTTAGCTTCATGCGGGTGGCATTGGCATTATTGGAAAATACATTGGCATCGAAATGACTTTTGCGCCATTCGGGAGGCAAGAGGCGTTCCGGCCAGGTGGATTTTCCCATACCGTGCTTGCCACCAATCAATACCAGAATCTGATGATTAATTACTCGGTCGTTTATCAATGAAGCAACTAATGCCACGAACCATTTGCGAAAACACCATTCAAAATATTCGGGATCTTTAGTGGGCACGGTGGCTGCCACATCGGCAATATAGTCGTGCCCGTCCCATTCGGTGAAAGGGACAAAGATAAAATCCTTGAAAGGGTGGTAGGAGGGGGTAAACTCGGAATCGACCATTGCCTTTACATCATTCAGGGTGCAAT
>Ga0074197_1002977_pt1 | contig 10875 bp, 13 predicted proteins | sample EPASupsiteSAE305_FD_64526 | JGI IMG/M metagenome (GOLD analysis project Ga0074197, IMG submission 64526) | Bioremediated contaminated groundwater microbial communities from EPA Superfund site, New Mexico - SAE3-05 reassembly with SPADES | ecosystem: Environmental > Aquatic > Deep subsurface >...
GGGCGAATCCTGATGCTTGGCATCCATATACTCCACCCGGTACCGGGCCTGCACCTCCGGCGCCTCCAGCACCGAGACGATGCCCGTGTGCATATCCCTGGTCCAGGAGAAATCGGGTGCGTAGGAGTGGAGCACGAGCACACGGGGTTTTTCGGGCACTGTGCTGACTGCCGCATCTACCGCGTCTGCGCCTACCGCGGCAAGCAGGCACAACAGCACCACCCGGAACAATGCGGTGGGGCGGGAACTGAAAAAAGGCATGGCGAAAGTTGAGGGTATCAATGAAAGTCGTTGGCTCTTTCCTGCCGTTCCGAATCGGGACAGGTTCGGGGTTGCGGTCCCAGGGGAAGCCGGAGGCCCTGTTTGATCAATGTCTTCAGGGGGTTCGTGCTGGCGTGAGGGGTGGTAAATCCGGTGTTCTTTGCCGCGCCAAACCATCAGATCCCCCCTCTGCCGTTTTCAGAGTCTTTTCTTTTCGAACCATGCAAACAAGGCAAGGCACCCCACCCAGAACAGCGGGATGAGTATCCACTTGGCAACTCCCGTGATCTGCGACAGGTCGATTTTACCGTAATCTTTCCAGGCGAGTACTGTTGTTTTCATGAGGGGAAAGAGTTCCGCATAAACGGCCGCTCCGGTAATCATACCGGCAATGGCGAACAGCGCATGCCACCGTCCTTCACCTAAAGCGCCGATGGAGGTGCCGGGGCAAAAGCCCATGATCGCCCAACCCGCGCCGAAAAGTCCGCCGCCGATCACGATCGCCCCCACATTCATCGGCTTGTGGCCCAAGGTGATGATCCCCGTGTCGGCAAGAAGGTTGATTCCGACCATGCCGACCAGGATCGCCGACAGCATGAATTTAAAGATTGTCATATCCTTGAGTAGCATCGCGCCGACCTGTTTGTCGAAGCGAAGCACCCTGCCTTTTTGCAGAAGAAAGCCGAAAAGAACGCCGGTGACCAGTCCCAGCCATTGTTCGGTATTCATGCGGTCCTCCTTTTGTAGACAAAATGAGCAACCACGACGCCTATGCCAAAGAACATCGCCAGTGCCACGAAGGCGCTCACCGACAATTGCATCATGCCGCTGAGGCCATGGCCGCTCGGACAGCCGTCAGCCAAGCGGGCACCGAACATGGCGACAATACCGCCGAAGAAGGCGCCGGCCGCCCGTTTGCCAATGGATGGCCCGAATCGTTTTCTCCAGATGGGCGGCACATGTTCCAGGCGGTAGCTGTTGTCGGAGAGGGCGGAAACGAATGCCCCGAAAAAAATGCCAACCACCAGCATGAATTGCCAGTCGATCACTACCTTGGATTTGGTGAAATATTCATTTTGCGCGACATGGTCGGCAGCAACGGTTCGCTCCAGGAGGCCGGCGGCGCGGACAAAAGTGGTTGATGCGCCCAGGTAGTGTGTTTTTCCCATCCACACTGTGGTTGCGTACACCGAAGCAATGGCCAGCAGTCCGACCAGGGCGCCGGCGAGATACGGACTCCATCCGTCAGTCGTTCGTTTCCTGTTCATCATTTTTTTCTCCTTTTTCTCTGGCAAAACAACCTTTTGTCACTTGCGAAATTCTCAATCCCGGCGACTTGTTTTTTGGGGGCAGTGTGCCCAATCACGGCGTCAGGGACGGCAGCAGATCCAGCACCTTGAGCGTCGATGGAATGTCGGCCATCGAACGGCCGTAATACACGAATCGAAGTATGCCGGACCGGTCAATGAGCATCTGGGCCGGCATCCTGCCCAGCTTGAACAGGCTGACCTCCTGTCCGTACAGTTGCAGGACCGTGTGCTGCGGATCGGGCAAGCCGATAAAAGGCAAGTTCTCTTGCGCCCAATATTTACGAAACGATGCCGCGTCTTCCGGACCCACAACGACTATTTCCGTATGGGCGTGGACGAATTGCTGATACTCCTGGCGCAACTGCGCCATGTGCCTCTGGCAGAATGGTCAGAAGAAACCGCGATTGAATACCAGCAGCACGTTTTCCCGACCGAGAAAATCAGCCAGCGAAATCCTGTTGCCGTTGAGATCAGTCAGAGTGAATGCGGGCGCCGGAGTATTGCATTCGACTTTGTCCACGGACGGTCCCTCACGGTTTAGTGCTCATCGGCCGGCAGAAAGCCCTCTCTCTGCGGGGCGGCCTTCATTTCGGCAAAGGAAACCACCGTGTTTCTTCCCCTTCGTTTCGCTTCAAAGAGGGCATGGTCGGCGTTGCCGAGCAAGTCGACCATGGTGCGGGCATCGTCGGGATACGAGGCCACTCCGCAACTGACAGTCAGGTGGAGGAAAAGGTTTTGCAGAGGGAGAAAGCGGTTTTGGGCAATGGCGGCACAGATGAGTTCGGCGAGTCGCCCGCCCGCCTGACGGCCATGACCGGAAAAAATTAAGACGAATTCGTCTCCACCGTAACTGACGCCGTAGCTCCCCTTGGGGAGTAGGGGCTTGATCACCGTCGCCAGTTCGGCAATGGCGCGGCTGCCGTTGAGGTGACCGTGGCCGTCAACCACCTGCTTGAACTTGTCGATATCGATGAAGGCAACGGTGACGGGTCGATCCGGGTGTTTGTCGAGGTGCTCCTGCAGGGTTTTATAAAGGTAGCGGGTGTTGTGGAATCCGGTGAGATCATCGAGATAGGACAGCTCGCGGTATCGGGCCCGGCTCGCCTTCAGTTCGTGCTGGGTATTGTACAGCGCCAGGTGGGTTCTGACTCTGGCCAGCAGCTCCTCCTTGGTCGAGGGTTTGATGATGTAATCCTGGGCGCCTGCCGCTAATCCGGCGACAACATCGCTTTTATCGTCGCTGGCGGTGACAAAGATGATGGGGACATCGGCAGTGCGCCTATTTTCCTTGATGCTTCGGCAGGTTTCAAGACCGGACAGGCCCGGCATATCAATATCGAGGAGGATCAGGCCCGGTAGGAGGGTTTCCAGAATGTCCAATGCCTGCTGGCCGCTGTCGGCCTGCACCACCTGGTAACCCGCGCTTTCGAGCATCGCTCCCAAAAGCTTGGTGATAACCGGATTGTCGTCGACGACCAGAATGGGGTTATCGGCTGTTTTTTCTTTCTTTTTCATACACTCATAGTGGGGGAAAACAGCGCGAAAGTCAAGATGTTAGGTGAGGGGAGCGTTGCCGAAACGAATCCGCTTCGGGACAAAACCGGCTGTATGTGGCCTTGGATCAGGCAAAGGGCAGGATTTGCCTGGGCGGCGATCGGACACCTGTGCGTAAAGTGCACGGAAAAACAACCTTGCCAGGACACGTCGCCTTTCCACATTGACAGGACTCTCAAAACCTCGGATAGTTGAGACAAAGGCTCGGAGACGGCCGCATCCATCGGCATGTGCGAGATTAGCAAAGTATTCGAGGCGAAAGGTAAAGTGCAGGATGGAAAACAAATCTTAAAATCCACTGCATCTCCTAACTCTGAATTTCGAGCCGATATAACATGTCTATCTGGTTAAAATAATTTGGCCTTTTTTAGGTTTATACATGAATAGCACGCTGCAGAGGGTTGATCAGTTAGAGCTGCAACAAACTAACCTTTCTAAATTATGTTTGGATAAGGCCACATTAAGCTTTATTCGAGCGGATTCAGAAGGCCGTATTCTTTACGCGAACCCCCATGCCTGTAAAACTTACGGCTACCCCTTGGAGGAATTCATTGCAATTTCGTTGTTTGACATTGGTCCTGCGATCACCAGAGACAAGTGGCCTTATCTTTGGCAGGCGATTTGCGAAGGATCCTTTCATACTTTTGAGGGAGTAAATATTCGAAAGGATGGAACTTCGTTTCCAGTAGAGGTGGATGTCTATCTGTTTGAGGCAGATGGTCAGAAGACGACCGGAGCCTTTATGAGGGATATCACTGAACGGAAAAAGCTGGAAGAGAAAGCGCTGCTGACCCAATTCATTTTTGATAAAGTTTCTGTCGCTATACTACATGGCAGGGAAGATGGCAGGATTCTAAATGCTAATGAGCATGCATGTACATTTTATGGGTATACGAAAGCTGAATTTTGCAATCTGACCATCTTTGATATCGAAGCATCACACTCTAGAGAGCAAATATTTAAAAAATGGGATGAGACGCATGAAAAAGATGCCACGACATTTGAAACAGAGCATAGGCTCAAGGATGGAACTGTTCTAGCTGTAGAAGTAACCGCGAACTCTCTTGTCTATGAAGGGAAAAAATACTCTGTTACCTTTGTAAAGAATATTTCAGCTAGAAAACAGAAAGAAATGCGGAAAGCAAAAGAAAATGCACATCTTCAGCACGTGCAAAGGCTGGAAGCTATTGGAACATTGGCAGGAGGAATCGCGCACGATTTTAACAATATTTTGTCTGCAATACTTGGTTATACTGAGTTGGCTAGAATCAAGCTGAATCCTGATGATGTGACTCAAAACTATCTGACGCAAGTTTTCACGGCAGGGAATCGTGCCAAGCGCTTGGTTCAACAGATATTGACTTTTAGCAGACAGGGGCAGTCCAGGAAATTACCAATAGATCTAAGCAAAGTGGTGAGAGAAGCGCTTGGTTTTATCAGGGCGACGCTCCCGGCAACGATAACAATAGAGCAAGACATCAAGTCGAATTTAGGATTTGTATTTGCCGATGAAACGATGATTCATCAAGTCGTCATGAACCTTTGCATGAATGCCTTCCATGCTATGGAGAAAAATGGCGGTACTCTTAAAATTCTTATGAGTAATTTAGCCATCGATAAGAAGGATCGCCGGAATTTTCCTGATCTGAATCCAGGGGAATATGTCAAACTAGTAGTCGGCGATACAGGCTATGGGATGGATGAGGCAACAAAGAGTAGAGTTTTTGATCCATATTTCACTACAAAGAAGAGTGGCGAAGGAACAGGATTGGGTTTGGCTACGGTTCATGGAATTGTGAAGGAGCACGGTGGCACGATCAAATTATATAGTGAAGTGAATGTCGGTACGACCTTTCAAGTATTTTTTCCGGTTGATGAATATGGAGTGGAGTCGATCCCGGAGGCAATAAGGAGTCTACCTCGTGGTAATGAAGACATACTATTGGTAGATGATGAAACGATTCTGTTAAATATGGGGAAGGAATTTCTGGAAGGATTAGGATATAGAGTGCAAACCCGAGCCAGTTCAATTGACGCACTCGAAGCTGTTCGTGTAAATCCAGGAAAGTACGACTTGATTGTAAGCGATTTAACCATGCCACACATGACCGGCGATGTTTTAGCTAAAGAAGTGAAAGCGCTACGCCCTGATTTGCCGGTGATTATTTGTACAGGCTTCAGTACTAAAATACATGAGGATCGATTCAAGGACATCGGTGTTAATGCAGTGTTGATGAAACCTGTTACGTTTCACGAGATGGCCGATGCTGTTAGGAAGGCTCTCGACGATGGTGTCTGATCTTCCTTCCTCCTTGTTGATTGCTATCGCGTTCAGTGCTTATTTTATAGATAAATGCCACGTTCGATGGAAGGCGTGGCCAGATAGGCAACTATAGAAAGCCGGTGTCAGGGGGAGGTGAGAACATGGTGCATGCAACGGTTGCTGTTTGTACGTTCAGTTTGATGATGGCCTTGGTGCTGCCGTCGACCGCTTCGTGCCAGTATAGCAGTGGTGTTGAGCATGTTGGAGAGCGAACTGCATCCTTCCTCGCCTCGCCGTTTGTGGCGGCTTTTGATCCGGCTCCTCTCGTGCCGCGACTCCAGGCTGGCCCGTTTATACCCGAGGTGCCGCCGGGCATGTGCCGATGGGAACGCACCGTGCTGGACAGCAACGGCAGGCCGGTCCTTGATCGATACGGTCGCCCCCTGACGGAATACACCATCGGATCCTGCCTGTCTCCGCCCAATTGATCGAGCCGCGCTCAGGTTGCGTTCCGGCATCGCCTATCGGCTGGTTCTTCTGGTCAACTTAGGTTCCCCTTATTGACTGTCTGCCGTAGCGGTCTTATTACAAATAACAATGAAACAACGCGCCGAAGTAGTGCGAGACGGGTGCCTCGAGGATCGGTGCTTCCCCGGTGATTCTGAGGGTGCGTTCCCAACCACAGCCAGACAAGGAGGTATGTCATGTCGGACATTAGGCACATTCTGGTTCCTGTAGATTTTCATGAGCATTCACAAGCGGTTGCCGATATGGCTCTTTTTATGGCCGAAAAACTGGGGGCGGAGCGGGTGACGTTTCTCCATGTCCTGCCCCAACTCCCCGATTACAGCGATTACAAGCCCGACACGCTCAAGCAATTGGAAACGACATTTCTCGCGCATGCGAAAGGCAAGATGGCCGCTTTGCTGGAGTCAGCGAAAGGCCGAGGGGAGAGCGTCGAAGGCGTGGTTGTCGGCGGTGAGACGGCTGATGTCATTCTCGCGTATGCCCGTGAGCAGGGCGTCGATCTGATCGTCATCGCCACTCATGGCGCCCAGGGGATCGAAAAGGTGCTGCTGGGCAGCGTGGCGGAACGGGTAATCAAGGGGGCGTCTTGCCCGACGCTGGTGTTCAATCCGTTTCGCAAGGAAAGAGGCTACGAGGTATGCAATCCGCTCAGTTCGTGTGTGCAGTCGGTCTGAGGGGCGAGCCCAGCAACGATTTTGGCACACACAAGGACAGAATCACTACAACCCAAGAGGAGGTGCGTCATGCAAAACCAATTGAAAATTTTGGCAGCTGCGGTCGTTTTGATGTGCTCCGGCACAGCACGGGCAGACATCACCGTCCCCATGCATCTGGTTGACGAGAAAGGGGTAGGTAGCGCCATCGGGCAGGTCGTGATCGGTGAGTCACCTTTTGGCCTTGTCTTTACCCCTGCCTTGACCGGGCTTACGCCGGGGCTGCACGGATTTCATGTCCATGAGAATCCAAGTTGCGCCCCGCAGGAAAAAGACGGCAAGATGGTGCCCGCGCTGGCGGCCGGCGGCCATTACGACCCCACAGGGAGTAAACGCCATGGCCTGCCCTGGGGTGACGGCCATCTTGGCGACCTGCCAGCCCTCTACGTTGACAGCGGCGGCAGCGCCACCAATCCGGTCCTGGCTCCCCGGCTGAAGATGGCCGATGTCCAGGGACGTTCGCTGATGGTTCACATGGGTGGCGACAATCATGCCGACCATCCGGCTCCCTTGGGCGGCGGAGGGGCGCGTCTGGCCTGCGGTGTTATTCAATAATGCGTTGATTGGAAAAAGAAAACCGGGGAGAACTCACATAGTCCTTCCCGGTTGGATTGGCTCCATAGAAAGGTGAGATATCTGTTGTTTGTTTGCCGGTTGGAGACCGCCCGGCGAGTTTCTCTGGAATCAGAGGACATTGTATGGCCTGTCTTTAGAAGATTCTGTCCCTAAGATTTTTGCAGAATAAACAATAGAGCCGTGGCTCATGCATCAAGGCGAACGTTTCAATAGTTTCAGCCATCTCCTCGGTGCGATAGCGGCATTGGCTGGCATGGTTATTCTGGTAGTTGTGGCCGCAAGGCAAGGTGATCCCTGGAAAATTGTCAGCTTGAGCGTCTATGGGAGCACCTTGTTTTTGCTCTATACTGTTTCCACGCTGTATCACAGCCTGCGTGGTCGAGCGAAGCAGGTTTTTCGAAAATTCGACCACTACTCGATATATTTACTGATAGCAGGGACATATACTCCGTTTGCTCTGGTGACATTGAATGGTGGCTGGGGATGGACGATATTCGGCATTATTTGGGGCTTAGCGGTTCTGGGGATACTGCTGGAAGCCTTGCCCCAAGGGAAAAATCGTGTCCTTTCCGTCATCATTTATGTGTCGATGGGTTGGTTGTTGATGATCGCCCTCAGGCCCTTATTGGCGGCGTTGCCGCTCGCTGGTTTTTGGTGGCTCCTTCTGGGAGGGTGCCTCTATACCGGAGGGCTCGTCTTTTATTTTTTTGATGAGAAAATCCGCCATTTTCACGGGATTTGGCATCTGTTCGTCCTAGCTGGCAGTATCTGTCATTATATTACCATGCTTTTTTTTGTGGTTTGATCAAGGTTGGAGGTATTGGCAGGCAATAGGTTTTTTTTCCGGATGACGCTTTGGCTATATCCGGGCTGCTTGTTGTTGGGCACTCTACTGATATACCCACCCTGTCGGACTGTTGCCGAAAGATAGTGATTCGCGCTCGGCAGTGCCGTCATACACTGCAACGGCCGCAGAGATTTTTTTTATACTTCTTCGGTCTTGTCAGCTGCGCTACTGTAGTTGGAAAAGCTGTCCGTTCCGGTATTTTCCACTTTTGTCTAACTATTTCTTAAATGTTGTTCACTTTGCCTCCAGAGAGCACCTGTTGGAGGCAGGCTCCATTTTTCTTATCACTAGAAACAAAAAAGGCAGGGCCGTTAAGCCCTGCCTTGCGATTCCGAGTTACCGGAAAATATTATTTTCTTTTTTTTCTACCAACTGCAGCTAGTCCAGCTAGACCTGTTCCGAACAGAAGCATGGTAGCTGGTTCAGGAACTTCATTGAGTTTAATGGATGTGTCAATTCTGAAAGTTGATGCTGTTGTATGCCTTTCTGCAAAGAAAAGGTCAAAATCGTAATCATTACCAATGGTTAAGCCGAGGCTGTTAAGGTTTACCGAGCCGCTTAGTGCAGAATGAACACCGCCAAGATCAACCACTAACTGATCATTAATGAAAACCCACAGATCGTCATCACCTGTAAAATTGAAAGTCTCCCCTCCAGTATATGTAAAGGAACTATGGATTTCGTAGGTAAAATGATAATTATGCGCATTCCCCTCATTGCCCATTAACTGGCCGTCGATGGGGAAGAAGGATTGATCGGTAAAAGTATACACGTTGGGGTCCGGAGTGATGGTGTTATCCAAAACAATACCCAAGGATGTAGATTGGTTAACCCCTGCAACATCATTATACCACTGGTTAAAGTTATTCGCGCTCGTGAAAGCGGAGGAGATGCCGTCTCCAATGAAAACGGGTTTTTTATCAGCACCAAGGACGTTGCTCACCTGGTTAGTTTCCAACCCATAATATGGGTTTATTTCGAAATCAGGATGCGAAGAAGAAAAATCCCGGATAGTGCCCGTCAAATTAATAGTTGCAGCTTGACTGACGCCAAAGTTTAAAAGCAATCCTATGGACAATCCTGCCAGTAATGTCTTTTTCATAAGAGCCTCCAAATGTTTTCAAGTGAATTTTTCATAAAATTGAAAAAAATTTATATTTGTTTAAATTTTTTGCACAAAACGTGCCGTTTTTTCGTGGTAACGTGGATAGCGAAAGGTGTAAAATTAAAAATATATAAAAACAGCCAGTTGATTAATCCAACTGTTGGTAATTTTTTGTAAAGATATCTCCAATTGTAACTTTTTAGCCTATTTTAGCCAGCCGAGCTAAGTCATGCACCGTGAAAAAGTAACCAGGATCCATCTACCTTTGTCCGAAAAACAGTAATTTCAAAAATATTTGATATTATTTTAGTCGGTTAAAAAAAATAATATATTCCGCAATGTCGGAATTGTGTTGTTGGTATGGTGTAGCCAGGGACCAGTATCAAAAAATGGAAAGAGGGGGCTGCTAGGGTATTAGGAAGTAGGTTAATTGCCGTACGTCGAGATAGATCTCGCGAAGCTTTTTCGGTTCAATAGATTGGAATGTCATTAAAAATATCGAATTCGGAATGTTTTAATGTCCGGTGATTAACGACTGGATTAATAATCTGCCAGAGACGAATGATTATTTTGGGCACCGCTTCCAAAATGACAGAACCATTCAGGCTTTCCTTTAAGTTCCGTTTTAACGGGAACAATCAGTTTTTTTCCTACCAACAGCGAGTAGCCTCGATGCAGCGCTGCGAAATCCGAGAAGCACGAATGCATCAGTGAAGAGCAAAGATGCCGAACCATCCCCTTTATTCATCATCCCTGCCGGCCATTATAGACAACCGGGTTGGACGCCGCAAAGGCCCGGAAATCCGCGAGAGATTCCTCCCGCAATACCCCCTCGATCAACTCGATGCCCCGTTTGGCCAGTTCGGTCCGCCATTCGGCAGGCATGGGCCCCTCGTCAAAGCCGGTGATCGCCATCATCTCCGGGTCGGCGCCGGCAATCACCAACGAACGGATGCCGGACCACAGCCCCGCGCCGAAGCACATGGCGCAGGGACTCCAGTTGACCACCAGTTGATGCGCGGCCATGTCGGGCCCGCCCAGGTCGTAAACGCCCAGTCGCTGTTGGGCCAGCGACAGCGCCATGATCTCAGCATGGGCCGAGGAGCAGTTGAGCGGCACAACCCGGTTGACGCCGATGCTGATCACTCGGCCCGAATCGCGCTCGAAGACTCCGGCAGCAAAGGGGCCGCCGGTTTGATGCTCGGTATTCAAGCGGGCAAAGCGGAGCACCGCTGCCATCCGTGATTCCAGGTCAGGCAGAAATTGAGGAAGGTGCTCGAGTTCGGTCGAGGCCCAGTCCGGCAAGTCGAGCGTAAAGCCAATGGGCATTCCAGTCGTCTCCATGGTGGTTCTCCCGAGGGCGGCAGCGGGGTCAGGCCCCCATGAGCTTGCCGCGAAAGAGGAAAAAGACCGCGCCCAGCAGGCAGAGCCCAGCCCAGAGATAATCCATGGTCAGCTTTTCCTTGAGGTAGAAAACGGAAAAGGGCACAAAGATGGAGAGGGTGATTACCTCCTGCAAAATCTTCAACTGGCCCACGGACATGACGTTGTGGCCGATGCGGTTGGCCGGCACCTGCAACAGGTATTCGATCAGAGCAATGCCCCAACTGATCAGGGCGGCGATGATCCAGGGCTTGTGCGACAGGCTCTTGAGGTGGCCGTACCAGGCAAAGGTCATGAAGACGTTACTGCAGGCCAGAAGGATGATGGTAAGGGTG
>Ga0074197_1002979_pt1 | contig 10869 bp, 6 predicted proteins | sample EPASupsiteSAE305_FD_64526 | JGI IMG/M metagenome (GOLD analysis project Ga0074197, IMG submission 64526) | Bioremediated contaminated groundwater microbial communities from EPA Superfund site, New Mexico - SAE3-05 reassembly with SPADES | ecosystem: Environmental > Aquatic > Deep subsurface >...
AGCCCTAACATTGCTCTCCAAAAGCCGGGTGCCATAATTTTGATAGAGGGTTGAAAGAATTAAACCAGGAACTATAGCTAAATAACATTCATACAACTCATTTTTAACAGGCATTTCAAGACAAGGAATAGAAGTATTCATCATCTCTTCAAAATCTATTTCAATAGGTTCTCTGTTCCCTTTCGATTGTGCTAAGCGGTGTAAACGTTCAATATCCCAGACTTCAAACCGAACCAGTATTTCTTCAAGGCTTTTCAATCTAAAATCTTTAGGCGTATCATGAGGTATTTCGCCATTAGACAAAAGGTATATTCTGACTCTTATTATTTCTTTTCTTTGCTGACTAAGAATTTTAGCAAGACCATAAGCTTCTGAAGATGGTTCAATTTCATCTAAATATCCTTTCAGGCCGGCATTAACGAAGCCAGTTGACCATTTTATCAGCTTATCAAAATCTACTTTTGAAACTCTGTACAATTCATTTGTATCAATATAATGCGATATAAATATGTCAATATTTTCATATCCTTCTTCTAATGCATATCCATTAATTTTAAATTGTATATTTTCATATTTATTTTCTTTTATATATGAGCATAATCGTACACCTTCAGTTTCACCTGCATCTGCAAGAATATCCATCACGTATTCTGTAAACTTATTCTCTTTAGAGTCTCCTTCATCATCAGAATATGTAAGAGACTGTACTTCATGATACAGATTCTGAATAAATAAGTTCAATTCAAAATCCGTATTACTTTTAGAATCAGATATTGCCATTATTGATTTCGCTTATTATTGAATTAATATTATACTCATAATCAAAACATCCAATAGGATTTATTTCATAGGACACATTGAATATTGAGTTATCAATAGTAGCCTTAGTTATTTGTGGAAATCCTGAAACCACCTTATAATACTTTTCATCTCTAATACTATAAGAAATATTGCTGTATTCCGCTTCTGTTTCTGAATCAATTCCAAGACTTTCTAGTTTCTTATTAAATTCTGACAACAATTCATAATCTTTGCTTAACAGATTTCTTATAACAGTTATTAATCCAGAAAGTGAATTCTGATTTCCGGGATATTCATTTAATTTATAAAATGCTAGATACAAATTGATTAGTCCAGTAGTATCCAGCTGTAACTCATTAGATATTTTTATTGATGGATTATTAGATTTAGACGTTTTCACTTCAATAGCGATTCCATTGTAATAAAAATCCTGATTAGAACCTGTAGGGGCTTGCCAACCTCTAACTATTTTTTCTCTGTTATTCAGATTTTCAATTAATAATCTTAGAAAATACAATTCACCAAATAACCCACGTTGTTGTTGTGGGGTCAATAATCCTCCAGTAAATTTACTGAATAGTTTCTTCCAATAACCAATCTTTTCTGATATTACGAGAATAGCATCTTCTTCATTTTTCACAAATGTCAATGAGTTTATTATATCTTCTATAAAGAGAATAAAAATATCAGAAAGCTCATTTTCAAGCAAAATGATAGCTAATTCTTTTTTATCTTTGTTCACGGGTAAGATTTGAATCTCCACACCAACAAAACGCATCAAATAATTAGCATGAACAGAAAGAGATGCATCTAATTCCAGTAAAAAAATCTTTGCTTTTGAAAAAGATATAGTCCCTATATAACAATTTACTCCAGAAACGCTCTCTACTTTCTCTCTTACAACTTCATTCTTTATTGAAGAAGCCTGTTTCTCATATATTTCTTTTAATCTACTCATCTTCTGGATCTATGTCATCATCTACCTGAGAATCTTCATCATCAAATGCTATCTGACGGGCAACATATTCCACTTTAACTTCATTTTGAAAAGTTGGAAACAAAACGCCATAACCCACCAACGGACATTCGCTATCCAGCTGGTCAGAGATACGTGGATCAAATGGATATAAAACTAATAATGGAGTTTCTAATTCATTTCTTATCTCTTTAATTCTATCTTCTCTGGGATTAGCTTCTTCAATATCAAGATCAACCATTCTAGCTCTTTTATCCAATATAGAATTTTTATTATCAGAAACAATCAATGTAGTTGGTTCTTCTGTAAAGTAACGAGCAGGAAGTCCGCCGTTCATATTACCACCAGTCCAATTAAATGTGTGCTTTAATACCGGTAAACCTTTTAATGGTCCACCCGCTGATACTTTGTTCTGAGAATTTAATATGACTGCTACTGACCATTTCAATAGTTTATCATCTTTCCTTTGCTTCTCAATATAGCTACACAAAACACCATCATTGAAATAGTTTTGTTTGTAAGATGCTATAAAATCAACTACTAAATCAGAGTTTATATTCCTCCACAAAAGTGTATTGGGTTCTTCTCTGTCCGGAGTTTTAAACTTAGATAATAAAGAAGTAAAACTCTTGTAATTATTCAAAACTACAGATTTATTTTTTTCAAAAATATAAGTCTGAATTGTTTTACCTGAATAGCTTACAGTTATTTTCTCCGTATCACGCATTTTATAGGCACTGGTAATACTTAACCTATTTATTGCTACCATTTCCGGATGAGTTCTGACCTTTAACTGATAATCTACAGGCCGTTTATTCTGAGCAGACATTTCATCGAAATCAGCACGCATTTCTTCCGTTGCCAGAGTTACATGTCTGTACCAGTTTATCAGTTGTTCAGTTGTATAAAGTCTGCACAAATCTACATATCCTGGCCGAAAGCCAAACCATCTGCCCATTTGCATCAGAGAGTCATAAAGCCTTGTAGTTCTGAGATAATAACTTACTGATAAGCCTTCAAGTGTAATTCCACGGGCTAATCTATTACCACCTACAGCAATTACCGACATTCCATTATCATAATCATTATAATTAATGTCTTCTATATTGTGAAATTCGAGATTCCGCGTATTCTTTGTTCCATGAACAGCACGAACTTCAATTTTCATAATCGCATCGATCAAGACATCTTTAACGTCATCCCATTCGTGTTTTTTAATTTTATAATCTTTATACGATAGATTCTCAATGATATTATCTGTTGTAGGTACAAAATCTTCTATAAAAAGTGCTTTAAGTTCTCCTAGCAATGGTCCCTGACCAGAACGGATTTGCAATTTATAATCTCTGACTATTTCATTTACTAACCAGGCAACTCTGTCAATCCATGTCACATACAAAGCAACGTGAACTAACATCGAATTATGCTTATTTTCCTGTCCTCTAAGTCTACGGATTGCACAAGTAAGTATAAATGATTTAATTGCTCTTTTTAAACTTGACGGAACCTCATCTGGCAATTCATTCTTATTTATACTATTTAATCTAAGTGGGAAATAAGGTTCCTGATCATTTGCCAAACGGATAATATCTAACCCCTTGAAATCTTCACCGGTTTCATTATTTTCATAACCAAAAACCTTTACAGCTCCAATATAATTGGAAGGCGGTGGAATGTTCACAATAAAATCTCGAGGAAATAGATCTTCTCCCACTTTTAGTCTTACATCCTTAACCATTGTCTCCAACTCCTCACTCCATGCTGTAGGAATAAATATATTAGCATAAGGTGTTGCAGTATAGCCAATAAATGTATTCTGATTAAACATATTAAGTAAAGTTCGGATTAATCTGTTTATTGTTTTGATATCTATTTCTGTCCCAGAATTAACAGAAGCATTATCAGCTTCATCATCAATTACAAGTAATGGAACATCGAAAATCTTTTTATCTCCATTTAAATCTTCGTTAGCAAAATTATAAAGCCATAAAATAAGATTCTCCAGGATACTTTTATTCTTCTTGATTACTAAAACTGTCGGACTTTTACCACCAATCGGCACATTTAATCTTGTAGCAGTTGCCCGATTAAAATCACCTTTATTGTCTGTAGAAGTATATGAATAGATTTCAGTGTCTGCCTTTATTAGGCCAACACCTATTTTGTTATTTCTCTTTTTTAATATAAAATCAGAACTGTCTCTTCCAATAAATCCCTCGTCAATTCTATATTGTGTTTGTGCTCTCAAACTATTGTGAATCCCAGCAATCACAATAATCAATTTGTAGCCGGCATCTGTAGCTTTGTTTATTAGTCCGGTATAGTTTGCGGTTTTTCCTGATTGAACATTACCAACGACCATCCCACGCCTGTCCCAACGTCCCTTAGTTTTTGGATTTACGCATTTATCAAGGATCTTATCCGTAATATCATCCAAATTACCAAGTGGAAAAGACGAATCTTTTTGATTCATATAAATCCTGTACCGATTCCACAATTCAGGCTTAATTTTTGATTTTTCTTCATACAACCAAGGCTTAATATCTTCTGCTACAAGAAGAGTAGCTTCTTTAGCATGAATCTCAAAATCTCCTACAAGTAATGATATTAGTTCTTCTTTATTAATATCTTTAAATGCTGGCATTAAGTAGATGTTATCGACTTCTTCAACTATTGTCTCAGTTGTAATATCTTTCCGATTATACTTGGCAAGCAAAATGTGAGCAATGTTTCTGGCATTTTCAATCATAAAATTCTATTTAAGGTATTCTATTAACTGGGGATATTCATTAAAAGGCTGAATATGAAAGATCTGCTTAAGAGCAAAATCATGACTAAGACCTGTTTGAAGCAATGATTCAAACATAAGTCTGGCAAGTGAAATAGTTCCTTCTTCGAGTTCTGAGTTTTCTGATCTCAATTCAAAACTTTCGGGATTTTCGCTATAATTTTGAATAATAGATTCAATAGGAGTTGAGTTCCCAATAAGATTCAGAAGCATTTTCAAATCACTTTTATCTATATTATCAGAATTGAATAAACGTGTTATAATAGGATGATCCTGATTAATATAATACTTAACTGAGCCGTCTCTCAACTTCGACGCTTTCCAAACAGACTGAAAATCAAAACTAGTAATTGAATCATCTAGCATAATCTGATTTCCTCTGAAACGATAAATATTTGCAGCTGCAAGCCTTGTCATTTTACCTAAACGGACCAAGTCTTTCCGTATAGAAATTGAAGGTGTAGCTGTAGCTTTCTTAATATCTATCTTCCAAAGATGGTCAAGTTTATTTGGAATATCAATTAAAATCCTGGCATTCTTATAATGTTCATTTTTAGGAAACAGACCTAGCCAATCACCATAAAGCAAAAGTCTCTCATTTCTATAGATGTAGAACCCCTGCAACTTATACCAGTCATCTGTTTTGGCTTTTTTTCTGGCTTCAGCATCTATATTTGAAATATGAGGCAAAACATAACATTTAATAGTTACATCGTTTGCATCCGGTCCTTCTGCGCAAATAAGTTGCCCTCCATATTCTTCTTTCATAAATGGATCCCAAGGTTGTATCTGAATTCCATTTATAAATATTTTTAGCTTATTTTTCTGAAGATATCTATGAAAAACCAAACCCAGATGCTCTTCAACAAGTGCAAACTCTTCAAGAAACACATTACGGGCTGCATCATTATCTTTGTGAGAGTTGCCTACAAGTCTATCAAGGTTTTGCCATAAAACTAATGTTCCTGATTTCATTTCTGAAAGCTTATCCAGAAAACTCTCATCTGATATATAATCAAGCAATGACCATTTTCCAGTCTGATTTACAAAATCTAAGTCCCAGCATCTTTTTAATATAGCATGGTCCTCTGTTTTTGTGGCAACAGTCAAAACTTTGCACTGAGAGAATGAAGAAGTTTTAAGTCCAAGCCCAAATCTTCCTAAATCATTTTCATCTCTTTCGTCATTCGGGTCTTTACTTCCAGGAGTCATAGCGTTTACAAGAGAACAGCGGTTCATACCTTCCCCGTCATCAAGAATAGTTACCCAAGATTTCGTTCCATCCCATACATAATTAATCCAGACATTATCTGCTTTAGCTGATATACTGTTGTCAATAATGTCAGCAATAGCTGTCTGCAAGTTGTAACCAAATGCCCTGAAAGTATTGATCATTGCATTTGCTTTCGGCGGGGTTTCTTCTGAAATATATTTACCCAGAATATCAGATTCCATCATATATTAAGTTCTTTTTCAGAAACAGACCAGCTTACCTGAATAACTGTATGTAGATTTTTATTAGCATTCAATTTCTCTGCCGGATTATTAATGAATTGAAGCATTGGTTGCAAATCTGTATTTTTGATTACACACAAATAATAAAGTACACCTTTATCATTTGCGACCTGCCATTCTTTGTTGGTAAAAAGAACGCCACCAGCATCTCCAAAAAGACCTTTTACTTCAATGTAAACAGTCTCTGATCCTTCAACTCTGAAATCATATCCACAACCGTAATCCCTGCAGTCTATCAACTTACCTAAAAAAGGGGTCTCGTTATTATTGAAACTTTTAATAAAAAAGTCTTCAGCTACCTTTCCAGTCGGACCTCTTAATATAAACTTGCCTGTTCCAAATGATGGTTCTTTTTCAGAAACAATAGAAATTAACTGTTCCGTTTCATATATATCTTTGAGAGTGTTTCCTTTTAAAATATCAAGAACAATTGCCCGAACAGAAATTTCATCTAATTCTTCTAAAGCTTCAACAACTCGAAGCCGGCTTTGAGTCATAGGTCTTTGATACCACCCAACTCTGTGCCCAAATAGAGGATCAAATTCATCTCTCCAGTTTTTTACAGTATTTGGTGGTAAAGATAGTATTGCCCCTATTCTATTATGAGTGTTCAACATATTACCATATCCTAGATTTTTATAAGCAACTTCATTAAATCTGGAAAGATAGTAAGATACGTAAAGGCCAAGTTTATGATTGTGTTCCATTTATTTGATAAATCAAGAGAATAAATCATTATATACTTGATCAACTATAAAATCTGGCGAACCTTGACGAGAAAAATAATTTGAACTTCTGGATATTATATCTTTTAGAAAAGGAGTTGAAATCGTCGCAATTCGTTCAAGGCTATTTTGTTTTAGATATTTATTTAATTGTTCTGTCGAAATTGTTATTTTATCCTGGAAATCTATCAATCCTGCATTTATGTAGTTTGATTTTGGGATAAAATGGTATCGTTGATTCTTATTTTCTATAAATCCAGTTAATCTTACTCTGTCGCTATTACTTGCAGAAGTAGTTGAATTTAGTCTGCTGTAGTTTTTGACCACATCCATTAAGTCCTTAATTTTACAAAAGTGAACAAAGTCTGCATTTCTTTCATTAGGACCTCTTAAAACCATATCGCAAGATGGTGTAATAATCACAAACCTCTCATTTCCAGCAGAAACAATATCACCAGTTGAAATGTCATTCTTTATAGGTTTAGCTATATAAAATTCACTTGGATGATATTTTTCAATATCATCATCAAGGTACTCTTGCATATGGTGTAATGTATATCTTAAAAGAGATTTTTCTTTTTCATCATCCGTTCTAAATTTATCATTCTTCCATAAATCAATTGTATTTGATAAATGACACCAAAATATAGTTTGTAAATATTTATCGATAATGCCTTTATTGCCTAATATTTTGGTAATACCAGTTTTATATATTTCTACAATTTCCTTTAGGATATCATCGAAACTACCATCTCGATTTTTCTTTTTAAAAAGTGGAGTTTCTTCTTTTGTATATTGACCAATACTCCCAGAAACAACAAAAACAGGAATTCTCAAATCATTTAAAATGTCATCAATTACATTTATTCCATCTAATTCTGGAGTACCAGCAGTTAATTTTAGATCAATAATTGCAGCATCAAATATTGGAGTTTTTAATTCTACTTTTGCATCTGATACATTGCTAACTATTTTGGGTGTTATTTCTGTTTCCTTTTTCATGTTATAAATATCAATCCTATCTTTGTAAGATTGGATTGTGTCTTTATCATCTTCCACTATTAGCAAATTTAAGCTCATATTATAATGTTTTTATCTTTTGATTTCTATTTTAAAAAACACACCAGAAGTAGAATAAATTGCTTTAAGGCTACCATTATTTCTAGATATAGCTTCACCTGCAATTGCCAATCCCAATCCAGTACCTCCTCCTAGTTTATTGCTAAATTCTGGTTCAAAAATCACCTCACTTTCAATGAGTGCTTTTTCTATACCAGGACCATTATCTCTGTATTCAATAATTGTAATATCAGGCTCATCATTAAAGATTCTTATGGATATCAACTTCTCTTGTTTATTAGTTTGTAACCAATAAATACTATTCTCTATTAGATTTGCCAATGTTACTGTAATATCTTCTTTCCAACCAAATAGTTTTATATCTTCAATGCAATTAACATCTGTTTGGATATGTTTTTCTAATAACTCAGATTGAAAAATATCTATAACACTGTTTATTACAGGTCTCAATGCAAATTGTGTTTTATCCATGTTTCTTTTAGCTGATAGTGGATCTAGTTTTTTAAATAATTCGCTGAGCGTCTTTCCTTGTTCTCCAATAATTAATAACCGATCAATTATCTTATCGAGTAACTCTTTATTAAAATCTGTTTCTAGAATGCGAGTCCAATCAGTAATTGTTGGAATTTGATTTCTAAAATATCCTAATGGTTTTCTCCCTTCATGCATTATTACATTTATAATTTTTCCTAGGGTAGCCTGCCCCTGATACAATGCGATGATCTGTTTTAATTCATTCGCAACGGCATTATTTTCTTGTTCTTTATCACTAATTAATTTTTTAATTATTAGAACATTGTCAGAGGTTACCCCAAAAGCAATCAGTTGTCTTTCAATATTGTTTTTGAGTTCTTCAAAATTATAAAGCTTATCTACTTTTGCATTAACATTATTGTTTGATCGCCCCAAACCCATTGTTTTTCTATAAGCATACCTCCGATTCTCTAGTAATGAAAGTACTTGACGTGCAATTTCTTTCAATCCAAAATATTCTTGAGATTCTTTTAACCCATCCCGTGCACTCTTTTCTTCTAAACCAGACTCAGTTTCTGATTCTATATGAATAAATCCTATTACTTGGTCACAACCAACTCTCATTGATGGTTTTTGTACTCTTTGATTATCCAGAGACAACCAATCGTAACCAGAATCACCCAGAGGTCTTAATCTAAATCCATTTCTATAGACTCCTATTCCATTATTTTGATCAAGAATTCTTCTTGCTTCTCTTTTTCCAACATATTGGTTTGTAATTGGGTCTTTAAGTCCTCTTTCTATTAAACCATCAATTGAATTTGCGTCTCTATCAAATACTCTAAAATCAATTTTTACTTCGCCACAATACCCTTGAAATGCCTCATTAGAAAAAATAGTATTTTCCTGATTTAGCCATATCTTATAATTTTTAATTTCTTCTATGGGGGAATTCGGTATTCTTTTATTTTCAAACTTTAGATTTGCGACTCCGGTATTTGAAACAGTTCCAGAAATCCTATAGTCAAATAACTCCAGAATAGGGTATGGCTCAATAACTTCAGTTATGTTAGATAGTCCTGGAAACGGGAAATTACCTAATTCGACTTCAATTTTGAAATTATTAGTATCAGAGTTGTTTAGATTCAAATCACTTTCTTTAGGTGGTGTAAGTTTCTTTAATTCAAACATTAAATTTCTTATTTCTTTTACGTCCCAAGAATTCAAATGATCCTCATCTCCAACTATTGATATTTCCGTTCCAGAACTTTTGTCTGTTTTGAAATTTTCAATTAAGACATCTACATCATCAAGATATTTTGCATTTTCAAAATCATCCCAAATTAAATATAAGGTAGTACGATCTCCATTTAAATCAATTGTTTCTAATACTAAATCATTTCCCAGTAATGATGCAGAATAACGACCTATTCCTTTTTTCCCTTGCATTATTCTACCATTAGGGCTTTCTACTCTATTAAATTTGTCATTGGTAGAAGGCACCATCCACTTTTCAGTTACAGTTTCAAAAGTCATCCCATGCCCTTCATCTTTGATGATAATCTTTATCCCTTTGTTAATAACAAACTCCCCATCTTTTTCAAGTTCTTTATCGAAAGGAAGTAGAGAAATCTTACAATATGGAGAGTCAGCATCAAAGGCATTTTTTACTAATTCAACTATAGCAGCATATTTGTCTTTTATTAAATCTCTACCAATAGTCACAATATGCCTACCAGCAGGCCTAACTTTATAGAAACCATATTTAATCTTCATTTCTTCTGACATAATATTTTCATTTTTATAGCTATCTCCTCTGCTAAAACTACCGGAACAGCATTTCCGATTTGTTTAAATGCAGAAGTTCTACTTGGTTTTTCTGATTCTCCTTCAAAATAAAAATCATCCGGAAATGACTGTAAGCGAGATGCCTCCCGTACCGATAAGGAGCGATTTTGTTCTATGTCCGGGTGGATATAATAGTGCCCATCTTTTGCAATATGCGCTACCACTGTTTGTGAAGCATTTAGGTTTGGAGCAACAACCTTAAAGCGATCAACAAATGAATGTCTGTTTTTATGTGTTTGCAATCTATCCTCCAAATCATTATAATTCAAACGTTCTCCCTTATCCATCCATTTTTTTATTGCAATGCGGTAAATTTCTTTGTCTTGTTCGTTTTGTGGTCTAGCAACATGAAGGGTTGTAAAGTCAAGATCGTTCATTATTTTCTTTTCCAAAAGATATTCAGACGCTTCACCTGATAAGTAGGGAGTCAGTCCCATTCTCCCTTCACCGGCTTTTAGTTTTGGAAGCCCTTTAAAGACTTCATCAACTGTTACATGTTTTGGCTGTTTTACAAATTCAGGATAAAAGCCTTTTTGTGTACCTTTTTTGCCAATCAAAATAACTCTTCTGCGTTGTTGTAATACACCAAAATCAGAAGCATTTAATGTAGTGTATTCCGTTTCATACCCAATCTCTCGATATAAATCAATCAGTTTATCAAG
>Ga0074197_1002980_pt1 | contig 10869 bp, 8 predicted proteins | sample EPASupsiteSAE305_FD_64526 | JGI IMG/M metagenome (GOLD analysis project Ga0074197, IMG submission 64526) | Bioremediated contaminated groundwater microbial communities from EPA Superfund site, New Mexico - SAE3-05 reassembly with SPADES | ecosystem: Environmental > Aquatic > Deep subsurface >...
CCTGACCGACGTCTTCAACAACTACCACATGGGCGTGACCGCCGAGAACCTGGTAACCAAGTATAACCTGACCCGCGAGGAGCAGGACAAGTTCGCGGCCGAGTCCCAGAACAAGGCCGAGAAAGCCCTGAAGGAGAACCGCTTCGCCGACGAGATCGCCCCCGTGATGATCCCGCAGCGCAAGGGCGACCCCGTCGCCTTCGCGAAGGACGAGTATCCCAAGGCCGGCGTGACCGCCGAGGGCCTGGCGAAACTCCGCCCTGCGTTCAAGAAGGACGGCTCGGTGACCGCCGCCAACGCATCCGGCATCAACGACGGCGCCGCGGCCCTGCTGGTGGCCTCCGCCGACGCGGTGAAGAAGCACAATCTCAAGCCCATGGCGAAGATAGTCTCCTACGCCTGGGCCGGCGTGGACCCGTCCATCATGGGCATCGGCCCTGCGGACGCGGTTCGCAAAGCGCTGAAGAAGGCCGGCTGGGAACTGAAGGACGTGGAGCTGATAGAAGCCAACGAGGCCTTCGCGGCCCAGAGCCTCTCCGTGGCCAAGGAACTCGGCTTCAACAAGGACATCGTGAACGTGAACGGCGGCGCCATAGCCCTGGGCCACCCCGTGGGCGCGTCCGGCGCGCGCATCATAGTCACCCTGCTGCACGAGATGAAGAAGCGCAACGTGAAGAAGGGCCTCGCGACCCTCTGCATAGGCGGCGGCATGGGCATCGCCATCTGCGTGGAACGCCAGTAAGCGCCAACGCAGCAGAACAGGGAACCCCGGGCAGAAAAGCCCGGGGTTCTTTTTTATATTTGGAGACGTAGCGCCGCCTGAAAGCGTTAAATGCCCGGCTTTGGCGCCGTTTTGCGCCTTAAGTATACTGTCCCCAAAAATGTCACTTCCGCCTCATGCGCGCGGCGGCGGCGGTTGCTATCCTATTGATGTAGCGACCGCAGCCGGTAACGGCGCGGTAAATAAGGGAGGAACAGAAAAGTATGAAAAATAACCTGATGATGGCGGCGGTGCTGGCGGCGGCGATGTGCGGCGCGGCTAATGCTTCGGAGCAGGCGCTGGAAACCCTTAACGGGGCGGCAGGCGCTGAGATAAAGGAAATGATTAAGGCGGCCCCTGCCGCGCAGGGCGTGCGGGCTGACGAGTGGCGCGGCGGCAGTCGCGTTTATACCAACGCGGAAGGCTGCGTGGTTACGGCCGAACAGCGTAACAACGGCGTGATGGTCTATGTGCAGGACGGGCACGGCGCGCAGGCCACGCTGGGCTTCCTTAATGATTACAGGAGAGGGGACATCTTCGCCTTCTGCAGCCCGGCCCTGGCCGAGCTCAAGGGTAAGACCCTGACGCTCTCCTGCGGCGAGCAGCAGAACGGCGGTTATCCTACCCGCGGCGCGGCCGTGATAGAGATGAATAACGGCATCACCGGCGTGTCGGTGCGCGGCGAGGTGAAAAAGGCTTTTGGCTGGAAGGCCGACACCCAGATCTCCTGCGGCGGGCTGAAGCCGGACTATAACAAGATGCTTGGCGGTGAAAAGTCCGCGGCCGGCCTCTCCGGCACCTACCGCCGCGACGACGGCTATACCAGCGCCAAGCTGACCGTGCGCGAGGCGCAGCAGGGCGGGGCCGGCAAACTGGAGTTCGCCCTGACCGCGGCCACCGCCGGCGGCCATACCGGCGAGATAGAGGGCATTGCCACGGCCGGCAAGGACGGCTCTTTCGGTTTCCGCGGCCCCGGCGGCTGCTCGATGAAAATAGTCCCCGGCCAGGGCAAGCTGACCGTGACCGGCGCGGACGAGTCCTGCCAGGACTATCTGGGCATGAACGTCTTCGTGGACGGCGAGTACCTGGTGAAGTAGGCCTGCCATGAGGAAACTTACCCTGCTGCTGGCGGTCTGGGCCATGGCCCTGGCCGCCGCGGCCCTGGGGGCTGCGGGCCCGGCCCAACCCCCCGAAACCCTGGCTCCCTCCGGGCGCCTGCCTTAAGGGCGCCCGGCGAGGGTCTGGGATTATGTAAAATCTGTACATGGCTACGATCTTTTCCGAAACCTTAGTGAAGGCCCGCAAGGAAGCCGGTTTTCCCACGGCTTACCGGTTCTTCCACGACAACGGCGGCGAACACGTGCTGGGCGCCTCCTACCGGAAGTACCTGCTTTGGGAGCAGGGGAAGGTGCTTCCTCCAGCGGAGGAATTATCGAGGCTGGCGCCGGCGCTTAAACTGCTGCCCGGCAGCGCGCCGCTGGGAGGCCTGCTGGCGGCCTGGCTGCGCACGCTGACCGGAGAAAAATTCTACGGGGAATTGCTCAAGCCCTTCCTCTCGGTGAAGGAAGGCACGCCGGGTTTGTCGCCGCTGCACAAGGCCATGAACCGCGCGCTGAACGAGAAGAAATACCCGTTAAGCGTAGAGCAGGCCACTGCTATACTGGCGACGCAGGAGCATTACAAGGCGTTCCTGTACATGATAAACGACCGCGGCGACTGGTCCGAAGCGGTCTTTATGAAAACGCTTGGCGTGAGCCGGACGGCCGCGGCGCAGGTGGTGAAGGATTTCGCCCGGCTGGGCCTGTTGAAAAAAGTTAAAAGCGGTTTGCTGAAATGCCAGCTGGCCGACTCCATAGTTGAATTCCCGCGGGCCGAGCTGATGCCTGCCGGCTACGGAGAACGGATGGAGGGCTACCAGCGCGCCCTGCTCGAAAGCGGCGCCGCGAGCTGGCAGCGCCTCGGTTTCATGCGTGCCGACGCCAGGGAATTCGCCAATTTCTTCCCGGTCATGAGTTTGAACATGACCACGGCCTCCACCTACGCCGTCACGGAGAAGACCGGGCATTCCGCGATGTTCGCGGTGGAAGGCCGCGTAGTGAAGCTCGGGGATTTCTGACGGGGTAACACGCCTCTCCTGCGGTGGGGGACAACAAAGAGCCCCGGGTTTTGCCCGGGGCTCTTTGTTTTAGCGCGGCGTGAATTATTTGCCGGCGAGTTGGCCGCAGGCGCCGGCGATGTCCTCGCCGAGGCTCTTGCGCACCGTAACTTCGAAGCCGTTCTCTTCCATTATCCCGGCGAACACCTTTACGCGGTCGCGGGCCGGGGCCCGGTACTGGCTGCCGGTGCGGTTGTGCGGGATGATGTTGATGGTGAAGTACTTAGGCGCGGCCACCGAGCGCAGCCAGGAGTTGAGCTTGGCGGCCTGCGAGCGGCTGTTGTTGAGCCCTTCGAGCAGCACGTACTCTATGAACACGCGGCGGTGCGTCATGACGATGTAGTCGTTGAGGGCCTTGGCCAGCTGGGAGAGCGGGTAAGTGCGGTTAAGCGGCACCAGCTCGTTGCGCAGGACGTCCTCCGAGGCGTGCAGGGAGAGGGCCAGGTTGCACTGCGGGAAATCCTTGGCGAAGCGGCGGATGCCGGGCACGTGGCCGGCCGTGGACACGGAGACGTGACGTTGGCCGAGCGCTATCATCTCGGGGTCGGTCATGATCTTTATGGCGTCGCTTACGGATTCGTAGTTGAGGAACGGCTCGCCCATGCCCATGAAGATGACGCTGCCTATCTTGCCGCCGCGGTTCTTCTTGAGCCAGGCGGCCGAGGCCAGGAACTGGTCGGCGATCTCGTCGGGGGAAAGGTTGCGCTTGAGGCCTTTCTTGCCGGTGGCGCAGAAGGGGCAGCGCACGGGGCAGCCCACCTGGGTGGAGACGCAGAGGCTCCACTTTTCGGGCAGGAGGTTCAGCAGCACGGTCTCTATCTTGAGCCCGTCCTTCAGTTCGAAAGCGAACTTCACCGCGTCGCCTTTCTTGGAGACCAGGGTCTTCACGGCTTCCACCGAATGCAGGCGGAATTCATGCTTCAGCCGCTCGCGCAGGGGGGCGGGCAGGGCGGAGACGTCGTCCCAGGAGCCGGCGAAGCTCTTATAGACCGCGTCGCGCACCTGCTTCAGGCGGAAGGCCGGCAGGCCGTTCTCTTGGAGGAAGACGGAAAGTTTTTTGAAATCCATAGTTATATTATCCCAAAAATAGCGGCGAAAAAAACGAAGCCCGCCGTAGCGGGCTTCGGGTCAGGGCCGGCCGCGGCTCAGGGGCGGCACATGGCGGGGGTCTTGGCGCAGTTCACTACCTGCGGCGCCAGCACCGGCTGGAAGACCGGCACGAATATCTCTTTCTGCAGGGATTTCAGTTCGGCGCGGTAGTCGAAGAAGTAGGCGCCGTGCCAGGCCTTGATGTCTCGCATCTTGAAAAGGTCGCGCCGGGCCTCTTTCTTCAGCAGCTTATTGTGCAGGATGAGCTGGATCAGGGTGGGTTCCAGGTTCTCTACTTCGGCGTCGGCCTGGTAATTGGTGTCGGCGGCGGGGATGGCGTTGGAGTAAGCGTCGCGCATGGCCCAGATGTTGCGCCACACACCCACGTTGGCGGGCTTCCTGACGCGGCGCTCCAGGCCCTCGCTCAGCTTCTCTATCTTCAGGAAAAGCTTTACCACTATGTTGCCGGGCACCAGCGGCGAGCCGGCCGTTATGAGCTTGTCTATGCGCACGTCCGGCCTGGAAAGGTGGATGCGGTGCAGGGCCGTGTGGGTCATCACGGAGCCCCAGCTGTGCGCCAGGATGTAGATCGGGCGGCCGGAGTCCTTGTATTCGTCGTAGACCTGGATGATCTTTTCCTGGAGCTGCGGGAGGGTGGGTTTGGTGTCGCCGGGGTCGCGCGACCAGCGGAAAGGCACTACTACCACGTCATGCTGTTCGTAGCCGGGGATCTCCTTGAGCTTGACCTCCAGGTAGTTGTCCTCCAGGCGGGCGCCCATGGAGGGCAGGTCCCTGGCTTCGGGGTCCTCTTCCGGGAAAAAATAGCGGGGGCTGAAAGAGACCACCCCGTTGACCACGTCGGCTTCGGTGATGTCCTTGTTCCGGAAAAAGAAGCGGATAAAGCGGATAAGGTTGCGCAGTTCGGCCGGGCCGGCGCCTATCTCCCCGAATTTGAGGCCGGAAACGGTGATCACCACCGGGTCCAGGCCGTTCCTGGTGTCCATAGCCTCCTGGATGGCCTGGCGCGGCATGGGGATGTCCAGGTCCGCGGTCAGCTCCTGCACGTCTTCAAGGCCGAGGGTGTTGAGGTCGGCTGCGGGGGCGGCCAGTGAGAGGAAGAAGAGGGAAAAAACAGCAATGAATGCGGTTTTTAAGGGTCTCATATTTATATAGAATATGTTAGCAAATTTGACCTTGGTTTTGACCTATATCAACGACTATAGTCAAGCGGCGTTAAAAAATCACGTTATTTAAAAACATGGGCTATAAACGTTTCTGGGCCTTTCTGGGACTGAATTTCTGCCTTTCGCTGTTCATCGGGGCGGGGTTCCTGTTTTTTGCCGGGGGGCACCCGCTGGAGCTGGCTTTTGTGTGCGCCGCGCTGATCTCCAATACGGCCATGCTGTACGCGGTGCTGGCACTGGCCGGGGCCGGCCTGTTCCTGTTCGGGCCCGGCCGCCTGCTGCTGGGGGGGCTCCTGGCCGCCTTCCAGCTCTGGCTGGTCACGGACCTGGCCGTTTACAAGATCTTCAAATTCCATTTGAATTCCATGGTGCTCAATTTGGTGCTGACCCCGGGGGGGCTGGAGTCGCTGGACCAGGGCTGGGGTACTAAGGCGCTCTTCGCACTGGCTGTTCTTGGCGCCGGAGCGGCCCAGTTCTGGTTCTGGCGGCTCTCCGAACGGCTCGCGTCGCGGTTCACTTTCAGGGCCGCCGTCCCCGCCCTGGGGATTATCCTGCTGCTGACGGCGGCCGACAAGGCGCTGTTCGCCTGGGGCACGCTTTACGATTCCGTTTATGTAACACGCAACTCGCAGCTTTTCCCGCTTTACCAGCCGCTGCGCGTGCGCAGCTTCGCCAGCAAGTATTTGGGCGTGAAACTGGATAAAGAAGTGCGCGCCGGCGTGGACCTGAAATATTCAGGCCTGGCCTATCCGGCCGCGCCTTTGAAGGCCGAACCGCCGGCCCGCCCGCTCAACTTCCTTTTCATCATCGTGGACTCGCTGCGCGCCGACATGCTGAACCGGGAAGTGATGCCCCGGACCTGGGCCTTCGCGCAAAAGTCGGCGGTCTTCGAGAACCACTACAGCGGCGGGAACTGCACCCGTTTCGGCATCTTCTCCATCCTCTACGGCGTTTACGGGAACTACTGGTTCCCCATGCTGGGCGAGCGCCGCGGCCCGGTTTTCCTCGACGCGCTGAAAGAGCAGGGTTATGACCTGCGTCTCTACGCCAGCGCCAAGCTCAGCTTCCCGGAGTTCAACAAGACCTGTTTCGTGAACGTGGCCCGGGAGAACATTTACGACGAGCCGCGTGGAACGGACGGCGTCCTGCGGGACAAGGAGATCTCGGAAAAATTCATCTCTTATCTCGGCTCGCGGGATAAAAAGAAGCCGTATTTTTCCTTCATCTTCTACGACGCCTCCCACGGCAATTACGACTCGCTGCCCGGCATGGAAAAGTTCCAGCCCTCGGCCTCGGTGAGCCAGCTGGCGCTCAACCGGGACAACGTGGGCGCCTTGATGAATAAATACAGGAATTCAATCTATTCCGACGACTCGCTGGTGGGAAAAATACTGGAAGCCGTGAAAGCGACGGGCGGTCTTGAGGACACGGCGGTGCTGATAATGGGCGACCACGGCGAAGCTTTCCTGGAGCGCGGGCGCTACGGGCACAACCAGGGCTACAGCCCGGAAGAGGTGCGCGTGCCGCTGGTGCTTTATCTGCCCGGCCGCGCGGCCGCTCGTGTGGGGCGCGCCACCGGCCACATGGACATAGTGCCGACCCTGCTGCCGCTGGCGGGCGTGAAGAACCCGGCCGCGGATTACTCCAGCGGCCTCAACCTCTTCGAAAAGAAAGAGCGGCCTTTCCTGCCGTCCTTCTCCTGGGACAGCGCCGGGCTCATTACGAAGAGCAGGATACTCGAGATGCCGCTGGAGATGTATAAAGGCGGGGTGAAGGTTTTCGACGCGGAGTATAAGGAAGTGCCGGGCCGCCAGGCCGCGGCGGAGTTCTCTCCCCACATCCTGCAGTTCCAGAAAGAAGCTAAAAGGTTCAGCCGCTAGCGGGTTTCGCGGCCCAGTATGGCCGTGAGCGGCATGCTGTAGATCTTCCCGGTGGTCCACCAGGACGGGATGAGGGGGTTTATGTCCCCCGCGAAGCCGCAACCGGCGCAGGTATTTGGGCTTTCCGGTTTTTGCCCGGAGGCCAGGAAGGCCCTGGCCGCACGGAAATTTTCATTATTGAACAGGGGCTTCAGCGGGCCGGCGAAGGCGCTGCCGAAATCGTCCTTCTCGTCTTCCACCCCGCAGCAGGGCGATACCGAGCCGTTGGCGTTGACCACGGCCCCGAGCCATGGCCAGGCGCAGCTGGGCAGGGCGGCCGCCTTCACGCGCAGGCTGTCGCGGTGGTTGAGCATGGTCTGGACCTCGCCCGCCGTTTTTTTCTCGGGATAAAAACGCGCGCCCTCTTTTACCGGCACCCAGTCCGCCAGCGGTATGGCCGCCGGGGCGGGCAGGAACAGGTCCACGCCCAGCGATTGGCTCATGGCCCTGGCGGTCTCTATTTCGTGCTCGTTGTGCCGGAAGACCAGGAACTTCCAGGCGATAAAAGGCTTCTTCGCGCCGCGCGCCGCCCTGGCGGCGAGCAGAACGCGGAGGTTCTCCAGCGCTTTATCAAAATCCCCGCCTTCGCGGTAGCGGGCGTAGGTGGCCTGCGAGGCCCCGTCGAAAGAGAGAATGAGGAAATCCAGCCCGGAGTCCAGCATCTTTTTGGCCTCCTCCGGGCCGAAGTCGTTGAGGTGGCTGCTCAGGTAGGTCTCCATGCCGAACCCTTTGGCGTAGGAGATCATGTCGTAGAGGCGCGGGTTCAGGGTGGGCTCGCCCCAGTTGTAGAATTCGGTCTTCAGCAGGTACGGCCCCAGCTGGTCCATGACCTTCACGTAGTCCTCCCAGCGCAGCAGGCCCTTCGTGCGGGTGCCTTTGTTCCGCCCGGTGGGGCAGAACGGGCAGCGCAGGGTGCAGGCGTTGGCGGGGTCTATGACCAGGCAGTAAGGCAGGGCCCGCGTGGTTTCCCGGCGCAGTTTAAGGTCCAATTCTATGCGGAGATAATTGGCGAGCTTGCGCCACAGGCCGAGGCGCATGAGGGCCCAGACCATGCGCAGGCGCAGCCCGTAAAAAAAGTTCTCAAGCCTCATGGCCGCCGGCGCTCCTTCCCCCGCGGTTCTTCGCCTTGCGGCGCCGGATGCGCTCTATTTCGGCCAGGCGCTCCGAAGTCTCCGGGGAGATCCTGGCCTCTATCTCGTCCACCAGCTCCCGCAGCGCCAGGAAGCGGTTGAGCGAGCGCTTGCGTTCGCGCTGGCAGCGCACCACCAGGCCGAGGGCCGGGTAGCGCAGGAGCACGGCGTTGGAGGTCTTATTGATCTTCTGCCCGCCCTTGCCGCCGCCCCGCGTGAACTGCTCGTCGATAAGGCGCAGGTCAACACCCAGGCGGGCGATGCGCTCCCTGAGGGCCGCGACCTTGGCCGGGGTAATGTCGGAAAGTTCCGGGAAATTCACGCTAGTCCTGCAGCTGGCCGTGTTCGCGCAGGTACTTGCGGATGTGGGAGCGCGCGCCGGCGGTCTTCACCGTGCCGAGCCAGTCCTTCTTCGGGGCGGAATTCTTGCGGGTGATGATCTCGCAGATGTCGCCGCTCTTCATGGGGTGGTCCAGTTTGACCATCTTGTTGTTGACCTTGGCGCCGATGCAGGTGTTGCCGATGTCGGTGTGGATGGAATAGGCGAAGTCCAGGGGAGTAGCGTCCACCGGCAGCGGCTTCACGTCGCCCTTGGGCGTGAAGATGAAGATCTGGTCCAGCTCCAGGTCGGTCTTGAAGCTCTCTATGAATTCCCTGGGGCTCGAGAGGTCCTGCAGCCACTCCATCCACTGGCGCAGCCAGTTGAGCTTTTCGTCGAGGTGCTTGTCGGCGCCCTTGTCGCCCAGCTTGTAGCGCCAGTGCGCGGCGATGCCGTACTCCGAGGTGCGGTGCATGTCTTCGGTGCGGATCTGGATCTCTATGATCTCGCCGGAAGCGGCCATCACGCTGGTGTGGAGGCTCTGGTAGAGGTTCATCTTGGGCACGGCGATGTAGTCCGTGAACGAGCCGGCCACCGGCTTGAAGACGGAGTGCACGACGCCCAGCAGTGCGTAGCAGTTGATGACGGTGTCGGTGATGACGCGCACGGCGAGCGCGTCCTGGATCTCCTCGAACGGCTTCTGCTGCCGGAGCATCTTGCGGTAGATGGAGTAGAGGTTCTTGACGCGGGCCAGCACGCGGTGCGGCACGTTGGCGCCGGCCAGGTGCTTCTCCAGCTCGGTCTTGAAGTCCGCCAGCAGGTTTTCGCGCATGGCGTAGCGCAGCTGCACCTTGGCCAGCAGGCTCTGGTATTCGTCGGGGTGCAGGTATTTGAAGGAGAGGTCCTCCAGCTCGCTCTTGAGCTGGAAGATGCCGAGCCGCTGCGCGAGCGGCGCGTAAAGGGAAATGGTCTCGTGGCTGATCTCCAGCTGCTTCTCGCGCGGCAGGAAGTTCAGCGTGCGCATGTTGTGCAGGCGGTCGGCCAGCTTGATGACGATGACGCGGATGTCCTTGGCGGTGGCCAGGATCATCTTGCGCCAGTTCTCGGCCTGCGCCTCGTCGCGCGAAGAGAACTTCAGCGTCTCTATCTTGGTAACGCCGGCGACCAGCGTGTAAATCTCCTCGCCGAACTCTTTCTTGAAGGTCTCGTGCGGGATCTTGGTGTCCTCCAGCACGTCGTGCAGCAGGCCGGCGGCCACGGTCTCGAGGTCCATCTTGTAGTCCACCAGGATCTCGGCCACGGCCGCGCAGTGCACGAAGTACATCTCGCCGGAGGCGCGCTTCTGCTCCTGGTGGGATTCGCTGGCGTAGTTCCATGCGTATTCCAGCAGGGTGGTGTCCTGTGACGAGTATTCGCGAAATTTTTTAAGGAGGTCTTCCAGTTCCATAAGGTCAGCCGCCGAAGAAGTGTATGAGGATGACGGTAGCGAAGCCGAGAGGGAAAACCAGGGCGGTAAGCCGGTCGTAGCTCTTGTGCAGGCGCGGCAGGATGTCGGCCATGGCGATGTAGAGGAACGAGCCGCCGGACAGGCCCAGAATGAAGGCCTCCGCGCCAGGCGGGATGGTCCTGATGAGCGGGGCCGCCAGCAGGGCGCCGGCCGGCGTGGCCGCGGCTAGCCACAGGGAGTACTTCAGGGCTTCGCCACGGGTCTTGCCGGAGTGCAGCAGCAGCGACACCAGCGTGACGCCGTCGGCGAACTTGTGCAGGATGACGCCCAGGGCCACGTTGACGCCGGCCACGGTGCCGGGCGTGAAGCCTACCGCGATATTGAAGCCGTCGAGCAGGGAGTGCAGCCCCATGGCGGCGAAAGCGGCTGCGCCCACGTGGTGCACGTGGCAGTCTTCCATGAATTCGCTGCAGGCGCTGTGCGCCGCGAAGGTTTCCAGGGTGAACAGGGCGAGGAGGGCCGCGAGGGCGCCGTAGGAAAGGGCCTGCGGGGAAAGCGCCGAGCCGGCCGGCAGAATGTCCAGCAGGGCCGCCGCTATGAGCACGCCGGCGGCGTAGGCCAGCGCGCGGGCGAGGAAGGTCCGGCTGAAGCCGCCGAAACGCAGCACGGCCCCCGCCCCTGCCAGGGTGAAGACCACCGCGATAGCGCTGAAGAGTGTTACCATAAAAAATACTGCCGAGATGTCTTGCTGTCTCGGCCTCACCAGGGGCCGGAACGCAAAACCGGCGTCGCGCACACCGTGCGCGCGCCTGCCGCCCTCAGGCTCGGCGCTTACGCAAGCCTCGCCTTCCGGGGGGCTTTTGCTA
>Ga0074197_1002982_pt1 | contig 10866 bp, 13 predicted proteins | sample EPASupsiteSAE305_FD_64526 | JGI IMG/M metagenome (GOLD analysis project Ga0074197, IMG submission 64526) | Bioremediated contaminated groundwater microbial communities from EPA Superfund site, New Mexico - SAE3-05 reassembly with SPADES | ecosystem: Environmental > Aquatic > Deep subsurface >...
CGGGGGCGGAACCGGGCGAGCTGAAGGCGGGCCGGATCCGTTTTTGCAGCCGGGTCAGGGGGGGCCTATCCGATAGAGGGCGCCATTGCTTTCATCGGTTGCAAGGTAGAGATACCCGTCGGGCCCTTCACGGACCTCCCTTATCCGGCCGATAGCATTCTCAAGTACAACCTCCTGCTTGAGCACTTGCGTGCCGGAAATCTCCATGCGGACAAGCTGCCGGCCTGCGAGCGCACCGGAAAAGAGGTTGCCCTTCCAGGCCGGAATCCGTCTGCCGCTGTAGAAATCGAGGCCCGAAGGCGCGATGGAAGGCGTCCAGTGGAGAAGGGGCTGCTCCATGCCCGGTTTTGAGGTCCCTTCGCCTATTTGGGTTCCGATCACGTAATTTCGCCCGTAGGTGATCACCGGCCAGCCGTAGTTTTTTCCGGGCATGATCAGGTTGATTTCATCGCCGCCCTGGGGACCATGCTCTGAAAGCCATATCGTCCCGTCGCTGTGCCGGATCACAAGTCCTTGGGGATTCCTGTGGCCGTACGAATAGATGGACGGCAATGCCCCGGGAATCTTTATGAAGGGATTGTCGCCCGGGATCGTGCCGTCCCGGTTGAGACGGTGCACTTTTCCGGCGCCGTCGGCAAGGTCCTGGGCTCTGTCGGAATCGCCCCGTTCACCGGTGGTGAAAATAAGGGTTTTATCGGCAAGAAACCTGATGCGCGATCCGAAATGGACTGCAGTCCCGGTCTTTTTCTCCATCTCCCAGAGAATTTGCACTTCTTCAAGCGCCGTCCCTTGGAGCCGGGCCGAGGCCAGAGCGGTCCCCCTGCCCCCCGGTCCTGCCTTGGAAAAGGTGAAATAGATCTGTTGGTCCCGGTCGAAGGAAGGGGAAACCGCAACGTCCAGGAGTCCGCCCTGTCCCCCTGGGGCAATGTCGGGAAGGCCGGTGACGGCGAAGAGTTTTCCCTGCCGGTGGATCTTCATCCTGCCGTCGCGTTCCGTGATGAGAATACCATCGGGGAGAAAGTCGATGCCCCAGGGTCTGTCGAGGTCCGGGACCACGGTTTCAAGGATGAAATCGGTTTTCTCGGAGTGAAACAGGGTGCGGGTTTGCACCTCCTCCCCCTGCAGCAGCAGGAGGAGCGCTGCCAGCATGAATATACCTCTTCTCTTCATAGTATCCACCTCGCGGATTCTGAGTTAGGGCACGGCCGGATCGGGGTCGTATTGGCCAAACAGGAGGGAGATCCGACCAGGAAAATCATGCAGGGCCCATTATCCCGTCGATCAAAACCGAGTCGCGGGATATGCTGCGGAACCTGGGGCAAGGCGCCCGACAGGGTGGCCAACGGCAAGTCCCCTGTCTCCATAGACAGGACAATAAGATGTATTGAGGCGGAAACAACCTGGCTCGAATTCCCGGGAGAGAGTGCTTATGATTGCAGACCCTTTGCGCCGTTTCTTGCTGCCGAATCCGACCCGGGGGTTTTTCCTTCGGCTCCTGATCGTCGTCCTGACGGCGGTTCTTCTCTTTACCCAGGTCCTCATTCCGCTGCGCATCGAGGGTCGGAGCATGGAGCCGACCTATAGAGACGGCGGGTTCAATTTCTGCTGGCGAGGGCGCTACCTGTTCTCGGAACCCAGGCACGGGGATGTGGTTGTGATCCGTTTTGCCGGGCGAGGGGTGATGCTGCTCAAACGGGTCGTGGCCCTGGCCGGGGAGACGGTCGAATTCCGCGACGGCGTCCTGGTGGTCGATGGCCGCGCCATTGAGGAGCCGTATGTACAGACGGCCTCGGACTGGCGACTGGCGCCTCGCCGGGTTGAACCCGGAAAGGTCTATGTGGTGGGTGACAATCGCGCTGTCCCCATGAATCAGCACTCTTTCGGCCAGGTCGAACGGCAACGCATTATCGGAGGAATTCTGTGGTGAATATCAAAAATATTGTCATCGTCCTGCTCGTAATTCTTGCGGCCGGTTTCATCGCCATTCGCTTCTGGCCGGGCGATGAACGGGCGATACGCAAACAGCTTGCCCTGATCGAGGAGGCGGGTTCCAGGGATCCGGCGGAAAAGCCGGTCGAATCCCTCCTGAAATCGAGGCAGATCGCCGGGTTGTTCAACGATCCCTGTGAGCTCACGATCGAGGCTGCCGATTATCGTGGAGTCTTTGATCGCAAACAGATCATGGATCGCCTCGCCCTGGTGCGCTCTTCTTCCAGCCGGGTGATTGTCGAGATCTATGATATTTCCATTGATTTCCCTGAAAAACAGACCGCCGCCGTCAGTCTGACGCTGCGTTTGCGAAGCGAGAGCGGCAACGATACGGTCGCCGATGTCCATGAAGTGGCGGCCACGCTGCGTAAAATTGAGGGCACCTGGCTCTTCACCTCGGTGCGGATCGTCGAGGTTCTGGAAAGATAGGGCAGGGGGTGCGCTATACGCACCATTATTAACCCATTGCAATTCCCTTCTCCGGATTCACCGCCCAAAAGAATCCGGCCGCACCCACGGCCATCACGGCTGCAACAACCAGAAATTGATCGTATCCGCCAAAATCGATAATCCATGACCCGAAAAAAGATCCCATAAAGGAACCAACATGAAGGACAAGCATCATCATGTTGGCGTTATATCCTCGAAACTGCGGACTGGTGTTGAGGTACATCAGCGAGTTTAACGGCGGCACGCACAATCCCATTCCCAAACCGAAAAGGACCGCGATCGGCAGGATCCAGGTTTGATTCGGCATGACCCGCAAAAGGGCGAACCCCGCCCCGGTAATGACCAGGGCTATGGCCACCAGAGCGACCTTGGAAAATTGATCGAAAATGCGGCCGGCAAACAGACGAATGACAATCATGACGCCCATCTGGGTGGTGAAAAAGAAACCGGGATTTCTCATTCCTCTTGCAACCGCGAATCCTTCGAAAAGATAAAACAGCGAAGAGAAAATGATGAAATAAATACCGTTTACAAGCAGGATAGCGATGACGGGCCTGCGAAGGAGATTTTTTCTTTCAGAAATTTTGCAGTGTATTTCTTCGCGTTTCTTTTCCAACTCCAGAAACCGGTCGCGCACCCGGGTGCGGATGCTCATCACCATGAAAACGGCGGGCAACAGCAGGCAGGCCGTCAGCAGATACATTTTGGTGGGTCTGCCAATCAGGGGCAGCAGCAACTCGGAGACTGCCGGCATGATGGAATAGGGCAGCAGCAGGGCCACCGAGTAGAGACTGAAAGCCAACCCCGATTTTTTCCGCGGTATGATCGCAACCAGCATGACCATGCAGGACGCCATCACCAGAAACATTCCCAATCCGTTGATGATCCGGACAACGGCCAGGGCCAGGAATTGCTCCGCAAAAAGGTAGCTCACCCCGCATCCGACCACCAGCAGGATGCCTGCAAACATGCAGCGGATGGCGTTATGGAGACGGATCCATTGGCTGACCGTCACATACAAAACCATTGCCGACAGGGAATAGAGCCCAATGATGAACCCCGCCTCTTTTCCGGAAAGCCCGATGCCCTGCAGGTACAGGTGGAAGTTATAAAATACCGATACATTGCAGACCGCGGCAAAGGTGATGAAGCTCAGCGATAAAAATTCAAATGTGAGTAACTTGTCGTCAGGCATTATAGAGCCTTGCATGCAGAATTACCGAGGTCGCGCCACGACGCCCTTGATCTGTTTTGCGGGAAAAGGGACAGCGCGGTCAGGAAGACGGATACATTTCTCTTTTTGTCCCCATGGTGCGGCAGGGGAAGGTATGGGCAAAAACTGTATCATCGTCCTTCCGCCTTCACCATATAATACCGCATCCGCCTCTGCCTGCTCACCGGCTTTCCGTTTGCTGCTGCAGGCCATGGATGTTCCCGTGATGCACCGGACTTCGATGCCGCCCGCCGGAAAAATTTCTGGTAAAGATGGCGTAATAACGTTATGTTAGGAGAAATTAAGGCCGGGTTTTTTCACAGGGCTCCGTTTGAACGGGGCTCACCCATTATCCAACAGGGGAGCAATTTTGATGAAGAAAAGAATGCTGTGCAGTTTGGTTTTGACGGTCCCTCTTATGCTCGCCGGATGCGCGACGGAAACCTCCCGTACCCTGGAAGTGCAGCAGGTTTCGTCCTACAACACCCCGTACCACGGAACCCAGGCCCCCATTGCCGTCGGCAAGTTTGAAAATCGCTCCAGTTACCTGAACGGTGTCTTTTCCGATGGCGTCGACCGGATCGGCAACCAGGCCAAAACCATTCTGGTCAGCCATCTGCAGCAAAGCGGCCGTTTCCACGTCCTGGATCGCACCAGTATGGAGGAACTGAAGCAGGAAGCGGCTCTCAAGGGAAAAGCCCAGACCCTGGCCGGCGCCAACTACGTCGTTACCGGCGATATCACTGAATTCGGCCGCAAGGAGGTGGGCGACCATCAGCTCTGGGGCATCATGGGACGCGGCAAAACCCAGGTCGCCTATGCCAAGGCAACCTTGAACATCGTCAGCGTCCAGACCTCCGAGGTGGTCTACTCCGTCAAGGGGGCGGGGGAATACAATCTGTCCAATCGGGAGATTATCGGCTTTGGCGGTGTCGCCAGCTACGATTCGACCCTGAACGGCAAGGTGCTGGATCTGGCCATCCGTGAAGCCGTGAACAATCTGGTTGCCGGCATTGAAAGCGGCGCCTGGCGTCCCGACAAATAAGGAGGGGGCGCTGATGTCATCCCCGGTCAAACTGCTGGTTCTGGCGGTCGCCGTCCTGCTGGGAGGTTGCGCCACCGGTCCCCGGAATCTCTACAACTGGGATAAATACCAGCCCACCCTGTATCAGTACTATCAGAAAGATACGACCAGTCCTGAGGAGCAGATCGCTGCCCTGCAGGAGTCGATAGAGAAATCGCGCGCCTCCAACCTGCCGGTTCCGCCGGGATTGCATGCCCACCTGGGCTTGCTTTGCATGCATACCGGAAAAGGGGCCGAGGCCTTGCAGCATTTTGAACAGGAAAAAATCCTGTTTCCCGAGTCCGCGGCCTTCATGGATTTTCTGCTAAAAAACAAGGAGCCCAAAAAGTGATGCGTCTTTCCGTACTGTGCGTTCTTCTGATGATTGCGGCGCTCACGGGCTGCGCCAAGCCGACTCCCTATGACTATAGCGCCTTTCGGCAGAGCAACCCACGCTCCATCCTGATTCCGCCGCCGATCAACCAGTCGCCCGAGGTGGGCGCCGGCCACAGCGTGCTGGCCCAGATCACTTTTCCCCTGGCGGAATCGGGATACTATGTCTTTCCGGTGGCCGTGGTCGAGGAAACCTTTCAGCGCAACGGCCTGACCGAGGCCCAGGATATCCGTGAGGTGAGCCTCGAAAAACTCCACAGCATTTTCAAGGCCGATGCGGTGCTCTATCTCGATATCAAGGAATACGGCACCAAATACATGGTTCTGGCCAGCGACACCAGGGTCACCCTTGAGGCCCGGCTGGTGGATTTACGGAACGGGCAGCAATTGTGGAACGGATTTGCGACCGCCTCAAGCGCCGAGCAGCAAGCCAACTCGAGCGGCGGAGTGGTCGGACTTCTGGTGCAGGCGGTGGCCGAACAGATTGTCAGCACCATGGTGGATCGAAGTTATGGGATTGCGGGCATTGCCGGCAACCGGCTGCTCTTGGCTGGACGCCACAGAGGACTGCTCTACGGCCCTCGCTCCCCCCTCTACGGCAAAGACCCGGTCGAGACGCAATAATCCGACCAGAGGGAGAAATCTTGAGATTCCCGGCATTCGCTCGGAATGAAACGGTGCGGATTGTGGCCACACGAAAAGGGCCAACGAAGGAATTATTTTTTGCCCTCGTTCCCACGCGCTGCGTGGGAATGCCCCCTTGACGCTCCGCGTCACCATTGGACACGATACTGAATTTGCGAACAAGCGAGCCGGGTGCGCTGTACGCACCATAAAGATATTTATTCTTGTTCGGCTTGCCCGGTACTGCCGCCGGGATCCGTCACCGCCCCGGGCGCATCTTTTACTCCTTCGTCGGTCTTGTCGCCTGCAAAGCTGTAGTCGGAAAAGCTGTCCATTCCAGTATGTCCGCTCCAGCTCTCCTCCGCCCAATCCTTTTCATGGATGTTGTTCATTGTATCTCCTTGGTAAAACGGGAAAGTCGATTTCTGTCATTTCGAAGATCGGGTAGGGTGCGCCGTGCGCACCATTCCATTATCATTCGATAAAACTGACCTTGTTTCGGCCTGTTCGTTTCGACATGTAGAGGGCCTCGTCGGCGCGCTTGAAGAGCGAAGCCATGGAGTCGTTCTTTTTTAGGATGCTGACTCCGACACTGAGAGTGGGCTGAAGGACGATGCCCTCCATCTCAAAATTATGGGTCTCAACCTGCATGCGGATTGTTTCAGCAAGCTGTTTCGCCGCATCCATCGTAAATTTGGGAAGGAAAACCATGAATTCGTCGCCGCCGAACCGACTTGCCAATCCCTTGTGGTCCGTGGCCGCCTTGATCAATTTTCCGGTTTGGCTGATGGTATAGGCGCCAAATGAGTGACCATGGGTATCGTTGATCTGTTTGACACCGTCGATGTCCATCATGATCATTGCCAGATCCGTACCCTGGGTTCGAGATACCGCAATGAATCGATTCAATTCTTCGTCGAACCTGCGCTTGACGATCAGCCCGGTCAGTTCATCGATATTCAGAAGGTTGTCTATTTCATCCTGGTACTGGAGATCAAAGACATCGGACCATCCGAAACGGAGGATGGTGGTGCCGATAAGAATCTTGTCGGACTCTTTGAGTATTGCCTCTGTGATCCGAACACCATTCAGGAACGATCCGTTTGAACTTTTCAAATCCTGGACAACATAGCCGCAGACCGCAGGGCTGAAATTGATGGCGAGATGCAGGCGCGAGATAAGGTTATCCCTCAGCATGATAGTCGCTTCCGGAGAGCGCCCCATGGTAATGCGGTCGTCGGCGAGCATGATCCGGCGCCCGACCTGATCACCGGACAGAACGGTCAGGCCGGGCACCTTTTTTTCAAAATCCTTGTCGCTGAACCAATTTGCATTGAAAATAACTGTATGGCAATCTTCGGACATTTCCTGCTTCCTCTTTTGAACAACAATTCCGTTTTGTGAAAAAATCTGATTTGTTTTAAAAACCGGTTTGTTACGGTTCGGCTCGTCAATTCTGCCGCTTTTCGGTGGTTCACTGGTGGGGGAGTTTCTGCCCGGGGCGGTGCTTTTCAATCCGCTGATAGAAACCGTGGTCTGTTCCCGATTGATTCAACGCCTCTCAAGTGTCTTGCCGCCTACCAGGCATCTAAACTGGGATAGGGCATTTGTGGGGAATTGTTGCGGAAGGGTACAATTTTGTCACCTTGAATTCTTGCGCCCCAGCAACCATCAGGGCCTATATCATAGGGATTTTGCATTTTATCAAATAATCCCTTCAGGGTCAGATACCCCTGGTATATTTGGTACAGTTCTACATATTCCTGAGGACATGGATCAGCCCAAGATGATACACAGCCCACGATCAGGACATCATCCGGTGTTTTGGGAAACTGCAATCTAACTTCCTTGGCAATGGCAGGACTAAAGGGGGTTGAAGAATCGGTTCTTTTTTTGGAGTCTTTTATAAGTCTATTAACTCCATACTGCGACAGGTGAAGACCAAATAAAACATTGCCGACTTTGGCTACTACTCCAATACAAGACGTGAATTTCGCAAACTTTATTTCAGGAGCCTTTCCAATTTCCTGTTCACGAATCCAATCAGTCCGCTCTGCTTCATAAATCGGATATGCCATGATTCTCCTCCTTTTGACATTGGATAATGTTGCCTAGATGAGAGCATCCTTATAAAAGCGTATTCTCCGGATTTTCAAATATACTAATTTTAGCTCACCTTTTCAGGAAAATTTACTTTGAAATCGCTTAAACTGCCGACATTCTGGCTTGTCCCCAATTGATTCTGGTGGAAACCGTGGTCTGTCCCCGATTGATTTCATCAGCCGATATTGTTGAGGATTATGCAGCATGGAGTTCCTCGCGTAATACCTGCCGTAACTTTTCAACAGTGAGAGGCTCCTCACGTTCTTTTTCGCTAGCTTGAACAACAGCTGCACGCAGCGCTGTGTTGATCATGGTTTGATAGCCAGTACCGTTTGCTTCTGCTTTTGCTCGGAAAAATTCAAGAATGTCGTCATCAAGCATGATGGTAATGCGTGTTTTGCCTGGGGAAGGCAGAACCGCCCCGCGTTTGCCTTGGCTAAAATCATATTCTTTACGCATGGCAGAACTCCATTTCGCCACGACCTGTTCTCCGAACTCATGAAACCGTCGCGAGACGTTCCGGGAAAACATCCGCAGCCTGTTTCATTATAAACTTCCATAACATCAAAAACGGAATGATTGAAAATAGCTATACAATATCAAGTCGATGCGCAACCTGTTTTCCCCTTTTTCCAAAAGAAAATCATTCCCGAGTGATTATCAGGGAACTCTCTGGGGAGAATTCCAAGCCACAGGCCATACCCGTACCAGAACACTCGACAGAATTCGCAAAAAAAAGCCCCGGAACAAAGTCCGGGGCGCAGTCAACAAGAAATCAAAAAACCAGCAAATCAGCTGATAGTGAAACCGATCAATGCCTCGGGCACGATCACCCGGAAGGTGAACGATTCGGTGATAAACAGATCGATGCTGCTGGTCGTATGGCTGTGGTAGCCGATCGCGAAATCCTGGCCCACGGTCAATTCGAGGTCGCCGCCGCGTGCAGCCACCAGCAGGGCATCTTTCACCGCTTCGGAGTAGATGACCTTGCCGTTGATCTGGGTTTCCAGGGTGGAACGCAAGGTGCCGCCAGGTGCGCTCCGCGCCAGATATTTCCACAGGGGCGCGGAAACGATCAGGTTGGCGGGTCCCTCAACCCCTTCCTGCAGCATCCTGGTCTGGCCCTCGGCCACCGCATCCACCAGGAGGTCCATGTCGAGCGATACCGGAATAGTCCTCTCTTTCACCGTGGCATGCAGGCCGACGATGTTTCCCGGTTCAAAACCCTCGAAGAGGATCTTTTCCTCGAACTGGGCAATCTCGCGGCAGGCCGCCACCAACGAATCCAGTTGGATATCCTTGGCCCCGCGGCCGATATTGTCCAATTCCCAGGTCTTGAGCTCGAAATTAATCCGGGCTTCCACCAGGGGTTGGACCTGATGGATGCCATACCTGACCTTGCCGTTTTTCTGCTCACCGGGCACGGACAGGCGGCCGAGGGTCACGCAAGCATGGCCGATCCCGTGCGGACCGTCGATATCGATGAACTTGCGGCCCGACAAATTGGCAATCAGGGTTTCCCTGGCCATGGTATCGATTTCATTCCACCCTTGCGGGCTGATGGGAGCCAGTTCTCTGCGCAGTAAATCCATATTCGACCTCCTTTCGGAACGTGTTTGTCTTATTTTAAGCTGCCGATCCCCAAGTCCTGAGTTCCGGTGGGCCGGGCAGCAGCCTCTGGGGCTGCGCCGGTGGGGTTGAGGAATTCCTGCTCGACCTCCATGGCCCCCTGCTGATAAAAACGTTCTTCCTCGGGATCGAGTTCTTTCAGCAAACGAAGGAACTCGCCGGCATGCACTTTTTCCTCATTGGCGATATCCTGCAAAACATTTTGTGCCAGGACATTATCAGTAGATTCCGCAAGCTGTTGATAAAGCTGAATGGCTTCATACTCGGCAGCAACCATGAAACGGACGGCGCGCACCAACTCTTCATGCGTTAATAGACGGTCCTGTTTCAGGACGCTGAAAGGATGACCAAACTCAGGCATTTTTTCCTCCTTATGGATTGGGGGCAAGTTATGGGTAGGGGACGAAAAGGCAATGAACCACCTTTGTAAATAGGACTATAACTCCGGACGGTTTGAACGCCAATAAAAGCCGAAGAAATCTCCTGATCGGTGTCGATCCGGACGGAAACCTTGATTCTCATTCCAGTTAGTTGGCGCTTGCGTAGGGTGCGCCGCGCGCACCATTCAGCTTTTTTGGTGCGCACGGCGCACCCTACCCCGATGGATCACGGCGTGTTGACCAGATCGGATTTTCGCCCCCTCGCCTTGACCAGGTAATACAGCACCGGCACCGCCATCCGGCTGATCAACAGCGAGGCGATCTCGCCGAACATCAGGGAGATGGCCAGACCCTGAAAGATCGGGTCGGCGAGGATCACCGAGGCCCCGACCACAACCGCAAGCGCGGTCAGGAGCATCGGCCGGAAGCGGATGGCCCCGGCCTCGACCACTGCCTCGGCCAGGGGCAGGCCGTGGCTGACCCGCAGTTCGATGAAGTCGACCAGGATGATCGAGTTGCGGACCACGATTCCGGCCCCGGCCATGAAGCCGATCATCGAGGTGGCGGTGAAAAAGGCGTTCAGCCCCCAGTGGGCGGGCAGGATGCCGATCAGCGAAAAGGGGATGGCCGCCATCACCACCAGCGGCGTGATGTAATCCTTGAACCAGCCGACCATCAGCATGTAGATCAGCACCATCACCACGCAGAAGGCCAGGCCCAGGTCACGGAAAACTTCCAGGGTAATGTGCCATTCCCCGTCCCATTTCATCGCCGGTTCGGATTCCCCGAACGGTTGTTTGAGGTTGTAGACCTGCACCGGCCCGACAGTGCCGCCGAAATGGGAGGCATCGAGCTGGGCGAGCTGCTGGTTCATTTTGAGGATTGGGTAGACCGGGCTCTCGGCTAAGCCTGCGACATCACCGGTCACATAGATCACCGGCTTGAGGTTTTTGCGGTAAATCGGCTGATCCACCGGCTGTTCACTGACCCGGACCAGCTCCCGCAGCGGCACCAGCGGCGCC
>Ga0074197_1002983_pt1 | contig 10862 bp, 10 predicted proteins | sample EPASupsiteSAE305_FD_64526 | JGI IMG/M metagenome (GOLD analysis project Ga0074197, IMG submission 64526) | Bioremediated contaminated groundwater microbial communities from EPA Superfund site, New Mexico - SAE3-05 reassembly with SPADES | ecosystem: Environmental > Aquatic > Deep subsurface >...
AGATGGGCGGGGAGGCGGCCATGGCCGCCGGCTGCCGGGAGGCCATCGTCGAAAACGGCGGCGACATCTTTCTCCACTCCAATACCGAAATCACCATCGGCCTCTACGCCGGCGACAATCCTATCGGCAACAAGCTCGCCTTCCGCATCGATCCGCGCGATCTGCCCCTTGCCCTCTGTTCCTCGTCGAGCACGATGGGCCATAGTCTCAGCTTCGGCCAATGCGACCTGGCCACCGTGGCCGCCAAGGACGGCGCCCTGGCCGATGCCGCTGTCACCCTGGTCTGCAACCTGATCAATACCGAACAGGACCTGACGCCGGTGCTGGACGATGTCGGCGCCATCCCCGGCATCAATGGCATCCTGGCAATCAAGAATGATAAGATCGGCCTCTGGGGCCACCTGCCCGACCTGATCCGCAATCAGGATGCCGAGGCGAGCCGCAAGATCACCCGCGACCTCCGCTCCGATTTTCAGGGGTAGGAACCGGCGGGCCTGGGTCGAGTTTTTTGCGAAACGAAGCCTGCCCTTGCACTTCAACGCAAGGCGAATCGGACCGGCACCAGGACCTTCGCGGTCACCGGCATGCCGCCCCGCTGTCCCGGTTCAAACAACCAGTCCCGTACTGCCCGCAGGGCCGCTTCGTCAAGCAGTTGATGACCACTGGACGCATGCACGATCACATGGTCGACCCTCCCTTTCCCGCCCACCAGGGCCTCCAACACGACCGTCCCCTCTAACCGCCGCCGCCGTGCCTGTTCCGGATAGGGCGGCGGAGGGTTATCCCGATAACGGGGCCGGGCCGGGATCTCCTCGAATGCCTCGGTTCCCGTTGCCGCCGTCCCCGTTCTGGTGGAGCCGCCTGCCTGCTCCGTGAGCGTCTGCGGTGAGGCACCCTCTTGCTGTATTGGAGGTGGCGGTGGGCGCGATGCAGTGGACCCGTTCTGAGCAGCTTCGGCGGCAGCCGGCAGCGGTGCCGCCGAGGCGGGGGAATTGTTTCGGGCCCGGCGGGCAACCGGCGCAGAGCGTGGAGGTGCTTCCCGAAGCGGCGCGGGCTGGACAGCCGGCGTTTTGGATGCCGGTTCTTCAATGGCGTACAGCGAGACCTCCACAATCCTGGGCAGCGAGGGAACGTGGCGGTGCCCGGGGGCAGACGCTGACAGGATGAGGACAAAAAGACAGACATGGACCAGCGCCGCCCCGGCCAGGGACAGCCGCCAGTCCTGTTTCCGACGTACGGGCGGCCAGGTTGTTGTCCGCTCAGCACTCCCGATTAGCATCTCCATGGTATCCCCCGCAATGGTCCCGCCACCCGATGCGGCGTGCAATACACCCGATGGATCTGACCCGTTTGGCACCTCCCCTTCTCCCTGTTACCAGGTGTAGGCCAGTGAGGCGAACAGGCTCATGCCTGCGCCCGGATACGGCTGCTGGGTAGTGGCCGATGTCGTCTGGTCCGAGAACCCGGCCAAATAGGTGTCGTACTCCTGGTCGAGCAGGTTGGCGGCCAGGAGAGTAATCTTCCAATGATCCGCCAGGGCCTGCTCCAGCTTCACATCCATGGTCCAGTAGGAGTCGAGCTCGATGGCCGCGTCCCGCGCGGTCTTGCTGAGGTAATATCCAGGCCGGGAACTGGTGTAGCGGGCGGTCACGGCGGAGGTCAGTCCGAAATCGCTGACATGGCTCAATTGGCATTTAACCTGGGTGTCTGGGGTATAACGGGCCGGCCGGGCCGCTCCGGGCGCCAGTTCCTCTTCGGCATCGAGCAGGGTCAGGGCGAGATCGGCCTGTATTGCGTACAAGGGGCCGATGCGGGCGCTCAGTTCCCAGCCCGTGGCCTGGTAGGTGTCGACATTGGCCGGGGTCCAATAGTTGCCCCAGCCGGTGGGACTGGGCTGGTTTGGATCTTCGGCCCAGTTGATCTTGTCGGTGATGTCCCATTGAAACCAGGACAGGGAGGTGAAGAGCTTGCCGGCCAGCAGGCCTCCCTGTTCCAGGGTGATATCGGTGTGCCAGCCGGTTTCCGGTTTGAGATCGCGATTGCCTTTGGTGAAGAGATCATCTGGCCAGAAGAGATCGTTCATGGTCGGCGCTTTGAAATGCTGGCCGTGATTGAACTTGAGGGCAGTGTCCGCCAGCGGCGTCAGCACCAGGCCGTAGCGGACGACGTCCTCATGGCCGAACAGGGAATGGGTCTCATAGCGATAGCCGCCCACCAGCTTGACTTGGTCCAGGGGTTTGAGGCTGAGTTCGCCAAAAGTGCCGTTGGTAAAGACCCGGTGGTCCTCAGCCAGCTGGCCACCGGGGACTGCCGCGCCGGTAGCGTCGAGGGGCTGCTGTTCATTTTCATAGTCGAAATTGCGGTACTCGTTGCCCAGCAAGACACCCAACCGGGAGAAGGGGCGGAGGTCAAGATTGCCTTCGATGCCCTTGACCGTGTTGGTGACGTCGGATTCGGTGCCTTCCCCGTTGTAGCTGTAGCGGCTGAGGGTGGTGCTGTCCAGTACCGTCGAGTCGCCCTTGACCCGCCAGTTGCACCACTCAGCCCCCTGGCCCTTGAAGGTCAGGGCGGCGTGGCTGTTCTCATCCTCGCCCCTGTCGAGCAGGGTAGCGGAATCGCTGTTATAGAAGGTGACGCCGCCGATGGAGTAAGGCAAGCTCCCGGCGGGCGGCTGCACCCCGGGTATCCCGTATTCCCGATCAACATAGCCGGCATCCAGGCTGGCCTGAAACCGGTCGCCTTTGTCAAGGAGCAGCTTGACGGTGACATCATTATGGGTCAGGTCGCTGTTGTCGCGAAACCCGTCGGTCTCCTTACGGTTGACGGTGAGGTAATAGCCGAAGTCCCCCACCACGAAACCGCCATTTTCCGCCGCCAGCTGGTAGGTGTTTTCGGTGCCGTAGCCAGCCTCGGCCTTGGCGTCAAACCCATCCCGCCTGGGTTGTTTGCCGATGATATTCACCGTGCCGCCCATGGCTCCGGAGCCGTACAAGAGGGAGCCAGGGCCTTTCACCACCTCGATGCGCTCGATGCTGTTGAGCGGAATCTGGCCGACATCGGCCGAACCCAGGGAGGGCGAGTTGAGCACTACCCCGTCAACCACCACCAGGGTGCCGTCGCCGCCCATGCCGCGCAAATGAATCTCTTCGGCGGCGCCTCCGTAATTGCCCCGGGTCCGCCAGTCGATGCCCGGTTCGTTGGCAAGAAGCGCCCCCACCGATGCGGCTGGCGCCTCGGCGATGTCCAGAACATCCTTGATCACCACGCTGTTGACGATATCTTTGCGTGTTTCCTCGGTTTTGGTGGCTGTGACCACGACCTCATCCAGAGTCGTGGCCGTCTCCCTGTTCTCCCCAGCAACGGTGGGTGACGACCCCATCGTCGCCATCGCCAGGGGCACTAGCAATACAAGCCTCTTCATCAATACTCCTCCAGGTGATTGGAATGGTGAGTCCGAGGCAAAAAAATCCCCGGACCGATGGCAATCGATCTGGAGATTCCCTGTTTCTCCGCTAGATCCTCCGGCTGTTTCTCTGTCCACGGAAACGCCGTCATCCATATCAGGCAGGTCTTCTGACTCCCGGTTCATCCTACTGGTTGCGTCTTCCCGACCTGGAGGTCAGTGACTTGGTGCAACGTTCGTCCCCGGTTACAGCGGCGGGCTCGTCCCCGATTCGCACGGGGTTCCCTTTTCAGCTCAATGACGAGCACCTGATACGTTTATTTCCCCAAGAGCGGGCTTGCTCATCCAGCAAGACCGGATCAAGCCGCCAAGGGGACATGTTCATGTTGTCCATGGACGGTCATGATGCGGGACGGTGACGACCACCGTCCGTACCCCGCCATCATCCAGGCAAAAAAAAACCCGGATCGAAAAATCGATCCGGGATAGCCCTTTTTTATCCACAGACAACACGGTTGGGAACGCCGCCGTCCTCGCGGTCGTCTCCTCAATGCTCAGGCAGGTCTTCTGACTCCCGGTTCATCCTACTGGTTGCGTCTTCCCGACCTGGAGGTCAGTGACTTGGTGCAACGTTCGTCCCCGGTTACAGCGGCGGGCCCGTCTCCGATTCACACGGAGTTCCCTTTTTAGCTCAATGATGAGCACCTAAACGTTGAAATGTTGACCCTATGATACTGTGAAAGTCAAGAGGAAAATCAAGAGGCGGTGTCTCCTTGACGCGGTTAGACGATGGAGAAGCCTATGGTCGCCTGGTCGTGGGATAACGGTATGGGAGCGGGTTTGCCGGTGAACCCTCAGTCGCTAATTTGGCAGGGCAGTTGCGACACGAACAGCACGGGGCCGGTGCAAATCACGCATCACTGCCACAGGGCTGGCCAGAATCTGCTGTTCGGCGTCCTTAGGATTTGGGATCAGCGGGGTATAAAAAAATACGCCGGTACGAAGCTTTCCGTACCGGCGTGTGCGTGTGAGGAGAATTCAGGCGTTATTTGGTTTGCAAGACCACGTATTGGCTGTGTTCGCCGGAACGGATCCGCAGCAGAACCTGTTTGGCATTGTCGGATTTTTTCAGGGCCTGTTGCAGTTCCTTGAGGTTGCGCACTCTGGTGCGATTGACCTCTTCGACCAGCATTCCGGCCTGCAGGCCCAACGCAGCGGCCGGGCTTTCGGCCTCGACATCGGCAATCAGTACGCCTTGATCCTTAGTGTAGCCGAACTGCTCGGCGACCTCCTTGGCCAGATCCTGGAGGGTGAGCCCCAGTTCACTCAAGGTGGAACCGGTCATCTTTTTGGCGATGGATGTTATATCGGCGGGTTGTTCGCCTACGGTCACCACCAGTTCTTTCTCCTGGCCGTCGCGGAGAATCCGCAGTTTCAGGTCGCTGTTTGGCGGGGTCATGGCAATCTTGTTGCGGAGGTCGGCAACGTCCGTCACCGATTCGCCATTGATCGCAGTGACGATATCACCCTGCAGCAGGCCGCTTTTCTTGGCGGGCGACCCATCGGTCACCTCGGAGATGAGGGCACCGCCCGCCTTGCCGCCAAAAGACTTGGCCAGCTCTTCATTGACGTCCTGAATGAGGATGCCGAGCCAGCCTCTGGTCACCTTGCCGCTCTGCCGCAACTGCTGCTCAATGCTTTTAGCCATGTTGATTGGAATGGCGAACCCAATGCCCATATAGCCGCCGCTCCGTGAAAAAATGGCGGTATTCATGCCCACGGCCTCGCCGCGGATGTTGAGCAGCGGTCCGCCCGAGTTGCCAGGATTGATGGCCGCGTCGGTCTGGATGAAATTTTCGTAGTCGGTGATGCCCATGCGGTTGCGGCCCTTGGCGCTAACCACGCCGACGGTGACGGTCTGGCTCAGCTCAAACGGACTGCCGATGGCAATGACCCACTCGCCCACTTCCAGGCTATCCGAATTGCCCAGGGGAAGAACCGGCAGGTTTTTGGCGTCGATCTTGATGATCGCCACATCCGACTGCGGGTCGGATCCCACCACCTTGGCCTGGAACTCACGTTTATCGGCCAGGCGGACAGTAATTTTGTTGGCATCCTCGACCACATGGTTGTTGGTGAGAATATAGCCATCGTTGGCGATGATGAAGCCGGATCCGGCGGCCTGCTGTTTGAAGGTGCGCTTGTCCTGCTTGGGATTGGTGCGGGGATGACGGAATTGCGGGCCAAAAAATCGTTCAAAAAACGGATCGTTGAACAGATCGGAGGGAAATTGGCCCATGCCTTTGGCCGAGGTTTCTTTTTCTACCCCGACATGGACGACCGCTGGACCCGCTTTTTTGACCACCGAGGAGAAGGCCTTGGCAGAGCGGTCGAGCAGGGCGAGGTCCTCTTCGCTTTGGGCGTACGAAGATTGATGTCCGCCGGCGAGCAGGGTCAGGCAGAGCAGACAGGAGGCAAGAACGGTTTTCTGGATGGGTTTGGGTAATCTGTGCATGTGAAAAGCTCCATTCAATCATGGAAATAGGTGCGTCACCCAACAAGAATGACGGTAAGGCAACGAGTACAACAGGCGTTTGTAATGCTTCTGAAACAATTATGCCGGCCTTTCGGTTCGTCAAGAGGAGCCGGGGCGGAAACAGAACAGCGATGGGCAAGAGGCGGCGGATTCTTTGATATGTGGTGGCGCGTTCTTTTTTGGTTTGTTTCGGTTGGTTCAGGGCCATAATGAGAGCAATGTTTATCATTAACTCCTTTTTTAAATCCCATTGTGCAGGTGGGTTTTCTGGTTACTTTTTCAGGCAAGAGGAAATACAACAAGAGAAACATCACCAAAGGAGGACGCCATGGTTGGATATGAATCGTTGGCTTGGATTAAGGATAAAAACGGTAAGGAATATGTTTGCCCGATCGAAGCACTCAAGGGCGACACCCGTGATCGTTACGAATTGAACGAAGAAGAACGGCGGGAGTGCATGGATGTCAACCTGATAATTGGCACCGAACGCTGGTAACTCTCGATATTCAAATATGGTTTTGTGATTATACGATAAGGAGAACGTCATGGAGTTCACGGAACGAGACCTCAGGGTCAATGCTGTCGGATATGAGTCGCTGGTATGGGTACGGGATGACAACGGCAAGGAATTCAGTTGCTCGCTGGACAGCACCCGCAATGGGGTACGAAGCATTGGAGAGCTGACCGACCACGAACGGACCAGTTGTATGGATGTGAGCCTGATTGTCGGCACTGAACGCTGGTAATCTCAATTCTCTTCCCCGATAAGCCCTTATCGGGGATTTTTTTGCGCTGGATAATCGCTATGGGCAATCTGGTCAATCCGCAGCGGGTGCGGGTCTATAACAATGCAGAGCAGAACCCGGGGCCCGTCCTGTATTGGATGCACAGAGCGTTCCGGGCCACGGACAACTGGGGGCTTATCTGGGCCCGCCAGCAGGCCCTGCAGCTTGGCACACCCATGGCCGTGGTTGTTTGCCTCACCCCGTCCTTTCTTGGTGCGACCCTCAGGCAGTACGATTTCCTGCTCAAAGGTTTGGCGGAAACAGCGGCATTGCTGAGGGCCGCCAACATAGCCCTGATCCTGCGCAGCGGCGATCCGGCTGAGGAAATGCTTCTTTTGTGCCGAGAGTTGCGCCCCTCCCTGGTGGTTACCGATTTTGATCCCCTGCGGATAAAAAAACAGTGGCTGCTTGCCTTGGTCAAGCCGGGCCTGTGTCCGGTGCACGAGGTTGATTGCCGCAATATCGTGCCTGCCTGGGTGGCGTCGGATCACCGGGAATTCATGGCCAGAACCTTCCGCCCCCGGATTCATCGGCATCTCCACGATTTTCTCGATCCCTTTCCCCCACTCGACCCCCACCCGTATCCGTGGACCATGAGCGTCGCGGGGCATGATCTTGCATCATTGCGCGCCCGTCTCAAGGTGGATGCCAGCGTTCAGCCGGTTTCGTGGCTGCTGCCTGGCGAGAGCGCCGCCCGCGCGACCTTGGCAACCTTTATCGAGCAGCGTCTGAAACACTACGGGCACCGGAACGATCCCAACATAAATGCCTGCTCCGATCTCTCACCTTACCTCCATTTCGGCATGATTTCCGCGCAGGGTATTGTGCTTGAACTGCGGCGGCGTGGTCTCCACGGTGAGGCTGTGGACGGATTTGTCGAGGAGCTGGTGGTCCGGCGTGAACTATCGGATAATTTTTGCCTCTACACCCCGGAGTATGATCAGGTTGCCGGGTTTCCCGAATGGGCGCGGCGCAGCCTGGAGCGGCACAGTCAGGATAAGCGGCCCTATCTCTATAGCGACGAGCAGTTCGAGCGCGCCCAGACGCATGACCTGCTGTGGAATGCGTCTCAGCAGCAGTTGGTGACCACCGGCAAGATGCACAGCTACCTGCGGATGTACTGGGCCAAAAAAATCCTGGAATGGGCCGAGGAGCCGGCCAGAGCCTTACGGCTTGCCATCCATCTCAACGACCGCTACGCCCTCGACGGCCGGGAAACCAACGGCTACACCGGCATCGCCTGGTCGATTGGCGGGGTCCACGACCGCGGCTGGACTGAACGGCCGGTTTTTGGCACCATTCGGTACATGAATGCCGCAGGAGCCCGGCGCAAATTCGACGTCAACCGCTATATCCGCACCTGGACGCCGGGACATCCCTCACTCTTTCCAACATCTGGCACCCCTTGAACACGAGGAGCAACCATGGACCGCATCGATCAATACAGCCGGGCGACGGTGGCATTCACCCTGGTCTGGAACAGTGAACATGCCAGCCATAGAGAACAGTATTATGCCGATTCGGTCAATTTCTGGCGGGATGTCCTGGACCCGTCCCTGGTCAAGACATTATTGGGCAAAGGGGTGGGCGACCGGGGCGAAGGAGAGATTTCGGCAGCTCGATTTCCTCTGCCCTATGACCCGCGCAAGCGCGTCCTGTTGCGGCCCGAGCAGTTCCAGGGCACGGACAGCCAAGGCAACTGTGTGCACCCCTGGCCGGGCCGCTTTTATCCCCAAGGATTGCTCAGGGGTGTGGGCGGTGTCTATAAGGAGGCCATCAGTCCCTGTCGCTGTCTTGGCCGGGAGGGGGATCGCCTGGTTTTTGACCTCAACCATCCCCTGGCCGGCCGCGATCTTAGCCTCCAGGCTGAAATAGTTGCTATCCATCCTCCGCAACGCAAAGAACGGGGCGGCCGTTGCGAGGACTGGCTGGAGCGGATCAGTTCGGATGGGCCAGGGATGCAGGCACGGTTGACGGGGGAAGGAAGCGCCTTCTTTGCCGAAGAAAATTTCACCCGTGCCGATGAGCAGCCGGATGCGCTGTTTTACCGGCAATCACGGCTGGTGCATCATCTTGACCGCACGGCCCGTGCCGAAATCGGTGACCGCTATGCGGAACTGATTCGCCCTGGCGGCAGGGTGCTCGATTTGATGGGCAGTTGGACTTCCCACCTGCCGGAGAGCCTGGAATTGGGCGGGTTGACTGTTTTGGGTCTCAACGAGGAGGAACTGCGGCGTAATTCTCGGGCCACCGCAACCCTGGTGCAGGATCTCAACACCAACCCGGCGCTTCCCTTTGACGAGGCGAGTTTCGATGCGGTGATCTGTACCGCCTCGGTGGAATACCTGGTCAACCCCTTGGCGGTGATGGCGGAAATCCAGCGGGTGCTCATGCCGGGCGGCTTTCTGGCTTTTGCTTTTTCCAACCGTTGGTTTCCGCCCAAAGCGATCCGCCTGTGGACGGAGATGCACGAGTTTGAGCGGCTTGGTCTGGTGGCGGAGCTGTTTCATCGAACCGGCGGTTTCACCGGCACCACTACCCTGTCGCGGCGCGGCCTGCCCCGGCCGGTGGACGATCCCCATCAAGAACTCTGGCTGAGCGATCCGGTCTATATGGTTTGGGGAAGGAAGGCGTAATAAGGGGTAAAGGAGCGGTGCGATGTATATCCTGGAGCGACAGCAGCGGGTGACCGCGTCGATGGAACAGGCGTGGGCGTTTTTGCAGAATCCGGCCAATCTCGATCGGATTACCCCGCCGGACCTGCAATTCCGCATCGTCACCGATGTTCCGGCGGTGATGTTCAACGGCCTGATCGTCGAATACCGGATCACCATCCCTCTGCTTGGCACCCACACCTGGGTGACCGAGATCAAGCATATCCGCGCAGGCCACAGCTTTGTCGACGAACAGCGGCTCGGGCCGTACCGCTTCTGGTACCATTATCATGAGATGCAACAGGTGAACGACGGAGTGCTGCTGATCGACAAAGTCTTGTATCAGCCGCCCTTCGGACTCCTGGGCCGCCTGCTCCACCGCATCTACATTCGCAGAACCCTGGAACGGATTTTCAGCTATCGCCGGGAGCGGCTCGAAAGGTTTCTTTCGGCCCCTTCGATGGCCCGCTAGTTGTCGAGCCTGCGCTTGCGGGCCGCCAGGCGGGAACGGATAAACCAGCCGATGCCCATCACCGCCAGAATCACGATGACGATATCGACCTGGTGGGAATATTTCTGGACCACGGTCCAGTGTTCGCGCAGCCGCAGGCCCAGGTAGAGGAGAAAGCCGTTCCACAGGGTGGCGCCGACAACGGTGACCAGCATGAACGGCAGCAGCGGCATCTTGCCCATGCCGGCGGCGATGGAGATGAAATGGCGGACAACAGGAATGAAACGGGCGAGCAAAACGGTGTAGGCCCCCTGCTTGCGGTTGAAATAGCGTTCGGTCAACTCCAGGTCGTGGCGGTTGAGCAGGAGATATTTGCCGACCTTGAGCACCAGCGGCTTGCCGCCGTAGTAGCCCATCCAGTAGGAGGCCAGCGACCCGGCCAGCGAGCCGAGGCTGGTGGCCAGCACGGCGAGCCACAGGTTCCATTTGCCATCAGTGACCAAAAAGCCGACAAAAGGCATCACCGCCTCGCTCGGCACCGGTGCGATCATGCTCTCCAGGGCCATGAGGATAAAAGCACCCGCATAGGCGGTGGTCTCGAGGATCTGGACAGCGATTGTACTGATGAGTTCGGTGATCATGGCGGGTTTCAGTGAAGAAAGTAGACCAGGGCAATCGTCCCGAAGACGATGCGGTACCAGGCGAAAATTTTGAAATCGTGATGGGCCACGTAGCGGATCAATCCCTTGATGGCCAGCAGGGCACTGAAAAAGGCGGTGACAAAGCCGACGGCAAAGAAGGCCACATCCTGCTGGGCCAGGGCGTGCCAGGACTTGTAGACATCATAGCCGGTGGCGAGAAACATGGTGGGAATGGCGAGGAAAAAAGAGAATTCCGTGGCCGCTTGCCGGGAAAGACCGAAGAGCAGACCGCCGATGATCGTCGCCCCGGAGCGAGAGGTGCCGGGTATCAGGGAGAAGACCTGGGCCAGGCCCAGCTTGAGGGCGTCGCGCCAGTCCATCTGATCGACCTC
>Ga0074197_1002984_pt1 | contig 10855 bp, 10 predicted proteins | sample EPASupsiteSAE305_FD_64526 | JGI IMG/M metagenome (GOLD analysis project Ga0074197, IMG submission 64526) | Bioremediated contaminated groundwater microbial communities from EPA Superfund site, New Mexico - SAE3-05 reassembly with SPADES | ecosystem: Environmental > Aquatic > Deep subsurface >...
AACCGCCGGCACCGCCGAGCCGCGACCGCCTGCGCGGCGCGTTCTGGACCAATCCGGAATCGTGGCGCGCGCCGGTCAAGATGGCCTGACGCGAATTGTTTTGCCTCCGGGCGCCTGCGGGCGCCCGGCGTGTATCTGGGCCGCCGTGCGTTCGCCGTACGCCGTCTGTCGACGTCCGCCGACACGACCCTGGTCTGCAAATGGGCACCGCTTCCCGCTCCACGACTTCACGGACTTCATCGAGTTCATCGCCTGGTCGTTTCAGACACCTGACACGGCTCACCGGTTGCGGATGAAACATCCATTTACCATTACTTACAGCGTGCTTTCGCCACTCGGCATACCGTATGAGTATGCAAACAGGCCTTGAGTCGATGGGCTTGACGGGAGCTCAGCATGAAACCAATGTCACTGCTTCTGTGCGGCATTGTTGTTTCATCAATGGCCGCACCGGCGCTCGCACAGCAGCGCCCACAAGGCTGGAACTGGCGGCCGGACCATACGGCCACAGTTCAGGCCTGGCAGCAAGGTGATGCACGCGGCCGCGACTTCACGCCGCCTGCGCCGCGCGGAGATTTGCGCGGCGACATCGCGAGCAATGCGCGCATGCGGCCGGAGTCGCCGCCGCGTGAAGACGCCGTGCGTCGCCGCTAGCGGAATCACGCAATGCAGCGCACTGCATGGGCACGGCGAATTGAACGGTTGGGGAACCACCCGGCGTCGCGCCAGTCTGATTTAACGCCATTAGCACAGCGTGGCAGTAGTAATTCCGGTACGCCCGTATCCTTGCGATACGGGCTTTTTTTTGCTTTTTTGCCTTAGCGAACGATCGGTGCGCGAACGGCGGACGCGCAATGCGCTGCCGCTCAAGGCTATTAGCGGGACCGGCAAACGGGAGCATGAGCGATCACAGGCACGGTCATAAGCAGGACCATAAGCCGGCCACGACCCGCGGCGACAAAATCACCGCCAGCCGCGCAACGCGGCCGGGGAAACAGCGCCAGTTTGCCGCGCCGGCCTAAGGCCGGGCTTCGAGAGCGGCTGCGGGCCGCGCTTCGGCTGTGGCGACGACGTAATCGTTCATGCGCTGCGCGCTCCAGCTCAACAGGCGCTCGTCGTGCTCGAGTCTCGCGAACTCGGCCCGGCCCCGTTCGGTGAGCACGGCGATGTCGACCGGCGCATGAAAACCTGGGGCCGGAGCGACCGTGCGCTGCCGAACAGTGTCCATCAGGCCTAACGCGCGAAGATATTGGAAGACGCCCGGCCGTCTGGCCCATGGAACCTGGCGATATTGCGCCCGCCGCAGCGCTTCAAGTACCGCTTCGTTGGAATACGTGGTCATCTCACTTCTTTCTTAAAGTGCAGCTATGACACATCTATGCCAACACGTCACCGCGCCACCAGTGACGCGCATAGCACCCGCCCTTGGCTGGAAGCCGGCCGCTCGCCTTGCTCCGCCAGGTGCTGCCTGGTCTGGTTTTCGGAACCCCCGTCTGAACGACATGTTAGCGTTCTATCTGCGGACCGACGATGCAACCGCTGCGGCGCGATAGCAAGCCCGAAGATTTGTCCCGAAAGACATACGTTACCCCATTTAAATTGATTCTATTCACTTTATTAGCGCTTTTTTTTGCAGCAATCGTGCTATGGAAACGCGGCCGCGCGCCTCTCATCATTGTCACGATCGCTCTATTCTGGCTGCTTGCCACCGGCTGGCTCACCGCGCCATTGCTCGAATTGGCGCAGCCGCACCGGCAAACCGACACGCCCGCCAGCTTCGCGCCGCGCACCGCGATCATCATGCTCGGCGGAGGCACTGCCTACGACGAAAACGACGTCCTCGTGCCACCGCCAGACGTGATCGCGCGCATCGCGGTGAGCGCCAAAAGCTATGCGGCTTGCAAGCGCGCGGCAGCCACGTGTCAGGTGATCGTGAGCGGCGGCAATCCGCAGCGGCGCGCCGCCAGCGAAGCGGACACCTACCTGCCGTATCTGCTAAGCAAACAGGTGCCGCGCGCGGACATCGTGCTGGAAAACCGCAGCCGCACGACTTATGAGAATGCGCGCAACGTCTCGGCTATTCTCGAACGCTCGCGCTACGATTCCCTGATACTCGTCACCTCCGCGTATCAGATGCCGCGCGCATTACTCGACTTCCATCGGTTCGGCATCGCGCCGCAACCGTTGATCTCGAGCGCGAGACATGCACGTCTCGGTGTACTGCCGCACTATGACAACCTGGTGAATGCCGAGATCGCACTGCACGAACTGGTTGGAATCGCGCAATTTCATGTCTATCGTGCAATCGGATGGTTCTGAATCTGACGTTGCAGAATGGCAATTTATTTAGAGATGCGAATATTCCTTTTGTCGACAAGACATTATCGAATTGGATGCGCCCTCGTCATCGATAATGACTGTGGAACGAACGTAACAAGATGTAACTAATTGTCATTACCGTTACAAAACGTCCGCTGGAGCGGATTTTGCTGGCTAGAATGCATTGTCTTTCCGATTGGACAGGCAAATACTCGGGTCCATAACCACTCTGCGGAGGTAACAATGAAGAAAGTGTCCCTGGCGATCCTGATTTCCCTCGGCGCCGTAACGGGTGCAGCCTATGCGCAGGACAACGGCGTCATGATGAGTACCGATCCGGCCAAGGCCGCCGACGTCGAACAACGCGCGCAAGAGTTGCAAAACCGTCAGCAAGCAATGGAAAGCGCACCGGCCATGCCGGCAAAACATCACAAGATGGCACCCCATCATCATAAGAAGGCCGCCAAGGCCGACGCCGCCAGTTCGTAAGCGTAGTTCGCTCATCATCCGCAGCCCTGCCGCGGAGATGAAAAAGCCGAAGCCGGCGCCGCCGGTTTCGGCTTTTTTGTTGTCTAATGAACTTGCTGCGGGTCCGCTGCGCCCGGCTGACGTTATGCTAAAGTCGCGCACCGGCCGGCGCCCGCCGGAATCCCCCTAACCTGTGCGCACCTTGGTGCGGAGGACAGCATGAGCAACATTCAGCTAGATATCGAATGGACTGAAGCGGCATCCCGCAAAATCGAAAAACTGATGCCGCGTGGCGGTCAGGAAGCGTTCCTCGCGCTGCCGCCCGTCGAATGCCTGCCGATGGAAGGCGACGTGCTGTTTCTTGGCCCGGACGGCAAGCAGCAACCGTTTATCGTCGCAGAGCGCCAGTATCACCACGACGGCGATGCGGACTGGACCATCATCCTGATCCTCGACGTCCCGCAAGCCACGCACTAAAGATAAACGGCGAGCGCCGCACAGGCCGGATCCGGCCTCGCAGTTCGCTCGCCGTCGTCCGGCTTTTCCTAGCTTGCGGTCCACCTCATAGGCGTTCAGGCGATCTTCGACACGACCCGAATTTCCGCGTGTTCGACCCAATCCGCCACGGCTTTCTTGTAAGCCGCAATGTGTGCGGACGCGGCATGCGCCGCCAACGCTTCCTTGCTGGCCCAACGCTCGACAAACACGAACCGGCGCGGCTCCTGCACGTCACGATGCAGATCGTATTGAAGCGCGCCCGGCTCCTCGCGCGTTGGCCCGACGATGCCTTCCAGCGCCTGGCGCAGTTGCTCCTCATAGCCCGGCTTTGCCACCGAGATTGCGACCACCGCGATTTCAGCCATGCTTGCCCTCCGTTGTTTCAGGAAAAGCAGCAGCATACCCGCCCCCCGTCAAACCTGCAGGCGGCCACGCGCTGCCTGCAAGTACGCGCGGCGGCGGCTGGATTACCCGGATGCAAGGCAAACCGCGCGCGAAACGTCTGAGCACCGTCCTTGCCTGGAGTTTGGCGGGCGGCCACTTACCGCCCTGCTACCCTCGGCTTCATACGCGTGATTGATTCCATTTGAAAGGATCGGTCCTGCGCAAGGCGAACGCGCGCGAAGCTCACGCGCAACGACCACGACGCCAGAGCCGAAGCCGCGTGACCGCCCGCCTGCCAGGCACCCGGCCAGATCCTGCGTCTGTGATTACCCGCACATTCATGCGAAGTGCGAACTGATAGACTGGTTTTGACAAATCCCGCCGGAGCCCCGCATGGCTGGCATTGCACTCCGCGTTCCCGGGCCGTACCCACCTTGCCCTACCGACGCCTGGGCTGTGCCTTCGTTGCGCGCCGAATCTGTTTGCGCGCCCCGTCACCCGCTTGCCGCGATGCCGCCATGCCCGCCCTTATGCCCGCTCTCATGCCAACCGTCAGCGAATTGACCCTGCGCGGTCTGCTCCCGCATCTGGTCCGGGACGAGTCCGGCTGGACCGCGACATGGCGCGCGCTGACCCTGCATAGCGTGTTCCAGCCGGTACTGTCCGTCACGCATCAGTGCGTGGTCGGCTACGAGGGGCTGTTGCGCGCGTTCGATCCGGTCGGACTGCCGGTATCGCCGGAGGTGCTGTTCTCCGGCACACGTTCGGCCGCCGACGCACGCGAACTCGACCGCATCGCGCGTTGCCTGCATGTGGCGAATTTCATGGAACAAGGCATCAGCACCGGATGGCTGTTTCTGAACACGCGTCCCCAGGTGTTCGAAACCGGCTGGCCGCAGCGGACCTTCATCGACGAACTGTCGGCGCACTTCGGCCTGCCGCAGGAGCGCATCGTGATCGAAGTGCTCGAACAACCCGCCGACGACGAATCCGCCGTCGCCAGCATGCTCGCCGCGTCTCAGCCACGCGACTTCCTGATTGCGATCGACGACTTCGGCACCGGTTTTTCGAACTTTGACCGTGTGTGGCGTTTTCGGCCCGACATCGTCAAGCTCGACCGTTCGCTGGTTGCGCGAGCGGGCAAGCGTGAAGGCGACGATTCGATGATCGGCCATCTGATCGCGATGCTCCATCAGTCCGGCACGCTGGTGCTCGCCGAAGGCGTCGAAACTGACGAGGAGTTGATGATTCTGATGCAGGCCGACGTCGATTTCGTGCAGGGTTTCTGGCTCGGCCAGCCGCAGAGTTCAGTGCAGGCGGCATGTGCAGGGGTGCCGGCGCAGATCGAGTCGATGTGGGCCAAATTCGCCGCTTATGAACACGCCCACGCCGGCCACCAGCGGCTCGGTTTCGAAGGGTTCGCCGAAGCCGTACTCGCCGCCGCCGACACGTTCAAAGCCACCGGCGATCTGCAGCAGGCGGCGCAAAAGATCTGGCATCTGCGCGAGGCCCGCCGGGTGTTCATCACCAACGGCCAGGGCGAACAGACTCAAGCGTCGATCTCAGCCGCCTCGGTGCCACCGCCCCCGTCGCGGCTCGCACCGCTCTACACCGACACGCGCAGCAACTGGTCGCGGCGATCCTATTTCAAGCACGCGCTCGCCGCGCCGGGGCGCGTCGCGATGATGGGGCCGCACTATTCGCTCGCGGACGGCCAGGACTGCTATACGGCGGCAATCGCGTTCGAGCGTGACGGCACGCATGTGCTCTGTGTCGATTTTGTGCCGGCGACGGCGGCAGCCGAGACGCGTTCTGGCGGACGCACAGCCAAACGCTGAGTCCGCCCCGGCTGCGCCGTCAGGCCTCGCCAGCCGCAGCCCCTTATCCTCTTCAGTCCTTCTTCAGTCCTTCTTCATTCCTCTACGCGCCCGCGGCCGGATTTGATCTCGCTGCGCTTCGCCTTGCTGTCGAGGCGACGCCGATTCGAGGCGCGCGTGGGCCGGGTCGCGACACGCGGCTTGCGTGTCACGCTGACGCTTTCGATCAGTTCATCGAGCCGCGCCAACGCAGCCGCGCGGTTCATCTCCTGAGTGCGATGCTCCTGCGCCTTGATGATCACCACCCCGTCGCGCGTGAGCCGGTGATCGGACAGCGCGAGCAGGCGCATCTTCAGCACCTCCGGCAACGACGAGGCCTGCACGTCGAAGCGCAGATGGATGGCACTCGAGACCTTGTTGACGTTCTGGCCGCCCGCTCCTTGCGCGCGCACTGCGGTCAATTCGATTTCGTTCGGCGGAATGGGATAGCGGGATGTCATGACAGGATTGAGCTGGGAGATGCAAGTGTACACAGTGCGCAGCCGATTCCGGGCCACGCGCTATCGGGCGGCGGCCACCGATGCGAAAAACCATTTGCATCGGCACAGCCAGTTCGTTGATACTGCGGCTTTCGCTTACAGCGTAAATTTATATGAAACTCCGTCCGGGTTTTGTTCTGGAACTGGCCATCAACTTTCTGTTGCCGTGGCTTGCTTACCGCTTTGCGTTACCGCACTTGGGCGAGACCGGCGCCCTGATTGCCTCCGCGGTGCCGCCGATGGTCTGGAGCGTGATCGAACTGGTGCGCTTCCGGCGCGTCGACGCGCTCAGCGTGATGGTCGTGGCAGGCATCGTGCTGTCGATCGTGGCCATGGCGCTGGGCGGCACTCCTCGCATGCTGTTGCTGCGGGAGTCGCTGGTGTCCGGCGCGGTAGGCGTGGTGTTTCTGCTGTCGTTGCCGCTGCGCCGCCCGCTGATCTTCTATCTCGCACGCGCCACCGTCGCCCGTGAGATGGAAGGCGGCGCCGAGCGCTTCGAAACGTTGTGGCGCGAGCGGCCGGGCTTCGTCAGCGCAATGCGGCTCATGACGCTGGTATGGGGCGTCGGCCTGACCGGCGAAACAGCGCTGCGCGCATGGATGGCGCTCACCTGGCCGATCGAGCGCTTCCTGGTAGTCTCGCCGTTCATCGGCTATGGCATATACGGCGGCCTGGCGCTTTGGACCATGTGGTACCGCAAGGCCATGCGCAACCGCGTCGAGGCACGCACGCAGCCGGACGGAATCGCTGGCTGAACACGGCGGCCCGCCCGCGCCACGCTACCGGGCCGCGCGCCACGCCTCCGCAATTCGCGCGGCCAGACCGGAGTCGCGCTGCGTCGGCGTCGCGATCGCCTGCAGCAGCACGGCGCGCGCGCCGATCACCTCCACCCGTTCACGCGCGCGCGTAATCGCCGTGTACACGAGTTCGCGCGACAACACGCGGCTGAACGCCGACGGCAGCATCAGCACCGCATGCTGGAACTCCGAGCCTTGCGACTTATGAACCGTAAGCGCGAATGCCGTATCGTGCGGCGGCAGCGCCGCCGGCGACACGGCTCGCAAACCGCCGTCACCCGTGCGGAAATACACGCGCAACGCGCCGCCCGCGCCCGGTAGCGCAATCCCAATGTCGCCGTTGAACAGACCCAGCGCATAGTCGTTGCGCGTGACCATAACGGGCCGTCCGGCGAACCATTGAGCGCCCACCGCCAGCGTCACACCCGCCGAGCGCCGCACTTGCGCGGCCATCGCGGCATTCACCTGATCGACGCCGCGCGGTCCCGAACGCGTCGCGCACAGAATTCGAAAACGGTTTAGTGCATCGAAGAGCGGCGACGGGTCTGGCGTATCGGTGACTAACGCTTCAGCAAGCGCCTGCGCATACGCCGCAAAACCCGCGGCAAGCCGTGTGACCGTGCGCTCGGCGAGGCTCACATGGGTGTCTTCGTACAGCGCCGCTGCACAGGGTTCGGCAGGGTCGATGCGCAGAGCGTCGAGTGCGACGCCCGCCGCACCGTTGCGAATCGCGAGCGACAAACGGCCGATCGGCGATTCGAGGCCAAATCGATAGTTGCGCTCGAGCCAGACGACGCAGTCGGCGAGCGGGTTTTGTGCAAGCGCGGCCAAGGTCGGGGCAGAGCCTGATGCTAATGCCGCGGCCGCTGCTGATTTCGCAGACGACGGTGCTCCAGTATCCGGCTCGGCGGTATTCGCAAAGAGATCGCCGCTGGGTGGTTCATCGAAGGCACCTTGCGCTTCGGTATGGGCATCGGCATCGGCGAACAGATCGTCGGGCGACGCATCGAAAATGGCCGGCTCACCCGCGTGCGCGAAAAACCCGTCATGCCCTTCGGCAAGTCCGCTCGATGGACCCGGCAGCGCCTGCGACAACCGCGCCGCGTCAATACCGAGCGCCCCGGCGATCCGCTGCAGTCCGTTTCGCGTAAAAGCGGGACGCGCGCTGAGTTCGGCAAATACCGCACCGGCCTCGACGGCGGCGAGCTGATCCTTGTCGCCCAGCATCACGAGACGCGTCTGCGGCGCAATCGCGTCGAGCAGATGTGCCGCCATCGCGACGTCGATCATCGACGCCTCGTCGATCACGACGACGTCATAAGGCAGCGGATTATCGCGATGATGCCGGAAGCGCCCGCCCGGTCCGGACCCGAGCAAGCGATGCAAGGTGTACGATGTCTGCGGCAAGCGCGCCGCGAGTTCCGGCGGCAAATCGCCGGCACGGGCCAGCAAGGCTTCCTGCATCCGCTGGGCGGCCTTGCCGGTGGGCGCCGCCAAGGCAATCCGCAGATCGGCCCGCGCGTCCAGCAGACACGCAAGCACGCCGACCACGGTAGTCGTCTTGCCGGTGCCCGGGCCGCCGCTAACGATGGTCAAGCGCCCGGACAGCGCCATGACTGCCGCGACACGTTGCCAGTCGACCTCGTCGTCCCGCGGTGCGCCGAAGTAGCGCAACAGACGTTCGTGTAATGCCTGGGCCGTCGTGTTCGTGTTCGCGGTTGTGGCGGCGCTCGGGGTCGTGTCCGCTCCTGCGCCGGAGCGCGCGTTCGCTGGCGCATTGGAATCGGCACCGGCATAGGCCTCGGCGCCAGCTCCTCCCGCAGCACCCGCAGCTTCGCGGACCCTCACCTGCTCCACCTGACCACCGCCCGCATGCCCAACCAGCGAGCGAGCGAGGCGCCGCTCGTAGTCGTAATAGCGTGCCAGATACAGCCGCCCTTGCCCGTCGATCACCAGCGGCCGCAACGCCGCCGCGCTCTGCGTGCCGTCGCTGACCATGCCGCTTGCGAACAGCGCCGCGCGCACCTCGGCGCTCGACCCATCGAAACGCCGTGCCAGCACGCCAAGCGGCAGACACACGTGCCCTTCGGCAGTCGCGCGGCTCGCAGCGAAGGCGGCCCGCGCCGCCCACTTCACCGACTCGCCCGACGCACCGCCGCGGCGCGCCAGCGTGCCGATGCGGCGCGCGAACCCTTCGGCAAGCGCGGTGCTGAAATCGGCCGGCGCGGGTAGATTCACGCCGATGTCATCGAGCGCCGGCGGTGCGAAAGCGTCCCGCTCGAACGTGCTCATGCGACACCTCCGATCATCGCCGCGTCGAGCAGCGCCACCAGTTCGAACGCGGGGCGCCGCATATGCACGCCCGCTGCCGCCCCGTCGCCGTCGCGCCACTGCGGACGAACGCCGCGCACGAACAGATAGAGATAGCCGCCGATATGCGTGTCGTAGGCGTAATCGCGCACCCGCGTTTTCAGATAGCGATGCAGCGCCACCGTGTAGAGCAGCGCCTGCAGGTGATACGCGTGGCTCGCCATGGCCGCTTCAAGCGGCGCCGCGGCGTAGTCGGCGGCCGTGTCGCCCAGATGGTTCGACTTCCAGTCGACGATCCAGAAACGTCCGTCGTACTCGACGATCATGTCGATAAATCCTTTGACGAAACCGCGCAACACGCCGGGTTCCAGCGCCACATCGGGATAGCCGTATTCGATCAGCAGTTCGCGCAATGCCGGAAAATCGAGCGAAGGCGCGGCAAACAGAAATTCAAGTTCGTTCAGACGCCGCTGCGGATTCAAGTTGGCAAGCGCCATACCGGGCACGAGCTCGGTGCTCACGACGTCCGCGATCAGCTTGTGCATCATGGCAGGCAAACGTACCGCAAGTTCGGGCACAGCCGGCGCCGGGCGCTCGCGCAATGCGCCCCGGATGGCCTCCGGCCACGTCTGCGGATCGGTGAAATCCGCGAGTTCGAACATGCGGTGCAGACAGTCGCCCGCCGCCGCGCCGCGCGGAAAGGCGAGAATGTCGTCTTCCGCATAGGACGGCGCTTGCGGCACCAGCAACGGCAGAGGTGCGAGCACATCGGCGATCTCGTCGTGATCGGGCCGCACTTCTTCCACCCGCGTAGGCGCCTCCTCGGCTTTGCTGCCGGCGGCGATCAGGCCGCTGAAGCTCGCCATGCGCCACTGATCGCGCAACGGCCGCCGGTTGGCACGCGCCTGCATTCGCGCGCCGCTATCCTGGAGGCTTTCCAACGGCACCCGGCGCCCCACCTCCGGCAACGGCTGCAGCGTGATCGGGCCGCCCGCAAGCGAGCGCCATCGTTCGGCCACGGCGACTTCGTCAGGCGGATCGGTGAGCCAATCGTCAAAGCTGTAGCCGCTGCCGCACACCAGCCAGTTCAGTACGCTGCGGCGAGACTCCCTGGTGGAGCGCGACGAAAGATAAGTCCCGGCAACCAGATAGCAGCGATACACCGCGCGTGTCAGCGCCACATACACGAGCCGCGCCCGTTCTGCCGCCTGCTCGCGCACCGCATCACGTGACGCGCGTTCGGCCTCTTCGTCGTCGCAACCGTAGTGCAGCACGGCACCGCCCGTTTCGTCGTGATATTCGCGCGCATCGGGCAAGCCCGAGGATGGCGGCTCGCGCAGCGCGCCGTCGTTCAGAAACGGGCAGAACACAACCGCGTACTCCAGTCCTTTCGATTTGTGGACGGTGACGATCTGCACGAGGTTGCGATCCGACTCGAGCCGTAACTGCGCGTCTTCGCCGCCACCTTGCGTGCGTTGCGCGGCGAGCCAGCGCAAAGTCGGTGCGATACCGGGTTGCGTGGCAGCACGTGCCTGCACGAGTTCGGCCAGATGATTCACGTTGGTCAGACGGCGCTCGCCGTCCGGTCCGGCCACCAGCCGTTGCGCGACTCGCAACTCGCGCATCAGCGTGCGCCACATCAACGCGAAGCCGCGCTCGTGCCATAGCGTGCGATAGCGTGAGAAACGTTCGACCCAGCACATCGCGTCCGACGCGTGCGCGG
>Ga0074197_1002985_pt1 | contig 10852 bp, 8 predicted proteins | sample EPASupsiteSAE305_FD_64526 | JGI IMG/M metagenome (GOLD analysis project Ga0074197, IMG submission 64526) | Bioremediated contaminated groundwater microbial communities from EPA Superfund site, New Mexico - SAE3-05 reassembly with SPADES | ecosystem: Environmental > Aquatic > Deep subsurface >...
GTCATCGTTCGGGATGACCTCGGAGAGCATCGGCTGGATGGGAGTTACCGCTCCGCAGATCGCAAGCGGCGTATCCGGGTCTACGGATACGGAATCATGAACGTCCCAGTCAACTGTTCCGATCGTATCTTCCGGGTAATACCGATCCTTTATATCCCCTGTTTCGACACGTAAAAGCTCAAGTCTGTCACCGTTTTTGAACGCGATGATTTTCCCTTTCTTAATGTCTGATCCGTACCATGTCCTGTATTTCAGCGAAGGTTCGCCTATGTCATAGCGGTAGTAAATGACATCGTCAGAATCAAGCCAGCCCTCGAAGGCCATGCGCCCGATCTCGACCTCCTGGGTCGCGCACCTTTTCTCTCTTATGTTGTAAATTACCGCGTGGACTCTCCCCCCGACATATTCGAGGGCATCGTTTGCCCTCCATCTGCGTGGAATCTCATATACTGACCCATCTGCGCAAGGCCAGTATCCGGGGAAAAAGTCCCTGTATATGCGAAACCCGTTTTCTTCGGCGAAGGAGATGACCGCCCTCATGTGTTCATCGGGCGAAAACCTTGCGAGGACCTTCTCCTGGACCGTTCCGAACATAACATCTGCCTCCGTTCGGGCGAGGACTTGCCCTCCCGCCTGAGCAGTAACTATTATCCTGTAGAGCTTCCATCCAAGTTCGTCGGGGTATGTGTATCCGGTATCAAAATCTTTGGTCACGCCGCCCTGGATGAGGACGGCAAAGCGGTCTTCCGTCACCACGGCTTTCAGTGAGGGGTCATAAAAACTTTCCGGGTCTCCGTGCCGGTATACGAGGTCCGGGGGAGGAGATCGGTAGAGTTCCTCACGGCTTATATCAACCCATGGGGCTTTTCCTTCATATCTGAAGTAAATATCTCTTTCCGGTGTCAGCCCGGTAAAAGGGTCAACGCAGCTGCTGACGGTCCGGAGGGGGGAAATATATCCGTCTCTGACGAGGCCTGTCTCTGCAATATCTACCCTTATATCGAAAGGCATATTCTCTGGCCTTCCTTCACGTTCTATTCTGCCGACAACATAAAAGTCTCTTCCTGATTCAAGCACCTGCTCATCTGCAGAAGGAGCAAGGATCGAGATGACCACAGCCTCTGCGTTCATAGCAGAGGAGTATACAAGGAGGCATGCAGATCCAGCGATAGCGATGATCTTTAAATATTTTTTCATTCCGCTGCCCCTCTCCTCTGTGATCATATTTCCTGTCAGCGCTCTCTCTAAAGCAAAAATAGTACGCTTCTGCTAATCATACATCAAAGAGAAAACCCTGTTCAATATAAAAAAATATGCCGTGTGGGTGGCAGATAATAAAAACAGGCGGCCTTCCAACAAGGAGAAGACAGCCTGTGAAAAACTAGGGACTCAAAATTTACTGATATATCCTCAGTTATTTTTTATCTTTAATTTCAGGCGCAACCTTCAAAAGGGCCAGAACAGTGCTTGCTAGCTTTCCTTTAGTAAGGGGCTTGTCGCCTGTCAGGCCATCTATTACCCCCTGGTATCTTTTTATGTCTTTTTTGAAAAGTATTTCAAGCCATGAGGAAAACTCACTGACCGTGACAAGCGCCTGAAGGTTCTTATCCGGGAATTTTTGTATCCCCATAGCCCTTCTAAGGGCATCCCTTACTTCTACCCAGTGCATTTCGTCGTATACACCGAAAAATTTCTCCGTCAAAGGGTCCATGTAGCCGTAAAGCATTGCTGCTTCGACCCCTTCCCATGATGCGGAGTAATTGGGAGCATCCTCAAAATCAAATAGGGAAAGCCTGCTCCTCGATCTCCAAAGCTCTGTCTGGACATCAAGGGGGCGCAGCTTTCGAGGTTGTACTTTCTGGATGACGGATACTGCTGCGATCGCTCCAGCAGCCTGCCCTGTCAGCATCGTAACGGGCTGGAGCCTTGTTGAGCCATTTACCACCCTTGAAACGGAGATATTTTTCTCCGCTGCCAGAAGTCCCTCTAGCTTCTCCGGGACAAAGACCTCAAAGGGTATTTGGAATAGCCCGCCATCCCCGTTCCAGTCATTCGGGATCTTTTCCTTCGTCTCTCCCAGGTCCGCTTCAAGGTATATGCTGTCGTTTTTTCCGTGAATATCTATGGGATATTCTCCCAAGGCCAGACTGTGCGGTTTTGAAGTGAGCGTCCTGCCCAGTTTTTCATCCCTTAGGATGTCATCGACCGTCATGGTCTGTATGCCAACCAGCCTCCTGCTTTCCCTGACATAAGGAAAAGGGGGGAAGAGAGAGAGGATCGGACGGTATTTTTCGGGAAATTCCGCCCAGTCAGCCCAGTCAGTGCTGAACCAGCCTCCATAACCCTGTCTGTTGTCAACAGACCAGTCTGACATGCCGAGTTCGGTCTGCATATAGTAAAGGAATGCGAGGGTCTTCAACATTGCCTCCCTAGTTGCGAGGGCCCTGAAGTTTGGGCTTTCAAGAAAATCAACAGACAGATTGGGAGAACTGCCATTTTGGCCGGGATAATCATTTGCCCAGTTTATAACAGTCTTTGTGATACTTGTCCATGTTTCCGGCTTACCTCCGTCGATAATGGCGTTATTTGAGGGATCCGGGATAGCACGGTAGGCATTATGCACGACAGGGCTGAACGGGTAATCCCCCGGCCATGTGCTTCCATTTTTTCTTATCGTCATCCTGAATTTGAAAAGATGATCGGTGTATCCCGGAGGCGCCCCCTGGACTTTTAGTTCTGGCGGCAGTCCCCCTTTGTACTGTTTTATGACGACAGGGTATGTTATGTCCTGAATTATCGCATTTTTGTCGATTACAGGAGAGATCGCGTTTCCGGAACGGTAACGGGCACCGGACAAAGCAATAAAATCTCCGTACTCAGTTGCATCGATGAATACTTTTGCTGAAAGTAGAACTTCCTTTCCATCCACCTTTACAACAGCCGAACGGACCCTGTTTTCAGTTACTTTTACCGATATCGGTCTGGCTTTAAGAATTATGTCAACGAGGCCTGCCTCACTGAGCATTTCCTTAAGGATCATCTGCCCGACCCAAGGTTCGAATGCGATGGTGTCGCTTCCCCAGTAGCAAATGTTAACGCTTGTATTCCTAGCCGAATAGTATTCCCTGATCTTAGTTATGAACTCAAGATATATACCTGTGCGGGTCTTTGTCTTGTCATCCATCGTCGAGACGGCAGCCCCTGTCATCTGCCCGCCTATCCAGTCGGATTCCTCAATAAGGGCAACGGACATTCCCATCCTAGCCGCCTGTATGGCTGCTGAGCATCCGCCCGAACCGGCTCCTATTACCGCCACATCATATGGCCTCTGTTCGAGAGCATGCGCCGTTTCCGGCACAGCAAAAAAGATAAATGAACTAAAAATCACCGCTAAAATAATTGTCCTTCTCAAGGATCAGACCTCCATATTTTTGCCTCTTGTCATGATGTTTGACACTGCCGCCCTTTTTAATATCATTATATATACAGACCGAAGAGCAGGACGTTTTGTGGCAAGTATTATATGAAAATTATTATATATTTCATACATATAAAAATGCGGGCAAACTGATTTTTACAGTTTTTTGCCCGCTTTAAGTATAAAAACAGTAAAAATGGCTATGATTCTTGTTTTACAGAGCTGAAATATTTTGAAAAAAGTTCATCGGGATTTTCACTGCATTTTATATGGATCTCACCGCAGACCACGGCCCCCTTTTCTATGGAGATGCTGTCAGACGATACATTGCCCAGTATAAAAGAATTTTTTTTGCAGACAACATCAGCTGTTGATATTACATTCCCTTTGATCTTTCCGTCAATAGAGGTATCTCCCGATTCGATGTCACCGATCACCTCAGAGCCCGAATCGATCATCAGCGATGCTTCCGCGCGGAGGTTTCCCAATACTGAACATTCACTGAGTTCCACCTTGTTTGCAGAGATGTTTCCGCGAACTTTCCCCTTTATTCGCACATCTCCCTTTGCTATGATATCGCCCTCGACATCGCCGCCTATCAGCAGGTTGCCGTTGGACATTATCTTCCCGATGATCCTGGTGTCTGCAGAAATGACAGAATCCCTTGCTGTGCTGCAGGCCGAGGTTTTGTCATTATGCCGATAGCCGGGACTGCTGATAAAATGCTGTGAACGCGGAGTTTCATCGATAACTGGTCCTTCTTCAATATTCTCCGTTTCTTTAACCGCGACTGTAGCATCATCAAGTATTTCTTCGTCTTCAAGGTCTGTGGGCGAAAGCCGGAAGACCTCATTCAATGAAGTTTTGAAATTATCCATGTATCCCACTATTAAACCCCTCCCTTTTCTAGGTAATTGTAATAAAAAGTTACAGGTTCAACTTCGTTTGTGAGTCTGTCAAATGCAAATCCCTTGTTTTTAAGATAAATGATAGTCTTTTCAAGCGCTTTAAGGGTCTTTTCAGAGGTATCATGCATCAGTACTATATTTCTTCTGTTCTCATGGACGCCATAAATTATGCTTTTCATTACAGAATCTGCAGTTGCGCTTTTAGTCGCATCAGCAGCTGAGACATCCCAATCATAAAAAGTATAGCCACGACGAAGCATTTCAGCTGATAATTCCCTGAAGATCCTCCTGTTATAGACATTAACGGTCCCTCCGGGGAACCTGAGGATATTTGGTCTCACTCCGGTTGTTTCATAGATCAGATCGTTTATTTTTTTAAAGTCATCAAGGAATGAATCCACAGAGGTATATATTTTATTGTAAGCATGTGTATAAGAATGAGGTGCAAGAGTATGACCTTCTTCCACTATTCGCCTCATAAATTTTTTGCTTTTTGGATCATTTTTCCCAACGGCAAAAAAGGTAGCTTTAATATTATATTTTCTAAGGATCCTTAAAATTTTTTCTGTGTGTCTTGATGGACCGTCGTCAAACGTCAGATAGACGGTTTTTTCCTTTTTTACAAAAGGAGTTCGGGGGGTGCAGTAAAGGTCGGGATATTTTTTCTGATACTCCGGGCTCGAAACGATATTGCTGTTTTCAGAAGCTGGGGTCTTGTCGGGTGAAACGCCTTTATCGAATGATCTTGATCTCAGGGAGGTTATTTCAGATCGAAGGAGTTTATTCTGATAAAAAAGCACCGTCATGGATAAATAGGGTGTGATAACGATCAGAAAAAAACACAGACAAATAACATGTCTGAAGAACCGGACACTTCCAAAATAAGCTTCGTTTTTAATTCCGGTTTTCTCCTTCATTGGCTCACCCTAGTACGGATCAGAATTTTTTGATACAGGTCGATCAAAGCAATAAGGCAGATCACACAAAAACCGAAGGAGTGTATTTATATAAAATTCATACAGTAAAATGTAATTTAAATAATTGATTTAACGAGGCAAATGTTTGGTCGAATTCAACAGAAAGCAGAGTATATCATGAAATTGCTTTATAGTAAAAAAGAATTAAACAAGAGGAAGAGCGTGTTAAATGCCCCTCCTCTTCTTATTCATCAGGATGTAACTTTTTATTTGGGTATCGTTCCCTCTACGCCCTCGACGAACCAGCTCATGCTGAGCATTTCTCCGTCGTTGAGGTTCTTGCCCTGCTGGACAACGACTTTACCGTCCTGTCCCTTGATGGGGCCGTAGAAGACGTCCCATTTTCCGTCAAGGATCTTTTTCTTTTCCGCAGCTACAAGTTTCTTTGTATCTTCAGAAACAGCCTTTCCGTAAGCAGAGAGGTCGACCATTCCGTCCTTCATGCTCCACCAGATCTGTTCGGATTTCCAGGTGCCCTTCTCAATGTTCTTGACTGCGTAGTCATAGTACTTGCCCCAGTTCCATATAGGAGTTACAAGGTGGCGTGTAGGAGCATACTTGTCCATCGGGTTGTTGTATCCGATGACCCACATGCCGAGCTCTTCTGCGGCCTGGGGGGCTCCGCCAGTATCAGCGTGCATAGCTATTGTGTCGCATTTCGCATCGTAAAGTGCTTTTGTAGCCTCTTTTTCCTTTGCCGGGTCATGCCATGAGAATAACCAGACGACCTTAACCTTTGCCTTCGGGTTAGCTTTGCGGACTCCGAGGGTAAAGGCGTTGATCCCGCGGATGACTTCGGGGATCGGATAGGCTGCTACATAACCGATAAGGTTGGATTTCGTCGCTTTACCAGCGACCAGCCCAGAAAGATAACGGGGCTGGTACATGCGGCCGAAGTAGGTGCTTACGTTCGGGGCAACTTTGTAGCCTGAACAGTGCATGAAATATACATCGGGATATTTCTTGGCTACGTTGATGACGTGATCCATGTAACCGAATGAGTTGGCAAAAATGACTTTAGATCCGTTGCGTACAGCCGTCTCCATGACCCTTTCAGCATCGGGACCTTCAGGAACTGATTCAACTATCGAGCCCTTGATGCCCGGGTTGAGCTTTTCCATCATCTTGCGGCCCTGGTCGTGCATGAAGTTGTAGCCGCCGTCACCGACCGGGCCGACATAGACGAATGTCGGTTTCTGGTTGCTCATCTTGATCGGGCCCAAAGCTGCAAAAGCTGCTGCAGCGAAGCAAAGAACAAGTAAAAATGCAATAATACCGCGTTTTTTCATTTTAAAAGATCCTCCCCTTGAGTTGATCTCCGGATGCGGAGACCTGATTGATTACCGCTTGTTTGCTGACCCCTTAACTGCAGTGTAAGAATATCATAACAATAAATTTTTTGCCATGGAATTCCTTTACATAAATCATGTATTTTGCAGATATGTTTGAATTGATATATCTCACAAAGAAAGCGGAGATTATTACGGGGTAAGTAATATTTTGTTTTTGCAGTCTTTTGGAATATAATTTTTATTGGGTCACCAACAAAAATTATTACAGGAAAGATTTAAGGGAAGTACAAAATTAAATATAGTAAAAACATTTGTCTGCTGAAGGGAAAGTGATGTTTATATGATTTCAGAAAAAATGCTTGAGCTGGGGAGAAAACGTTCGGAGATCCGTGAGATATTCGAATATGGCAAAAAAAGAGGAAGCGAGATAGGGGCGGATAAAGTTTTCGACTTCAGTATCGGTAACCCGAATGTACCTGCACCGGAATTCATAAAAGAGACCATTATCGACCTTCTCAGGAATGAGGACCCTACTAAGATCCACGGCTACACATCGGCGCAGGGTGATATTAGTGTAAGGAAAGCACTGGCCGATCACATAAACAGCCAATATGGGACCGATATAACAGCGGATCATTTTTATCTTACTGCCGGGGCAGCCGCTTCACTCTCGATCTGCTGCAAGGCATTGGCTATTCCGGGCGATGAATTTCTGACTTTTGCGCCTTATTTCCCCGAGTACAAAGTCTATGTCGAGTCGGCAGGAGCTGTATTGTCAGTCATACCGGCCAATACAGAAAATTTCCAGGTGGATCTTGAAAAATTCGAAAAAGCTGTAAACAAAAATACCAAAGCTGTAATAATTAATTCGCCCAACAACCCGTCAGGTGTCGTTTATTCGCTTGAGACTATCAAAGAGATATGTTCTGTAATGGAGAGAAAATCAAAGGAATTCGGTCATGTGATCTACCTTATTTCAGATGAACCATACAGGGAACTGGTCTACGGAGATGTCGAGGTCTCCTTCCTCCTCAACCATTACGACAACACCTTCGTCTGCTATTCCTACAGCAAATCACTCTCACTCCCTGGAGAGAGAATCGGCTACGTTTTGGTTTCAAATAAGATGAAGGACGGAGAGGATGTTTATGCAGCGGTCTGCGGGGCGGGCAGAGCTCTTGGTTATGTCTGTGCCCCGAGCCTTTTCCAGCATCTGATAGCAAGATGTCTTGGCCGGACAGCAGATATATCGATATATAAAAGAAACAGGGACATCCTTTACAGCGGTCTCGCAAGTATGGGTTATGAATGTGCCAAGCCTGACGGAGCCTTCTATCTCTTTGTCAAGGCGCTCGAACCGGATGCCGTGGCATTTTGCGAGAAGGCAAAGAAATATGAGCTTCTGCTCGTCCCCGGCGATGGTTTCGGATGCCCTGGATATGCTCGCATCTCATACTGTGTGAGGACCGACCAGATAGAAGATTCTCTTCCGGCATTCGAAAAGCTTGCAGCTGAGTACAAAAAGTAGCAAAGCCTTGCAATAAAAGAAAAAGAGGGGGTCCCGGCCAAGGCCGGGACCCCCTCTGGTCATTTTTTAGCTAGACAGAGGCTGTTTCCCTAGCAGTCGAAGCGGTTTTTTCCTCATCGGACCTTCTGTCGGTAATACTTTTTGTTGGGCACTTTGTTGCGCAGATGCCGCAGTTGATGCATTTTGCAGGATCGATCACAGCGAGGGCGCCCTTCATCTCTATTGCCTGTACCGGGCAGCTTTTCACACAAAGGGTGCATCCAATGCATCCGACTGAGCAGACCCTTTTAACATCAGGCCCTTTAAGGGGCGAGTTGCAGGATACATTGACCTTTGATTTCCTTGGCACCAGCACCAATACGTCTCTCGGACAGTTTTCGACACAGGCTCCGCATCCAACGCATTTTTCAGCATCCACCACAGCAAGGCCGTTCTTAATGGTAATGGCGTGGAAGGCGCAGACACTTACACATGTACCGAGGCCCATGCATCCGTATGCGCATGAAGTAGGGCCCTTTCCAGGGACCACAGCCGCGGCCCGGCAGTCATATTCGCCGAAGTAGACGCAGTTCTTCACCGTTTTGTCGTTTGATCCCTTGCATTTGAGAAAGGCTATCTTCGGCTCTTCTTTTTCGGCCTGGACTCCAAGTATTGCAGCAATACTATCTGCCAGGGCGGACCCTCCCGCAGCGCAGCCGGTGATCTTTCCTGTACCGTTTGCAAGAGCTTCAGCAAAACCATCGCACCCGGGATAGCCGCAGCCTCCGCAGTTTGCTCCCGGAAGGATAGCGCGGATATTTGCCTGCCGGGGGTCCGTTTCAACATGGAATTTTTTTGAGGCAAACGCCAGAAGGGCGCCGAAAATCAGCCCCAGGCCTCCCATAATTATTGCAGGATACATCATTCCAGTCATATCATTTTCCCCCTATTTGATAAGCCCGCTGAAGCCCATGAAAGCGATGGACATGAGTCCCGCGGTAACAAGCGCAATAGGCAGCCCTCTTAGACACTTCGGCATATTCTGGCTTATCTCAATTCTTTCCCTTATGCCCGCCATGAGTAATATCGCCAGAAGGAATCCGACAGATGCTCCTGCGGCGTGAACGATCGATTCTATGAAGCTATATTTCTCGTTCATATTAATGACCGCTACACCGAGAACGGCGCAGTTGGTTGTGATCAGCGGGAGAAATATGCCAAGCGATTTGTAGAGCCCCGGCTGGACTTTTTTGAGCACTATCTCAACAAACTGTACAAGGGCAGCTATTATTAGGATGAACGATAGAGTGTAAAGGTATTCTAGGCCCAATGGTACAAGGATAAAAGTGTATGCCGACCAGGTCATAGTCGATGCGAGCACAATAACGAATATTACGGCAAGGCCCATTCCCCTTGCTGTTTCCAATTTGTTTGATACACCTAAAAATGGGCAACAGCCGAGGAAGCGTGCCAGAAGAATGTTGTTTACAAAAATGGCTCCGAAGAAGAGCGCAAGCAGAGACATTATGCGTCACCCTCCTTTTCTTCTTTCGTACAGGGCAGGCTTAATCCGCCGCCCCCGCAGTATTTCTTTAGTCCGCAGCCCTCACAGGAATCAAGTTTTTTCCAGCCGTCAAAGTCAGGTTTGAAGCCTGTTGACTCTTCCTCTTTCCTGAGCTGGATCTTCCTGAAAAGGGCTATAAGAATTCCCAGTGTGATGAATCCGCCGGGAGCCAGTATGACAAGTAGGGCAGGTTGGTAAAATGAGGGTATCACCGAGAAATTGAAAATAGAGCCGTTTCCCAGAAGTTCCCTTATCCCTCCGATGAATGTGAGGGCGAATGTAAATCCAAGCCCCATGCCGATCCCGTCGAAAAGAGAGTCGATCACCCCGTTTTTGAAAGCAAATGCCTCAGCCCTGGCAAGTATTATGCAGTTTACGACGATCAGAGGGATAAATATGCCCAGTGATTTATCGAGAGCAGGAGCGTATGCTGATATCAGGAGCTGGATTATGGTCACGAATCCCGCAATGACTACGATGAAAGCCGGGATGCGAATTTCGTCGGGTATGAATTTCCTTATCATGGATATCATGACATTGGAGCCCATAAGCACTGCCATAGCAGCAAGCCCCATCCCGAAACCGTTTGAAGCGCTCGTGGTTACCGCCAGGGTCGGACAGAGACCGAGTACAAGTACAAAGGTCGGGTTCTCGGTAAGTATTCCATTTTTAAGCAATCTGAGAGGACTCATCATTACTTATTCCCCTCCCCTTTCAGATTTTTTGCCCAGTATTCAAGCGCTTTATTGACACCATCAGCCACTGCGCTTGAAGTTATAGTGGCTCCTGATATGGCCTGGACCTCGTTTTCCGCGGTGGGTTTGGACTTTGTTATTACGATCCTGTCTACGTTCTTTTGTTTGAACTGATCTGAGAAAGCGGGATTGGCAGCTTTTGCCCCCAATCCGGGTGTTTCAGTATGGCTTAGGATTTTAATGCTGATAAGTTTGCCCTCATCGTTTATCCCGACCACCATTTCTATAAGGCCGCCATATCCTTTAGGGGTCACTGTTATGTTGTAACCGACAGTCTCTCCGTTGGCGGAGCCTTTGTTGACTTCCTTTATGACGTTGTTATCCTGCAGGGAACCTACTTTCTCAAAATCAGATGCTTCAGGAAGAGTTTCTGCCAATGCCGCCATTTTTTCCTTTTCCTTTGCGGAGCTAATAGGTTCGAGTGTCATGGT
>Ga0074197_1001572_pt1 | contig 10851 bp, 8 predicted proteins | sample EPASupsiteSAE305_FD_64526 | JGI IMG/M metagenome (GOLD analysis project Ga0074197, IMG submission 64526) | Bioremediated contaminated groundwater microbial communities from EPA Superfund site, New Mexico - SAE3-05 reassembly with SPADES | ecosystem: Environmental > Aquatic > Deep subsurface >...
TGCAGACCAAACACCGCTCACTTCTTTTAATCCCCACCATCGCCCTATTCCACAACTCAATCTCCCTTTGGGAACACGTTATGATAACACCGGCTGGTTCCCATGGGATGTTGAAAAACTCTCAACCACACTTGAAATTAAACAAAATTCTCAACTTTTAGGCTACCTCTATATCGAGAGAAAAACAGATCGTATCACCTCTTTTGTTATGGATTTAGTGAAATCGGTCACAATTTTTTCATTCGGATTACTCCTTTTTGTCTACATGGTGTCACGTATGTTGAGCAAAAAAATCCTCCAGCCGATACTTACATTAACCGAAGCGGCCAAAGAGGTAGCACAAAACAACAACTACTCGCTTCGTGTCACCCATGATAAGGACGATGAAATTGCTTATTTGTACGATGCCTTTAACCATCTCTTAAGTGATACCGAATCGTTGACAACCCATTTGGAATCGAGGGTGGCATCACGAACTCAAGAGCTTCAAGACTCCCTTGAAACACTGAAAAAAGCACAGCTTCAGCTGGTAGAATCTGAGAAAATGGCCGCACTGGGGAATCTTGTCAGCGGTGTTGCCCATGAGGTCAATACCCCTTTGGGCAATGCAATTACCGGGGGATCTATTATCGTCAGAGAGACGCAGCAGCTCCTGCGGCAAATAGAGGAGGGAACCCTCAAAAAATCGTTTATGGAGCAAAAACTCAATATATTGAACGAAACAGCAGACCTGCTCCTCAAAAGTGTTAATCAAGCGGCCAATCTCATTCGCAGTTTCAAACGTATTTCTGTCGACCAAAGCGTGGAAGATAAACAAACCTTCAATCTGTACGAGTATCTCGAAGAGATTCTCCTTACATTCCATAACAAACTTAAAAAAATACCGGTAACCGTACATATCGAAGGGGATACTAAACTGGTTATCAAATCTTACCCCGGTGTATACGCCCAAATTATCAGCAATTTCATCCAAAATTCCTTACTGCACGGGTTTAATGAATCAACTCTTGATGCAACTATCACGATCCGTTTTAAAATAGACGAAAACAATCTGATCCTCACCTATGCCGACAACGGAGCAGGGATGGATGAAAAAATTAAAAAAACTGCTTTCGAGCCCTTTACTACCACCAAACGCAATGCCGGGGGGACTGGTCTTGGACTTAATATCGTCTACAATCTTATCACCCAAAAACTGCTGGGAAAAATTATCCTGAATTCTGAGACTCAAAAAGGTGCATCATTCACCCTCACCCTCCCATTGGAACAGAGTGTATCGGGTGAACATTTACAGGCTTAATGAATTTTAAGATGTCAATGTTATTATTAGATTATATTATCCAAAAAGGTTGGTCATGAAAAACATCTTTTTAACGGCAGTGCTTTCTTGCTCTCTTCTCCAAGCAGATGACCAATCCGAATTAGCCCCTCTTTCGCTGGAGGACCTTCTCAATATTCAAGTCACCAGTACTTCGCGCCGCGATGAAAGCCAGCACTTGGCTCCCGGAGTCATCACCGTAGTCTCCTCTCAAGAGATTCACCAATACGGTGCCAGACATTTACGCGATGTCATTGATCGCCTTGTCGGGACACAGGTACTCAGTTCCCACCAGCGCCCCCATAATAAAACCTCGATTCGCGGCATGAACGGAGCCCATCAGGAAGGGTGGGAAGTGGTTCTCCTTAACGGACGCCCGATACACGATGGAACCGACGGCGGATTTAACTTCGATATTTATCTCGGATTTCCGTTAGAGATGATCGATCATATCGAAGTGATACGAGGTCCGGGGTCGGTTATTTACGGCACCAATGCGATGGCTGGGGTCATCAACATTGTCACCAAAGACGCACAAAAATCGATCAATGAAACCCGTATCGATATCGGGGCTGGGAGCTTTAATCGCACTCAACTTCAACTCTCAACATTGATTGGAGGTGCTGATTACAGTCTTAATATCGGTCTCAATGCCATCCGCGCCAATGGCGACAGTATTAATGGAGTTCTCGATAAGGACCACATCGCGGGAAGCTATGATTCAGGCGAAAACAGCGATAACCTTGTCATTAACGGCAAATACAAAGGATTCACCCTCAACGCTATGGTAATGAATAACGATGCGGACAGCGGAGGTTCCTCTTTTCAGCTCCCCTCATCGCCGATGGAAAAGAAAAGAGGGTATCTCGACGTCGGATATCTCTACGATATCACGAGCGGATGGGATGCCTCTTTTAACTATACCGTTAATTTGGGCGAGTTTGATTGGCAAATCAGCGAAACAGGCGGACGCAACCATTATAAAGACCGCTACGATATGGCGGAAATGATTGTTCGCGGCAATATCGCCACCGATCTCAATCTCCTCTTCGGCGCCAACTCTTCAAATTACGAAACCGAGTTCAAAAGCGGGTTCCCTTATTCTGAAATGAACAGTAAAAGTGCCTATACCCAAATCGACTATATGCTCTCTCCAAAACAAAAAATCATCGCCGGAATTCAGTTAAACAAACCCGAGGATACCCAAACCGATCTCTCCAAGAGAGCCGGATTTATTCAGGGATTCGGAAATAACTGGTGGCTCAAACTCCTCTACAGCGAAGCGTACCGTTCCCCAAACCTTCAAGAAGCAAAAATCAATGCGCCGACATTGAGAGGAAATCCCTTGCTGAATCCCGAAAAAGTGGCAACGTATGACGCTCAGCTCATTTATCAAACGCCGAAACAATACTATGCGATTGCCCTGTATGATACGGTACTTGATAATTTGATTGTAAGGGTTTCGGGAACGCCGACAACATTTGCTAATCAGGGAAATGTCCATTTTCAGGGGATAGAGATGGAGGGGCGTGTAGAAGTAAATGAGGATTTCAACATCCTCGGCAATTTCAGCTATCAGATCAACAAAACAAACAGTGGAGTAAAAGACACCACGTTTACCCCCAATATGATGGCTAAGCTGGGCGGTTCCTATAGCGGATTTCATGGGATGAATATCGCGGTATTTAACAGTTATATCGGCAGCTCAAACGATCAAAGCATAGCCAATTCAGCGCTTAATCCTGAGCCGGATGCTTATAATCTTTTAACCGCCAACCTATCGGTCGATACGGCTCAAACGTGGGGGATAGGAAAACGTGGGCAATCATTATTGTCACTCTATTTGGACAATCTTTTGGATGAAGATGTGTACAGTCCCAATCTCAACTACACCAATGGAACCAATACAATCCCCCATCATTGGGGACGCAGCGCCAATCTCACCTATACCTATAAGTTTTAACCGATGCCACGCACATCTTCCGGATGCGGGAGAAAACTCCACCGTTTCTAACGTGAGCGTTCCATCTTTTCGCTGTCGATCTCAACGACCGTATGAACATTCCCTCGAGGAAAATAGTCTGCAACCACTTTTAAACGCTTGGGAGCGATTTTTGACTCGAAAGTGCTGTAGATCTCGTTTGCACTGTTTTCGTGAGAAATATGGCGGTTTCTGAACGAATTAATGTACAGTTTGATGGCTTTGAGTTCAGCAACCCATTTATCCGGCGTGTATTCAACATAAATCGTTGCAAAATCGGGGTATCCGCTGCGAGGACAAAGGCAGGTAAATTCCGGCAGCGTTACTTTGATCACATAATCGCGTTCATGTTGATTCGGCCAAATTTCAAAATCTTTTTCGATATCGAAATTTTCGACGATTTGTTCTCCGTATTTCATATTTTTCCTTATTACTTTTATTTTAAATATCGACAGTTTTATAACTGTTCCGGTGTTAAAATTCTACCCAGATAATTTCCCTGCCGATAGTTGATTTTTAGTGACTGGACGAGATTATAGGTATATTCATCTTCGATCATCGATACCCAGGTTTTAGCTCCGCACAAGTGAGCACTCAGGTTAAGCCCCTGAATGATATTTTGGTATCCCGCTTCTTTGATATGGCGGGTATAAAGAGGATCAAAACGGACGATATCGACTTCAAGCTCTTTGAGATACAAAAGGGTCGTGTGATGTCCCCCTAAACGGTCGAGTGCAATTTTATATCCCGCTTTTCGATAATGGGCAATTTGATGGGCAAAACGCTCCAACTGATGGCAATATTCTTTCTCTTCAAACATCAACGTTATTTTATATCGAGCCTGCGGATAACGTTCAAACAGGGTGAGTGCATGCTCAAAAAAGTGAGGATTACGTAAGGTAACGGAAGAAATTGTTACCACAAAGTTTCGTTTCTGATCATCGCACAAAGAACCGATTTTTTCCAATACATCGCTCTCAAAATGACGCATCTTATTCAAACGGTTCAATACGGGGATATAGCGGCTTTGGTGGATAAAGCGTCCTTCGGTATCAATCAGTTTAATGGTTGTATCAAACACGGCATATTCATCACAGCATACCGGCCAAAATCCGATCGAAAAGCGTCTTTTTTCAACGGCTTGTATGATCTCATTTTCAAGTTCGTTAATCGAATAAATGTCCTCTTTTTCCGAACTGACCCGATCATGATGCAGTTCATACAAACGGCTTACTAACAACTCGATATCATCGGAGAGCCGTGAATCGATCATCACCGCTTCAAGCCGTATCTCAATGTCATCATTAATATAATTTTGATACTTGCTCAAAAGAAGTTCGATAAGAGGAACATATTGCTCTTTTTCGCCCGGTAAAAAAACTAAAAAATCACCGCCCTTATAACGGCATATCGGAAGTTTTTCGATTCTCTTATCACGAAAGAAATCGTCCAGTTTTATGACGGTATTTTGCAATGACTTATCGCCGTTTTTAACCCCGTACCGTTCATTGATCGACCATAAATTTTCAACACTGATTAAAACAAGGGTTTGTGTTTTTTTGGAAATTGATTTTTTAAACAGCCGAAAAAAATATTCCGGGGTAAAAGTATGGGTAATCGTATCGGTAATATTTTCATTGGTACTTTGATAAATCAAATAGAAAATAAAATAGACCATTATCCCCAATAACGCAATTGATAAAATGATTAAAGAAGAAACAGTGGTGTAGTTTCGTGTTAATAGTGCAAAAAGGGTTATGGTACTGAGAAAAAAGATCGGCAACCCCATCCGCAAAGCTAATGCGAAACGGTGTTCCCTCTCTTTTTGCTCAGTATAGGTCATGGATACAGATTAAATATCCAAGTGTTTCACGTCTTTAGCGTGTGTTTCGATGTAGTTACGGCGCGGTTCGACATCATCACCCATAAAGAGATTAAACGACTCACCGGCAGATTCAGAATCTTCAACCGTAATACGTAGTAATACACGGTTTTCCGGTGTCATTGTTGTTTCCCAAAGCTGTTCAGGATTCATTTCCCCGAGACCTTTGTAGCGTTGAATGTATGAACCCTTCTTCGCATAATCGGTAATTTGGGTCAACAATTCGAGTAAATCCCCCTTGAGAGGCAAATTCCAATCTTGGATTTTTTGGTAGATATAGTTTGCTTCGGCAAAATGCGGCGATGCAAACAGATCATCGTTGACGTGAAGTTCTTCAAGTCCCTCTTTGGTTTGGACAAATAGGTGCATATCATCGTCATTGACGCTTTTAGAGAGGATATTATAGCCTTTAGAGTTCAAGAAGGTTTCAACGTGGGTATAAAGATCACTAAGAGACGATGCAATCAAATCCGGATTTTCAATGAAATAACGAATCAAATCAACAAGCGCATAACGGCGTTCCAATGCATCGAGTGTACTGCGGTAATGATCGACCATTTTAAAGAACGATACAAGATCATTCACCCCGACATTTAATTCTTCCGCTTCCAGCGCTTCGATACCGTTTTCGATCAAAAAGGCATTCATAACGCGATCATCTTTAAAGTAAATCTCTTTTTTCCCTTTTTTGTAGCGATACAACGGCGGCTGTGCCAAATAAAGATAGCCGTTTTCCACAATTTTTGGTAAATATCGGAAAAAGAACGTCAATAACAGTGTTTGAATATGGCTACCGTCGACGTCAGCATCGGTCATGATAATGATCTTATGGTAACGGAGTTTGTCTTCGTTAAACTCTTCACCGATTCCGCAACCGAGTGCGGTAATCATATTGGTGATCTCTTCAGATTTGAGAATTTTGTCCAAACGGGCTTTTTCGACGTTGAGGATTTTACCCTTCAGCGGCAAAATCGCTTGGAAAACACGGTCACGCCCCTGTTTTGCCGAACCGCCCGCAGAGTCCCCTTCCACCAGATAGAGTTCGCTGATTGTAGGGTCTTTACTTTGGCAGTCTGCGAGTTTACCCGGCAATGTTCCCACTGTCATCGCGTCTTTACGACGAGTAAGCTCACGCGCTTTTTTCGCCGCTTCACGTCCGCGCGCCGCCATTAGCGCTTTTTGGATGATTGCTTTGGCTTGGATCGGATTCTCTTCGAAATATTTGGTCAGTTTCTCATAAGTTACTTTTTGAACCAATGGGCGAACGTAGGTATTTCCGAGTTTCCCTTTAGTTTGACCTTCGAACTGCGGTTCCGGTACACGTACCGATACAACACAAATTAGACCCTCAGAAACATCTTCTCCCGATAAAGGGATATCTTTCTCTTTGGCATTACCGTTTTGTTTGTTGTAGTTAGAGATAACACGGGTCAATCCGGCACGGAATCCGGCTTCGTGTGTACCGCCGTTAGGGGTATTGATGTTATTGACGAACGTGAACATTTTTTCGTCGTAACTGTCGTTATACATGATGGCAATATCCATCTCGATATCTTCGATTTTTTCACTGAATGCAAACGGAGCAGCAACCACCACTTTTTTATTGACATCGGTAACAAATTGGCTGATACCGCCCTCGTAGTGATAGGTATTACTCGCACCGTTACGATCGTCTTTGAAAACAATCGTAATACGAGGATTGAGGTAGGCGAGTTCACGGAAACGTTTTGCCAAATAGTCGTAATCGAAAATAATAGTTTCGGTAAAGATTGAAGGATCCGGAAAAAACTCGATGGTTGTTCCACGTTTACGTGTTGTCCCCGTTACGGCTAACGGCTCTTGAGGGATACCGCATTTGAAATTTTGTTCAAAGCTTTGACCTTCACGGAAAATGGTCATTTTCAAATCAGAACTAAGGGCATTTACAACCGATACCCCTACCCCGTGCAAACCGCCCGAGACTTTGTAGGTATCTTTATCAAATTTTCCTCCGGCGTGCAATACGGTCAAAACAACCGTAGCCGCAGATATCCCCTCACCCGGATGGATATCCGTCGGAATACCGCGACCGTTATCGCTAACCATCGCCGTACCGGTTTTCGTTAGGGTTACAGTGATCGTATCACAATGCCCTGCCATCGCTTCATCGATCGAGTTATCAACGACTTCGTAGATGAGATGGTGAAGCCCGCGATGACCGGTATCGCCGATGTACATACCCGGTCGTTTTCGAACGGCTTCGAGACCTTTTAGGACTTTAATATTACTAGCACCGTAATTTTCCATAGTTTCTCCAGCTTTTAAGCGTGTTTAATGCTTTATTTTAGCGAAGATAAACTAAAAAGAAGGTTTTATAAAGAATTAGAAGAAAGAAGGATTGTCATCCCGTACTTGATACGGGATCTATATTATATTTTAGATTCCGTGTCGTAGCACGGAATGACGAGGTATTTTTTAGATAACGATCGGCATAACAATCGTTTTAAAATTTGCATCTTTGAGAACAAACGGCTGATTCGATTCATTGGCTTCGAGGGTAAATTCAGTTGTATTGACTTGAGATAAGAAATCCAAAATATAGCGGCTGTTGATTGCGAGGATAAACGGAGTATCAAATCCATTTTCGATTTCAACGGCTGTTTTTGCTTCGATGTTGTCATCACTTAAACTCTCAAACAAAATAGCATCGCTTTGAAAAGTAAGTTTAAGATCATTGGAAATAGTCGTTATTTGCTTAATAGCGGTCACTATAGCGCTTTTAGGCAAGATAATGGAGCGTTGAGCCTCTCTTGGAATAATACGGCTGTAATCAGGGAATTTACCGTTGATCAGTTTGGTATAAAACAAAGAGTCCTCGGATTTGATAATCAGGTGTGTATTGTCGTAATAAATCTCGATGTTATCCGAAAAGAGTTTTTGAATTTCTATAATCGCCTTTTTAGGGACAATGATAGAGAGTTCAGCATCGTTTTGGCTGTCAATATGAACCAGTGCAAGACGACGGGTATCGGTAGCAACAAAATTGATTTGATTGCTTTTAATATCGATCAATGCACCGTTGAGTTCAAACTTAGGATTATTGGTGTCGGCTGCTGGGGTGATTTTTTTCAACGATTCAATTAATACATGAGAGTTAATAACGATATTAGGTTTTCCATCGGTTGTTGGAAAAGAAGGAAATTCTGAACTTTTGTAAGTAGGGAGTTTAAAGTTTGACCGTTTTTGTCGAATATGAAGGGTATCTTTATCCAAAGTCAGTTCAACTTCTTCATCTTTTAGAATACGGATAATATCCAAAAGTTTTTTACCGTTTGCGGTGAGTGAACCGGGTTCTTCTACACTTACAGAGTTAGTGTGAATAGAGAGTCCGATTTCATAATCGGTTGCTTTGGCTGTTAGGGTTCTACCATCGGTAGAGAGAAGTATATGAGAAGTGATTTGTGATGTATCTTTTTTTTCTAAAAAAGGTTGAAGGTGTAGAAGGATATTTTCTAAAACCGACTTATCAACGGTGATTTTCATAAACGACTCCTATTATTATTTATAAGCATTAATTGTAATAGTTAGTAATAAGGGGGTGTGAATGGGTGAAAACAGCCCATAAACTCCCATCTCTCCTGAGTTTTGAATGTGATGAAACGATTTGCTTTCATTCACATCTATTCACTTGTGTACGAATTATAGCTTTTTTAAAAGGGCTTTACAAACACAAAAAGATTATTCAGGTGTTGCGATGGATACTTTATTAGACAACTCTTCGACTTTGACCCGAAAATCTTCATCATTTTTCATGAGTTCTTGGATTTTTTTCATCGTATGACTGACAGCGGTGTGATCTTTCATCCCGAAATATTGGGCCAATTGAGGCATTGAATTGGGTGTAAGTGAACGTGAGAGGTAAATAGCGATACGACGGGCATAAACGATGTTACTGTTACGGCTTTTGGAACGGATTTCACTTGGTTTAATGTTAAGCTCTTTAGCAACAATTTCCATAATAAGATCGATGGTGATATTGCTCCGTTTTTCGGCCATTTGTTCTTTAAGAACGTTGCGGGCAAATTCGATGGTGATATCAACTCCCATCAGTTGTGAATAGGCATTGAGTTTGGAGAGGATGCCTTCGATTTCACGTGTGTTGTTTTCGATGATGGTGGCGACGTAGTTAATCACTTCACGATCAAGTTTTACGCGGTTGATTTCACATTTTTTCTTGATAATTTCGATTTTCGTTTCGAGTTCAGGAGGCTGAATATCGGCAACTAAACCCGATTCAAAACGGCTTTTGAGACGCTCTTCGAGTCCTCCGATTTTTTTAGGAGGTTTATCGGAGGTGATAATGATTTGCTTGTTTTCATTGCGCAGTGCATCAAACGTGTGAAAAAATTCCTCTTGAATCTGATTTTTATTGCTGAGAAACTGGATATCATCGATCAGGAGCAAATCGCATTTGCGGTATTTATCTTTGAAGCGATCCATTGTTCGGTTGCTGAGATGGCGGGTAAAATCATTAAGAAACTGTTCTACCGAGGTATAAATAACGGTTTTTCCCTGCGCGAGCATTACATTACCGACCGATTGCATCAAGTGGGTTTTCCCCAATCCGACCCCGCCGTAAATAAAGAGAGGGTTATAAACAATTCCCGGTTTTTCACTTACATTTTTAGCGGCAATAAAGGCAAAATTATTGGAATCACCGACGACAAAGTTTTGAAAAGTATAAGAAGGGTTGAGTAATGAACCGCTGGGACGTTCCACGTTTTGAGGAACGGTTGTACTTTGAGTTGATGAGGGTGCTGATGAAGATTGGAGCAAAATCGTAACGGTCGGTTTGATATTGGTTTTGATTTCGAAAAGATGAGCTATCTTATCGGCAAATTTGGTACGTACCCAGTTTGCGATGAGCGCGTTTGGGGCACGAAAAATAGCGAGATTACTTTTGGATTCCGTTTCATCATAGGTGAGCTGTTTAATGTAGCGCTGATAGTCAATCTCATTGATCTCCCCTTTGAGAGCATTTAATACTTGTTTGCCGATCGAATTCATTTTCTCAACCCCTGTGAATAGTGATGTGAATAATAGCGATATTTGCCTATAATTAGCCTCAAAGAAGAGGTGAATAAAATTCATTCACCCTGTGAATAGGAATAATTATGAATATTTTAGGGATAGATCCGGGTACGAGAAACTGTGGATATGCTATCGTCGCGATAGAGGGACAAAAATTACGTCTTATCGAAGCGGGTTTGATTAAAATAAAAGCCGAAGAACTTCAATATCAAATTCCCCAAGTTGCCGAAGCGATAGAACAATTATTCAAAGCATATACAATCGATGAAGTAGCAATGGAAGATATCTTTTATGCCCATAACCCTAAAACGGTTTTGAAGCTGGCACAATTTCGCGGAGCGATTACCCTCAAACTTTTACAAGAGCATGGAATGTTTGCAGAATATACACCGTTACAAGTCAAAAAAGCGTTGACGGGAAAAGCCAAAGCGGCAAAAGAACAAGTGGCATTTATGGTGAAACAAATTTTAGGGATAACGAAAGAGATTAAGCCTCTGGATATTACCGATGCAATGGCGGTAGCAATTACCCATGCGCAAAGAGTTAAATTAGAAATGAATCAAAAAAGTAAAACAAAAAAATGAATGAGCTTTCTGCTGA
>Ga0074197_1002988_pt1 | contig 10851 bp, 8 predicted proteins | sample EPASupsiteSAE305_FD_64526 | JGI IMG/M metagenome (GOLD analysis project Ga0074197, IMG submission 64526) | Bioremediated contaminated groundwater microbial communities from EPA Superfund site, New Mexico - SAE3-05 reassembly with SPADES | ecosystem: Environmental > Aquatic > Deep subsurface >...
CGGAGTGGGGAGGGTCGGGTGCGGCCCTCCCGGTTGGCAACAGGTGAACCCCTCCCGCCACGGCACGGAAGGTCAGTGAAGTTCTCGGTCCTCGGCAGCGGCAGCAAGGGAAATTGTACCCTGGTGGAATCGGGGTCGACCCGTCTGCTCATCGACAACGGTTTTTCCGGCAAGGAGATTGTCGCCCGCCTGGCCGGGTTGGGGCTGACTCCGGAGATGCTCACCGCCATTGTTGTTACCCACGAACATGATGACCACATCAAAGGAGTCGGGGTGCTCGCCCGACGCCTGCGGGTCCCGGTGTACGCCAATGACGCCACCCATCGAGCGGCGGAGCGTCGGGTCGGCAACCTGCCGCAGCGGCGGGAATTCGGGGTCGGCGAACCGTTCGATATTGAGGGCCTGCGGATTCATCCCTTCTCAGTGTCCCACGACACGGCGGATCCGGTCGGATTCGTGGTGAGCAACGGCCAAAGCAGCCTGGGGTATTGCACGGACACCGGTAAAATCACCCAACTTATCAGGCATCACCTCCAAACCTGCCAGGCCCTGGTCCTCGAGGCCAACCACGACATCCAGATGCTGAAAGACGGCCCCTATCCGTTACCGCTCAAACAGCGGGTGCTGTCCAGCAGGGGACACCTGGCCAACAGCGACTCGATTGATTTTTGCGCCCGATTGGCCGAAGATCGTCTGCAGCTACTCGTCCTCGCTCATCTCAGTGAAATCAATAACCATCCCGACCTGGTGCTGGAGGAGGTCCGCCGGCGGCTTCCCGCCCATGGTCCCTTACAGGTGTTGCTTGCCTGCCAGGGGCAGGCCGGTCCGTTGCTGGAGATCGCTCCGTGAACAACGGCGGACGTTTGCTGCCCTTGCTGCCCTGGAAAAAAAACAGCATCGCCAACCATTTGACCTTTCAGGTCATCTTGCTGAGCACGGTGGTGGCGTTGCTCGCAACCGCCCTGCAGCTCTATTTCGATTATCGTCGGGATGTGGGCGATATTTACACCTTTTTTAAATCCGTGGGCGAAACCGATATCAGGCCGCTTGAAGAAAGTGTCTGGATCCTGGATGAGCTGCAGGTTAATTTGCAGCTCGAAGGCCTGATCAAACGCCAGGATATCGTCTATGCTGCGGTGGAGATGGACGACCGGATTGCCTGGGTGAAGGGCTCTCCCCACCTCCACCGGAGCATTTCCCGTACCTTCCCTCTCTTTCATCAGGTCCGCGGCGGTTCCGAACAGATCGGCCGATTGCATGTGGTCGCCTCTCTGGATGCGATTTATCAACGGTTGCTGCACCGAATCGTGATCATCCTTGCCAGCAATGCGGTAAAAACATTTCTGGTTTCCGGATTCATCCTCCTGCTCTTTCAAAGAAATATCACCCAGCACCTGACACGTTTGGCCGAATATGTTCAGGATATCGATATCAAGCACCGGGAGCCCCCGCCCTTGCGGCTTGACCGGTCCGGGTCCCTCCGTCCCGACGAACTCGACCAGGTGGCCATGGCGCTCAACCTCCTCTGTGAGAGCGGTTACAGAGCATATAACGAATTGCAGGCGCAGGCGCATCGCCTCCGTCTCTTTTTCGACGCCAGCGAAGAGGCCATTTTCGGTGTCGATACCCAGGGGCTGTGCACCTTTATCAATCGAGCCGGGATGGATCAGCTGCTTGTCGTCGGTCAGAAATCGCTGATCGGTCATGATATCCTTGATATGCTCGACCATGACCGGCAGGGAGTTCCACAGCCCTGTGCCCTCAGCCATCAGGCCAGGGCGACCATCAGTGAAAAGAAAGCTCTCCTCGCCGATGAGATGCCGCTCTTGCGCAGGGATGGCTCGACTCTGCTTATTTCGTCGCGTTCCTATCCGGTGATCGAGAAGGAAGAGTGCACCGGCGCTCTTGTTTTTTTTACAGATATCGGCAAGCAGCAGAAATTTGAGCAGGAGAAACAACTGTTCACCAAGGTTATCCGGCAGGCGCCGGCCTTGATCCTGATCACCGATGCCGACGGCACCATCGAGTATGTCAATGCCGTCTTCGAACAGGTGATGGGAATGAGTGCCGGAGACTTGTTGGGGAAAAGGGTGCTGGATTGTTTTCAGGGCTTTCAGGAATTACAGGTAGGCGAATTGGTCGAGCAGGTGGGCCAGTTGGTGCGGCACGGAGAAAAATGGGTCGGCGCCGTCACCAGCTCCAATGTCTTGGGCCGGCGGATCAAATTGGACGCAACCATATTCCCCATCCTCAACCGGCAGGGACAGCTGAGCAATGTGGTGGCCATGGGCCGGGATATAACCCGGGAGCTCCAATTAATGGAACAATTGCACCATGCGCAGAAAATGGAGGCTATCGGGAAACTGGCCGCCTCCATTGCCCATGAGTTCGGCAACCCCCTTCTCGGCATCCGTTTTGCCCTTCGAGATGTTCAGCAGCGCCAGGGCATTGCTTCGGAGGATAAAAAACTGCTGCAGCTGGCGGAAAACGAATGCGATCGCATGCGGAAGCTGATCCGTGATCTGCAGCAGTTCAATCGGCCCTCGACCGCGCGTAAAACCGGTTTTGACCTGCACCGGATTCTCGAGGAGATCCTTGTGCTGCATCAAAATTTCCTGACCAAGCGGAAAATACAGATTTTGAGGAACTACGACTGCCGAAACCTTCGACTCCATGCGGTGGAAGATCAGATCCGCCAGGTTTTCATCAACCTGATCATCAATGCCGGCGATGCCATGGTGTCCAAGGGCGGGACATTGACCGTCGGAACGGCCCGGCAGGGTGAAGGGGTGGTCGTCACGGTTGGCGACAATGGTTCAGGGATCAAGCCGGAAAACCTCAGCCGTATTTTTGAACCTTTTTTTACCACCAAGTCTGCGGTGGAGGGAACCGGGCTCGGCCTGCCGGTATCCTATGGCATTGTCCGGGCCCACGGAGGCACCATTGAGGTGCAGTCGGATCCGGGAAGAACGGTGTTTTCGGTCAAACTGCCCCTGGAGCGATCACCGGGAACCAATATTCCCGCTCAACAAGGGGTGAGGGTCTAACCGCGCGGGTGGAACCGCTGATGGGTGGATTTCAATCGGGCCGAATCGACATGGGTATAGATTTGGGTGGTGGAGATATCGGTATGCCCCAGCATCATCTGCACCGAACGTAAATCGGCGCCGCCCGCCAGGAGATGGGTGGCAAAAGAGTGGCGAAGGATGTGCGGGCTGATGCCCTTGCTGATACCGGCCGCCAGGGCGATTTCCTGGATAATCTGCCAGAAACGGTTCCTGGTCATGCTGGTGCCGCGATTGGAAATAAACAGCAGGGGACTGGGTTTGCGTTTCAGAATCAACGGCCGGCTCCGTTCAATATACTCCTTGATGAGGGCTCCGGCGGTGGCGGAAAAAGGAACGACCCGTTCTTTGTTGCCTTTGCCGAGGATACGGAGGTGGCAGCTGCTCAGATTGCAGCCGTTCACCGGCAGGTTGACCAGCTCGGAGACGCGCAGGCCCGTGGCATAGAGCAGGTAGAGCATGGCATAGTTTCTGAGCGTCAGGGGCGGGGTGATCTCCGGGAGGTGCAGGAGGGTGTCGACCTCCGCGATGCTGAGGACCTTGGGGAGGCTCCGTCCTATTTTCGGGGCTTCAATTTCGGCGATGGGGTTGACGATCAGCGTGCCCTGCTCGTGCAGAAAAAGGAAAAAGGCCCGGAGCGCCGCCAGCCTGCGGGCATTCGAACGCGGGCTGATGTGGAGCTGGTGACAGAAACGGAAGAACTGCTGGATGTGTTCCTTGCCTATACTCTCAGGGAGGAGCGGCTGGTTGTGGGCAATAAAGCGAAAAAAGGATTCCAGGTCAGCACGGTAGGCTGCAACGGTATTTTTTGCCAGCCGTTTCTGGACGGTGAGGTGCTGGAGAAAAAGCTGCAGGTGATCGGTGGAGTCGGCGAGGTTCAGTGGCGTGAGAGGACGGAAAGGTGCAAAAAAAACGCCCCGACAGTAGAACCGTCAGGGCGTATAACTCAGAACCGGCTTCGCACCCGGTTGAATTTACGAAGTTTACGCAGGGCCTCGGCAGCTTTGCGGCGTTTTTTAACGCTGGGTTTTTCATAATACTCACGCCGTTTCAGCTCTCGTTTGATACCGTCGATCTGCAGTTTTTTCTTCAACTGCCTGATCGCGTATTCAAGGTCACCTCTGACATCTACTTCGATCATATTGCATCACTTCCTTTGGTGGTTGGCCTGGGCCATTAATAAGAGTAATTTTTTTGAACTCGTTAAAATATCTTTCTCAGCTGGGCTTGTCAATCTAAATCGGTGATTATCAGATGATTCGAACAATGTTTACAGGCGAAAAAATCGGACGCTCCGTTTGATGGACGCCCTGAAAGCATCCCGATTCCCGATCCGATCCCCGGCATCGGCGGCAAGGGCGGCGCCTCTGGTTTTTTCTCCCCTGGCCAAGGAGTGCCATAATACCTTTCCCCATCCTCCAGGCCGGCAAAATGGTGTTTTGCCTCGCGCCTTTCACTGTTCTCCTGTTCCCGGACGGGCTTCAGGGGCGGCTGGCGCGGTATTGCCGGCCTGGTTGTAATAATAGTCATACCGGTTGAGGATGTTGTTGGTGAAACCCCAGGCCTCGCTGTAGGACAGACCGCTGTTGTCGGGGATGATGATCTTGACGTAGAGGTCGGTGCCGAATTGGGTCTTCAGCTCCCCAAGTTCGCTTTCCAGTGCACCGCGATCGAGGTTGCGGTAACTGCCGTCACCCGGCTTGCGGATGCTGTAACCGGTCTTCCGGTACATGACCTCGACCACTTGTTTATTATTGGCGGAACGGGCGGGCTTGAGCAGCTTCTGGTATTTCTTGTCGAGTTCGGTGAACTCGCCTTGCAGGCTCAACAGCTTGGCATCGCTTTCATTGTACTTGGTGCGCAGACTGACCAATTCCGTTTCCTTGCGGTTGGCGCTGTCGCGGGCGGCGATCAGCTCGGACCGGATACGTTCCTGTTCCGCCGTCAGTCCGGTAAGCTTGCCCTGCATTTCGTTTACGGTTTTATCGCGGTCGACGAGGGCCTGGGCCTGTTCATGACTGATCGCCTGCAGGCGGGTCAGCTCGGCCTTGCGGCTGCTGCTCACCTTGCGGCTTTCCTCCGCTTCCGCCCGACTGCGCAACAGTTCCAGTTCCAGGGATGAGGAACGCTGCTGGAAGTAGGCCAGCTGTTCCTCAAGGGTAGCGTTGGCTTTGAGGCTGGACTGCGCCAGATGGAGGGCCTGCTTGGTCTCCTCCTGCGCCTCTTCTTTTGCCTGGACGGTGTTTTTCAGATCATCCAGCAGGTTGCGGTTATTCAGGGCCATGATCACAATAACCAGCAGGAAAATCTTGAGGATGACCATCATGACGTTGCTGAACGACGACCAGAAACCTTCCTCCAGATCTTCTTGGCCGCCGCCCAAGTTAGGGAAACCGCTGTTCATGCCTTGGGGCCCTCCTGATTTAGGCGAAAGCCTTCGCGCACCGATTCGCGGATGTCGAGGATGGAATCCCCGCTCTGGGCAATCACCGCCTGCAGATCATCCACAGCCAGCTGGAGGCGATCACCAGCTTGGAGAAAGCGATCCTGTACCCGGGTGATGCCTTCCGCCGCCTTGTTCAATTCCGCCGCCAGCAGGGTCATCTCACCCTGCAGGCTTTTCTCGCTGTTGTATTGGAAACGCGGCAGGATATAGAGCGAGGTCACATCCTCGATGTTGGCCAGCAACTGGGTGCGGGCATCCTGCAGACCGAGATAGAAATACGCAAAAAAGACATAACAGACAATCGCGGTCACGGTGGTGCTCAGCGAGTTGGACATGCCGCCGATGATATCCCACATGTTTTTCATGTTGTCCGGGGAGTTCATCAGTCCCGCCGCCCCCATAAGGGCTACGGCAAGCGAGATTACCGTCCCCAGAACGCCCGATAAGATCAGGATGCTGTTGACGAAGCGCACCAGGGTGAACTGGGCCTGCTGGCCGGCGACCAGGGTGGCCGCCAAAGCGCCCTGATTGACCGAGGCCTGTTGACGGGAGATGGTCTGGACGGCATGGTAACGCCGGACCACCAGGGCGTTGTCCGGCAGGGTGCTGGCGGGGTTGACGGAATTTTCCAGCGCCCGTTTGACAAAACGCTGCAAGGCTTCCTGCTCACGGTTATAGGTCAGGAAAATAAGAATCATGCGCACCAGTCCGAGCAGGAAGATCAGCAGGATCGAACTGTTGAGCACTAATCCCAGGGTGCCGGCCTGGGTTGTCCGAAAGAAGGCGATCGCGTGCCCTCGGTATGCTACCGCCAGCCCGACCAGCAGCAACAGCACGGTCACCATCTGCATAAGGGTCAGAAAATAGCGTGTTTTTTTCAGTTTGAGCATGTTGTTCTACATCCTTGATAATATGTTGTTGTTGTCCTGGTCGACACTACTCCCGGCTGTTCCGGTCCGTTCACCGGGGAGCGGTGACAAAAAGGCACCGATGGTCCTGGTTTCGTTGTTCAGGGAGCTCTTCGGGCAACGCAAATTTCGGTCCTGAAGATGATCCGGGGACCGGGATATCCCTTGCAACCGTGTGGCAGCATAGAGTTTTAAAGGTAGAATAGCAAGCAGATAGCTTGTTGGTTCGAGTCTGGAATAGGACCCGGAAAAAATGAACAAGTCGGTGCGGGCAAAGTCCGGTACCGGTAAGAAGCCGACCGAATCCATTGGGATTTGAGCAAGATCGGTTAAATGGCAAATCAGGTCGGTTGGCATGGCCCGGAGGCTTGCGTAATACCAGGCGGATTGGTGTTTGAGAGAAAAACAATTTTTAAACTGGTGGGATCACGATTGGAAGCTGAATTGGGGCAATATTCAACGTTGTTTGGCAACCAGCTTTAAAATCAAGAAATCCTGCCCAAATAAATAGATCACCTCTGAGGGTAAATCCTAATTTAGAATAAGCAGTATTAACAAACTATGTTATTATTTAAAATAACGCAACAATAACAACAAGGAGGAGTTTATGGATTTTCGACTTGTAACTTTTGTTATCGCTTTGTTTTTCACTTATTCTCTAAATGCATTAGCTCAGACAATTGTTTCTGACACCCTTGTGTACGACCTTGAACAAAAAAACGGGGCGCTTTATTGGTCTGAATCTAGTGAACATCCCATCCATAAGCGCACCTCCGACGGTCAAGTCACCCCGCTGGCCCGTCGAATGGGGGTGCCAACAGGTTTAACCATTAGGGACGGCAAAATCTTCTGGCTCGAATCAAGAGACGGGATCACAACGTCTTGCACTGGTCCATCAGCAATCCGCAGTCTCAATCAAACTGATTTGGCCACTTATTCCACTACTAAACTCTGGGAGGGATCGGATTGCCGTGACTCCACAGACGATATCATTGTCATTGGTAAATATATATTCTGGACATCCTCTGTAGTCTCGCCAGATGAGCATCGAATCATGAGGTTGAACCGTGATACGGGTTCGATCGTTACCTTCTATAAAGCCAGTCAGCCTATCACTACTCTGCTGGCGGACTCCACTAATCTTTACTGGATCCTGCAACAAGATCCCAATCCTGGGAAAATTTTAAAAAAACCAATTCAAAGTGGCGCCGCCAGTTTAGTTGCGAAAGCAACATCGCCACTGATGAATAGTATGGCTTTCTCTGGCAATGAAATTGTTTATGCGCTAATGCCTTACCCCCTCAACTCAAAAGCGGAATTTTTCCTGATATCAAAAACAGGTGGGACGCCCAGAAAACTCGCCGAAACGACTATACTCCCCCGCAAATTGGCGGCAAATAGTACGGACATTTATTGGATTGGTGATGCCAGGCAGGATTATTGGGCTAGAACAAGTTTACTTAAGCTTTCCCGTGCCAACGGTGATGCTGCAGTACTAGCAGATGAACTTTCTTATCCTGCTGACTTGAAACTGACTGCTAGTAATTTGTACTGGTTGGAGAATGTTCAAAAGAAAGGCGTCTTGCGTTCCCTTTCCTTGGATTCAGGAGATGTGGTAACGTTGGCGGACAATCTCAACCAAACAGATAAACTTGCTAAAGGAGTGGACTACCTTTATTGGTCAGAAGGGGGACGGTACTATGGAATTATCGAAGGGGTTGGAAGGATTGCCCGGATTCCCATTACTGGCGGCAATGTTAAATCGATTGTCAGTGGGATTATGTCGGATCCTCTTCATAACTCTTTGGACAGTCTGAATATTACGGTAGCGGGAGGCTATGTTTATGTCGGGGATAGATGGACAATAAAGCGTGTTCCTGTCAATCCGGGCCGGGTTGAAATTATTGCTAAGATGCATGACAAGATTGGAGATCTAATCTCAGATGGTAATTACGTCTACTACACTGATAAAAACTTTGGCAGTGTTTATCGAGTTCCAGTTGCAGGTGGTCAAATTCAAGTGCTTGCTGCTATGCTCTCGGGCCCTAGCGACCGTATCAGATTATCAGGACAGTACGTCTATTGGATGGTAAATAACTTTAATATTTTCCGAGTACCTAAGACTGGTGGCACTATTGCTACTGTTGCACAAAATCTGCCATTTCTTTCAGATTTTGTAGCAGATTTAAATTACGTCTACTTTGCAGAGTGGGATAGCGGAGCAATCCGTAAAGTTCCAGTGAATGGCGGAGCTCAAATTTTATTGAACAATGTATGCTGGCCAGCGCCATGTTCGTTGACACAAAGTTTGAGTGACATTTATTCGATAAATCAAAGTTCCGTGTATCGTTTATCAAAAAACAACGGTAATGTTATTCATTTAGCTAATACCGATGGAAATCCTTTTCAGTCAAATTGTATTGCTATCGATACGGATTATGTTTACTGGAGCGATGTGTATAATTTAACAATAAACACTGTACCTATAAGGGGACAATGATCACTCCACCGAGTTGGTTTGACCTGGAACTGATCAACTTGGTTTGCTGGATCGAAGGCTGCTACGCGCAAAACCGATAGGGTTAGTTGCCAGAAGAGCATGATCTTCGTAAAAAATGCCGGTTAGTGCTGTCGGGGCTTGTTGAGCTGAATTTCAAGATTCCTGCTAATAACAAAAAAAACCCGCAGCCATTTCTGGCTGCGGGTTTAATTATATGGTGCCGAAGGCGAGACTCGAACTCGCACGACCGTGGGCCGCTACCCCCTCAAGATAGTGTGTCTACCAATTCCACCACTTCGGCAATCATTATTTATTTAGTGCTTGACCCTTTCGGAGCCTCCTTGGGCATTTCCGAACTTGATTCCTTGGCTGAAGGCGACGGCATGGGAACCGTTACCGGAGCAGTCGGCTGGGCCGGTGCTTGCGGTAGGGTCTGCACCTTGATATCGCTCATCACGGACCCGGTGCTTTTATTCGTGGACATATAGGCCAGGGTGATTGAGGTGCCCATGAATATAATCGCCGCCAGCGTGGTGATCTTATTCAGTAGGGGCACCGGTCCTTCCGTGCCGAAGAGCGATTGGCTCGATCCGCCGAAAGAGGCGCCTATATCTGCCCCTTTACCATGCTGCAGCAATACAATGCAGATGAGAAAAAGGCAAACAATAGTATGAACTACAATAATTAAGGTTGTCATTTAAAACAAATAATCCGTTCAAACGATTCGGCTTTCAGCGCCGCACCACCAACAAGGACACCGTCTATGTCCGGCTGAGCCATAAGTTCGTCAATATTTTCAGGTTTAACCGAGCCACCGTACAGTATTCTCAGGCCTTCGGCAAGATTTTTTTCGTATAAACCTGTCAATAATTTACGCAGGAAGCCATGGACTTCTTGGGCCTGTTCCTTGCTGGCGGTTTTTCCCGTGCCGATAGCCCATACGGGTTCATAGGCCAGGATCACCTGTGCAGCCTGCTCCTTTTCCACGTTTTTAAGGCCTTCTCGGAGTTGATTCTCAAGCACTGTGAAAGTAGCACCGGCTTCGCGATCATCGAGGGTTTCCCCTATGCAGAGGATCGGCTCAATGCCAAAATCAAGGGCAGCCCGCAGGCGGCGGTTGATCATAGTATTGTCTTCCCCGAAGATGTGCCGACGTTCGGAGTGACCGATGATCGCCATATTCACCCCCAGATCCTTGAGCATGGTTGGCGAGATTTCCCCCGTGTATGCTCCTTCCTTTTCCCAGGCGACATTTTGAGCCCCAACCCGGAGATTTGAACCCATGACAGCGGTGGCAACCGCGGCAAGCGAAGTGAAGGGAGGCGCGATCATGATATCGCGATCCGTGACCGTGCCGCAGGCGGAGACCACTGCCCGGGCCAGTTGCACGGCCGCATCGAGCGTCAAGTGCATCTTCCAGTTACCGGCGATTAATGGACGCCTGATCATTGATTTCTCCTTATTTTGCCTGTCTCCAAGTTCGGAACAGGATGCTGCAATTCATCGGTTTCCGAGAATATGTTTTACGCCAAGGCCATGATCCCCGGCAGTTCCTTGCCTTCCATCAGCATCAGAAACGCGCCGCCGCCGGTGGACATATAGGAGATCTTGTCGGCCTCGCCGGACAGGGTAATGGCGGCATTGGAATCGCCGCCCCCGGTAACGCTCAGCGCATGGGAGGCGGCCACCGTATGCGCCAGGGCCATGGTGCCGCGGGCGAAGGCATCCATTTCAAAGGCTCCCATCGGGCCGTTCCAGACAATGGTTTTAGCCTCGGCCAGCACCTCATTGAAACAGAGAACCGAAGCCGGCCCTATATCGAGGGCCATCCAATTTGCCGGGATATCCTGAATGGTCACCTGTTTGCAGACGGCATCCGGGGCAAAACGATCGGCGACAACGACATCGACGGGCAGGTAGACCTTGACCTTT
>Ga0074197_1002992_pt1 | contig 10835 bp, 9 predicted proteins | sample EPASupsiteSAE305_FD_64526 | JGI IMG/M metagenome (GOLD analysis project Ga0074197, IMG submission 64526) | Bioremediated contaminated groundwater microbial communities from EPA Superfund site, New Mexico - SAE3-05 reassembly with SPADES | ecosystem: Environmental > Aquatic > Deep subsurface >...
AGCGGCTTATTGCATGACGTGCCAGAAGACACCGACCATACCCTGGAAGAAATAAAAACTATTTTCGGACCAGAAATAGCGATGTTAGTCGAAGGCGTGACTAAACTGGGTAAAATCAAATACCGCGGCATCGAGCGCTACCGCGAAAATCTGAAAAAAATGTTCCTGGCAATGGCTACTGACTTGCGAGTAATTTTTATAAAATTCTGCGATCGTTTAAATAACCTCCGGACCTTAGAAAACTTGCCGGCCAATAAACAAAAAAGGATCGCTTTGGAGACTCTGGAAATTTACGCTCCGATCGCCGGTCTTTTGGGTATCGCCCGACTTAAATGGCAAATGGAAGATATTTGTTTTAAAATTCTCTTTCCGGAAGAATACCACGACCTGGAATATAAATATGAAGTAGAAAAAAAAGTGGAACGCAATCAATTCTTCCAAAATATAAAAAAGATTCTTATCCCAAAATTAGAAGAAGCCAATATCAAATGCACGATTGAGGTCCGTTTCAAACATCTCTACAGCATTTATCTAAAAATGCAAAAAAAAGATCGTAAATTCGACGAAATTTACGATGTTTTCGCCTTACGTCTAATTGTGCCCACGATCGACGACTGCTATAAATCTCTAGGTGTCATCCATACCTTATGGAAACCGAAGCCCAACCGCTTTAAGGATTATATTGCTGTGCCAAAACCAAACGGCTATCGCTCTTTACATACTTCAATTTTTGGCCCGGAAGGAAAAACTACGGAATTCCAAATTAGGACCGAAGAAATGCACGAAGAAAGCATTTATGGAATCGCGGCTCATTGGTATTATAAGATCCAAAGTGGCGGACCGACCTACAAAACTCCGACTTGGATTTCAGAAATAATTGATATCCAAAAAGAAATCACCAATACCAGCGAATTCGTCAAAAAAATAAAATTAGATATTTTTCGCGACCGTATTTTTGTGTTTTCTCCGCAGGGTGACGTCTTTGAATTACCAGAACAAGCGACCCCGATTGATTTTGCCTACGCCGTCCACACTAACGTCGGCAATAAAGCGGCCGGAGTGATTGTTAATGATAAACTGGGACGGTTAGACCAAGAACTAAAAAACGGCGATTTTGTAGAAATAATTACGGAAAAAAAGCGACCCTATCCTAATCGTGATTGGTTAAAATTCGTAAAAACCAAACGCGCCCGTGACCATATCAAACAATTCGCTAAAAAATCCAAACTGGAAACTATCAAACGCTTCATCCCCGGCATCAACCGATAAGCCACATAAAAAAACACCCGCGACAGCGGGCGTTTTTATGTCTAGTCTTTTTCCTTACGGTCGCATATTACTTTCCGGCAATTTACCGATTTTACGCAGATATTCATTTTTCTTACGCAAATCCAAGCCGATCAAAGCCTGCTTCTTCTGTAGTTGTTTTGTTTTCTTCGGTTCCAGGTGCCGTTTTGAACGCGCCTTCTCCAAACGTTTGCTGTTCTTCAAGCCTTTCTTGAATTTACGCAAAAAACTTTCAAAACTTTCTCCCGGTTTTCTCTTAAAGTCCGCCATATAATCCACCTTCCTTTCTATTATTAAATTTTTTTTCAATTAATTTATCTTTTCTGGACAAGCGCTCTTTAATCTTCTTAAAAACAACCGTTTCTTGAGCGCCGGAATCCATATCACGTAGCAGGATAGTGCCGTCCATTATCTCTTTTTTACCTAAAATCAAACAATTTTTTGCTCTCATATTAACCGCTTCTTCCAACTGAATCTTTAAACTATCGGAAGCAAAAGATTGACGAACGTTAAAGCCGGCGTGGCGTAAGTCGTCAAATAATTGCATCGACTTCAATTTAGCCTGATCGCCCAATTGAGCAATAAACACTATATCCTCTTCCGGTTTATTAATCAAGAGGGTCTTATCTTTGACTCTCGCCATGGTTCTTTCCAGACCGATAGCCAAACCGACGGCCGGAGTATCAACTCCGCCCAGACTTTCTACGAGAGAATCATAGCGACCGCCGCCCGCTAAAGCAATCTTAGAAAGTTGCGAGCCGTCTTCATTGACTGGCCAAAGCTCGAAAACCGTATCATTATAATAATTCAGACCTCTCACCAAATATGGATTAAAATTATAATTGATATTCAATTCATCTAGAAACTCCAGAGTCTTGGCAAAGTGCTCACGGCTTTCGGGGGATAAGTAATCGGCGATCTGCGGAGCCTCTTCGGCTAATTTCTGACAGCCCTCCTCCTTACAGTCCAAAAGACTCAAACAATTCTTCCCTAAATTATTTTTACAATAATGACAAAGTTTAGAGCGTCGCCCTCTTTCTTTATAAAAAGCCGCCAACTTACTGCAATACTCCCGCCGACATTCCGCCGAGCCGATGCTATTGATTTGCACTTGGGTCTTGACCTGCAATTCATCAAAAAAATGGCTGGCGGCCGTAATTAACAGGGCTTCGGCGAGTGGCTTATGATCGCCGATAATTTCCCAATTCGCCTGAGTTGATTCGCGATAATGGCCAGTTTGTAATTTTTCATGACGAAAAATCGGGCCGCAGGAAAATAGACGGACAGCTTGACCACTCTCGCCCAGATTATTTTCTAAATAAGAACGGACAATCCCCTGAGTCATTTCCGGTCGCAGCGTAATTTTCTCATTCTTTTCTCCTTCAACCAGGTAAAACTCCTTGCCAGTGCTGCGCCGCGTCGATTTTTTATATAAATCGTATGTTTCTAAAATCGGATTTTTTATTGGCGTAAAGCTATAGAGCTTGGCGTACTCTCGGGCCTTGTCGACAATAAAATCAAAATAACGGCAATCGGCACCGACCAGGTCTTTCATACCCAAAAGACGAGGGGTAATCTTGTCATTACGTTTCTCAAGACTTTTGACCATTTCCGGCGTGACTTTTTTGCGTCTAGGCATAGAGCTTAATTATTATATTGCGGCCAATAATTATTATTAAAAAAAGTAATTTCATTTAACGGCCACCCGCGAAACAAGACTTTACCGGTAATGAAGTTTTTATTGACCGGTCCGAAACTGCGCGAATCTTTGGAGGCGTTACGATTATCACCCAGGACAAAGTATTCTTCCGGGCCGACTGGCGCTTTTGCTTCGCTTTGACTAAGGGTCTGTAAATCGGACGGCAAATATTTTTCGTCCAAAGCGAACCCTTCGGGATGAGCTTCATTAAAGATCATCACTTCCCCGTCTTTAATCTGCACTTCCTCGCCGGGCAAAGCGATAACCCGTTTAATAAAATATTCTTGGGGATCACGCGGATAACGGAAGACAACAACCTGGCCGCGACGTGGCGCCTCAAAGCGATAACTTATTTCATCAATAATCAAATACTCACTATTATGAAAATTCGGCTCCATAGAAGCTCCTTTAACATAAAAGGGCTGAATTAAAAAATAGCGAACCGGTAAGATAATTGCCAAAGAGATCGCTACTACTTTTGTTATTTCCCAAACAAATAAAAAAAATTTTTTCATAAAAGGGATTTAAACCAGATATTTATCAATCCGGCGGCTAAGTAGCTTCCACTATATCAGAAAATCAGTAAAAAATCAAATCAGTAAATTTAGCTAATATTAGTATATAAACATCGCATCGCCATAACTGAAGAAGCGATATTTTTGGCTAACTGCCGCTTGATAGGCCTGATCAATATTCTGCTTACCAGCCATGGCGCCAACTAGCATTAAAAGCGTAGATTTTGGCAAATGGAAATTAGTAACCAAAGCGTCAACCACCTGGAATCTATAACCCGGATAAATGAAAATATCCGTCCAAAAGGATCTAGCGCGCAGCCTGGCCGACCCTGACTTAACAATGTCCGACCAATCCAACGACTCTAAAGTTCGGCAGCTAGTAGTCCCGACAGCGATAACTCGTCCGCCCGCCCTCCTGGTTTTTAGAACCTCTCTGATAGCCCGTGCCTTAATTTCCACAAATTCGCTATGCATCTTATGTTCTAAAATGTTTTCAGTCTTAACCGGAGCAAAAGTACCGAGCCCAACATGCAAAGTCACATACTCTATTTTTACGCCCCGGCTTCTTAGTTTCTTCAGTAACTGTTTAGTAAAATGCAATCCGGCAGTCGGCGCGGCCACCGACCCGATTTTATGGTCATCAGCGAAAACCGTTTGATAATTATTCTTATCACTGGCATTTTTTCTGCCCCTTTTAATATAGGGCGGTAATGGGACTAAGCCTATTTTCTCGATCGCCCGCCAGAAACCTGGTCCGCTCAAATTGAATTTCACCTGCCAAGTGCCATCGCCGTTATTTTTTTGCACTACCGCTTTTAATTGACGACTAAGTTCGACGGTCAACCCCTCTTTAACCCGACCGCCCAACAAACACTCCCAGAGGTTCGTCTTAATTTTCTGATGTAAAAAAATTTCAACCACGCCGCGAGTTTCCGCTTTAGTGCCGATCAGTCGGGCCGGAAAAACTTTAGAATTATTTAAGACTAATAAATCACCGGGTTTTAAATAATCGACTATATCGGAAAAATGCCGATGCCTAATACTGCCGATTCTCTTATCAAGCAATAAAAGCCGCGAGTGATCCCGCGGTCTGACTGGCTTCTGAGCGATCAGCTCCAGCGGCAAATGATAATCAAAATCAGCTAAACTATAGTCCATACTTTTAAACAAAATTGCTTCTCCCTACTACTGATAATTTCTGGCGACGCCAATATAACATCCCAACAAAAATACTATTAGAAACGACGAGTGAAGCAGGGTATAAACCGGTAGTCAAACTTAGGTGATCCATGGCTACCAAACTCAGCGCCAAACGCAGAGCGGCAATGATATAAGAAGCGGCCGTTTCTTCGTGTGGCTTAAAATAAGATTTACGAAAAGTCGGAGCAAAAACCAAAACATCGGTAATAGTGATAATAATCACGGCCGCTAACGGATTCTTAGTTAAGAGCCAGAGCGCTAAACCCAATAAAGAACCCCCAAAGGCCAACCAATCAAAAATTTTAATTTCTTTTTCACCCCAGAATAGAGCGGCGACCGCTATGATAAAACAAAAAATGGCCGATGACCCGGTCACCCAGGCGCCTGGTCCGCCACCGCTCATGATTTGAGCAAAAAAAGCGATTCCCTCTAAGAGACTCCAAACCAGCCAAGAAAAAACGTGCGGTTTAGTCTTGCCCCTAACCATGTCATAGAAATAAGGCAGATAGCCGGCCAACCCTATTACCGAGGCAAATATCCCTAAAATTATTTTATAATCAGTCATGTGAGAGACTTATATTAACCTGCCCGTGCCTGGTTCCTGCAATCCCAGATGCTGATAACCCAAAGAGGTAGCCAACCGTCCACGCGGCGAACGGTCTAAGAAACCGAGCTGCATCAGATATGGTTCGTAGATATTTTCAATAGTATCCATTTCTTCGCCCGTTGCGGCAGCTAGCGTATTCAAGCCGACCGGACCACCTTTAAATTTATGAATGATTGTTTCTAAAATACGCCGATCAATCAGATCCAAACCAAGCTCATCAACTTCCAACATCTTAAAAGCGTCTAAACTGTCTTTTAAAGAAATATTACCATCACCTTTTACTTCGCAATAATCGCGAACGCGTTTTAAAAGACGATTGGCGATACGCGGGGTACGACGACTACGAGCCGCGATCGCTTGTTGCGCTTCCGTTGTCATCTCTACCCCTAAAATACCGGCGCTGCGTTTAATAATCCTTTCAATATCACCAGCTTCGTAAAAATTCAAATGATGGGTAATGCCAAAACGATCGCGCAGCGGCGCTGACAATAAACTAGCTAAAGTCGTCGCCCCAATAATAGTAAATTTCGGTAAATCTAAACGCAGAGTACGAGCACTAGGCCCTTTGCCCATAATAATATCTAGGGCATAATCTTCCATCGCCGGATATAAGATTTCTTCTACCGTTTTATTAAGGCGATGAATCTCATCGATCAATAAAATCTAACCCGCCTCCAGATTAGTTAAGATAGCCGCGAGGTCGCCGCTTTTTTCAATCGCCGGGCCAGAAGTAACGCGGATATTCGCCCCGATTTCATTGGCAATAACATGGGCTAAAGTCGTCTTGCCTAAACCGGGGGCACCATAGAGCAAAACATGTTCAATCGGTTCACCTCGTTTTTTAGCCGCCGCAATCGTAATCTCTAAATTTTGTTTGATCTTTTCCTGACCGATATATTCTTTGAGCGTTTTCGGACGCAAAGATAAATCCAGAGCTTCATCGCCCTGACGTTCGATCGGACTAATTAAACGATCTTCTTTAGTATTCATATATATGATTGTATCTTAAACCTGCCGAAATTCGCAAATAGAATTAAAGTCGCAAAAGCCACACATCATAGAAGGGGTTGGACTAAAATTTCTTTTCTTAATATCCGTAATTTCTGCGCGCACCTCCAAGCGCAATTTAGTAAAATCTTTTTCGGTCGCAGCAAAAGAAACCTTTTCGCCACTCTCGAGATAATAATAGCTAAGTTTACTAACTTTCAAGCCTAAAAACTCTTCTAAAAATAACTGATATAAAATCAACTGACGTTTATCTTTAAAGTCTAGTTTTGTTTTACTTTTGCCTGTCTTATAATCAACGATTTCTAAAGTCCCGTCCGCTAATTTATCAACCCGATCCATCGTCCCCTTAATTACATCTTCATCAATTTTAAAAGAAAACTTTTTTTCCAAGAATAAAACTTCTGGCGGAGCGGTTACTCGATAATCAGTTAAAAATTTTCGTAAAGATTCGCGCCCCTTAATCTTATACTGCTCACGAATTTTTTTGTCAGCATAACCATCCGGTTGCCAAAACTCTTCATAAATTTCTAGTAGTCTTTTTTCACTCAGTAAATTTTTAGCGGCTTCACTGCGGGCGGCTTTAGCCTGCTTGGTCGCCGGCAAATCTCCGAACAGATCGCCTTGCGCCGTCTGGCGTTCACTTAAAATCGGCAAAAGAAAATTATATAAGGTATTATGCATAACGCGACCGAAAATTAAAGAAGCCTTATCGGTCGCGGCCGGAATTTTTAGAATAAAAGCAAATTTATATTGCAACGGACAAACCGAATAGGCCGCTAGCTGCGAGAAAGAAAATTTGGCGGGTAGCGGATATTTGTCCGTCTCGACACTCACACCACTCAAAACTAATTCCCGCGCACCCAAATAATGCAGGTCGCGCAAAAATTCATTCTTTTCGCTTAATGATATCTCCGGCGTTATAGCGCTGCTTATTTTCATTTCCGCAATAAAACAAGATGGTTTTTTTTCTCTGACGCCGCCGTAATCTTTAGCACTAGTCAGATAAAGACCTTCTTTCGCCCGAGTCATGGCGACATAGAACAACCGACGCTCTTCTTCTAAATGAACGTTCGGGCTAGAGGCTACTTTCTCTCTAACTAAAGGATCGGGGATCGAGATTTTTTCACTTCGAGAAATCGTCGGAAATTTCTTATCGACTAGATTCACGATAAAAACATATTTAAATTCTAAACCTTTGGCGCCGTGGACGGTCATAATCTTAACCGTTTCGTTGTCGGCAAAATCTAATTTTAGCGCTCCAGTCGCCCCGGCTTCTAATTCTAGATTTATCGCTTCTAAAAAATCCTTAAGACGCAAATCAGGCTCTGTTTCTTCCATCTTCTTAATCTTTTGATAAAATTGATTGAGATAAGAATAGAGTTCCAGATCACGATCGCGATCCAGATCCGTCAATAAACCAGAGTCATAAGCGAAATGCAAAAATATCTTAGTCGGTTTGGCGGTTGCTGCCAAAGGAGAGTGTATCGCGATCAAATCCAATAATTTATTAATATTTCTGACGCCCTCGGCACTAACACTGGTAATGGCGTTGATATTTTTTAAAGCCTCATATAACGACCAGACTTTACGGCTCGCCATTTTATTAATCGCAATCAAGTCGCTATGTGCGACCCTGAAGGCCTCCATATTCAGAACCCGAAATAGAGCCGAGGATTCGTGATAGTTATCGAGCAGTCGAAAATAAGCTAAAATATCTAAAATTAAAGGCTTATAATATAGGCCACGCCAAGACATAAATTGGTTCGGAATATTTTGCCGGGTCAATTCTTTAACATAAGCTTCGGCGCTATCATTAGCTCGCACTAAGACGGCAAAATCAGACCAATTAGTTTCACCCTTTCCCTCAATATACAATTCTTTCATCCTTTGGGCGACAAAAGAACTCTCGTCAGATTGCGCGGAAAAATTAAAAAATTGCACTGCTGCGTCTTGCCGCATTTTTTTAGCGACCTTCCCCTTGGCCTTCAGGCTTTTGTCAATCCGCAGTTTAACCTCTAAGCGATTGGGGTTATTATTCTGAATAAAATTATAAGCGTAATCTAAAATTTCTTGACGGGAACGATAATTTTCTATCAAAACCAACTCCTGAGCCTGTCGATAATCATCCTTGAACTGCATAATATTAGATAAAGACGCCCCGCGAAATTTATAGATTGCCTGATCGTCGTCGCCGACAACAACTAAATTATTGTTCGGTGCCGCAAGTAATTTGATCAATTCATATTGCGCCCAATTAGTATCTTGAAATTCGTCGACCATGAGATATCTAAACTTCTGCCGATAAAATTTCAAAATATTCGGCCGCTCCTGGAATAATTTTAGAGTATAAACGATCAAATCGCCGAAGTCTAAAAAATTATTTTCCAACAACAATTGATTGTAAGTATGATAGGCGCTGGCCAGCTCTTTAATCCGGCCAATTTCCATTTCCTCGCCATCGTCTTCCTCCTTCGGCTTGGCCATCCGACTTTTAGCGGGAGTCGCCTTCATTTTCTTGGATAATTTTTTGCCACTGAGGCGCTGATCCGCGTCGGACTCTAACTCTTCGGCATATTTTAAATACTCGGCGGCGGAAATATTTTCATCTTTGAGCCGAGAAAAATGATGGATTAATTCGGAAATAAATTTTGTCGGATTGCCAAGCGGCTGATAATACTCTAAACCAAAACGCGCCAGATTCTTTTTGATTAAGACCCATTGTTCAGTTTCAGTTAATAATTTAAAACCGGCGTTCAGACCGATATCCAGGCCAAATTCCCGAAGGATTCGTTCGCCGAAACCATGGAAAGTATTAATCCAAAGATCGACATAACCGTAGGGGAGAATCTTGTCCGCCCGTTCCTCCATTTCACCCGCTGCCTTTTCCGTAAAAGTCAAAAGCAAAATCTCGTCGGTTTTAACCTTTTTATCCATTATTAAATAGGCTAGGCGATTGATCAAAACCGTAGTCTTACCCGTCCCGGCGCCGGCCACGATTAAAAGAGGCCCTTGATCATGGATAACGGCTTGTTTTTGCGCTTCATTCAGAGTAGATAAATCCAACATATACACTCATCTTATAATTTTTAACGTTTAATTTCAATTAATTGGCTTTTGATAATAGCCCTAAAATCTTCGTCGCCTGTTGACCAATCAGCATATTTTAACAAAAAATTATCTTTAGCTGAACCGACCATTAAGTTAATTATGGCCGCTTGTGCCTGGAGGGGGAATAAGGTAATAGATATTTTATCGTCAGTCAGCTTTAAACCCACCGCCAAGCCTTGCTGGGTATCCGGAGAAAAGTACTGATCGAATATAAAATTTCCCAAAGAATAAAATATCGGCTTACCCTGATAAATCTCCAACCCTTGGACGACATGCGGATGATGACCGACAATAATATCCGCGCCGGCAGCGACCAGGGCGCGACCGATGGTCTGTTGCTGTTTATTAAATTGATGTTGATACTCCGTGCCCCAATGAATATTGATGATAACTAAGTCGGCATTTTTTTGTGCCTCTTTGATGAGTGCAGCGGCAGTCAATAAATCAAAATCATGATAAACCATAGACAAACCTATGAGGGCAATCTTTTGACCGGATCGCTCGATAATCCTTATCGAATTTTCGTCAATCGTAGCATCTGACGTGCCACTATAATCCAATCCCAGTTTCGTTAATTCTTCTCTGGTTTCCGTTAATCCTCGCCCTCCTTGATCGGTAATATGATTATTGGCAATATTGAAAAAATTGAAACCATATTTTTTTAATTCTTCGACCCGTTCGGGCGTAAAGGCAAAATCATAAGACATGACCGGCGGATAGTGGATGCCGCCCCTTGTTACCGCCCCCTCTAAATTAGCGCCAATCAAATCATAACCAACAAAAAATTCCGGCGTACTGCTCGCTAAATCTCCCAATAAATAATCCAGATGGCGCCCAGACAATTTCTCGCCGATATGCCGGTCTAGCATTAGATCACCGAAAAACAATAAATTTACAGCGGGATCACTAACCGGTTCGACCATCTTATCGCTAATTCTAATCAGTGTATTATCCGTCGCCACAAATTTGTCGGGTTTACCGGCCACGCTGTCGCCGGTGCTCAAATCTGAATCACCGTTGCTAAAAAACAATAATCCTGCCGTCAAGGAAACAAGCAGGATTAAGGAGAAAATGATTACACGCAACGAGCGCGGGTTGAGAATCATATTAAAATTTAAGAATTCTTCGGAGTTTACTGGTCTTCATCTGACCGATTAAAGCTAAATTCAAACCTTGATTCACAAAGATCTTTCGAGCAGCTTGACGCAGTTCCGGGGCGCCAATCTTTTTAATCTCACGCAAAAATTCCGCTGGAGTCATGATTTTCTTACGTAAAATTGCTTGACGGGCGTACCAATTAGCCAGATTATCGGTCGCTTCCAACTGCAATAAAGATTTGCCTTGTAATAAGTCCTTGGCTCGCTTCAATTCTTTCGGGGTGACTAATTCTTCGGTTAATTTTTTATATTCT
>Ga0074197_1002993_pt1 | contig 10827 bp, 6 predicted proteins | sample EPASupsiteSAE305_FD_64526 | JGI IMG/M metagenome (GOLD analysis project Ga0074197, IMG submission 64526) | Bioremediated contaminated groundwater microbial communities from EPA Superfund site, New Mexico - SAE3-05 reassembly with SPADES | ecosystem: Environmental > Aquatic > Deep subsurface >...
ACCTGGAGCGTTACTGTCCCAGACTGAGTGAGGATTGGGACAGAAAGGGAAACATTGCATCGGCATCTACCTCCATAGAGAGTGGTGAGTCTTCTCATAAAGGTAGACGCGAGAACGCGAATGCTTACTTCAACTCTGGCACAAGGTTGGGAGCACTACTTATCGATTCCAGGTCTTCGAAAAAGCCCGGCCATGACTTGGCGACGCATTCAGCGCCCTCAATAGCAACAGGATTTGCAGCCGCAAAGCCTGCGATCGCTGCCGCCATTGCGATTCTGTGGTCATTGTGGGATTCGACGCGGCCTCCTCTGAAGTGTCCGCCAGATATCTGCAGTGCGTCATCCACAATTTTGCTGTGAATGCCTATATTAGCGAGCATGTCTTGCAGAGCGAGGGCACGGTTGCTCTCTTTTACCGAAAGACGATGCACTCCTTGTATGCTCGATATGCCTTTCGCTGCGCTTGCAAGCACGGCGAGCGGCGGGAAAAGATCCGGGCAATCAGTGGCATCAAACTCGAAGGGGAGGCAGTCTCCGGGCTGGACAATGACATCGCTTCCGTCGAATTGAACCCGCGCGCCAGCGAGTGCAAGCACATCCACAATTGCGCGATCCGGCTGGAGAGAATCATTCTTCAGCCCTTGTATACGCAGGCCTTCGGGCTTTCCGGCAATGGCAGCTGCAACCGCAAGAAATGCTGCTCCGCTCCAGTCGCCTTCAACGCGAAGGCTTGCAGGCCTATACGACTGATTTCCCTTGATCAAAAAACGAGCAGTGCGCCCATCCGAACTCACCTTATCGATATGGACTCCAAACTGGCTGCATATTTCCAGCGTAAGATCGAGATATCCCGCACTCACCAGGTTTTCGACACCGAGTTCCGAGTCTCCGTGCAGCACTGGCAGCGAAATGAGCAGCCCTGTAACAAGCTGGGAACTTCCTTTTGCGTCGAGCGTTACGAGTTTTGGCTGCAGTGGCCCTCTGACAAAAAGGGGCGGCAGACCTTCTTGTGCAGCACAGTCTGCGCCAAATGCATGCAAAGCAGATTCTACCATTGCCATCGGCCGCTTCCGAAGAGAGCCCTCGGCTTCCATCTGAACAGGCCTATCCAGCAGTGCAGCAACAGGAGCAAACATGCGCATGCAAAGGCCGGATTCCCCACAGGAAAGCATAAGGGGCTCCTGCTGCTCAAGCGAAGTCGTCCCCGTGCCATCTTCTTGAAGAAATTGCTCCGAACCTTCGATTTCGATTGCCCCATCGCTTGCATGCACCGTTGCGCCCAGCCCTTCTGCGATATGCAAAGCCGCTTGAGCATCATCACACAGAGGATCACCGATTATTTTGCTTTTTCCCTGCGCTAATACGGCGCAGGCAATTGCCCTCTGCAGGGCGCTCTTCGAGGCAGGCGCGCGGATTGTTCCTCCCACTTTTGATGAATAGACAATACGGTTTTCCATAGTCTCCCTTGCCAATACAGGATTTATACCATACTGCGGCAAAGCCCGCCATGATACCATACGCGCAAAAATAAATACTTTGCGGCAGGCGGACGCATAAAGCCATAAAAATGAACCCTAATAAAAAGAGCTCTAATAACGAAAAAGGCGGCCTTCTTTCGAAAGCCGCCCATTCTTGCACAGTTTACGCTGATTTATGACTCGAGCTTACCTAGGATCCGCAGAGCCTAAGCAATTACACCAGCCCCTGCGCAATCATTGCGTCAGCGACTTTCTTGAAGCCCGCAATATTCGCTCCCACAATGTAATTGCCTTCAAAGCCGTATTTGGCTGCGGTTTCAACACAGCTCTTGTGGATGTTGGTCATGATCTCGTGCAGGCGATGATCGACTTCTTCAGCGCTCCAAGCAAGCCGCATCGAGTTCTGGCTCATTTCAAGGCCGCTTGTCGCGACACCGCCCGCATTCGCTGCCTTGCCAGGCCCGAACGGGATCTTCTTTTCGATAAAGAGCTTCCATGCTTCCGGCGTGCATCCCATATTCGAAACTTCGACGACAGTTTTTACGCCGTTGGCGATAAGCATCTTGGCATCTTCGCCATTGAGCTCGTTCTGGATAGCACAGGGCATCGCGATATCGACCTTCTGTTCCCATGGTTTTTTGCCTTTGTAGAAGACGGCCTTGGGGAATTTCTTGACATAAGTTTCCACTTTGTTGCGGTCGATGATGAGCATTTCCTCGAGATAGTCCCACTTTTCCTGCGTTCCGACGCCATCAGGATCGTACACATAGCCGTCCGGCCCGGAAATGGTGACGACCTTTGCACCGAGCTGGCTGGCTTTGATGCAGGCGCCCCATGCGACATTTCCGAAGCCTGATACCGACACGGTTTTGCCTTCAAGCGTTTCGCCGCGAAGCTTGAGCATCTCCTCTGCAAAATACACCGCGCCAAATCCGGTCGCTTCGGGCCTGATCAGAGATCCGCCAAACGACAATCCTTTGCCGGTAAACACGCCGGAAAATTGGTTTGCAAGCCTTTTGTACTGGCCGAACATGTAGCCTACCTCGCGCCCGCCAACGCCGATATCACCAGCAGGGACATCGGTGTCCGGTCCGATATGGCGGAAAAGCTCAGTTACAAAACTCTGGCAGAAGCGCATAATCTCGTTGTCACTCTTGCCATTCGGGTCGAAATCCGATCCGCCCTTGCCGCCGCCCATCGGAAGCCCAGTGAGCGAATTCTTGAAAATCTGTTCGAATGCCAGGAACTTGAGGGTGGAAAGCGTAACTTTCGGATGGAAGCGAATCCCGCCCTTATACGGCCCGATCGCCGAATTGAACTGAACCCGGTAGCCGCGATTGACATGGTATTCGCCCTTGTCATCCACCCAGGGAACACGGAACATCACGACTCGCTCTGGCTCGACAATGCGCTCCAATATCTTCTGCTGCCGATATTTCGGCTCTGCTTCAATGAGCGGGGTGATAGATTCCAGAACCTCTTCAGTAGCCTGCAGGAACTCGCTTTCCCATGGATAGCGAGCGCGAAGTCCATCCAGCACTTCTTTTATGTAGGAATTCATGTGTCCCTCCTTTTAGGGATTGTTCTTTTTTATGATGCCGGCAGAATGTCAGCATTCAAATTCTATACCTGTTTATCGAATCATGCAAGTTGAATTGATATTTGAAATGCCGTTTTATATTATGAAACGAGAATTCTGTCTATGCGCACAATGGTGAGGCGGTGCCCTTCCATTGCTTCCACAGTGAACTGAAGGTCTCCTGCAGTGACTTGCTCTCCGGTCGCAGGAATGCGCTCGAAAAGATCAAACACATATCCGGCCAGACTATCGTATTCTCCAATGGGCAGCTGCGCGCCAATAGCCTCATTAAGGTCCTCGAGCCTGATGCGAGCATCACAGCGCCATGTATTCTCGCTGACTTTTATTACCTGTTCTGTCTCTTCATCGAATTCATCCTGAATTTCGCCAACGATCTCTTCGATAATGTCTTCAAGACACACTATGCCAGCGGTTCCGCCATACTCATCCACTGCAATGGCGATATGCACGTGTCTGCGCTTGAATTCTTTTAAAAGACTGTCGATTCGTTTTGTTTCGGGCACAAAATAAGGCGGGGGGATCAGGCGCTTAAGCTCGAGGGGCTCTTTTTTTACAAGTGCCGCAAGCACATCCTTCGCATAGAGAATACCCACAATATTATCGATTGTATCGGAATACACCGGAATTCGCGAATGCCCCGACTCTACCAATATCGCAAGTATCTCATCTATCGAAGTTGTGTTATCGACACAGACGGTATCTGTCCGGGGCACCATAACATCTTTGACTATTTTCTCCGGAAGATGCTCCACTCCTTCGATCATTTCGCGCTGTTCTTCGACTGATTCATTGCTCGACAATTCTGTCTTCGCGCGCGGCTTAAATATCTGCGAAAGAAGACTCATAGAATCGAATTTCCTCCCAGCTGGCCCAAGAGCTGTTCCTGGAGCTGCATCATTGGCTGATCCGGCTCATTATCTTCATGATTCATGCCTGACAGATGAAGAATGCCATGAATGATGAGCCTCCGCAACTCTTCGTCCGCGCTTACACCAAAATCCTCCGCATTGCGGTAGAGAGCCGGAACGCTGATCACTACATCGCCAGCGATAAAAACATCTTCGCCATCGTTTACATGTTCGAGTTCTCCAAGGGTAAACGACAGCACGTCTGTCGGCGCATCGATGTTCCGATAGTCTCGGTTGAGCGATTGCATGGTTGCATCATCGCAGAATGTGAGCGAAATCTGCCAGTTCTGTTTTTTAAGCGCATCGAGCACAGACAGCGCATAATTAGCAGCGCGCTGCGCCCAAGCAGGCTCGTCGGTTCCAATTACTGAATAAAAGACTTCATTCCCGTTCATTGCTGTTCCTGGCCTGGATATTCGATCCGGGTATGCATCTGGGATTGCAGAATCCTCGAAAAAGCCTCCTCGGTGATGCGGATGTCGCGCATAGTGAGCTCGCTGTCTTCGAGCTGGCCGGTGTTCAGCTTATGCAAAATGAGCTGATGAACGAATTGCTCGAGTTTGGCTGAGCTTGGGTTTTTCAGCGAACGAGAAGCGGCTTCCACAGTATCGGCAAGCATGACGATCGCGGCTTCCTTGCTTTTCGGATGCTCTCCCTGATAGCTGAAAGACTGCACATCCGCCTCTGAGACGCTGTCTTTCACTTTGCTGATGATGGCTTCCATAACCGAATTGCCGTGGTGCTGGCCGATAATCTCAATGACTTCTTTCGGAAGTCCTATCTCCCGACCACGCTCGACCCCATCTTTCACATGTCGCCGGATAATGCTCGCGGAAAGCGACGGGTTGATATCATCATGCCGATTGATGCCTTTTTGGTTTTCCGTGAAATATTCAGGGTGCTCGATTTTTCCAATATCGTGATAGTATGCGCCTATCCGGGCTAAAAGCGGGTTCGCGCCAATATCTTTGGCTGCGGCTTCTGCGAGATGCGCGACTTGTATCGAATGGGCATATGTCCCCGGAGCGTTCGAGAGCATTTCCTTGAGAATTGGAGCATTGATGTCAGCGAGTTCCATGAGACGGAACTGTGTAGCCCTGTCGAGAAGACGCTCGAAAAGAGGCAGCAGGAGAAGAATGAACGAGCCGCCCGCAAAACCATTGAGCGCTCCAAGACCCATAGACTGGATGAGCTCTGCTGCGTTCGGTTTCTGGTTGAGCAGAAGTATTATTGCAAGCAATGCTTGTATTATAGCCTGGAAAATTGCCGCGCGGGCGAGCATGATTCTCGTTCGGGCAGTCCGCATGGTCAGCGTCGCAGATATTCCTGCCAAAAGAATGCCGATCATGAACTGCGCATTCAGATTTGTCGCCGCACCCGTCAGAAAAAATGAAATCAGGCTGAAGAAAATGCCCGTCCGCGGCCCGTAGAGCAGCGAAACAAGCCCCGCGAACAGAGAAGCCGGCACAAACAGCGCTCCACGCGAAAGACTCTTACTGTCAATCACATTCTGAATCACCAGAATCCAGTACAATAAAATGAGCAGTGAAGAAAGCAAAAATAGCAGCGAAGACCGGTCACTCGGAAAATCGGACAAATCCTTCACTCTGGCGAGCAGGAACCCGAGCAGTGAAGCCACAAGGAGCAGTCCCAGCCCAGTCATCAATACGCCGACATCGGAAACCAGAATCGCCGAACGTATTGTCTTTATCTGCTGATATAATTCCGGTGTGACCAGTTCGCCTTTCCGGACGAGAATTTCGTTTCGGCTTACAAACCGTGTCACCGGTTCCACCCGCGCGCGGGCTGCTGCAATGCGCTTTTCCGAAAGACCCTGGTCAAAGAATACATTCTCTCGCAGAAGCGCTTTCCCGAGAAGGCGCACATACTGTTTCATCGATTCCGGAACGTGCCGTGCATCCATTTCATCGTCTAGCCGATTGCCCAGATTCGCAAGTGTAATCATGCCATTCACCGGCAGCTGTTCACTCTCCTGCCTGGTCCCCAAAGTGCGGACAAGCTCGTAATAATTGGGATTGAATTGATCGAAAACTCCATCGGGGAGGGATACAACTCCTTTCCCCAGCATACTCTCAACAATATCGCTGACATAGACAAACGCCTGGGCATTCAATTTCGCGCGCACCAGAACAGTGTACAGTTCCGGCTGAAACAAGTCTGGAAAACGGCTTCGCAAAAGGAGGCTCAGCGCATCCACCCCTCCAGGCTCCCCAGCAAGCTGCCTATAATACGAAGCAAATGCTTCGGCCTTTTCGCGCACCGCTGATGTGATTTTGTCATCGAGGACAAAGACGGCAAGCACAAGCCGTTCTTCAGCCAGAATTTTCCGCTGGGTCGCTTCCTTATCGACATATACTGTATCTTTGCCCGCATACACATCGGAATCGGCTACCTTGCCTGGCTGGATGGATCTGAGCGAATTGCGGCTTCCAAGAGCAGAAGGCCCCAAAAATACAAGGCCGACCGCTGCAATGACGATTGCCGCCAGAAAGTACCACATCGACGGCGCCATCGAAGCAAGCTGCCTCAGGAGGGAACTGAAAAACAGCTCATCATTATTCTTTTTCATATGCTTCTATAATCTTGCGCACCAATGGACTTCGCACGACATCGCGCGCATCGAGCCTGCTCACGAATACTTCATCGATATGCTCAAGCAGGGTAACAGCATGGACAAGGCCAGATTCGTTTTTCTTTGGCAGATCGATCTGAGTAATGTCCCCTGTCACGATCGCTTTGGTATGGTCGCCGAGCCTGGTCAGAAACATCTTCATCTGTTCCTTTGTCGTATTCTGTCCCTCATCCAATATCACAATGCAATTGGTAAGGCTGCGACCGCGCATGTATGCAAGCGGCGCGACTTCAATCGCCCTGCTCTCTTCGAGACGGCGAATGGTTTCATATGGAACAAGCGCTTCCATGGCATCATAGAGGGGTCTGAGATAAGGATTGATTTTCTGCTCCAGGTCACCTGGAAGATAGCCAAGGCTTTCGCCCGCCTCTACGACGGGGCGGGTCAGAATAAGCTTCCTTCTTGTTTTCGCCAGAAGTTCCCGCAGCGCATACGCCATGGCGAGGTAGGTTTTGCCGGTTCCTGCAGGACCAATCGCAAATACCAGATCATGCATCGCAATGCCCTGGAGATACAAGCTCTGTCCGGAGGAACGGGGGAAAACTTTGCCAAACCCGTTCGGAATCTGGATGCAGGTATCGAGAAACTTCGAAATACCGCTTTCGTTCTCTTCTGGCGCGCTTTGATCTCCTCTGTCGTCAGGCTGTTTCCCTTCGGGCGTCAACTCTGCATGAAGGGCAATGATGAGTTCGGGCGTGGCAGGAACTCCATCTTCAATCGAGGTTCCGATTGCACTGACAAGCTGCGAGAAAAGGCCGACAACCTCGTCATTCTCGCTTTCGATGAAAAGCTCGTTCCCTCTGCTCAGCACCCGCGCGCCAAGAAGGCTGCTCAACACAGAAAGATTGTAGTCGTTTGCACCACAGAGTTCCGCGAGAAGGCGTGTATCTTCAAGTACTATATGCGAAGGACTCAATCGCTCTCCTGATTCATGAAAAAATGCGCTATTATTTTTAATATACTACGATATACTTACTCTTTCCAGTCATCGCACTGCTTGCGGAGCGCGTATTATTCGCTGAAGGCGCCTTCGCTGTAATTGATCGAGCTTTTGATCGCGGATATATCTTTCCAGGTAACAGCTATGCTGAACGACACGTCCATCTGGTAGTAAGGCCGTCCTGTATCCGGCGTGATCAGTGTCGGCCCCGCAGCGATACTTCCGGCAAGATCCCAGTCGTGGGCATCGACCGCAAGTGTGAGCGAAAGCTTCTGCAGCTTGAAGAGTGTCCGCTGAAGACGTGCGCTGTCCCAAATCGAAAGGCTGTCGAGCAAGTCATTGAAAAAGTTTCTCTTATATATTTCGGGATCGAGATCACCGGCTACAGGGAGCAGCCCCGCGTAATACCGCCAGAAAGATTTATTGATCGATGAGACCGAAAGATCGAGGGACAAGCCGCCCGAATTCTTGAGGGAAATGCGAAAATCAGAGCCAAATATGGCATTTGTGTATTGAATGAGATTTTGGCTGAGCGAAAGAGCGCTCCCGAATTCGAAATACCACACCAGCTTGTTGCTGATATCCTGCGGCGGCTTCATCCTGAGTACCGGCTTCCAGGAGAGCGAAACAGTAGAAGGTCTGAAATATTGCGTCCCGTCCTGGATCCATGAGCCACTTTTAAATGTATAGCCATTGGCTTTCTGCGCGGTGAAGCGAGCATTGAAGGACCATGCTGTGATGTCGGCACTCACACTGAGTGGCGCATTCGCATCAAAATCCCAGGCTGCGTTCGCCGCAAATCGCAGTTGTTTCAATGGCTGCAACGAGACATTTCCGGCAAGCGAAGTTGACTTGAGGTCAGCCAGCGAAGATTGGCGGGAAATGATATACGCCGCTCCGAAACTGGCAATTCCGGCGGCGGAAGATAGAGAGAATGTGTAATTCTCGAGGAGAGGAGGCAAGGCGATTTTAAAACTCAAGCGTTCCGATGTCGAGCCGATTTTTGCTGCGAGCTCGGCGAGTATGGAGTGATCGCGTATCATGGTATCGTCCCATGAAAGCCAATTCAATTTATATACAGGGTTTGCATTGACACCACTGCCGTCGAGGCCTTCATAGCTCACCATGGCAATTTTGCCGGACAATGAGTACTGGAGTTTTGAAGCAGCGAGCATATCGATATTTCGCAGAGGCGACCATATGATGCTCGTCCCGGCATTCCAGCTCGCCGTGTTGTAGCCATAGTCAGCGAGCTTGAATGGATGTACTGTTGTGGGAGAAACGCGCTCGTCATACAAATACGGACGATACTGCACCTGCCCGCTTACGCCGCTCGAAAATTGAAAATCGAGAGCAGCTTTCTCGACAGAAAGCTGAGAATTCAAGCTGGCATTATTGCGGCTGCCCAGAAGCCAGTACCAACTTTTAAAGTCGATATCCTGCGGTTTCTGCCAGGCAAAGCTATAGAATCGATCTTCGATATACATTGCATTGGAAGTGGTCCACCCCAATGAAGCAGCATTGCTCCGCGCGATGATGCCGGAAGCAGAGAATGTCGTATCTACCACGCGCGCATTTTCTGGATAGAAAAAATGCCGTTGTGGATTGACTGCATTGAGACGAAGCTGTGCCGCTGTCATTCCGCTTGTCGATGCATATTTGCTCTTCCAGCTGAGCGATGAAGAGAGGTTGCTTAGATTGAATGTCAGAGGTTTCTGAGTGTTCTTCGCTCTCCATGACCATGAAAGGCTGGCTTTCTGGACAAATGAAGTGCGTTCGCTCACAGTACTGCTCGCGCCACCGAATATCGAGAAGAAATCATAGGACTCTTTGCGATCCAGAAAATCCTGATCGATGAACGGATCGGAATAGAACGGCAGACTCACCTTCCAGCTCAGCCCCGAAGCATTCCGCCTGGAAGACGCTTCAAAGCTGGTTACAAACCTCACCGGCAGAGCAATTGAGCCAAATTTCCAGTCATTCCATACCGATTTGTAGTTTCCTGCCCAATCGTATGGCGAATAGTAGCCGGTCGACTCAAGAAAAACAGAACGCGACAGCCCCACGCCGACAAGCCAGCTGAGATTGACAGGCAAGCGGGATGCGCTTTTTCCGCGCAAGCCCGCAAAGGCGCCAAGAGAAGAATATGCATCGACAAGCACGGCAAGCGATGACGTATCGCTTTGTTCTGTGGTTGTTTGCGTTCTCGAGACATATGTGCCGAATGAGCCGGTAGCCCCTTGCTGAAGCGAAAATGCAGACGACTGGCGAGCTTCCGCGCCCTGGGTTCCCGCTACATAGGTCGTTGTCTGAACAAAGCCGCCCTGACGGGACCGGAACCCGACTACGGGATGAAATACGGACGCTTTTGAAGGATAATAGAAAAACGGCAGCCACAATACCGGAATACTGCCGACATACAAAGTCGCATTGACTACCGCCCAATCGCCCGAACCAAACAGCCATATTTTTTTCGCGCGCAGAATGTAGTGCGGATCAATCGCATCGCATGCGGTAAGCGACCCATTCGCGAGCGAAACCACCTCTTCGGACTTGGAAATCAGTGTGCCAAAATGGACAATCAGTGTTCGGCTTTCCGCTCCGGTTGGTTCCATATTGAACGAGCCATCGACAAACACGCCAGAGGATTCATCGAGATTCACAGCAATGGATTGGCCCTTGTAAATATCGGTTCTGGTTTTCGTTTCCCTTGTGTACTCGACATTGCCAGCCGCCTGTACTTCGTTTGTATCCCTGTTGAACACAAGGTATTGCGCCGATATGCGGTGAATCGTTCCTTGCGAGTCTGCAAAGCGAATCTCTAGAGGGCCATTGACGCGTATCTCTTTGGTGCCATTTTCAATTGTAAAATACTGGACATTTCCGGCCTTTTCGATAGTCATGGAAACATCGCCCTTGACTTTTGGAATTGGCTCGAATCCAAAATGGGCAAAAAGGCGAGCTCTGAGCTCATCGGCTGTTCCGTCTGCAGAAAGCCCATATTCTGCTGCGATATCGCGAAGCTCGTAGATCGTCGCTGCCGCAATTCTAAAGCGCAAAGTTTTGCGGGCGAAATCTTCAGGAACCGGAGAAGCGGAAATCGCTGTGGGGATGGATTGTGTATCTGTTTGCTGCGCCGTAGACTCTTCGGCGGGAGACGATTGGTTTACAGCCTCCTGTGCCGGCAAGAATAGAATCAAAATGAACAGCAAGCCAAAAATGCAGAGTATGCGACGCATCGCCTGGTAT
>Ga0074197_1002998_pt1 | contig 10816 bp, 12 predicted proteins | sample EPASupsiteSAE305_FD_64526 | JGI IMG/M metagenome (GOLD analysis project Ga0074197, IMG submission 64526) | Bioremediated contaminated groundwater microbial communities from EPA Superfund site, New Mexico - SAE3-05 reassembly with SPADES | ecosystem: Environmental > Aquatic > Deep subsurface >...
GCAGCCACCAGAAGTTTCCGCAAGGCCGGGTCTCCAAACTTGTTTTCCAGCAAATAAAGCAGCATGTTTGCGCCCTGACTATGACCGGCCAGGATGAATGGCCGCGGCTGTCCATTGGCAGCTATATTGTAGTGCGCCATGTAGTAATCGAACGCATTCGATACGTCCGCATAGGCCACTTCGAGCGCCTGGTTTGCGGCGCCGGCAAATTGCGGGGTGTTTTGCCACAAGACAGAGTTCAATACGTCAAGCCCGGACGACTGTTGGTAATAGGGGATGTAAACGTTGGCGCCAGCCTTCGCAAAGACACCGATCTTGGATTCGACTTGCCATTTGATGATCGGATCAATGTAGGCTTGGGCCAGCGACTGGTTCCATCCTGGACTCCAGGTTGAAGTCAAAGGAGGCTGTGACTTGCTGTCGTAGCTGTAGGTGGTCGGATAGACGAAGAAGACATCCACTGGTTGGGAGCCGGTCGAGAGAGCCAGCCAATTTTGCGTTTGGGAGTAATCGGTGGGGACCGCAGCGGGGGCGGGTTTCCCTTCATCAACACCGTAGGAGGTCAATGGTGAAATGATCGAGAAGGCGAACACATAAGCCAAGCACTTGAAAACCTGAAGCCAACGCTTCGTATTGCCATTCAATAGTGTATCCTTCTCGCCCTTAGCTTTGTCCATCATCTCCACTCCTTTTGTTGATAGGTATTAGCCAGCGCGTTGGTTGGGGTGAGGAACGAACCCCAACGTCATCATGATCGCCGGGCATGGCCCCTTGTATCGATTTCGCAACCGCCCGCGTCCTGGTCGGGGCCAATGATCTCCGCCTCGATATGCGGGTGGATGCTCGAATGCGGCCAATCAACAGCACCGGGAACATTGTGCAGACACCGTGTTGGGGTTCGTCCCTCACCCCAACCTACGCGCTTGTGACGACCTGCATCACAAGCGGCACACCCAACATTACCGTGTAAACGTCGCCGCACGTCTTGCGTCTGACGAATGCTTTTGTTAGCCTCGTTCAGCTTTTAATATTTCTAGGACTTGCTCTTCTGTTAATTGGTAATTTTTTCCCAATTCCTCCCATTTTTTTAGCATTCCAGAATACTTGTCGATTGTTTGCATATGGCTATTTAAATTGTCATTGTCTTTCAAATATTGAATCTGTTCTGAAAATTTACCTTGAATCTCGATAAGGAACCTAGTGAAACTCATATACTCTGTTTCTTCGTTTCCATCAAATCCCCTAAAAAATGAAAAATGCTCTTTAGAAATATCTTCATTGTATTTAATGCGTTTTAAATCCTCAATTGCTCTATACATACCTAAAACTTCAAGAACAAATTTACCTTTTTCCGACGGCATATCATCAGATATCAATTGGTCTACCATCGGGTAGAATATCTCATACCCACTCTCTAAAATTTCAATTAACTCTTTGTAATGATCTGATTCTCCTGAATCAAGAAGCGACAATATTTTGTATTGGTTTATTAGTAATAACCTGTCTTTTTTTGAAAGTTCCATCGTCATTCTCATATATTAAAAATTTTTCTCTTAATGTGTCTTGCCATGCCAACTATGTCAGGGTAAATGGTATATTCATCTAAATTTGCCCATTTAAGAAATCCAAGAGCTTCAACTTTGGCGCCACTTGGAAGAATTACTTTTTTTACACATCCAGAAACCTCTTCAGTTTCAAATCCATTCTCAGGAGTTCCATGGACCGTAAACACTCCTTTTTGCGCTTGGATCCTATCTGTTATCATGCCTGGCCTTATTGATAAAGGCTTCTCGATCCTTACAGGCCTATGATCCCAATATATTGATTGATATTCATAAGATTTGTCTTCTGGAACATTGATTATTTCATCCCTTCCGCTCAGTCGATTTAGTCCTTCTGGATTTAGGATAAATATTGCACTGTCATCTGAATGATCATGGTCGTCGTGAAGAATAAACGCAACGGCAACTCCCATTACAGTGCTCCAGTCAAGAAGCCTTGTCGGAATCCAATAATGTTGCATGTCGAAAAGAATTTCCCAGTCGTTAGTACGTTTGTCAAAAAGTCTTGAGGCTGTTTTTTTGAACTCATAGAATAGTTCTTTTTCCTTTTTCTCCCAATCAGCTTGGCGCATTAAACTTGGCATCAACGACCACTCTTTATTAGAGTGTCCCCGATACCAAATTTCTTTAGGATTTCCCAATTCGGTCTCAGCCTTTTTGACTTCAGCTAGAAACTCGTTCCAGTCGCTCATGTTCTTTTATTTCTTTTTATTATTTGTGAATGCCATAGCCCGGCTATGGTGCCGGAGTGCAGTTGGAATTTTTTGTGGTACCCACCACAAAAAAGGCCGACGGAACGGAGGTCGCACATGCGCCGATTGTTATGTTTTCTCATAATTCTTCGTTACTTCTGTCTGGGCAATTTTCTGAAAAAATGATACCTTTTCCCTAGCAGGCTTTACCATTGAATCTATTATTTCTACTTCTTGGTCATTTTTTCTTAGAAAGATAAACGCGGTTACATCGGACATCACATTGTATGCAGCTAGCCGGATATCATCGTTCGATATAATTTGGACTTGGTTGAAAGTGCGCATGTATCCTTTGTATCCTTCGGAATCAGGTTTGGAAGCTGTGAACAAGTGGCTCTGTATCAACTCCTGTGACTGTGATAGAAATTCGACATATTTTGATTTCTTCTCATCTTGCAACAAGTAGAATCGAGCCTTCGCTTCCTTCTCCTCTTCATATGACTTTGTTTTTACAAAAATAACGTAGCCTGATGCAGCCGAGATGATAGCGCCCAGACCGATTTTAACGGCTGAATCCACAACGTTTATCCACGTTAAATCCATTCAAAATTCCTTAGGCTCAAGACCAACATAACAGTAATGTTGGGCCAATTTTCCGAATATTTATCCGGGTAGTGCTAATCAAAAAAACGCGTAGGTTGGGGGGGAGGAACGAACCCCAACGTCATCATGATCGCCGGCCATGGCCTCATGTATCAATTTCGCAGCCGCCCGCACCTTGGTCGCGGTCAATGATCTCCGCCTCGATATGCCGGTGGATGCTCGAATGCGGCCAATCGACCGCACCGGGAATATTGTGCAGACACCGTGTTGGGGCTTGTTCCTCACCCCAACCAACGCGCTCATGACTGAGGGCGGCATTTGTTTGCAAGGCTACAGGAGGTTGTAGTTCTGCTTCATCTCCTCGTACACTAGGCTGGAAAAACCGCGAATGACTCCACCGCCAGTTTCCATCCACCGCTTGTAATCCTTGGCTGCAGTAGGGCGCTCAACAATGCCGACCACCGCATAGGGCACTTTCTGGCCGTTCTTGCTGTGGGTGACCAAAATCCCCATGTCGCCGCAGAGATAGGAGGTAGTGCCGGTCTTGTTATAGACCAGGGTTCCCGGAGGAACCTCAGTGCCCCAGAAGATGCGGTCGCGGCCGGGCAGCGACATCACCCGCAGCATTTCCTGGGAACTGGGCAACTGGTTGTTCCACAGGGCCCGCAGAAACTGGACATAATCCTGGGGGAGGGCGCTGTTCTTGTAGGTTTTGCCGCCGGGCGGGATGTACTCCAAAATGCGCACCTTGCTAAAGATGCGACCATATTGGCCGTTGATCACCGCGTTGCACCGCGCCGGCCCGCCGACCTGGCGAATGAACCAGTTGGTGGCTTCATTGTCGCTGTGCTGGATCATCTCTTCCATCATCTGGCGGTGGGTGGGGGTATATTTCAGTTTGCCTCTCTCCACCTGATCAAAGAAGGCCAGGGCCACAAAGGGCTTGATCATGCTGGCGGCCTGGAAGGAACGCTGTGCGTTGACGCTGGCCAGATAGGTGTTGTTGGTCAGGTCGAAGGCAACCATCGCCGCCATATCCCGCTGTTGCAGACGGCCTTTGCCCCGCTGTTCCTGTAAAAACATCTGGATCTTGCTGTTGATCCCAGCCGCGCGACTCTTGCTTAATTTCTGGTCGTTTCCAGTCTGGTTGTCTTTTTTTGAAGGCGAAACCGCCAGCCGGCGCGACTTTGCCTGTTGGGAAAGGGGCGGATCGGCGGCTGTCTCTGCAGGATTGATCGCGGTGACCAACCCTGACCGTTCGAGAGCAGTGATCAGGGTGGGCGACTGTTTGCCCTGCAGGCGCGACCGCTGCTGCTTGGCAATCCGGACCGCCTCGGCTTTATCGGCCCAGCAACGGAAGACCAGCGCGTAGCTGCGGGCGCCGGTTTGTTCAATCTGCAGCTTGGCGCGCTCATCCGGCGACAGACGGGCGGCAATCCGTTGGTAGTCTGGTTGCAATGCTTTCGGGGCGTCGCCTTTGGCCAATTGCAGGTGGTAGAGGGAACTGTACGTCCCTTCCGGGAGAATATCCGCAGGGGCAAATCCTGCCGAGGACAGGGCCTGGGACTGCTTGACGGCCAACTGCCGCGCTTGGCCCAGAGAGCCGCGCAGGGGATAGACCACCCCATACGCCCCATTCCTGCTGACGATCAGCAGTTGGTGGTTGGCGGGTGGAGAGAGGGTGCGGGCCAGTTTGCTCCGGTCGTCCAGCGCCTGCCGGACCTCCTGGTTCCAGGTGTAGACCAAGGCGTACTGCTTGGCGGGAGCGGCCACGGCGGAGGTCGCCAGCGTCAGGAGCAACACGCAGAGCGGAAAAAATAATCGCGATAGTTTTACTCGAGTAATCGACGTCATGAGCTTGTATTTTTTATGTATAATTATTGTAATAACAAGATGTTGACGGCATTTTCGCTTGCATGGGCAACGCCATGGCGGCAAATAAAGCAGAGAAAAGGCTGCGCATCGAGTCGACACTGTTCCAATACATCATGCCCCATCGTATCACCTTCATGCCCCATCGTATTAGCTAAATCCTTTGCAGTCGGAAAACACTGTTCATTCTTTTTTCCACAACGGATCTTCCTTCTTAAACAGGCACCCCACCTGCTTGATTTCCCGATCTTTCCAGGTCTGTCTGAGCTTTCCTGAGATTACAACACGAGAGCGCCGATATGTTACATCACAACAACGTAGATCGCACTTACAAGGAGCACGAGAATGTGCAGGCCATAATAATTCCGTTTGGGGATCATGCCTGCAAAGTCGCGAGTGTTGAAAAGATGCAGCACGTAATTGCCGGAAACCGTGCCGATGCCCATCAAGACCAGGCCTATCCAGTGAATCGTTGCGGCGGAAATCGAAAAGGACAGGTGCTCGAGATGAAATCCGAACTGTCTTCCGAAGGTGGGCACGACATCGCCGATATTGGCGAGGAAATAATCGAGGCGATAGGCCAATTCACCGGTAAAGGCGAGCGGAACCAGGACCGGAACCATGGGCGAGAATTTTCCGAAGGTGGGGTCTTCAGTGGTTGTGAAAAGCGAGGCACCAAAGCGAATCACCTGCGCGGCGCAACCAAAGCCCAGCGTCAGCAAGAGGGTGAAGGCAAGGGCGTTGGAGCCGAACAACCACTGTTCAATCACGGCATAGGGGGCGGTATGCTGGAAGAATCGCGCCAGTTGTGAACCAATCAGGAAAGGGATGATCAAGGAGCACGTGAGATGGCGGCCTTTGTTCATGATCAACTCGACAAAGGGATTACGCAGGTTCAAACGTGGGCTGTCCTGGTCGCAGAGAGAGATGCAGCGCCCGCAGAGCAGGCAGTCGATGTTGTTTTTGATGTTGAAAGCGCCCAGGTATACCGGGCAACCCGCCGCGCTCTCCGTTCCTTTCTTGCAGGGAAAGGTTCGGCAGGTTCGGCATTTGCTGAGGTCGGGCCGCAGTTCGATCATCGACAGGGTGGCCGCCGCGCCGATGATTTTCCCCATGGGGCAGAGATAGCGGCACCAGGACTGGCCACGAAAAAGGGTGGCCATGATCGAGGCCCCGAGGAGGATGCTCATAAGAAGCAGGGCCGTGCCGAGCGGCCACTGCTTCATCTCGGTCACCGATTCAGTCCAGATGATCAGGGCAAAAAAGATCAGGGCAAAGGAGGTGCAATGCTTGGTCAGGAAAAAAGGCGGTTCGCGGTTGAGGCTCAGCCCCAGTGCCTGCAGGATGCGGCCGACACCGGGGAAAGGGCAGACGCCGCACCAGAACCTGCCCAGGAAAAACCAGCTCATCACGATGCTGACCCACCAGATTCCCCAGGCCAGGAAGAGCGAGACGTTGCGGTTCGGATCCTCGGGACCGAACAGCCCCAGGAGAATAATGAGGGTAAAGGCGATGTCGCCAAAGCTGCGAAGATAGAAAAGGTTGTGGCGATGTTGATAGAATCGTTTGATCCCTGGAAAACGGGCAAACAGATCGACACGCGCCTCTTCGTCGAAAACAAACAAAACCTTGATGATCTCTTTGATGCGTTCTAAAAGCGGCATGTCTGTCCACCCATTGCGGCGCCAGATCCGTATGTGATCTGAAAAAATTCCCACATGGAAAAGTTGGGAGTGATCCTGGTTCAGACTCAATGTTGGGGTTCGTTCCTCACCCCAACATTGAACTAAGGGCATCTTTTTGCTGCAAAGAATTCAATCATTCCTAGCAACATGAACGCCCTGGTCAGCGACGAGAAAAACATAACATAGGTGATGAGCAGCGGAATTTCCGCAAAGAGCTTGCGAGGATCGCCGCTTCCCCATCCCCAGGGTTCCCATGCATATTCACGATAGATTTGATGCAGGATAAGGTAGGCGAGAAGTGAAAAAACGCCTATCGCCAAGGCGGACCAAGCCTGGCGGAGCAGCGCGCTTCTTTTTCTGGGGTTGGAAAAGCGACTGCGGCCGGCAAAAGTCGCCAGTACGACAAACAGGGTGACGACCGTTGCGGTGGTGGTGATCAGAGCAGGGGAAACTTGGTCAAAGACGCCATCCTCAAGCCCATAGGCGCGCAACGGCAGGGCGTTGAGGAAAACATTGGAGAGGGGGAAGAAAATCGAAACACCGGCGAGAATGCCCCAAAGTCTCCGCAAAAAGGTCAGAAATTGCTGGAGTTCCTTCAGGTAGTCCGTGTGCGGTTCCGGGCGGTTCATGGACGTATTCGCCTCGCTGAAAGCAATGGGAAAGCATGGAAGACAGGCATTTAAAAAAATCAGACAGCATTAGTCACCGCGTTTCTGCGGCGCGCAATTCTCGCATCATCTCTGCCGGGCTTTGCCCAAAGTAGCGCTTGAATTCACGACTGAACTGCGATGCGCTTTCATATCCTACCTTGTCAGCAGCAAGGTTGGCTTTGAAACTTTCCAGCATCATTAAATCCCTTGCTTTGGTCAATCTGATTTTTTTCAAATACTGCATGGGAGAATCCGAAGTAATCTCTTTAAAGGCCCGATGGAACGCAGAAACGCTCAAGTGAGCCGTTTTGGCCAACTGTTCCACATCGAGTTTCCCTGCATAGTCGCTTTGCATAATTTTCAGGACGCGCGCCACCTGGGAAAACGTGCCGCTATGCACGGCCAGTGAATAAAGCACTGGCGCCTGGGCGCCGCAAAGAGCCCGATACAATATTTCCCGCACTATTCCTGGCCCTAAAATTTGTGCTTCTGTTGCTGAACGCAAACATTTGACCAGTCTCGTCGTTGCATCCAGCATCTCCTCATCCATGACAGCCGGGCCGATTCCGCGAGGCAATATCCGTTCGCTGCCAGTGCCGATCCCGGTTTGCACATCAATTCGGCCGATAAGGTCATGCAACTGGCCCATGTCAATATCGATGTAGAGTCCCCGCAATGGCTCCTCGGGGCTGGCAAAGGTCTCGCATTCGAACGGCATGGTTACCGAGGTCACCAGGTAATGGTTGGCGTCATATCGAAACTTCTGGTCGCCCAGGTAGCCAATCTTGTGGCCTTGCACAACGATACAAAGCCCTGGGTTATACACCATTGGTTTTCTGGGGATGTGGCGCGTTTCTTTAAATAAAAGCACCCCGTTAAGCCGGGACGCAGAAGGTCCGTCATCAATTTCCGGAAAGCTCTGCAACAGTTCAGCCATCTTTGCCATACGAAAACCCTCTGTGTTCCCAATGCCATCTTTAGACAATCTAGTTAGCAGTAATGCATCATAAAATCAATGCTCAGGCAGAAACAGGCAAGGTTTAGAGAGGAACAGGTATTCCAAATCCGTTTGCAGGGTATTACGTTCATCCGCAAGCTAATCAGCAACTCAACACCAGGAGGTTTCTCATGAACTTTGAATTTTCCAATCCCACCCATCTTATCTTTGGCGCCGGCACCCTTGCACGGCTTGGTGAAGTGGTCAGCAAGCATGGCGCCAAGGCCTTGATTGCCACCGGCGGGGGCAGCGTCAAGCGGAACGGAACATTCGACCGGGCCGTGGCAAGCCTCAAGGCTGCAGGGGTTGCTTACGTCGAATGTGACGGCGTTGAACCCAACCCAAGAATCACCACCGTCAGGCGCGGCGCCCAGATCGCACGGGACGAACACTGCGACGTGATCATCGCGCTGGGAGGCGGCAGCGCCATGGATGCGTCCAAGGTAATGGCCGCCGCGTTTTACTACGACGGCGATCCCTGGGACATGATCTATCACGGTCAGCCCGATCCGTATATCCCAACCCGCGCGCTGCCGATCGTCACCGTGCCGACCCTGGCGGCCACCGGTTCTGAGATGAACATGGGCGCGGTCATCTCCAACGAGGCAACCAAAGAAAAATCCTTTGTCCAGGCCGAATGCCTGTATCCCAGGGTTGCGCTGGTGGACCCCGAACTCACAATGAGTGTGCCGAAGGATCAGACCGCTTATGGGGTGTGCGACCTGATCACCCATGTGACCGAAGCCTACTTCAACGGCGTTGACTCCACTCCCATTCAGGATCGGTTCGCCGAAGGCGTCATCCTCACGGCCATGGTGTGGGGCCCAAAAGCCATTGCCGACGGCAATGACTTGGAGGCGCGGGCCCAGGTGCAATGGGCATCCATCGTCGCCCTCAATGGCTGGGTGAACGCGGGGACCAACGGCGGTTTTCCGGTGCACATGATCGAGCATACCCTGTCCGCCTATCACGACATCACCCACGCGGCAGGCCTGGCGGTGGTCAATCCTTCCTGGATGCGCTTTGCCGCCAGACACCGGCCGCAAAAGTTCGTGCAGTTTGCTGAACGCATTTTCGGCCTCAAGGCCAAAGGCCCCGACGACCTGGACTGCGCCCTTCAGGGCATTGATCGCTTTGAAGCCTTTCTCAAGGAGATCGGTTGCCCCACGCGTCTGTCCGAGCTGCATATCGATGATGCGCTGATCCCACGATACGCCCAGGACACCCTGCGTATCATCCACGACGAGAACGGCAACCTGCCTGGACGTCCGGCGATGAGCGAGACGGATATCGTCGCGGTGCTCAAGGCCGCCCTGTAATTCCGTTTCTATTTCAACAGTGAAGCGAGCCGCTTCGTCATCGACGAGCACAGCGAGGAGAAATCTCGCGAAGGAAAACCTCGTGATGGCGAGAGATTTCTCACTTCGTTCGAAATGACAAGCCTTCGTCGGCGATGTTTTGCGCTGTGCATCATGCTTCGCTTGATTTGGAAATGTAATTATACGGATTATCGCATGCAAATTGTCCGAAAAAAAATGCCGGTAAAAACGAATTTATCCGGAGAATTAGGCAATAATCGAGAGGATTGCCCTTTCTGTTTGCGTGATTTTCCAGTTTAGTAGGAATAAGGATGGTGTGTGCCGCTTCACAGACTGACGCAATGAAACGGTTCTTTGTTCAACACAAAAATGGGTGCTCAAGTTTTTTGCGCCATCGAAAATAACGGCCCGGAACCTCCGACCTGTTTGCTCGGCTCCTTGTGCATACGTTCTGTCATTGTTCTGTACGATGAGCCCACGGTCCCAACACCACAGAATACACTATGGAGTCGCCATGAATGGTTCTCTTCTCGAAACAATCAGGCCCGAGGGAATGACCCGACGCCAGTTCATCAAAAGCGTCATCGCAACCGGTGTTGTTTCCTCGTCCGGCCTGCTCTACTCCGGACCGGCTGGAGCCGCACCCAAGACCTCCCCGGGTGCTGTTGAACGACTCCTTACCCTGAACGTGAATGGGCAACAGCGCCGGGTGGATGTCCTGCCCCAGGAAACCCTGGCGCAAACCCTGCGCGGCAAACTGGGACTCACTGGTCTCAAAATCGGTTGTGACCGGGGGGAATGCGGAGCCTGTACAGTGCTCATCGATAACGTGCCTCAATATTCCTGCTCTATCCTTACCCATAGCGTCCGTGGAAAGAATGTGCTGACCATAGAAGGTTTGGCTTGTTCCGACGGAAAACTGCATCCCTTGCAGCAGGGCGTTCTCGATGAACAGGGCTTTCAGTGTGGCTACTGTGCGCCGGGCTTCCTCATGTCCACCCTTGGATATCTCAAGACCAACCCCAATCCCACCCGACAGGAACTGGCGCACGGTGTTTCGGGAAATCTTTGCCGTTGCCAGGATTACGACAAGATCCTCACTGCCCTGATGCGCGGGGCCGAATACATGCGAAAGGGGTAAATCATGCCGCAAAACGAAGCTCTTTTTTCGCCAAAGCTGACCGGGCAAAATTACACCACACCAGACCTGCGGGCCAAACTGACCGGAACGGCACGTTTCGCCGATGACCTCCGGGCTGAGGGCATGCTCATCTGCAAGCTGCTCACCAGCCCCTTGCCCCATGCACGGGTTCAACATCTCGACACCAAAGCCGCCTTGGCTATGCCCGGCGTGCGGGCGATTCTCACCGCTGACGAGCTGCCGCCTCCGGCCGATTCCGTCACCGACCGTGGCGAGGTCATCAAGGCCAGTCCCT
>Ga0074197_1002999_pt1 | contig 10807 bp, 10 predicted proteins | sample EPASupsiteSAE305_FD_64526 | JGI IMG/M metagenome (GOLD analysis project Ga0074197, IMG submission 64526) | Bioremediated contaminated groundwater microbial communities from EPA Superfund site, New Mexico - SAE3-05 reassembly with SPADES | ecosystem: Environmental > Aquatic > Deep subsurface >...
GAGGCTCTTCCAACGGCAACTGGTCGGAGCAGAGGCAAATCTCGCTTTCATCACGAAAACGAACCACCAAGGCGCTGTCTTTTCGCAACAAATTTTCCTCAAACACCGAGGTTAGGGTATCGGTGTTAAACACCGACAGCTCGTCGTCGATCATGGCGGAACGCACGTCAATGATCAATTCCCGGCAATGGGGCATATTGAGCATGGTTTGAGCGATCTGCAGGATATCCCAACCGCCGTCGTCGTCCAATTCTCCTGAAACAACAATGGAATAGACAGAGCCTTCGTTGTTCTTCGTGATTCTGAATCGCATATATCCCTCCAGTGGATAACTGATTAATCCATTAATCTCATGCAATCAAAGATCTGCGGCAATAAAAAGTATATTTTCGGCAAGCGTTCTCAGCGTGACGACGACTGAAAATATCCCTTGCAACGCTTATCGGCGACCCACGGCCAAGGCTTTAGCCAAATAAATCACAGCCCGCACAGGAAGAGATAAAAGAAACACAACATCAATAAATTAAATGTTTTTAATCCTGTCTCAAGGCTCAACCCTGGGCCAGCAACAGACAATGGCGCTGAACGCAGTCGCCCGGCAAACGGCCATGTTTGTTGGCTGGCGTGACCGAAACAGGCAGTTTATCTCTGGTTCAAGCTAAATTTATGCGTGCCGCGGGTCGATAGAAGAACAAGGCAGGGAAGCTTTTTGGGTGCACACAGGAAGGGACAACAAGGATGCAATACAGGATTCAATCCGAAAACACTGGCAAAGGCACGCAACGATTCGCCGCTGCAACTGCGGCGGCGAAGACCGCAGGAACCGCGCGCCAGGCGTCTTCACGCGGCGCATGGTCGACCGCCGGAGCGACCGTCTCCGTTCAACCCAGCTTCCAGGAATTTCTCACCCAGCAAACCGCGCTGCAAACCTCTCGCACCGCTGCGGATCGGGCTGAACCCCGGACGGCGGCGCAGACGTCGTTGACCGCTCACAACAAGGGCGAAACCGTCCACACCCTGCAAAAAGGGGAAACCATCTGGGAACTGGCGAAGGAACAGTACCAGGTCGATCCGCAGGACATTCTCCGCCTCAACAACATCGCCAACCCCAACGCCTTGCAGGTCGGGCAGCAGCTCCGCATTCCCGCCCAGAAACAGAGCGGGGTTGCCGCCGCCTCGGAAGAGGTGGTTGCCGGCTGGTACGGCCAGTTTCACCAGGGCAAGCTCATGGCCAACGGTAAACGGTTTGACATGCACGCGGCCACCATCGCCCATCGCGACATGCCTATTGGCGCCAAGGTGGAATTGGAAAACCCGGAAACCGGAGAAAAGGTCCGGGCGGTGGTCACCGACCGGGGGCCCTATCATCAGGGCCGCGACGTTGATCTCAGTTACGGCTTGGCCAAGCGCCTTTCCATCGCCGAACAGGGCGTCGGCAAACTGAAGATGCGGACGCTGTAGACCAACGCTCCCTATTCACCTGCCCGCCCCTGCCGCCGCCTGACTGTCGACCGATTTTCGCCTGATTTTCGACCGATTTTCGCTGCTGCGGCTTTCAGTTCCCAACTAATCCCCCCACACCCCAGCAATCACTGCCCTTGCGGCTGCCCCCGATTGCCCTCCGCCTTTTCTTTGATCGCGTTCAACGCCTGCGATCTCGGCTCTCGCGAATACCACAGCAATCCCAGCGAACAACCGACAATGCCGGCAATCTCCCAGGGTTTGAGGGCCTCGCCCAGCACCAGCCAGGCCAGCAGCGCCGTGGTCACCGGCACAAAGGACATGAACAGGGCCACGGTGATTGTGCCCAGGTGACGGATGGCGTAGGCCACGCAGATCAGGGCAAGGACGTTGACGATCACGCCTTGATAAATGGCCTGAACCGCCATATCGTGGTAGGAAGCCTGGCCCATGCCGGACGGCAAACAGTACCACAATGGGGTAAAAAGGATCACGTTGACGGTTGGCACAACCACCACCACGTCGCGCCAGTTCATCTGCCACAACCGGATACCGGTCATGTGGCAGGTGTAGCAAAACGCGGCGACCAGCAGCAACGCGATGCCGGCCGCCCGGTCGAGTGCGAACACCGAGCCGCCGGTCATAACCATGTTGGCCAGAAAGATAACGCCAATGGCCGCATAGCGATGCAGGGCGATCCGCTGCCGGAACAGCAGCCAGGCAGCCACGGCGCCCATCACCGGCAGCATGCCGTTGACGAGCACCCCCGCGTGTGCGGCCCGCAACACCTTGAGCCCGTAAAAGGAGAGCATGGTGTAGGGAAAGCCGACCCCCAGGCCAATCACCAGATACTGGACAATGCGGTCCCGCCTCCAGGGGTAGCGGACAGTCAGCGGCAGCACCGCGAGAAAGGCGGTCCAGTAGCGCAGCAGAGTGATGTCGGAGGGCTGCAGTTGGGTGTGGACCCCGTACCGGGAAAGGGTGATCCAGCCGGACCAGATGAAGACCACGGCCAGGCCGGCAAGGTAAGGTTTGAGTGTTTTCATGGAAAGCCAGATACTCCGAAACAGCCCTCCCCGCAAGCCTTTCACAGAACGCGGCAACCCGGCCGGTGCCGGCGGACCACGCAACCATCAAGGAGACACGCCATGAGCCGCCCCCCGCAGACCTCGCCCCCCTTCCCTGACCTGACCTTTGACAACCGCTTCACCAGGGAACTGCCGGCGGACCCCATCGAAACCAACAGCCGCCGCCAGGTGGCCAAGGCCTGCTTTTCGCGGGTGCGGCCACAGCCGGTCAGCGCTCCCCGACTGGTCGCCTTCTCGAGAGAAGCGGCCGGCCTGCTCGATCTGACCGAGGCCGACTGCCGCAGCGAAGCGTTCACCCAGATATTTTCCGGCAACCAGCTGCTCCCGGGCATGGACCCCCACGCCGCCTGCTACGGCGGCCATCAGTTCGGCAATTGGGCCGGTCAGTTGGGCGACGGTCGGGCCATTAACCTGGGCGAGATCGTCAACCGCCAGGGCGAACGCTGGACCCTGCAACTCAAGGGCGCCGGCCCAACGCCCTACTCGCGAAACGCCGACGGCCGGGCGGTGCTGCGCTCTTCCTTGCGCGAGTTTCTCTGCAGCGAGGCCATGTTCCATCTGGGCGTGCCCACCACCCGGGCGCTGAGCCTGATCCTCACCGGCGACCCCGTGGAGCGCGACATGTTCTACGACGGCCACCCCGAGGAAGAACCAGGGGCGGTGGTCTGCCGCCTGGCGCCGACCTTTGTCCGCTTCGGCAATTTTGAAATTCTCGCCGCCCGAGGCGAAATTGCCCTGCTCCAGCAGTTGGCCGACTTCACCATCCGCACCACCTTTCCCCATTTGGGCGAGCCCTCGCCCACCGTGTATATCCGCTGGTTTGCGGAAATCTGTCGCACCACCGCCGAGCTGATGGTCCACTGGCTGCGGGTGGGGTTTGTCCATGGAGTGATGAACACCGACAACATGTCGATCCACGGACTGACCATCGATTACGGCCCCTACGGCTGGCTTGAAGATTACGATCCCACCTGGACCCCCAACACCACCGACGCTCAGGGCCGCCGCTACTGCTACGCCCGTCAGGCCCAGATCGCCCACTGGAATCTGGCCCAACTGGCCAACGCCCTCTACCCGCTGATTGGCGACACTGCCCCGCTGGAGCAGGCGCTGCGCGACTACTCGCTCCATTTCGAGCAGGGCTGGCAGACGATGATGGCCGCTAAACTGGGGCTGGTCGCCTTTGAACCGGCAACTGATCGTCCCCTGGTCGACGATCTGCTCCGGCTGCTGCCCGAAATCGAGACCGACATGACCCTCTTTTTCCGGCGTCTGGCCCTGACGCCCCTGCAGGCGGCCGACGACGCGGATCGATTAACGCCCTTGATTGATGTCTTTTACCGGCCAGAACAGTTGACAGCCGCCTGGCGCGAACGATGGATCGACTGGCTTGCCCGCTACGCCGCCCGTCTCAGCAGGGACAACCAGCCGGAAGCCGTCCGGCGGGCGCGGATGAACGCGGTCAACCCGAAATACGTGCTGCGCAACTACCTGGCGCAGTTGGCCATCGACAAGGTGATGGAAGGCGAGTATTCCCTGGTGGAGGAACTGCTCGAAGTCCTGCGTCATCCCTACGACGAACAGCCCGACAAGGAGCAATTTGCCGCAAAGCGGCCCGAGTGGGCCCGCCACCGGGCCGGATGCTCGATGCTCTCCTGCAGTTCGTGATTGTTGTGCGGCTGCAAATCTACAGGTTTTCAGCCTGTTGCGGGAAGAAGAAGCCGGGCAGAACGTGGACCTTGATTGTCGTCCCCCACGTCCCTGCAAACACCACAGGCGCACAAACAAATCTCTTTTTTGGAGCTTGCGATGGGCACAGTAACCCCCTCCTGGCAGGCGGTATTTTTTGATTTTGACGGCGTCGTCGCCGATTCCACCGAGGTCAAGACCCGTGCCTTTGCCGTGCTCTTTGCGCCTTACGGCCCGACCGTGCAGGCGGCGGTGGTCCGCTATCACTTGGACAACGGCGGCATGCCAAGGCATCAGAAAATTCGCCATTGTTTCGAGACCTTGGTCGACCAGCCCCTTGCCGAGGTCGAACTGCAGCGCATGGGGCAGGCCTTCTCCAACCTGGTGCTCGACGAGGTGGTGGCCGCGCCCTACGTCGCCGGCGCCCTGGCGACCTTGCAGCATTTGCAGCAGGCCGGCGTTCCCGCCTTTGTCGTCTCCGGCACGCCGGAGGACGAGATGCGGCTGATTGTCGAACGCAAGGGCTTGCAGCCTTTTTTCGTCGAGGTCCACGGTTCGCCCCGGGCCAAAACCGAGATCATCGAGAACGTCCTTGGCCGCTACGGCTATCTTCCCGAGCGCTGCCTGTTCATTGGCGACGCCCTGGCCGATTACCGCGCCGCCCGCAACACCGGCCTGCGCTTCCTGGGCGTCGTCCCGCAAGGGCGCCCGTCGATCTTCCCCGAAGACACGCCGACCGCATCAAAAGTCACCACCGCGCTGCCGTAGGCCCCACCCGCACTCCGCCTTTCCTTCCCAGGCCTGCTCCGGCCGTGAGGTTCGCCTTGACACCAGGGGCTTCTTTTTCTATAGACAGGCTTTGATTCAGCTTTTTGCAGGGGTGGCGCGAGCCTGAGAGAGACCCATTGAACCTGATCCGGACAATTCCGGCGGAGGGAATTGCAAATCTCCCCTTCTCTCTCCCCGCTTTTCCCTCTCCTGTGTTTGCGATTGATCGCCATTCCTTTACCGACCGAGGCCGTCCATGTCCGCACTTGCCGGGAAAACCGCTGAAAACCTAAGCAAAATAAGGGAAACCAAGCCGTTAATCCACAACATCACCAATTTTGTGGTGATGAACTTCACCGCCAACGCGCTCCTGGCCTGCGGCGCCTCGCCGGTCATGGCCCATGCCGACAACGAGGTGGAGGAGATGGTGGAACATGCCGGGGCCCTGGTGCTAAACATCGGCACCCTCACCGACGCCTGGGTGAGCGCCATGATCAAGGCCGGCCGCAAGGCTTCGGAACTGGGCAAACCAATCATCCTCGACCCGGTGGGCGCAGGGGCCACCAACCTGCGCACCAATGCCGCCAAGGCAATCCTGGCCCAGACCTGGGTGAGCGTGATTCGCGGCAACGCCTCGGAAATTTTGTCGCTCGCGGGTCAGCATTCCGCCGCCAAGGGCGTTGACGCCGCCGATTCGCTTGCCGACGCAGCCCTGGCCGCCGGCGCCCTGGCCCGTGAACTGGGCACAACCCTGGCCATCACCGGAGAAGTCGATCTGGTCACCGACGGCCGGCGAACCCTGACCATTGAAGGCGGCCACGCGCTCATGCCCTACGTCACCGGAACCGGCTGCGCAGCCACCGCCCTTGTCGGCGCCTTCCATGCGGTGGACAAAGATCCGGTTTCCGCCGCCGCCACGGCCCTGGCCTTCCTCGGCGTGGCCGGCGAGACGGCCGGCGCCAAGTCCAGCGGGCCGGGATCGTTCATGATCCATCTACTCGACGCCCTCTACACACTCAGCCCCGACGAGGCGGAGGCACGCAGCCGAATCCATCAGAGCTGAAATGATTGATCTTTCCCTCTACTTGGTGACCGACCGGGGCCTCTCCCAAGGACGATCCACGGTCAACGTGGTTCGGGCTGCGGTTCGCGGCGGCGTCACCTGCGTGCAGTTGCGGGAAAAACACTGCTCCGCCCGCGAATTCATTGCCGAGGCGCGGGCGGTTAAAGCGCTGCTGGACAGCCTGGAGACGCGCATTCCCCTGATCATCAACGACCGGATCGACGTGGCCCTAGCCGTCGGCGCCGACGGCGTCCATCTTGGCCAGAGCGACATGCCCCTGGCCGACGCCCGGCGTCTTGCCGGCAAGGCGATGATCATCGGCGTTTCCGCCGAATCAGTGGAGGACGCCATCCGCGCCGAAGCCGAAGGCGCAGACTACCTCGGCGTCAGCCCGGTCTTCGCCACCCCGACCAAAACCGACGCGGCCCCGCCCCTGGGCGTTGACGGCGTGCGCCGCATCCGGGCCGCCGTGGGCCTGCCCCTGGTGGGCATTGGCGGCATTATGGCCGGCAACGCGGCCGATATCATCCGCGCCGGGGCCGACGGGGTGGCGGTGGTTTCGGCCATTGTGTCCGCCGGTTGCCCCAAAAGCGCGGCCACGGATCTCAAACACCAGATATTGACAGCCAAACAACAAGGATAACCATGGAACAACACAAGGTGTACCGCCGGGTCCTGACCATTGCCGGCTCGGACAGCGGCGGCGGGGCAGGCATTCAGGCCGATCTGAAAACCATTGCCGCCAACGGCTGCTACGGCATGAGCGTGATCACCGCCCTGACCGCCCAGAACACCCTCGGCGTCACCGGCATCCATGCGGTGCCGGTTGACTTTGTTGCCGCCCAGATGGAAGCGGTGCTCTCGGACATCGGCGTCGACGCGGTCAAGATCGGCATGCTTTTCTCGCCGGAACTGATCCGGACCGTGGCGGAAAAGCTGCGCCAATTCGAGGTTCGCGCCATTGTCCTTGATCCGGTGATGGTGGCCCAGAGCGGCGACAAACTGCTCCAGGACGAAGCGGTCGACGCCCTGAAAAAATATCTCATTCCGATGGCCGAGCTGATCACCCCCAACCTGCCCGAGACCTCGGTTTTGCTGGGCCGCGAGACCTTCACCACCGGCGACATCGAGCGCGCGGCCGTCGAGCTCGCCGCCATGGGCTGCGCCAATGTGCTGATCAAGGGCGGCCATCTGGAAGGGGGCGACAGCGACGATTGCCTCTATCTCGGCGCAGAGCAACGGATCGTCACCCTGCCGGGCAAACGCGTGGCCACCAACAACAACCACGGCACCGGCTGCACCCTTTCCTCGGCCATCGCCTCGTTCATTGCCCGGGGCGCTTCGGTTGAGGACGCGGTTCGCCGGGCCAAGGAATACATCACCGGCGCCATCCAGGCCGGGGCCGACTACCTTATTGGCCACGGCCACGGGCCGGTGCATCATTTTTTCCGCTGGTTCTAAACTGCGCGCATGAGCCAATCCCAGAGCCTGGCCCCGGCCATCGTCTTTGATCGGGTCAGCCTGGATTTTGACGGCAAGCCGCTGTTCCAGGACCTGTCGCTGCGGCTGGCGGGCGGGCAGACCACCTGCATCCTGGGCCCCAGCGGCTGCGGCAAATCAACCCTGCTGAAGTTGATCGCCTCCGCCAAGGATTCTCAACATTCTCCTCAATTTTGCGGCAATATTGGGTTCGATCCCCCACCTGAAGCCGCCCGCGTTGTCGCCTGGATGGGGCAGAACGATCTGCTCCTGCCCTGGCTGCCGCTGCTGGACAACGTCCTGCTCGGCGCCCGGTTGCGGCGCGAACTGAGCGACCCCCTGCGGCATAAAGCCCGGCAACTCATCCGCGAAGCCGGCCTGACCGGCTACGAACAGGCCCTGCCCTCGGCCCTGTCCGGCGGCATGCGCCAGCGCGGCGCCCTGCTCCGCACCCTGATGGAACAGCGTCCGGTCCTGCTGATGGACGAACCCTTCTCCGCCCTGGACGCCCTGACCCGGGTCCGGTTGCAAAATCTGGCGGCCCGGCTGACCCAAGGGGCCACCGTGGTCCTGGTCACCCACGATCCGCTTGAGGCCCTGCGCCTGGGCCACCGGATCATCGTCCTGGCCGGTTCGCCGGTGCAGGTGGCCGCCATGCTCGATCTTGAGGGCATACCGCCGCGCGCTCCCGACGATCCGACAATAACCGGCCAATACGCCGACTTGCTGGCCCTGTTGATGAACGGCGAAACCGCATGAAGGCGCTGCGTCTTTTCGTCCTGCTGGCCGGCTTGCTCGCCCTCTGGCAGCTGGTCGTCTTCGCGACCAAGGCCCCACCCTACATCCTGCCCGGGCCGCTGCCGGTGGCCAGGGCCTTGTTCTCCCACCTGCCCCTGCTCGGCGGCCATCTCGCCACCACCCTGACCGAAATCCTGCTCGGCCTGCTGCTGGGCACGCTGCTGGGCACGTCCAGCGCCCTGGCCATGATTGTCTCGCCCCTGCTCAAACGGTGGATGCTGCCCGTGATGGTGATCAGTCAGGCCATCCCGGTCTTTGCCCTGGCCCCGGTGCTGGTGCTCTGGTTTGGCTACGGCATGGCCTCCAAGGTCGCCATGGCGGTGCTGATCATCTTTTTCCCGGTGACATCGTCCTTCTATTCCGGCATGCGGCGCACCGATCCGGACCTGCTGGAACTGGCCCGGATCATGGGCGCGCGGCCCCTGGCCGTGCTCCGGACCATTGTCGTCCCCGCCGCCCTGCCCGCCTTTGCCGCCGGCGTCCGAACGGCCACGGCAGTGGCGCCAATCGGCGCGGTGGTCGGCGAATGGGTCGGCTCCAGCGCGGGCCTGGGATTCTACATGCTCCACGCCAACGCCCGAATGCAGATCGACCTGATGTTTGCGGCCCTGACCCTGCTGGCCGTAGTCTCGCTGCTGCTCTATTTTGTGATCGACCGTCTGCTCGACAGACTCATTTACTGGCAACCCAACCAAGGAACATCACTATGAAAAAAATCTCCATCTGCCTGCTGTCCCTGCTCTTTGTCGCCCTGCTCGCGCCGCTTGCGCCGGCCAGGGCTGCGGAAAAAATCACCGTGCTCCTCGACTGGTTCATCAACCCGGACCATGCGCCGCTCTATGTGGCGCTGGAAAAAGGCTTTTTCAAGGAACAGGGGCTTGAAGTCGAACTGATCGCCCCCTCCAATCCCAACGATCCGCCTAAACTGGTGGCGGCCGGCAAGGCGGACATTGCCGTCTCCTACCAGCACCAGCATCAGATGCAGGTGGACCAGGGCTTGCCGCTGGTGCGCATCGCCACCCTGATTGCCACCCCGCTCAACTCGCTGGTGGTGCTGGAGGACGGCCCGATCAAGACCATCGCCGACCTCAAGGGCAAGACCATCGGTTATTCGGTGGGCGGCTTTGAAACCGCGCTGTTAAAGGTGATGCTGGAAAAAGAAGGGCTGAAACTGGACGACGTCAAACTGGTCAACGTCAACTTTTCCCTGTCGCCGTCGCTCTTTACCGGCCAGACCGATGCGGTGATCGGCGCCTTTCGCAATTTTGAGTTGAACCAGATGGCAATCGAAAAAAGACCCGGACGGGCCTTTCTGGTGGAAGAATACGGCGTGCCGTCTTACGACGAGCTGATTCTGGTGGCAAACGCCAAGGCAGTGGGCGACCCCAAGATGCGCAAATTCGTCAACGCCCTGGAGCAAGGGGTGCAGTACGTGATCAACCATCCGGACGAGAGCTGGAAGTTGTTTGTCAGCCACGGCCGAGAGAATCTCGACGACGAACTCAACCGCCGCGCCTGGAAAGACACCCTGCTCCGCTTTGCCCTACGGCCCGGCGCCCTGGACAAAAACCGCTACAACCGCTTTGCCGCCTTTCTCCAGAAGGAAAATATCGTGGCCAAGGTTCCGCCGCTGGACGCCTGGGCGGTTGAATTGCCGTAATTGCCCTAAAGCGCCGCCAAAAATAGCGTATCCGAAACCTCAAAGGTTCGGATACGCTGTCGACCGTGCAGCAAGAGACGCCGCCGCTCATCTCAACAAGGGGACGTTTTTTTCCATGGAGTCGATCACCACGCTGAAAGGGCGTCGCTGAGATCGGCGCGCAGTTCGTCCGCCGTCTCATAAAAGACCTCGGCGCCGACGGAGAAATGCAGCAGGATATTGTTTAATTTCTCAGGGATATAGGGAAAAATTTTGCGCAAATTGACGATTTTGTTCTGTGAGAGCAGCGCAAAATCCGAAGGGGCTATTGATTGCAGCACCGCATCCCCCAGGCGCGGATCAGCAAGAATTTCCCTCGGGTTATAATCTCCCTTGCCAACCAGATAGATCAGGATGTTGCCGAGCTCAAGCAGATCAAGGGCAAAGGGCTTTTCCGGCAGATAAAACTCATAATCAAAATCAATCCAGTAAAACACGCCGGTGTGGCGATCCACAAACACATGATCGCGTCTGATGTCGCCATGGCGGAAGCCATTGTCGTGGAGAAAGCTGATGGCCTGCAGGGCTTCGAGAAAACGGGCCAGGACGCTCGGCAGTTCGTTGCAAAAATAGTCCCGATGCGGCAGCTCGCTGCTTTGGATGACCTTGTCCAGGCGGTTGCCGTTGACCGGAACAATAACCCGAACCAGATTGCCGACCGCGTCGAGCAGGAGTTCCCCCTGCATGAAATGCGGCCGCCCCTGCACCAGTTCCAGGATGCGCGCCTCCTTTTCAGGGCTGCGGTAGCAGGGAATGACGAAT
>Ga0074197_1003000_pt1 | contig 10804 bp, 8 predicted proteins | sample EPASupsiteSAE305_FD_64526 | JGI IMG/M metagenome (GOLD analysis project Ga0074197, IMG submission 64526) | Bioremediated contaminated groundwater microbial communities from EPA Superfund site, New Mexico - SAE3-05 reassembly with SPADES | ecosystem: Environmental > Aquatic > Deep subsurface >...
GGTCGGCGGGGGTGCCCACCGCGGAGAGACAGTCAGAAACGCCAGCCCAGCTGGGTGATCTTCCCCGGCCCGCCGGGAACCGGCAAGACGACTCTGGCACGCATCATCGCCAATACGACCAAAAGCCACTTCATCACCCTCAACGCGGTGCTCTCAGGCGTGGCGGACCTCCGCGAAGCCATCGAACAGGCGAAGACATACCGCGACATGTACAGCAGGAAAACCATCCTCTTCGTCGACGAGGTACACCGCTGGAACAAAAGCCAGCAGGATGCCCTCCTTCCATGGATTGAAAACGGAACGGCCATTCTCATCGGGGCTACGACGGAGAACCCTTTCTTTGAAGTAAACCGCGCGCTTCTCTCCCGTTCGCGCGTATTCGTTCTGAAACAACTGAGCCGCGACGATCTCTTCAAGGTCGCCCGCCAAGCGCTTGAAGATAGAGAGCGCGGATATGGACAATATATCATACAATTTGAAGCAGGAGCCCTCGAACACATCGTCGATACCGCGGATGGCGATGCCAGGAGCCTCCTTAACGCCCTCGAGCTCGCAATAGAGACGAGCACCCCAAAATGGCCGCCCTCCGAAGGCTCGACTCTCTCCATCAGCATGAGCGACGCAGAAGAGAGCATTCAGCGCCGCGCCGTGCTCTACGACAAAGACGGAGATTACCACTTCGACACCATCAGTGCCTTCATAAAGAGCGTGCGCGGCTCCGATCCAGACGCGGCCCTCTACTGGCTCGCCCGTATGGTCTACGCGGGCGAGGAACCCGATTTCATCTTGCGGCGCCTCCTCATACTCGCCTCCGAAGACATAGGGCTCGCCGATCCCAACGCCATCAGCGTCGTAAATTCCTGTGCACAGGCTTTCGACCGCGTGGGCTTGCCCGAAGGTCAGTTTCATCTGGCCCAGGCGACCCTCTACTGTGCCCTCGCGCCGAAATCGAACACTACCCTCGGCTATTTCGACGCTCTCAAGGCAGTACAGGCCGATCAGGCGGAAGTCCCCGACCACCTCAAGGATGCCAATCGCGACAAGGCGGCCTTCGGCCATGGTGAGGGGTACCAGTATCCGCACGCCTACCGCGACCACTGGGTGGCCCAGCAGTACTTGCCCGGCAGCCTCGCCGGCAGGCTCTTCTACTTCCCCGGCAGCCTTGGGTTTGAGGGGACAAGGCGCACCGACGTGCTGGTGCGGAGAGAGGCACAGCTTGCGGTTCTCCCGGACGATATCGAGGAAGAACAGGAGAAAAACCTTGTCTGGTCGAAAGAAGGCGAGGCCAGGAGGCGGTGGAGAGTTCGCAGCGAATCTTCCGCGACTGAGCGCCTCATCGCGATTCGCGCTGCCATCTTCGACGAGCTCTCGCCCAAACCGATCGACAATATGGTCGTTGCGGACCCGAGGTCGGGCTTCTACGCGATGGAAGCGCTGCGCAGGACGGCGGAAGGAAAGGCATTCATCGTTCTTAATGATGAGGCCGCCCGGCTCCAGCTCGACAATTTGAGCAAAACGATCCAGGATGTCCTGCACCCCGAAATTGTTCTCTATGAAAATCTGATTGAAACGCCACAGAAGACCGGCATACTCGAGGCCTACCTTGCAGAGGCAAAGCCCAATCATATGCTCCTGTGCGAAGCGGCGCGGATTCCGCTGGAGGTAAGCGCCTCGCTTTTAAACGCTGTATCACAGATAAAGGAAAATGCACCGCGAATCGTCGCTTTTGACATCGATGCAGCCCGCTCTTCCATGCTCTCTGACGCCCTGTCCTCAATATCCAGCCTTTCGGAAGATGAAAGCGAATTTTTCGGGCGCTTTTCAGAATTCGAGCAGGCCCTTGGCCATGGCCCGACCTACATGAAAACGACGGCAGCTTCTCAGCCTCTGCGTGGCTGGCTCGGCGATCTGAAGGCGAAGCTTCCGCAATTGAATGCCCACAAGATCGATTTGCGCGCGTCATATCCACGCTCTTTCGACGAGAAAGAGCTGGAAGAGTGGCTTGATCCCTCAAACCCCTATGGCGCGGGATTCCGTGCAAGATTCTCCGAGCACGATCACAAATTGCTGCAATCTCTTATGCAGAAATATAATAAAGCTCCCATATGGCCAATTGTCATCACGCTCTTTGAATTTCAGATTACTGAACCGGCAATTGAAAAGCATATATCTGGATAAGGAAAGAGCTTGAAATCATTTAACCTCTTCTGATGTTTAGTAATAAAGATAGTTGCCGGGTCGGTAGACTTTTTTCCAATGATGTATCATCGTCTGTCATTCGAGACGTTCGGCAGCTCCAGCCGGGCGGCGATATTTCCGGCAGTCCGCACGACATTGAATTCACTGCACATTTGTTCATAAAAAGGCTCTGCCTGCGTATCGATCTTCCAGGCCTCTCCGCGCAGGTATGCCGGAAACCACCGCTCCGCAAGAATTTTCCAACTCTCTTCTTCCTGACCCGGTACGATGGGAAAAAATCGGATTCCCGCCAGCTGCGAAGCACGAAACATCTCCGCTGACGAACCGATCGCCATGATGCTCGATCTCTCGAAGCCCGCGGACAACGCGGCACGGAGGTACTCGCCCGGTCTGCCTCTCTCTTTGCCCGCAATGCGATAAAAACATTCGCCGAGCCCCGCATTTTGCCACATTCTCATTGCCGACATTTCTGCAAGATAGCTATAGACGAGGACTTCCGAGCGGGGGGCAATGTACTTTGCGCTTCGCAGAAATTCTTCGGCAGTGCTGAAATGAGGCACCCGGCCCAGCTCCTGAATGAGGCCTTCCGCCATCGAGAACCAGTCGATTATCATCATTTCGACAGGATGTTTTTCGTCAAGCTTGAAAAGATCATCAAAAGTCTTCTCAGAAAGACTATATTTTTCCAGGGTTTTGATGATTACCGCCCTTTGCATCGACGGGAAGAGCACATTCAGCACGCGCAGCGCCGCGAGCAAAATGACAAGCGGATGCTCCCCTCTGAGCGATGTCTCGAGCGCGACCGTCCTCCATATCTCGCCCACAATCGAAGGATCCACATTACTGCCAAAACACCCAATGAAGGAGGGCAAATATGCCGTCTCGTGCCAGTATCGATTGATGTCGAACACGGCGCCTTCCGACTCTATGATGACGATGACTTGCTTGTCGTGCAGGTGCAAAGGCCGATCGGGGCCGGTCGATTCTACGGACGGAGTGGCTACTTTTTGAGAAAATCCCGCACCGCGACTTCGTCGGTGAATCATAGGTTTTGCCAATTGCCCCACTTCCGCTGCATGAACGATTCTCACATCTATCCTCGCTATAGGTTATCGGCAACTCAAGCACGGCGCTTGATGCACTCGATGAGCTTTCTTTCAGACCCTCACCTTGACAAATCGCGTTGTCTTGCGCATGCTCTGTGCGTGAGTGTCGGACATTTTACCTCCATCGATGAGGTGTACGATTTCGTTTTGGGATATGTCAATGTCGAAAAAGGCCAGGCGACCGAATTCAAGCTCGATCGCATGCGCTGGATGGCCAGTGAGCTCGGAAATCCACACCTTGGAAGAGTCACTGTCCATGTCGCCGGTTCCAAAGGCAAGGGTTCCGTGGCGACGCTCATTGCGAAAACGCTTCAGACAACAGGGGCGCGGACCGGCCTCTACACATCCCCGCACATAATTTCCTGGAAAGAGCGGATCACCGAATCGGGTCAGGAGATACCGGACGATATTATCCTGAAAGCCTCGGAAGAAGTGTTCGCGCTCGTACAGGGAAAAACCGCAGAAACATTCTATGGCGGCGAATTGCCGACCTACTTTGAGTTGACCACCCTCATTGCCTTCTGTGCGTTCCGCCTGGCCGGCTTTGAGGCGCAGGTCATCGAGGTGGGGCTGGGAGGACGGCTCGATTCGACGAATATCGTCTCGCCCGACGTATGCGTGATTACGCCCATAGAACTTGAGCATACGCAATTTCTCGGTTCGACGATACCGCTCGTCGCCGCGGAAAAAGCGGGGATAATAAAGAAAAACATACCGGTCTGCACAATTCAGCCAAAGCCCGATGCGCTCGGTGTGATCAGCGGCAGGGCAAAAGATATGGGTTCCCCCTGTTTCGTCGTTGGGCGCGATATTCTTTTTTCATCGGTCAACGTGGATGTGACGGGCACCTGCTGCAGGCTTGAGGCCACGGAGACGAGCCCGCCTGCCCTCCGTGCTTTGATGATTGAGAATTCGCTGGAAGTAAGAACACCGCTCGTGGGCTCGGTCTACGCCGGCAATATGGCGCTTGCCGCGCTCGCACTCTCCCAGTTGCCTGTTTCCTTGAATGCCGGGCACATCCAGAAGGGCTTCGCTTCCGCGTCAATGCCTGCGCGCTTCGAAATCGTTTCCCGGTCGCCGTTCATAGTGCTCGATGGCGCGCATACTCCTGAATCGATCCGCACGATACTTACCACATTTTTGCAGCTTTCGCCCGCGCCGAGGATGCTGCTTTTTGCGTGTGCCTACGACAAGAGGCACGACGAAATGGCCGAGTTGCTTTCTCCTCACTTCGAGGAAATCATCGTCACCAGGCCCGGAACTTTTAAGCAAAGCGCTCCCGATCTCGTGTTCGCGAGTTTTCAAAAACGAAAACCCGCCACGCTTCTTATAGAAAGCACAGAGGACGCGGTTCAAAAAGCTATGTGCGGCGCAAACGAAAAGGGCGCGGGCCTTCTTGTCACCGGCTCATTCTATTTGTGCGCCGAGTTTACAAAATCGAAATTATGCTCTGAACAATGCCGATCATCGCACCCAGAATTCCGCCGATCCAAGTGATCCACGCCAGCTCTTTTCTGACGACTTGCAGCACGATGCGCTCCACCTCTCTCATGTTGAGGCTGGCGATCTTCTCGGAGACCATCGACCGAATGTCGATGGCGTCCACAAGGGCCGGTATGCGGGTTTCTATCAATTTTAACAGGGCGTCCGCAAGCGTCAGCGATATCTGCTCTATTTCTTCGTCGCGAACGCCCAAAAATTCCGCCATCGTCTTGTCTTTGGAGGACTCCTCTAAAACCTGCACAAAGAGTGCCCCGATCGTCGTTGAGGATCTGCCGCTGTCTCCGTGGGCCCCTGTCGTGCGTACAAATGCCGAAAGGACAAAGCCGGAGATATCTTCTGCGGAAACGGATATGCCTACAAGTTCTTTTATCTGTAGTTCCGAAAGGCGATCGTAGCTCTTCTCTGCCCTCTGCCGCAGTTCCTCGGATGAATCTTTGAGCGACAGCAATGCCACATCAAGGATGGCCTTGTCTTCTTTGCTTTTTTCAGAACGAACCGATTCGGGAGCGTCCGGCGTCTGTGCGTCGAGTTTCGAACGCTGTGCGATCAGCGTCGCACACAGTGCTTCAGATATCTTTTCCGGGGTCGAGGGCTCTCTGAGCAAGCGCTCAATTGTCTGCACAAGATCTTCAATAATTCCAGGCATGGCCTGAGCGATTTTTGTGTCATATCCGGCAATGGACACGAACAGGCGCTGCACGGTACCGAGCCGGTTGAGCGCCTTTTTTACGAAAGCATGTGCCTCTACTTCAAGGCGCGCCCTGAATTCATCGTCATGCAAAAAACTGTCGATGTGCGGTAGAAAATAGTTATAGGCCTTGGGTACGAGGGCATCGGAGAGGGCCCGAATTGTGGCATCCGGCGGAAGCTCCGCAAGAGCATGAAGCAGATGATGCGGCTTTGGCTCGCTGCCGGGCCGCATACTTCCAGGGAAATCCTCGTCCTTGTCCTCAAAAGAAGGAACCGCCCTCAATATCGTGCCGACAAATTGCTCCTTCGATACAAGATCGCGCACTTCCATTTCTCCGACGCGAGCCAGAAATTCAGCGAAAATGCCCTTTATTGAAGCCTGAACACCCACCGAAGAAACAAGGCGGCGGAATGATTCCATCACATAGGAAGAGAGTGAAGACTCATCCAGGGGAGAAGCATCGGATTGGTCAATTAATTCATTCTCAGACAAATAATTGGATACATCTGAACTTTCATGCAGTGTTTCGTCGTCATGCAGGGAACTTCCCTGATGCGAAGAGAACAAACGTCCAATATCCTGCGCGAGAAAACCTTCAAGGGCTGTCTTTACTGCACCGGCCGCTGCTTTCTGGATTTCGGGCGACTGGATTCTCTTCGTGATCACTTGAGGCGTGAGAAGCTCCTTGGCAACTGTATTGCCAAGAGTACCTGCAAGCTTGTCTTTTTCGCGTGGAAGAATCCCCGGCGTAAAAGGTAGCCGTATTCCCGCGATTCGAATGGTTTTATATGGCCGGAAAAGCATTTTGATGGCGAGCCAATTCGTGAAATATCCAATGATGGCGCCTATGAGCGGCGGCAGTATCCATGTTTTGAAAAAATCCATACTACTCCATCCTGAGAGCTGCGTTGCGGGCCTGGGTCTCGCTGGAATAAGTCTGGGCCTCCCGAATAGAAACCCAGCCAGACTGGCCGGCATTCTGAACCTTGAACCAGAGCGTGCCTTGGTCGCCCTCGTCCGTGCTGAATTTGCTTTCCATGATTTTCAATATTGTCCCTCTTCTGAGGATGCCCAAATCGTGAGAGGCTCCGGAAGGTTCCGATTTTAGCTGACAATACAAAGAAGAAATGACGAGCCACTGGTTGCTGCCGCCCAGGCTGTTGTCCTCGGGCAGGCGTATTCGGGGTTTGCAGCTTGCAATGCTGCCAGAAATGAACAGCGAAGCGAGAATTATTGACAAAATCAGTATAATTTTCCTCATGTCGACGGCCCTGTCCGGTGACCCAGCGAAAGAAATAAAGTATATTCAACATAACTATGGAGGAGCATAGAGGCAAGATGAAGAATACCAAGTTTGTCATTCTAATGCTTTTCTTGGGTATTTTGGGAGCGAAAAAAGCCGCTGCCCTTCCGGCATTCAATTTTTACGCTGGTTTTGCGAATGCCTGGACGAGCACCTCTACGACAGATGTGGGCTATCATGTCGGTTGGAATGCCTCTGCCGATGTGAACTGGAACATACGCGTGTTGCTCCCTCATAGTGCATCAAGAATAAGATCATCTACAGCATCGATACTGATTTCGCCCGGATTCCGTGGACAATTCCTCGACTTGGCCGCGTCGAACTGGCTTGCCGACGGCTCCCGCTACAGGGCATGGAGCGCTTTCGGGCTGGGGCCTGAAATAGGAGTCGGCTTAAATATAAGCCATTTTGGAATATCGCGAGGCCAGACTTTCTTGCTTTCGACCGCGCTGCTTGGAAACGTTGCACATTATACGCAGACAAGTCTTTATAATGCTTACATGTCATGGCTCATCAAAGCTTCCTGGGATCTGGAACTGAAGCATGGCTGGGCAGTCTCAACATCCTTCCCCGTGGAATTTGCCTACCGCGCAGACGGGCGGAGCATCGTCTCCGGGCTCGGCATTGGGGTAAAATATGCGTTCTGAACAGAAAAAAGAACCCCGGGGGGAAAACCCAGGGCCCGGCCACAGGCGCATGTTCTTGCGCGCAATCGCCCTGTTTGTGTGCGCGGCGATATTCGCGCTCGCTTTTTCAGGCTGCGAGTTTTTCCCGACAAACGCATCCACGCTCGGCGGAAACAAATACGCGGTCGTGGTGGGGATAAATGATTATATAAACGGCTCTGATTTGAACTATTGCGTCGCGGACGCCGAGTCGATGGAGAAAATGCTGGAGGACGCAGGCTGGACCGTAAACCTGATCACCGCCGAGCCGGACGAGGCAATCAAAAAAAATGCAACGAAAAGCGCGATAGAGACTGCGCTGAAGAGCGTCCCGGCCGACACGACGACCTTCCTGTTCTACTATTCGGGCCACGGAAGCATAGATTATTCGGATGACGCGTACATCATGCCGAGCGATGCTACCACCTCATCATATTCAAGCCTCATCTCCGCCACCGAGTTTTCGGGCTGGCTCGACTCGGTCACGGCGACCAACAAATCGGTCATCCTCGATTCCTGCTACTCCGGCGGCTTCGTGGATGCGGGGGACTCCGTCGACGCAGTGCCGGGGGACTCTGCATTCATGCAGACATCGACGGCGGCCGACATGTTCTTCCGCTTCGGTGAGCTTCTCGCGCAGAACGCGGCGGCCTCTTCGACAAATCCCTCCACCGCGCCCCTCGTGATCTCGGCGGCAGGGTGGGCGGAAGAGTCCGCAGAACCTCTCCCGACGGATAATCCCAACGTCGGACATGGTTTCTTCACGTATTATTTTCTCGATGCTGCCGCGGCAGGTACCAATGGCCACATGAAGGGCGACTCCGACGGCGATGGTGTCCTTTCATGCATTGAGGCCTATGACTACGCAAAGAATGCCCTCGAACAAGCAAATTATGGCTATCTGCCCCACATCACCGGGGGCCTGCGCGATTTCGCGCTCATAGACAATCGATGACAGGGACAAGGGGCCGCGCTGAGGACGACACCCCTCTCCGGCCGCTTTCCGCATCCGTCAGTCAACAAAATCGGTGTTTTCCTTGGAGAATTCGGGGAAGAAATAGACGAGGACTCCCGAACTGCGAATCCGCACCTGGGCGATACCCTTCTTCGCCAGACTGTCGAGCTGGCGCTGGGCTTCATCGATGGAAATATTCGCTTCTATCGCCACCTCCCCTGTCGTTACCATGCCGTTGTTGCCTTTTGCAAGACGCAGGATGATTCGTTCGGGGCTGTCTTCGCGGCGTACCCGCGGGACAAAGCCGGCATCGGAACCAGAGCCGAGCGCTTCCCTGACCGCGTAGCCTATATTCGCTTCCCGCACCTGGCCGGGCATCGTGACAAGGTCGTAGATGCTGCCTACGCCGCCAAGGCCGCCCGTCAGAAGCCACAAAACCCCTGTACCGGTCTTGCCAAGATAAAAGCGATGAAAGCCAAGGGCTCCGAACCCGGAGATAAACCACAACAAATATGCCGTCGAAAGACTATATCTCACGCTTTGCTCCGCCATCAATATTATTGGGCCTGATTCACGGGATTTGACCATGACAGGCCTGTCATGCTACAAAGAAGTATACGCATTTTATGGCATGACGAAAAGTCATACGAGACAATTTTCGGGGAGATTCTCATGACGCTTCTTCCGACCATTAAACAGTTGCTTGCAATGGAGCCAGAGGGACAAAAGATCGTGGTGCGCGGATGGGTCCGCACCAAGCGCGAGACCAAACAATCCGTATTTGTTGAGATCAATGATGGTTCCTGTTTTTCAAATATCCAGGGCGTGGTCGACGCCTCTCTTCTGGCAAAGGATACGGTCAAAGACGTACTTCCGAGAATTTCCACCGGGGCGAGCGTCGAAATCCGTGGCGCGCTCATATCATCGCCCGCAAAAGGCCAAAAGGCCGAAGTCGCGGTTCAGGACATCGAGCTTATCGGTGAGGCTCCCGCCGACCGCTACCCCCTTCAGAAAAAGGCCCACAGCCTTGAATTCCTGAGGGAACTTGCCCACCTCAGGGTGCGTACCAACACATTCGGCGCCGTCGCCCGCGTGCGCAACCGCATGGCCTTTGCGATTCACCAATTCTTTCAGGAGCGCGGTTTCTACTACGTCCATACGCCCATCATCACCGCGAGCGACGCCGAAGGCGCGGGCGCGATGTTCCAGGTCACGACCCTCGACCTCGAGGCGCTCGCGAAATCCGGCAAGCCCGTCGATTACGAGAAGGATTTCTTCGGCAAAAGAGCCTATCTCACGGTCTCGGGCCAGCTCAACGTCGAGACTTACTGCCAGGCCCTTTCGCGGGTATACACCTTCGGGCCCACGTTCCGCGCGGAAAACTCCAACACCACCCGCCACCTCGCCGAATTCTGGATGATCGAACCCGAGATGGCCTTCGTGGAGCTTCCCGAAGATATCGCGCTCGCCACCGAATTTATCCAATTCCTCGTCTCTACTGCGCTGAAAGACTGTGCGGAGGACATCACCTTCTTCGACCAGCGTGTCCAGCCAGGCCTGCGCGAATCGCTCGAGAAGGTCGCGCGGACTCCCTTTACGCACATGACCTACACCGACGCCGTCCGGGAGCTCGAGGCCTCGCACGCGGAGTTCGAGTTCAAGCCCTATTGGGGCTGCGACCTCCAGAGCGAACACGAAAAATTCATCACGGAAAAGATCGTCGGCGGGCCTGTCGTCGTCACCGATTATCCAAAGGAAATCAAGGCTTTCTACATGAAACAGAACGGGGACGGCAAGACGGTCGCCGCCATGGACGTCCTCGTACCCCGGTTTGGGGAGATAATCGGCGGCTCCGAGCGCGAGTGGCGCCTCGATCTGCTCGAAAAGCGCATCGAAGAGCTCAATTTGTCCAAAGAGGCGTACGGCTGGTATCTGGACTTGCGCCGCTTTGGCTCTACGCCGCACTCAGGCTTTGGGCTCGGTTTCGAGCGCCTCCTCATGTTTGTGACGGGAATGACCAATATTCGCGATGTAATCCCCTACCCGAGAGCGCCGCGCCAGGCCGACTTTTGACAGGGGATAATCGATGAAGAGAAACTACGGCGCTGCGCGCCAGAGCGCATTTTCCCACGCGACCAGGATATTCGCGGGCATTTTCTTCATATTCATTGCCGTTTCGGGGCTTTCCGCCCTTTCTCGGAATGAATTTGAGCAGTTCGGCATCACCATTCCCGCACCACCGCCGCTCAATGCCCGGTCCGCTATTCTCATCGATGCCGCCATAGGAGCAGTCTTGTACGAAAAAGAGGCGGACCTCGCGCTGCCTCCCGCCAGCCTGGCAAAACTCGTCACCCTCCACGTCGTCATGGAGGAAATTAAGGC
>Ga0074197_1003003_pt1 | contig 10796 bp, 12 predicted proteins | sample EPASupsiteSAE305_FD_64526 | JGI IMG/M metagenome (GOLD analysis project Ga0074197, IMG submission 64526) | Bioremediated contaminated groundwater microbial communities from EPA Superfund site, New Mexico - SAE3-05 reassembly with SPADES | ecosystem: Environmental > Aquatic > Deep subsurface >...
AGCGGGAGATGTATGCAAATTTTAACAGATACAGATTTTATCTATCACGGCATTTCATTTGATGAAAGGCTGGCCATTTTCCGTCTTTTTCATGATGATGACGAGTTTAGGGCTATTGTGGAGCCGGGCTCAGCCGGATTTGTCACTGAAGGATTCGCGCAATGAGCTTTCCAATCCGGAGCAAATACCTTTCCCCTCTTGAGCTTCAGTATGCAGAGCTGAAAAAACAGTCTGTTGTTGATCAAAACAACAACCAGACCCCGGACGGGGCAAAAGAACGTAAACCAGCAAACATCACAGACGAAGTAACTCTCTCTTCAGCACCACTGGTTACTGATGAAGCAACTAAGCGCAAGCCGTCTCAACCTGTTACAACCGATGAAATGCAAGCTCTGAGAGGTCTGTTTTCCGTTTATGCTTAAACGGCAAGAGCCACAGGGCGGATAAAAGCTGCACCCTTTCTGACATCCAGCCCAGTCCCAATCCGTGCTCCCGGAAACTGGCCAACTCCCATTATCAAGTTTGGCCAAAGCCAAGTCAACTCCGCTTTTTGTAGTATTCACCGCCATTGCGTCCGGCATTGCCCATGTTTTGATCCTGTCTCCGTAGAGGTGAGAGAGTCCGCATTTCCCTGTCTGGGAACGGAAGCGTCGTTCATCGCTATGGTCGGTGATCTCCCGCAGGTTGCAGCCGCTGTGGATCTTGTCTGCGGGAATGGCAATAAAAGATGTTGCTGACATCGCAAAAGACAATGAGGTAACATCGCCCCAATTCACCAGCTGAAAGGGAAACAACCATGCCCGAGCAAACCTCGCCCCAAACACCTCCTGGAGCACTGCAAGCCATCTTCAGCCTGCCGGTCATTGTAGCTGCGCTGGGCTATTTTGTGGATATCTACGACTTGGTTTTGTTCAGCATTGTACGGGTTCCCAGCCTGAAGGCGCTGGGGCTGTCCGGCAAGGATCTGGTGGATCAGGGGGTGTTCCTGCTGAACATGCAGATGGTGGGTATGTTGCTGGGGGGCATTCTCTGGGGGGTACTGGGGGACCGCAAAGGTCGGCTGAAGATCATGTTCGGTTCGATCTTCCTCTATTCAATGGCCAACTTTGCCAACGGTTTTGTTGATTCAATCGGTGCCTATGCCACTTTGCGCTTTATTGCCGGTGTCGGACTGGCAGGCGAACTGGGGGCCGGCATTACCCTGGTCAGTGAGGTGCTGCACAAGACGGTACGGGGCTACGGCACCATGATCGTTGCCTCGGTGGGGGTTTCCGGGGCGATTCTGGCCAATTTTGTTGCCAAACATTTTGATTGGCGCAACGCCTTCATCATCGGCGGCATACTGGGGCTCTGCCTGCTGGCGCTGCGTTTCGGGGTGGTGGAATCAGGCATGTTCAGCACCATGAAGGTGCAGGAGCAGGTCAGCAAAGGGAACTTCCTGTCGCTCTTTACCAGCCGCGACCGTTTCGGTCGTTTTCTGCACTCGATCCTGATCGGCCTGCCTTCCTGGTTTGTGGTGGGGGTGTTGATCACCTTTTCACCTGAATTTGCCAAGCTGCTGGGGGTTGTAGGAACCATCAGCGCCGGTAATGCGGTGATGTACTGCTACCTGGGACTGGTGGCGGGAGACCTGCTGAGCGGCATTCTGAGCCAGCTGCTGCAGAGCCGCAAAAAGGTGGTGCTGCTGTTTCTGATCATCACCGCAGTGGCGGTTGTGGTCTATTTTATGGCTGGTGGCGTCAGTGCCGAGGCGTTTTACGGGATCTGCGGTCTGCTTGGCTTTGGTATCGGCTACTGGGCCATCTTTGTCACGATTGCCGCCGAGCAGTTCGGCACCAACCTGCGGGCCACGGTGGCAACCTCAGTCCCCAATTTTGTGCGGGGGATGACCGTGCCGATCACCATGCTGTTTCTGTATTTTCGCAACCATTTTGGCCTGCAGCAAGGGGCGATCATCGTGGGTTGCCTGACCATGGCCATCGCCCTGTTCTCGCTCTGGCGTCTGGAGGAAACCTTCCACAAGGATCTGGACTACTTTGAGGAGTTTATCTAGGTTTTTCAACCCACCCCAGCCCTCCCTTGTCAGGGAGGGAGCATGCAGGGCAGTTTTAAAACGTCCCCCCTGACAAGGGGGGATTGAGGGGGGTTGAATTTATTTTATCGCACCGATTTCAGCCTGATGCCGTCCTCTGCCATCCTGATCAGACCTTCGCGGTACAGCCCGCCCACCGCTTTTTTAAAGCTCTTTTTGCTTAACTTCAGCAGCTCGGAGATCGCCTCCGGGCTGCTTTTATCATTTAAGGGCAGAAAACCGTCTGCGGCATCAGTCAGAGCAGCCAGCACCAGGTCACGATCAGACCGGGCCTCTTGTGCTCCTCCCCTGCGCAGGGTGATATCAATCTTGCCACCGTCCCGAATCTTCTTTACATAGCCCCGCAGCTGTTCCCCTGCCTTTGGTTTGCCATATAGTTCATTGCTGAACAGCATCCCGACGTAGCGGTTATTAACCACCGCCTTGGCCCCCAGATCGGTGTAGGCATAGATAAACAGATCAACGGCATCACCTTCAGACACAGAGCCATCTGCAGGCTTCAGGAACCGGTCCAGCCTGGCTGTGGCGGCAATCCTGCCACTGTTGTCCTGATAAACCCTGACCAGCACCTGCTCTCCCTTTTTGACCGGAGCAAGCTGCTCGCTAAACGGCAGCAACAGGTCTTTGTCCAGGCCCCAATCCAGAAAGGAACCGACCTTGGCGTTGGTATCCTTTACCTTTAAGAGGGCAAACGCACCCACCACCGCAAACGGTTTCTGTACCGTTGCCACCGGTCGATCCTCTGAATCAAGATAGACAAACACCTCCAGCTCGGTTCCGATCTTTGCGCCTTCAGGAATAAACTTGCCCGGCAGCAGGATATCGCCCTCATCCGAGGTTAAAAAGGCACCTGACGGAGTAATTCTGGCAATTTTAAGATGGTGATACTGGCCAATCAACTGCATAGGGACGCTCTCATTCTTTTGTTTGTAGGCTGCGTAGGGATTGGACCATTTCTTTGGACAGGGTTGCAACTGCCCGGCTGTAGCCAGCCACCACCGCTTCATAATCAGCAGAACCAACCGGTTCAACCAGCTTTGAACGTCCTGTTACCGGCTTGGCACCTTTTGCACTGCGAATCTCCCAGAGCGCATCAACCACAACCGTGCTGCCCGCCAGCTCAAAACGCTGAATATCCACAAACAGCCGATACTCTGCACTGTTTGCTGCATGCTGAGGGTAGGCTGAGACACGGTCACTGTTCATCAGGCGGGAAATATTGTCTGCCAGCAGCCGAGGTAGCGCCGACTTCAGCGGTTCTGCCCAGCGCTGGGTTTCAAGGATAGTAACCCGCGTCCCTGCAGCCGGCACCACCAACTGGGGCCGGTCAACCAGCTCTGGCAACGTTACTGATGCGATGGCGATGCTGGGACCTGGTACCTTGGGGGCCGTCGCCTCAGCCACCAGCGGCGTCAGGGTATAAAAGGTGGTCTGGGGTGACCTGCCGCACCCGGCCAGCAGAAGCAGGCCGGACAGGCCGCACACCACGGCGCTAAGCAAGGGTTTGACACTCATCGCAGATCCTCCTTTTTGCCACGCAGCAGGGCTTCAGGGTTACGCTCCAGATACTCACCCAGCACCCGTAATGACTGGGCTGCCCGCCCCAACTCACGCAGGGTGTCACGCAGATCAACCTGCAGCGGCGCATCAGCCGACATGGTCTGTTTGACTTCTGCCAAGGCCTTATTGGCGCCATCCAGGGTCTTGCGGACATCCTCCATCATCAGCCGCGTTTCCGGCACCACCGTCGTATCAATATTCTTCAGCAGTGTATCAGCGCTCTTCAGGGTACCATCCAGAGACTGCACGGTTTTGCGTGCATCATTGGTCAGTTCTTCAAGCGGCATCTTCTCAAGCTTCTGCACTATCTTCATCAGCGAGATCTGGAACTGCGCCATATTGCCGCTAATGGTAGGCAGCAGGGCAGGATTCCGGCTCCAGTTGATTCTGGCCGGGGCTGCTTCAGGAAAGAAATCCAGGGCCACATAGAGTTGGCCGGTTAGCAGGCTGCCACTTTTAAGCTGCGCCCTGAAGCCTTTTTTTACCATGGCATCCAGTAGCTTATGTGAGTCTGTGAGCGATTTTTGATCAGTGGAAGAAGATGAGCGGGGCTTGAGACGTTCAGGATAGAAGCGGATCTGGACCACCATGGTCACATTTTTACTTGCCGGGTCCAGTTCAGCCTTGATTTTGGCAACCTCTCCCACTGTGATGCCACGCAGGTCTACCGGGGCGCCAACCGTCAGGCCACGTACCGACTCTTTAAACACCAGTATATAGTTTTCAACAATGTTATCCGGGCGCTTTAACGCCTCTTCCTTGTTACTGAACAGGGTAAAGTTCCTGCCCTGCTCTGCCTGGGGTGCCTCATCAAAATCATCGGGGGTCTGGAAGGCGATCCCCCCCATCACAATTGAAAGCAGTGATTCGGTATTAACCGTCATGCCATTGGCGTCCAGCTTGAAATCAATACCACTGGCATGCCAGAAAAGGGTACTGTTTCTGACAAATTTATCGTAGGGGGCCTGTACAAAGACCCTTAAGGTAACGGTCTCGCCATCCTTTTCCAGATCAGAAGAGACCACTTCCCCCACCTGCAGATGCCTGAAAAATATCGGCGACCCCACAGAAAGTGATCCGATGTCAGTTGCATGCAGCACAAACTGGCGGCCCGGCATATCCATGGTTACCACCGGCGGGGCTTCAAGTCCGCTAAAAGAGGTTTTGTCTTCATTTGATTTACCCACATCCATACCGATATAGGAACCGGCGGTCAAGGTCCCCAGACCGGAAATGCTGCTGCCGGTGATCCGTGGACGCACCACCCAGAAACGGGTGTCCGCCTTAAGAAAATCAGCCGCCTCCTTGGCCAGATCTGCGGTAACCAGCACACTGGAACGGTCCTTGGAAATGGTGATTGATCTGACCTGGCCGATCTGGACATCCTTGTACTTGATTTTGGTCTTACCCGCCTCGATCCCTTCACCGCTCTTGAAGCTGATGGTAATAACCGGCCCCTTCTCGACATATGCCTTGGCTGCCAGTGAAAGGCCAACGATCAATGCAACGATCGGTATCAGCCAGATCAACTGTGCTGAGCTGCGACGGCGGCGATCAATAATGGCATCGGGAATATCAGCCGGTTGTGCAGCTTCTTGCTTAGAGTCTGTTTCACTCATAATTCTCTCTCTTTTCTCAGCGGGTCCCACATCAAACGCGGGTCAAATTCCATGGCGGCAAACATGGTCAGCACTACCACCGCACCAAAAGCGATGGCTCCGGTACCTGCCCTTACCGTAGCAAAGGACTGGATCTGCACCAAGGCCGCCAGCAGCGTTACCACAAAAATATCCAGCATGGACCAACGGCCCACCAACTCCACAATCCGGTAAAGCAGAATCCGGTGCTTAATCCCCCAGGTTGAACCTCGGCGGACAGAAACAAGTAACAGGGTTAAGACCACCAGCTTAAAGAGCGGCACCAGGATACTGGCAACAAAGACAATCACGGCAATACCGGGATTACCGTTATGCCAGAGGTGAATAACACCGCTGAGAATGGTATCCTTACGGTAACTTACCAGGGTACCGGTCTCCATCATGATCATCAGGTTTGCCGGAATGTAGAGGATGTATGCTGCGATCAGAAACGCCCAGCAACGGTGCAGGCTGTCCGGCCTGCGAAAGTGGAGCCGCGTATTGCAGCGAGGGCAGCGGGCCGCAAGATCATCCTGCTCAAGCCTGGAAACCAGACCACAGACATGGCAGGAGCAGAACCCCTGCCCTGCTGCTGACCTGCCGGGCCAATCCATCTACAACCCCTCCCGGCGTTGTTTCAGATCCAGATGGGTCCAGACATCCCGTGGATTAAACGAAGAGGCCAGCGCCGCCAGTAGCAGAGTTAAGCCACCAAAGGACCAGAGCGCCACTCCCGGTATAATATTGAAATCCTGCACCAGCTTGACCAGCGAAACCAGGATTCCCAGCATGAATACCTCTACCATCCCCCACGGTTTGATGGTCTGTAACAACCGCATCACCTGACTGGTTCCTGGCAGCAGATGCCCGCGGTACAACGGCAGCAGCAGGTAGAGCATCAAGCACAGCTCCAGAGCTGGCACCAAAATGGCCGTGACAAAGGTAAGACTGGAGACCAGCGGCATATCCTGACTCCAAAGGTCATGTACCGCTTGCAACAGGGTGACCGCATTGCCGTTACCCTGCAGATTAATCCCCAGAATGGGAAAGCTGTTGGCAATCAGGTACAGGATGGAAGCAGCCACCGTCAACGCCAGGCTGCGGTTAATACTGTCAGGAAGATTGCGATACAATGTTGCTCCGCAACAACGACAGCAGGCCGCCTTACCTTGCGGCAAAGGAATTTCCCGCAGCAGAAGATCACATTCGTGGCAGGCTATCAATGTTTTGTGAGGTTCAGGCATAATCGAAAACTATAAACGACAGCCAGAGAAAGTCAATCAGTCGTAACACTCTGCACAGGTATGTCAGACGGCTTTTTTGTGGCACGAACAGGGCCGATAATGCTATAGTGCCGCCGTTTCCAGATCTGCGAGGTATATACCATGAACAATCGTTTTCTAGATGCCTGTTGGGGTAAGCCGGTGGACCGCACTCCGGTCTGGCTGATGCGTCAGGCTGGCCGTTATCTGCCTGAGTATATGGCTGTCCGTTCCCGTTGCAGCTTTCTTGAGCTGTGCAAAACCCCTGAACTGGCTGCGGAAGTTACCATCCAGCCGGTGGATATTCTGGGGGTGGATGCAGCCATCCTGTTCTCCGACATCCTGACCCCGGTGGAGCCGATGGGACTGAAACTGGACTTTGTGCCGGGTCCGGTCTTTGAAAATCCGGTTCGTACCATGGCAGATGTGGAGAAACTTCGCATTCCTGACCCTGAAACCGATGTCCCCTATGTGCTGCAGGCTATCAAGATCCTGCGCAAGGAACTGGCCGGCAAGGTGCCGCTGATCGGTTTTGGCGGCGCTCCCTTTACCCTGGCCTGCTACATGGTGGAAGGCAAAGGCTCCAAGGACTGGGCCACCATCAAGCGGATGATGTATGCAGCGCCTGAGGTCTATGCCGCCCTGATGGAAAAGGTAACCATGATGGATATGGAGTACCTGAATGCCCAGATCAAGGCCGGTGCCCAGGCGATCCAGATCTTTGATACCTGGGGCGGAGTACTCTCACCCACCGACTATGAAAAATATGTCCTGCCCTATACCACCAAGCTGATCAACGGCCTGAACCGCAAGGAAACTCCGGTCATCCATTTTGTAAAAGGTTCCGGCACCATGCTGCCTGTTGTTCAAAAGGCTGGCGGAGATGTAATGGGACTGGACTGGCATATCAATCTTGGCACTGCCCGCGATATTCTGGGGCCGGAAATGGCGGTACAGGGTAACCTTGATCCAACCACACTCTATGCCCCCCATGCCGTCATCGAACAGGAAGTTAAGCGGGTACTGGATGAAAACGCAGGCCGTCCCGGCCATATATTTAACCTGGGCCACGGCATCCTGCCCACCGTACCGCCAGAAAATGCCAAATTTATGGTTGACTGCGTTCACAGACTTTCACAGAGGTAAACGACCATGTCCGTTTCAATGAAGAATATCGTACTGTTTGTGACTGACCTGCAAAAGGCTAAAACTTTTTATGTTGATCTGCTGGGGCTGCCCCTGGCCGGTGAAAGTCAGATGATGATGGAGTTTTTTCCCGGCTCCGGCACCACCCTGGGCATCGCCCTGGCGCTGCAGGATGATGCCAGGGCCCTGGTGGGGCGCTATACCGGCATATCTCTTAACGTCAAAGGGATCGACAAGCTCTGTAATCGTCTGAAAGGTGGCGGTACAACCTTTATTGAACCGCTGGAAGAATCCCCCTGGGGAAAGATGGCGGTGGTGGCTGATCCTGACGGCAATCAGTTTGCATTGGTGGAAATGCCCAAATGATCACCGTTGATTGCCGGTTACTGGATCAGTTGACTGAAAAGGCCAAGGCGTCACGGCGCCTGCGGATGAACCACAATTTTCATCCAGCCAACGAATCCACCTGTCATCGCCTGCTGAATGCCATTGAGCCCGGCTCCTATATTCGCCCCCACTGCCACCTTGATCCTGAAAAGGACGAATCCTTTGTCTTACTACGGGGACGGCTGGGGGTGATCTGTTTTGACGCTGCCGGTAATGTAACTGAAACCGCACTGCTTGCTGCCGGTACAGACCAAACGGTAGTTACCATTCCTCACGGTATCTTTCATACTGCTGTCAGCCTTGCACCAGGCACCGTGTTTTTTGAGGCCAAGGCCGGCCCCTACATCCCTTTTACTGGAGCCGAGAGCGCTATCTGGGCGCCATCAGACACAGCCCCTGACTCAACTGCCTACCTGCAACAGTTATGCGCGCTTTTCAACTCTCACTGATTGGCTTCCTGCTATTTTTGAGCACCACGAGTCAGGCCGCCCCCAAAATGCGCCCCTACAGCGGTATCGGTGTATTGCAGATCTCCTCTGTTGGTGTTACCGATTCAATTCGGCTTTATAGTGATCCCGGTATTGGCCGTTGCTGTAAAATTGAAACCGATGCCATCAAGGAGCTGAACGGCTGGCTCTTTGGGGCAGACCTTCCCCCTTCCTTGCTTGTGACTGCCCGCAAGGGTGACTGGCTTGAGGTAGAACATGATGATGCCGGCAGAACCGGCTGGATCATGCAGGAGCGCCGCTGGAGCTATACCCCGTGGGAACAGTACCTGAAAGGTAAACAGATTCAATTTCTTCGCAACAGCCCTAAAAAACTGATTCAGGTTGTCAGCCGTCCCGGCAGCACTGAAGGGAAAACACTACCATCCAGACAGCCCATGAAGGTGATTATGGGCCAGGGAGACTGGGCCTATGTCCTGCTGGACCAAAGTAATGGCGGCTGGATCAGATGGCGTGATGGTGATGGACGCCTGCTGGTCGGTTTTGATGTTTCTTTAAGCAAATAATCCGTTGACGGCCCGCTGCCGCACATGCTAAGAGTGCCCAGTATGAAATCAACGATTATCACCAACGCAGCAGCACGAGCTATCACCGCCGCGGCAGACGTAGCCGCGGAGATTACTGCTGCCCGCTGATCGTTTCGACACAACCGTTACTGAACAGCCGTAGGCATGCAGCCTGCGGCTGTTTTTTATTTCAAATCGTCATATTTTTATAAAGGAGAGTAAAAACATGCGTGTGCAACTTGTGCCGGCTGGAACCGGCGAACTGACCTATGAAATCAGAAACATTGTCAATGTTGCCGAGAAACTGCAGAAATGCGGTGTAACCATCAACTGGGAAAACATTGGCGACCCGATCGTCAAAGGGGAGCAGATCCCTGGCTGGATGAAGGAAATTGTTTCATCAGCGGTGATGGACAACGAGACCTGGGGCTACTGCCACACCCGTGGCGTTCTGAAGACCCGTGAGTTTATCTGTGAAACCACCAACCAGCGTGGTGGCGCACAGATTACCCCTGAAGACATCATCTTCTTCAACGGCCTGGGTGATGCCATAGCCAAGATTTACGGCTGCCTGACTCCTGAGGCCCGCGTCCTGATGCCGTCTCCTTCCTACACCACCCACACCCTGGGGGAAGTCGGCCACGCCAATGCACCTTCACTGCATTTCCGCCTTGATCCTGAAAATGGCTGGCGCCCTGATCTGGCAGAACTGCGCAGCCAGGTCCAAAACAATCCATCGCTCTGCGCCATCATGATCATCAACCCGGACAACCCCACCGGCATGGTCTACAGCAAAGAAACCCTGCAGCAGATCGTTGCCATTGCCAAAGAGTTCGGCCTGTTTATCATCTCTGACGAAGTCTATAACAACGTCGTCTATAATGGCGAGAAGACCGTACCCATCAGCGACGTGATTGGTGATGTACCCGCCATCTCTCTGAAGGGGATCTCCAAGGAATTCCCCTGGCCCGGCTCACGTTGCGGCTGGATTGAGGTCTACAATGGACAGACCGATGAGCAGTTCCGCAAGTATATCAACCTGATCCTGACCAGCAAGATGAATGAGGTCTGCTCAACCACCCTGCCACAGACCGTGATCCCTGCCATCATGCAGCATCCTCAGTATCAGGTCTACCTGAAGGAGCGGATCAGCCTCTACGAAAAATCCAGCAACATCACCTACAACTTCCTTAAAGACGTGCCTGGGCTGCTGGTCAATCGCACCAATGGCGCCTTTTACATGGCTGTAGCCTTCAAGGAAGGCGTTTTAAACAACAGCCAAAGCCTTCCTATTACAAATGACGAGGTACGCAATCTGGTTGAATCACTGGTTAACCAGCCTAGTGTGTCTCCTGACAAGCGTTTTGTCTATTACATCCTGGCAGCTACCGGCATCTGCACGGTACCGCTTTCATCCTTTGCCACCAGCCTGCAGGGCTTTCGGGTTACCCTGCTGGAACGCGATCCTGCAGAGACTGAACGGATCTACAAGACACTGGCCAGCAAGATTTTAGAATACCTGGCATCCTGAAACTGCAGGGGGAGGCATAAAAGCCTCCCCGGATTACTCAAAGTCCTCGCCTCTGGCGGGGGCTTTTTTTATTGTGCGTAAACAGAAAAGCCCACGATTGCTCGTGGGCTTCTGTGCTCAAACCGGACAATGTCCGGGATTTATTTTGGCGTCCCCAGCCGGATTTGAA
>Ga0074197_1003004_pt1 | contig 10792 bp, 7 predicted proteins | sample EPASupsiteSAE305_FD_64526 | JGI IMG/M metagenome (GOLD analysis project Ga0074197, IMG submission 64526) | Bioremediated contaminated groundwater microbial communities from EPA Superfund site, New Mexico - SAE3-05 reassembly with SPADES | ecosystem: Environmental > Aquatic > Deep subsurface >...
GCTGACCGGAAACGCCCCGGTCAACCGAAGAAAGAATGGTTATAGCGAATTTTTCATCAACTCCCATTCCTCCTGAGCGATAATCTTTCAATAGCGTTGATTTGGTTTCAAGCCGGTCGCGAATCCCCTGGAGATAGGTTTTAAGAATCTGCCTTAACCGGCTTACGGCTTCCGCGCTCGTAAAGTTGCTTCCAAACTCGCTTATCGCCCTGTCAATCGTTTTTTCCATGTCCGACTGGATTCGGTTGTCTCCGAGATAGCTTAGGACTTTGCTTGAAAGACTGGAAATTTCCTCCTCGTCTTCGGCGGAAAAAAAGAAGGGGGCGGACTTTAAATTCCGCGTCTCCTTTACCGCGGTCGCCGCCGGCCTGATCACAGGAGAAGGCAATAACTCTTTTCTTATTTCCAGCGCTCCCGGCGCTTCCCGGCGAGCCGGTTCCGGAATTATGGCCGTAAAATTTTTAGCTTTAACCTTTTTTATTTCGCTTTTCCCCAGGCTTTCCGGTTTATAACTTTCTTCTTTCTTTACCAAAGCATCCGCCCGGATCGCGACTTTCGCTTCCGGATAAAAATGATTCTTTGCCAAAGAAAAAAGTTTCCGCTTAAGATCATCGGATAATTTTTTTGATTTTTCCTGATCCAGTCCCAGCTCTCCGGAAATGTAATTTTCCAGCCTTTCAAGCTGAATCTCCTTAACAGACGCAAGCATAACCAGCTTGGCAAGGCTTACCGAATATTCTTTTTCCAGCGAATCAATTATTGACGCGGCTTCTGACCCTGAAAGTTTTAAGTAAACGTCCCCGGGAAGTTTTTTGAATTTTTGGATATAGTCAAACATCTCCATTATTATAACACATTTTCCCAAAAACAAAAAACGCCGAACGTGTGAGCGAAACGTCCCGCCCCGCTTGCGGGGCGGGATCCAGCGCGCGAGCAAACCTGCCTGCCGGCAGGCAGGCGGTCAAGGCAGGTCATCCCGTAACCGTAATCTATTTTTTAACGATTTTAAAGAAGCAAAAAAGAAGCGCTAGGCTTGCCCCGATCTGAACAGGGTTGAGAATATTCCTATTTAATATGAAATCCAGAATAACGGCTGATAGCGGCCAGGCCAGCTCAAAAATGGTGGCGGCCGAAGCGCTGATTTTTTTTAGCCCATAATAATAAATAAACATCGCCGCCGCCCCGCTGGTAAAGACGATTATTCCTAAAAGTTTCCATTGCGCCGGATCAACCTGATCCATTTTAAGCATATCACCGGTCAAAAAAACATACGCTCCGGCCAGAATCGTTGTTAAGCCAAAACGCAGAGCCGCGGTTGAACGAAAATCAAGCCGGTTAACAATTCTCTTTCCGTAAACCGTTGAAGAGCCGAAAGCGAAAGCGGCGACAACGGCGAAAAGCGCCGCCTGATGAGTTAGCATGATCTCTCGCGGATCTATGAGTTTTCCAAAAGTAAGAAAATAAGCCGCCGCGATCGCCAGCCCGGCCCAGAAATAAAAACTCTTTTTCAGCTTTTCGCCGAGCACGATTCGCGCGAGTATCAGGGCGAAAACCGGCTGAAGCTTCTGCAGTATCACGACCGTGGCAAAAGTCACTTCCCCGTTCACGGCCGCGAAAAAAGCCTTGGTAATAAAAAGCGTCCCGATCAGTCCGCCGAAAACCGAAACCCAGGCCACGGCTCCCCAGTCTTTTAATTCCAAAGCCCTGATCCGCACCCAGCCGAAAAAAATAAATGGGCTTAAAACCAGAAAACCTAAAAAATGTTCCAAAAAGACTACCAGCCCGGCTGGCAGGGCGTATAATTTCGGCCGGATAAAAACGCCGTCCAGACTCCAGAGCAAAGCCGCGAGCATTATAGCTAAAGCGCCCAGAAATTTAACTTTGTTTCCCCGGTCTTTTTCAATTTTTTCTATCATAATTTAAAGGAAGGCGGAAACTTCCATTTTTGAAACGAGGACTTGTATCCCACTGAGGACAAGTATACCGCGCTAAGAACAAATCATCCGTCAGCTAATTTCCAGCAATAACATCTAGATTTCCGCAGTGAAAAAATGGAAATTTCCGCCTTCCGGACAGCTCTTAACAACTTTCCTTTTTTAACACCTCCGCCATGTCCGTCGCTTCCCAGGTAAAATCCTTGTCATTCCTTCCGAAATGTCCGTAAGCGGCGGTTTTCCGGTAAATCGGCCTTTTAAGATTCAATTTTTCTATGATCTGCTTAGGCCGGAAGTCAAAATGCTTTTTCACGAGTTCAATAATTTTATTTTCCGATATTTTGTTGGTGCCGAAAGTGTTGACGTAAATCCCGACCGGCTCGGCCACGCCGATAGCGTAAGCCACCTGCAACTGGCATTTATCCGCGAGGCCAGCCGCGACTACATTCTTCGCGACATAGCGCGCCATATAGGCTCCGCTCCGATCCACTTTAGTCGCGCATTTTCCCGAAAAAGCTCCGCCGCCGTGCGCTCCGACTCCGCCGTAAGTGTCAACGATTATTTTCCGTCCGGTTAACCCCGCGTCAGCCGGCGGTCCGCCGATTACGAAACGTCCGGTTGAATTGATAAATACTTTAGTTTTTTCATCCATTAAATCGCCTAAAACCGGCCGAATGACTTTTTCCCTGATATCGGCGCGCAAAGTCGGGGTGTCAACATGCTCTGAGTGATGGGCGGCAATGACAACGGTCTCCACTCTCGTAGCCTTGCCGTCGTGATATTCAACTGTTACCTGGCTTTTCCCGTCCGGCCGAAGATAAGGCAGAATCCCGTTTTTCCGGACTTCAGCCAATTTGGCCGTAAGCTTATGGGCTAAAATTATCGGCAGAGGCATTAACTCAGGAGTTTCATTGCAGGCAAAGCCGTACATCAACCCCTGGTCGCCGGCGCCCTGCTCTTCATGCTCGCCTGATCCCTCGTCCACGCCCTGGGCGATGTCCGGGCTTTGTTCATGCAGAGTCACAATTACGCCGACGTCATCACAACAAAAACCGAATTCCTGCTTGTCATAACCGATGTCGCGCAAAACATTCCGGACTACCTGCTCAATGTTGACGTAAGCCTTAGTCCTCGCTTCCCCTCCGGCAATAACCAAGCCGGTGGTGCAGAAACATTCAATCCCGGCATGGCTGTCAGGATCCTGCTTTAACATCTCGTCGTAAATGCCGTCCGAAATCTGATCGCAAACTTTGTCCGGATGGCCTTCGGTAACCGATTCGGACGTAATAAGCCTGATGTTCTCTTCCATACGATTTTTTTGGAAGCCGGTAAATAAGGACAATAAGTAAATAGCAATGCCATTAAAACCCACTATCCTCATCCACTGGACTTCCGGATATTTAATTTTAAATTACGTTCCAATCTCCCAAGCTTTAAGGTAATTCTCCTGCTCTTTGGTCAGTTTGTCAACCGCGATGCCCATGGACTTTAATTTCAAATCCGCGATCCAGTCTTCAATCTCTGTTGGTACGTTATAGACTTTGCTTTCCAGTTTTCCTTTATTCTTTATAACATATTCCGAAGATAAGGCCTGCGTCGCGAAACTCATATCCATTACCGAAGCCGGATGCCCCTCGGCCGCCGCCAGGTTAATAAGCCTCCCTTCGCCAAGCAAATAAATACTTTTTATATTTTTTAATTTACTTCTCACTTCTAACTTCTCACTTCCCTGCCTGCCGGTAGGCAAGGTAACTTCTATTATGTATTCATCAACAAAATTTCTCACTCCCTTATTTATTTTTTTAGACATTTTCGCGAGTTCCGGAATATTGATTTCCACGTCAAAATGCCCGGAATTGCAGATCATAGCTCCGTCCTTCATCAGCCTAAAATGCTCGCCCCTTAAAACGTTTATATCTCCGGTTAAAGTGCAGAAAAGATCGCCGATTTTAGCGGCTTCGCGCATGGGCATGACCGAAAAACCGTCCATGGCCGCTTCCAGGGCTTTAATTTTATCCACTTCCGTTATTATCACTTTAGCGCCCATGCCCCGGGCGCGCGAGGCAAACCCCCGACCGCACCAGCCGTAACCGGCGACGACAACGGTCTTGCCGGCGATAAGGATATCAGCCGCCCGGATAATTCCGTCCAGGGTGGATTGTCCGGTGCCGTAGCGGTTATCAAACATGTTTTTAGTTTTCGCGTCGTTCACCGCCATAATCGGAACCAGAAGTTTTTTTTCTTTTTCCAGGGCTTTTAAGCGGATCACTCCGGTCGTAGTTTCTTCCATACTGCCGAAAATTTTTCCGGCCAGCTTCTTATATTTTGTATGGATGAGATGAAGTAGATCAGCGCCATCATCCATGGTAATGTTCGGAGAAAAATCAAGAGCCGCTTCAAGGTGGGAATAATATGATTTCTTGCCCTCGCCGCAAATAGCAAAAACCGGAATATCGTAGTCTTTAACGAGCGACGCGGCCACGTCATCCTGGGTGGATAACGGGTTAGAAGCGCATAAAAGCATTTCCGCTCCTCCGGCTTTTAGCGTCCGCGCCAGGTTGGCGGTTTCGGCGGTAACATGCAAGCAGGCCGACATGCGAACGCCTTTAAATGGCCGCTCTTTAGCCCATCTTTTTTTAATCGCCCCTAAAACCGGCATGTCTTTTTCCGCCCACTCAATGCGTTTTTTCCCTCCGCTCGCGAGATTGATATCTTTGATGTCGTGTTTCATAGTTAATTTAAAATGTAAATATCAAAAATCAAAATGACAAATCAAAATTAAAAAATTTTACATTTTACATTGTCATTCCTGCCTGCCGGCAGGCAGGTTGCATTTTGATTTTTAATTTTTACATTAAACTTTCTTTATAAGTTATCCCATATCTTCCCTCCAAACTCTTCCAAGTAAACCCGTGCTTCTGCGTCCCGTATTTTTCCACCGCGTAAGAGGCGACGGCGCTGGCGAGCTGAGCGCATTTTTCCAGTTCCCAGCCAAGGGTCAAGCCTATTAGCAACCCCGCCCGATAAGCGTCTCCCGCGCCAGTCGGATCTTTTAAAGTCTTTGCTTTCACCGCCCTAATGATAATTCTTCTCTTACCAGCCACATTGCTTTTATCCTCGCTATTAGTAGATTCGTTGTGAATTTGCTTGCCTCCCCGCTTCGACTTGTCGAAGACGAGGCGAGGGCTTGCCGAAGGCAAGACGGGTTGATTTGTGGGTTCAAACACCTCCGACCCCTTATCCCCTTTCGTAATAATTAACCTTTTTACTTTATCAAGTAATTTATCCTCTGTCCACCCGGTCCGCTTTTTCAATAATTCAATTTCATAATCATTGCCGATAACAATTTCCGCCCCCTCGCTCGCCATCTTTAGAACTTCTTTACTTAGAGCCGTCATGGCCTGACCGGGATCAAAAATATATCTCACTTTTTTTTTCTGGTAAGACCGGGCGTAATTTTCCATGTCAGAAATATTGCCCGGAGAAACTATAGCCAAGGAATTTTTTAACAATTTTTCATTAAATTTTCCAAGCGAAACGCTCATCGCGCCCATGTTAAAGCCGGTGATCTGGTTATCGTCCTTGTCAGTAATAATATAGGCCGAAGCTGTCGGCTTGTTTTTAATAATTTTTACTTGAGATAAATTTATATTAAAACCGGCCGCGCTTTGCTTTTTAAACCACTTTTCATACGCTGAAAAATCATTCCCGGCGGTCGCCAAAATTATTGGCCGCTCGCCTAAGAGCGCGAGGTTATAGGCGATATTGCCCGCGCAACCGCCAAAATTTTCCCGCAGTTCGCTGATATTGAATGAGACGTTTAAATTATGGATTTTATCCGGCAGGATATGATCGCGAAAATACCCCGGAAAGTCCATAATCCGGTCAATGGCTAGCGAGCCGGAGACGAGTATGTTGAGTTTGTTATTTTTCATTTATTCAGTTTGCCTGAAAATCACTCAGCCGTCAATTATTTATGGTAGACTTTATCAGACAGCCTTAAAACCGATTTCCTCTTTTATTCCGTCTCCATCGTTCCTTGCCATCAGCCGCAACGCAGCGAATATTTCTACGATCTTCTTATCATGTTTTTTATACCCGCTTTCCAGTTCGTTAATCTTTTCCGCCTGAGCTTTGTAGTTTAATGCGAAATCGCGCAGTTTAATAAATGTTCGGATTATAGCGATATTTATTTCAATCGCGCGTTCGCTTTTTAGAACGCTGGAAAGCATTGCTACGCCATGTTCGGTAAAAACGTATGGCAAATATCTGCGGCCGCCTCTTTTCTCGTTTGAGGTTCCATTTTGGAACCTCAAAAATTGCGAATTTCCGCCTCTTTTCTCGTTTGAGGTCGCAATTTGCGACCTCAAAGCATCCTTAATTATCCCTTCTCTTATTAAAGATTCTGTTTCCGTTAAATTTAACTGAAACATAAAATCAGAAGGAAATCTTTTAATATTTCTCCTTACTTGTTCATTTAACCTCTTCGTTTCAACGCCATACAATCTTGCCAAATCAAAATCCATCATCACCTTCTGTCCGCGGATAAAATAAATCTTGGTTTTGATATTTTCGTAAGGGATTATTTTAGTCATAATATTGTCTGAACCACTGATTATCACTGAAAGCACATGATTCCACAGAAAATTTCAATCAGTGAAATCAGAGAAATCACGTGAAAATCAGCGGTTCAGACAAACTCAGCGCTTCAGACGAGCAATCTCCTCCTCAATCGCCCTGCGCTCAAGAGATCCGGCTGGGTACTGGCCGGCGAGCGCCTTTAGCTCAGAGAGTTCGTCTTTAGCATCGGTCTTAGCGCGCGCTCCGACTTTATCAGTTTCCGGTTTTTCGCTGCCTTTGCCAGCAATAACAGCTTCAGCTCCTTTTACCGCCGGTAATTTTATCGCCCTAATCATTTCCGTAAGTTTAGAATCAATTTCTTCAACATTCCCTTTGGAAAAAATTCCGATTTTCCCGTTCCCTAGGTCAATCGGCACATCATCTTCAAACCCTTCGCGCGTCGTTGAAGGCAAAGACACGTTTTCATAAAGCTCCAGTAAATTTTTTACTTTATCCTTATCTTCGGCCGTAAGTCTTACTATGTTTTGCCCGCGGGTAAGGTAATTCACTTTCTTAATATTCTCATATTTCCCGACGCCGAGATTGGCGGTAAAATCCCTGATCCAGTCGCTAATCCTTATCGGCATGCCGGGAATATTTCTATACCGATCCCGGTTTAAAACATTTTTTTCGCTTCCTTCCAGTATTTTCTTTATCTTCTTCTTTATCTCGCTTCGCTCTTCAAGAGTATAGACCGACGACAATCTGTTACTAACTTTTTCCCATAAATTATAATTTTCAATTTCAAGGCTCTTGTCAAAATGATCCCTAATGAGTTCGTAAATCTTTTCCCAGTCTTCAAGCATGTTTAAGGAAAGAAAATCTAGCTTCACGCTTATTTCTTCGTATTTCCGATACGCCTCCGGATCAAACCGCTGAATCCCGCTTTCTTTCAGCCAAACCTTCAGTTCCTTATTATACCAATAGGCCTCTTTAAACAAATCAATTCTCGCCATCTCTTCCAGCGCTTTTTGAGATTTTTCTATTGTAAATTGAGAGTTGGTCATGGTTTTTTATTCTGTTGTTTTCGCGCCTCATCAGGATCTTTTATTCCTTTAATGCCAGCTACCTGGACTCCCAATTGGCCGACCTCGTCAGGCGATCCTGCTGAAGTAAGGGTACCTATTAATTTAGCGGGGACATTATTTTGTTCAAGAATATGTTTGTGAACTATCATGTGGTAAGCCGCGTTAGCATTTCCATATCTCATAAATGTCTGCTCAAGATTAACCGCGTTATTTTTCATAAATACCATGGCCGCTTTGAGCGGTTGCCAAGTTGAGGGGTTATGATCCCCGCCAATGTATTGACCAACTCCAAGACGGTTCGTGGCCGCAAAACCTCTATAATCCATTTTATTCATTTCATTTAGCACCATAGTATTAAATTCCTCTTCGTTAGTTTCCTGCCATTTTCCGTTCTTATCCATTTTAACCGAGCCATAACCGCCAAAGTGTTTAATACCTTTAGCAACGTGTCCGATATCAGCAAGAAGAGATAAGGAATCATCCCTGGTAAAACCGGCCTTATTTTGCAATAGCTTAGCATAATCCTGCATCCCTTGCCTCCCAGTTCCGAATCCAAAGGCGGCAAGCATCTCGTTGTAATCCCCATTCCTAGTCATTTTTTTGGATACGGCCGCTACCAACCCCTTATTGCCAGTTTTAACTGCTTCCATAAGAATCTGGCCGAGTTCGGCCGCGTTATCAATATGGGTAATTTTTGAACCCTGCTGTCTTTCCAGCTCGGCCATAACATTGGCCTTTCCGATAGATCCCTCAAGTAATTGGTATTCCTTGTACTTTGTCCGATTAACAGCGATCTTATCGTCCAGTTCCTTTGCTCTCTTATCATCAATTTTCTTCTGTTGAGATTTCTTAAGCTCTTGAATTTCTTTTCCTACTGATATTTTTTGATCCTTCAACGCTTTAAGCTTATTTATTTCCACGTCGTTAGGTGTAGCCTTAACAACTTGTTCCTGATTGCGTATTTCATGTCCAAGATCATTAAATCTCGAATTTTTTTCAGCTAACTTTTTGTTTATTTCCCCTCTTTCTTTCGAGGTAATAACCCCTTCCCTTTCTTTTTCCATTTCATCTGCATTATTGGCAAACTTTTCCGTCAATCTCGACCCCACAAGCATCCTCGCTCGAGACTTCCAGCTGCCCATAATATTCTGCCAAGCTACATCTCCAGTTGATAATAACGCCATCCGATGGCCGATTCCGCCTTTCTGCGCTTTACTGACTGCGGCGTCATAAATCGTAGAAACTCTAGTTGCTTTATTATCATCCATTTTCTTTTTTATTCTCTGTATTCCTCTAAAAACATTAAAATCAATTCCAGCCTTTTGACTCACCCAATCCACACCAAATCCGCCCATTTTTTGTCCCAACTTTAGGGGCGACCCCGCCACCGCCTTCGCCCAATTTAACCCTTTTCCCGCAATGCTCGCCGCCGCCCCGCCCATCTGCTGGGCGACCATCATCCCGCCCATGAGAAGGCCGATTTCCAGAATAAATTTCTGAAAACTGTCATCGCAGAAAAAAGAGGATAAACCGCCGCAAAAAGGCTGAGATACTACTCCGGTGGCGCCAATGCTGTTGCCGGTTGTAAGCGCCAGCCAAATAAAAAAAGCTAAGACCGGTCCCACTATAACCTGTTTTATAAAATCCTGCCATACTTGTCCGGTATATTTTGCAATCGGCGGAAAAGCAAAGCCTAAAAATACCAAAGGAGAAAGAATCGTGTAAATCCAAATCATTACAATTCTTACTACCAAAACGGCAATCATAACCATTAAAACTATGGCGGTGACTATAACTGCTATGACAGCCAGTATCACCGAAGCGGCAACTATCCAATTGCTCCAACCGTTCTCCGTATTAACATTAGAAGGTATTCCGCTTAAAAGCTTAGCTAAATTTAAGGCGTTGACCATGGCTCCCGCTCCCTGGGAAAAGGCGTTAACAAAAGTCATCATCACTACCTGCCCGGCATCGGTTATCAGGCCAAAAATTGTTTTTGAAAAATTTATCAGCACCGCCATTATTAAAAGCTTTGGCAATGTTTTTTTAACATTGTAGCTCTCAACTCTCAAAATCGTCGCAAAAGCTATTACAAGAAGAATCAGTATAAAAAACATGTTGCAGAGATCCCTTATTATCACCCAGCCGGCAATTACCGGCCCTGCGCTTGTGAATGCTGAGTAGCCGGCGATATTGATAAGAACCTGAATCAATAGCGTGGTAAATAGACCGACAGCAGAAACAATTAACAGAGCTATTATTCCAATAACCGAGGCTACAGCTCCGCCTAGCGCACCGGAAAACCAAGCTCCGGCTCCGCCCCAAGTCAAGCCTTGGCTTTGTGTTGTCTGAGCTACCTGGGCAAAAACTTCTTTGATATTAAAAAAAACAAAAGTTAAAATTAGAAGTGAAAAAAACAACGCGGCATATTTTTTTCGGCCGATCATAAATACTTTGATATTTTTTTTCATTTTTTCGGTCATTTTTATTTAGTTCCGGTAAAATATCCGACAAACAACGACGTTAAAGCCTTAATTCCATCCCAAATAGCTTCTAAGGGATGGGTCATCCAGTGAATAATCATATACAAAAATCCCAAAACAGCTATTATAAATAATAAAAATAACAGATCCAAAAAAAGCAAGGCGCAAATCTCCAAAATCCCGAACGCCGTACCGGCAACGTTCTTGGCCGAATTTTCATTTGAAACTACTTTCGGCACCCATTCATCCCCCAGTTTACAGAACGCGTCCGGAAAAATGAATCTTAAAAAAACGTGGGTATTAATGTAGATGAGCGACAATCCAAAACTGGGAACTACCGTCATCCATGCCCACTGCAATGCCCTGCCGCTGGCCATCCTCATCGGCGCCATGACTTTATCTTCCAGTTTTTGCTTAGCCCGATCTTTAAGACTGACCTTTTTTCTTTCGCTTAACTCCTTAGCCTTATCAACCGCGTCCTCCTGGTCGTTAACTCTTTCCGGCTGATCATTTTTATTGCCCCCTCCTCCGACTGGCTCTTCATCCATACTACCACTATTCCCGCTTCCTGTCTCCGGCATTCGCAAATTTCCGCCGGGCATCTGATTATTTATCCTGTCCTCATTCTCCTGATCATAGTCATCGGCCACGCCCGATTCGGGAGAATTTTCATAACCATCAGCCGCTCCGGAATCCGGAACGCCGCCCTCGTCTCCCGCCATGTTTG